>Ga0371490_1000036_pt1 | contig 183488 bp, 157 predicted proteins | sample MB2SIPfraction_FD_207959 | JGI IMG/M metagenome (GOLD analysis project Ga0371490, IMG submission 207959) | Lab enriched peat soil microbial communities from McLean, Ithaca, NY, United States - MB28FN SIP fraction | ecosystem: Environmental > Terrestrial > Soil > Wetlands > Peat | place: USA... | reverse complement strand
TCCCTGATAGGTTTTCTTCACAGCGGCTCTCCTCTCAAAATAGAGTTTCCAACCCGAACTCTATCCGAGTTCGGGTCGAGAGCCGCTGCTTTCTCTTTCAGGTTTCAACTAAAGGCGGGACAACTTCACCATTTGGGACCGCTGCCTTTGGATAGGCAGCTATAGCGTCACATAAGCTATACCGAGACAGACTTGAAGTTCTAAGATCTTCAACCAGGGCCCACCATTTATTTCAGTAGGTTAGTGGGTGTTGTCCCACGAATCCGGACCCACAATCCAGCCCCACACTTCACTGCACCATATGCGTATCCACTCCTAACGCCGTCAGATATTCCCCTTGCGCCGCCAGTGTTTCATCGCTGTCGTCCTGCGTGTACAGATCGAGCGTCGTCTGGATTTTCGCGTGACGCAGGATGCCTTGCACGGTTTTCGGTTCGACTTTCGCCTTGTTCACCAGCCAGTTGCTTAAGCTGTGACGCAGGTTGTGAAGTCCGAACCTCTGGCCGTCCTCGATATGCACTCCGACCTTCTTTGCCGCCGCTCGAAGATGATCGGCGACAAAAATAGACGTGGAGGGGGGCCAAATCAAAGTATCGAAAGGGGCCAATTCAGAGTATCGAAATCACCTGTACCGAGCGTATAGGCTCCGGCGATGCCTCTGCGGGCGAGCTCCAGCAGATAGCGACGTTTGACGCAGAGAAACTGCGCCGCCACGGCGGCCGAGACAAACGGCTCTGGTGTCACACGCACTTGGCTCGATTCTTTGGCAGTGATAGCCGTTGCAGGAGCGGAAAAAGTTTTGGCACTGTCTCCCCTTTCTCCTCCTGTGGCCGCTTCCAGCTGCATTGTGATGATCGAGTTGTGCAGCTCATTTGCACGGGACGCCAAGACTCGAGTTGACTTTCGATGTTGCAAACCTCTCGGGAGTGCGTCGGACATCGAGGGCAACGAATCCACTGTAAGGCGCGGGGCATGCCACGGGACCCACTAACTCGAGGACTGGATCATCATCGGACCAGATTCATCGAGCTGTACGACGAAAATGGTTTACAGGTGAGAAGCGACGCCGAGGTCGTCGATTTCTCAAAGCCGGGAACGCACCCGACGAAGAAAGAAGAGGAGTTCGCGCGTATATTTAACCAAGAGGAGCCTTTCATTAACTCGCTTCTCCACGCGGGAATGCACTCCGTCCCTTGACGTCGGGATTTATCCTTTGTCGGCACAGTCAACTCCCGAAGCGTCGAGTTTGCAACAAGCCGTTGGAGGAAACTCGGGCTTCCGCCGGCTGTAGAGGTGTCGTCAGTGGCTTGCTTTTGGCAGTTCCGTGCCTCGGTTGAGGATTTCCAGGTAGCGGTGATACGTGAAGAGGCGATGCCGCTGTTTGCCAGTCGTCTCACGGACCATGCCGAGCTTGACCATATGCTGCAATGCCTTAGCCACAGTTGGAGCGGAGAGAGAGAGTTGTTCGGCTGTCGCGGGGATTGTGATGATGGGCTTGCGCTGAAGATGGTGGTGAACGCGCAGAACTGACGCAGCCGGTCGGCCAAGCTTCTCGATCTTTCGGCGGTCTCTTTCGATCAGCGTGAGTATCTCTCTCGACGTATCGGCGGCCTGCTGGGCAGTCTCTTTCACGCCTGTTAGAAAGAATTCGAGCAAACTTTCCCAATCTCCCTGGGTGCGGACGCGGTCAAGCAGTTCATAGTATTCCCGGCGTTTCGTCTTGAGATAGAGGCTGAGGTAGAGAATGGGTTCGCGGATAGCTCCGGCGACGCACAGCAAGAACGTAATCAGCAAGCGCCCCAGTCGTCCGTTTCCGTCCAGAAACGGGTGAATGGTTTCGAATTGCACATGTACGAGGGCGGCCTTGACCAGAATCGGCAGGTCTTCGTGCTCCCGATGCAGGAACTTTTCGAGCGCGCCCATGCACTCCATGACCTTCTCAGGGGGTGGCGGAACAAATGCTGCGTTTCCGGGCCGTGTTCCTCCAATCCAGTTTTGGGTCTCGCGGAATTCGCCAGGACGCTTTTTGCTGCCGCGCCCTTTGGACAAGAGATTCTTGTGAATTTCGCGTATCAAGCGGAGAGAGAACGGAAAACCTCCACGGAGCCTCCGCAGCCCGTGGTTCATCGCGGCCACGTAATTTGAAACTTCCTGGACGTCCTCCAGGGGAACGCCTGGGGCTTCGGCACTTTCGAACAACATCAGGTCAGAAAAGGACGATTGCGTACCCTCAATCTGTGAGGACAACACCGCTTCTTTGCGGACGTAGAGGTAAATGAACAGCGACGGATCGGGCAGAATGGATGCGAGCCCGTCCAAACGGCCAAGTGCCTGGTTTGCCTGCTCCAGCAGGGGCAAAAGTGGCTGGAGGGCTAGCGGAGGGTCTGGTGGCAATGGCGGGGGCACGTAGGCCCGGAAAGACTCGTCCTTGAAGGACTTGAGGACATAGCTCCCAAGACGGTTGTTGGGTTTGGTTGATATGGCCATCACAAAACCATCGTTTCGTTAGGAATTTCCTAACGAAACTATATACCCTTTTCGTTTCGTTAGCTAGCAAAAGCAAGATTGCACCTTGTGGACTTACTTTCCCTAGTCTACTCTCGCATCTCCTTCGCCCTCCTGAGCAGGGCGTCGAGAGTCCGCGGTGAATCTCCTGCATCCAGTATTGACTTGAAAACCGCATAAACGTCAGTTTTTGGGCCCGTTTTGCGCAGCGTGAATTCATCATTGACCCAGACATACACGATTACCTTGTCTTTGGTCGAAAAGCGGAAAACAGGCGATAGCGCTGATGAAATTTCGCGCGAAACCAGTGCCGATTGTCGGGCCCTAAAGAATCACCTTGTCGAAACTCGGGAGCGTTGGGGTCGCGGGGAATTATTTCCGTGATGTAATCATGAATCGTCGTGAGCAGTTTGGTTTTGGGATGTTCTTGGTAGGTCTCTGGCTGTGTGATCGAGAGATGCTCGACCGCTTCCCTCAATCTTCTTAACTGCGCATCAAAAAGCGGATACTGGAACAGGCGCCAGCCGTGCGCTTCCATTCAGATCAGCGCCTCTTCGCCCAAATCCTCTTCAGGGGAGACCTTCACATCGCTCACCAGCGCACCGACGCGCTCCATGACAGCGGAATCGAGCGGCCGGATGTGTTCCGGGGACCGCTGCATGTCGGCCGCCAGAAAACTCACAAAAGAGGAAAGCACTGGATCCGGTTCTGTGTTCTTTCGGGTCGGCTGGGGATCGGCAACCACCAGCATCCGGCCCGGGCCGATGACATGCGCCTCCACGTCCCCGTTGAATTCAGGATGGCTGTGGAACAGAGCCCGCTCGAAGCGAAATCCGAGAGAGTTACCTGTCTTCGCCTGCTTGCCACGGTACACCCCGGCATCCGCTACCATCGCGTCGGTACGTGCCTTTTTGCCCTGACGCGCTCCAGTCCTCGCCCTTGCCATGTTTTGTCTCCTTCTTAGAACGCGTTAGCACATGCGTGCTTACAATGCAGGAGCAGGTTAGCACGTTTGTGCTGCCGTTGCCGGACGTCCACCCAGTTCCCCTTCTTCTCAAGAGCAACCGCTTGTGCTCCCGCAGTTGACGCACTTGCAGCAACTTCCATTGGGCACCATGAGCACGCCGCAATTCGGGCACAAGGGCGCGTCTCCGTTGGTGCTTTTGTTGTCGCCTGGCTGAATGGATCTTGACTGCCCCGAAATAACCCCTGGTGAGCTACCCTTGGGGCCAACGGCTTCCTGATCGCCCAAAGCGGCCCTCGGTTTGAAATATCCCGATGAAAGGAACATGCCGCCGAGCCAAAGCTCGCGTCTAAGTTTTTTTCCCGCCGCGCCCGCACGAGCAGAAAGCGCGAAAAAATTATGGTGCCAGGATGATGCGGAAGGCGTAGTATTGACGGACAAGTTATAGTACCCAAGCAGCTGTAAGAGGTGTTCACGTTGACGAAGTACAAGGCCATTCTGCCGTTCCAAGGAAACTCACAAGGAGGTGAAGCTCATGTCTGGGATTACCGATCGTGCTTTCGGCGCAGCATCAAATTTGACATGGCTCGTTTCTAAGGGCATTAACCACGCCTTCCCTGAAGGGAATTTGCCCACGCCAAGCTGGGCCCCTGGGCCACTTCTCAAGCGGCGGGAACGAATGCCGATGGCCACCGGAATTCCCCGGAGAACCCGCTCGCTTTGCCCTGAGTGCAATCGGGAAGCCGCGGACGCAGTTGTCAGAGGCCAGGCAGAGGTCGCGGATTTTAGAGACCGCCCCGGAATCATTGACGCGGAGATCGTAAAGGAATGTGGACGTATCCTCATGCGGAAGGCCTGCCTGAAGCACGGCCCGTTTGAAGACGTGCTGTCCAATCATCCTGACTTCTTTGAAAAAATGGAACGCTTTGCCTTCGGTGCAGACTTCGAATGCACCCAAGACGAAAATGTGCACAATCATGGTCCCAATAGCATCAGGGCAGGTCGGGGAACCTACCTTATCGTTGACCTGACAAATCGCTGCAACATGGTGTGCTCCCCATGTTTCATGGACGCGAACGGTGTCGGCTACGTCCACGAATTGGACATGGAAGACATAAAGGCCCTCTTCAAGAACGCGGTTTCCTTCAAGCCTCAGCGCGAGATCAATGTTCTTTTCTCCGGGGGAGAGCCGACACTTTCGCCGATTTTTCTGGAGGCAGTGCGACACGCGAAAAGCATGGGCTTCCACCGGCTTCACGTTGCCACCAACGGCATCCGTTTTGCGGCGAGCAGAGACTTTGCGTTTGAGGCGAGAGCGGCTGGACTGCATGCAATGTATCTGCAGTGCGATGGCGTCTCGGAAGAAAAGAACAAACATCGCGGAATTGGAAATTACATGGAAGTGAAGCGGCGAGCATTGGAGAACGTCGCGGCTGCGGGAATGCGTACAACATTGCAAGTGACCGTAGTCAACGGCCTCAATAACGACGGGCTAGGTGAGATTGTTCGCTTCGCGATCCAGAACATGGACAAGATCCATGGCGTGCTTTTTCAGCCCATCATGTTTTCTGGCAGAGATGACGCAGTACCCACCGATGAGCGATATGCTCGGCGCTATCCGCTCTCTCAACTGGCGTACGATCTGCAAGAGCAAACTTCCATTGACTGGCAGCCGATGCGTGATTGGTTCCCCGCTTCAACGTATGGGATCTTCGCCCATTTGTGCGACGTCCTAAACCCGAACGCGAAGTTGGGAAGCCTTTTCGATGATATGCATCCCCATCAGGGGCTTTTCAGCCCATTGCTGCTGGACGTGGACACGAAGCAGGCGATTCCTCTGGGGACGTTCTTTAACTTGGGGCAATTTCTGCGCGACATTGTGGAAATAACGGATTCTGGAAGAGGACCGGCAACTACGAGAGCCCTTGTCTCGCTGTCTGTGCTTCGTAATTTCGATCCAAAGAACCCCCCCTCGGGATTTGGTGTCGGCCAACTTCGCGGTCTTCTTGACGACTGTTTCTACCGTGTTGCGGGTAGCAGCGATAAATGGTCCGAGAAGGCGTATTCCTACAACGGTCGCTGGAGACTCATGATCATTAATGGCATGTGGTTCCAGGACGATCTCAATTATGATTTCTCGACAATCTCAAATTCGACTACTCCAGTGGCAACACAACAAGGTGAGATCAGCTTTTGCGCATACAACGGAGGCCGTTGGCGGAAAATTGTCGAGCACTTGTATCGAACCGCTACGCTGGCCGAATGGCACAGAGGATATGGCCGCCACGAAATCTACGCCAAAGGCAAGGAAGTAGAACTAGGGCAGGCCGCTCCCAGCCCCCAGGTGCAACTGATCCAGATCGAATCGGAGCCTCTGCCGGTTCCAACGGGTGTTTCGGAACATTGTGACTAGCGCAGCAAGCAATCAGGAGAGCAAGTTCCTGGCCGGTGTCCCTCCCGAAATCCGAGAGGTTCTCGACTGGTACGCGGCAGGAGCGGCGCGCGGGGATGCTGGAACCAAGCTAGCCGAGTTCGCGTTCAAATTCCTGGGCTGGTTGATTGAAGATCACGCGGTCATCCCCAGACTCGCTGTTTCTGCGCCAGAGGTCCTCGCGCTGATTTTGCTCCACCATCAGAGGAACCCTGAGAACCCTGCCGCGTGGCTCAACCTGAGACTTGCTCTCCGCCGAATGGCCCTGCACCAAGCTGACGGGGAAGGTTCCAACAACCAACGGCGTTTGCAATGTGCCCTGGAGAGTTTGGAACGCTCGCTGCAGTTGGACCCCCAAAACGTCGGCAAGAATACCCGAAAGCCGATATCCCACGCTTTACGGTGTGTTTCCCCGGAATCAGCAGCGAGCCGCTGCGCAACTTTTGGGAGGGAGACTGGACAAGAAGGGCCGGTCCCCTAAGCCGCCACACCGTTTGCTTTTAGATCGAGAGAAGCGGCAGCCCTACCTATGCCGGACAGATCACACAGACACTCTTGTTCGCCTGGACGGAACCAGATGACAGAGAGCGCCGCCGGGTATACATTGACGGTCTTTAAATGAATCCAGCGTGCGAGAATTACAAGCTGCCGCTTCGGAAAGAGCTTTCTGCGGAACTTCTGAAATGGCTTGACAACTAGTTCAAACTCACGCAAAGCGACACTGGGCGATAGGAATGCTTTCCTTGCGAGTCCGCCGCAACCTTTTTTGGAGGAACTTTGGAGCAACCTAACGAGGACTTCCAACCAATAAGCGCAACCGAAGCAACGACTTAGATTGGCGTTGTGCCGGCTTTGCAAGCAGGGGGTCGCCGGCTCGATCGCTAAACTCGATAAGGAGACCACGCGCCAGGTGAACGACGTCAACGGCACCACCGTCGCCCTGCCGGACTGACCGTGCTCTCAAGCAGCCTGACGAGGCTATTTCTGAATTACTCCGCAGGCGACTCTGGGCCCGGCGTTGCCGGTGGGGTCGGTCCTGTAGTCGTCGGGCTGGGCGTGGATCATCAGGGCCGTTCCGCCCTCGTGAAACAGAGAGTTCGGACCCTCAGCGAGGGTGACGTGTTCGGCCATGACCATCGTGTGGGCTTTGCCCATCGCGTCCACATCGAAGTTCAGCAGGTCGCCGGCATGCGCGCCCATGGGGTTGTCTTTCCCGTGCATCTTGCCCTCGGGATTGAAATGCCCGCCTGCGGTGGTGAAAGCCGGTCCTTCGCACTTGCCCACGGTGTGAATGTGGATCGCGTGCGTGCCGGGCGGCAACTGGCTGACCTCCAAATCGATCTTCACTCCCGCGGCCACCGGCGCGATCGTGGCGGTGCCGATCTTGGCTCCGTTGGCGTTGATGATGTCCGCATGGGCGCTGTTGGGAGCCATCTGTCCGAACGCGGCGGTGGTGCACAACAGAGTCGGTACGACGAGCAAGTGCCGAAGCGACATTTCCGAGACCTCCGATATGGATATCTCCTTATACATATTTCAACGGCCCAAAAGCAATGGAAGGGTTCGTCTCGGAGTGGAGTTTTCCAAACTGGCTTGATCTGAGGCACCTTGTTCGTAGAGCCTCGGATGGAGTGTCCAATTCAGATTGGGGATCGAACCCATGACCTTCGGCTTCAATGGCAACCGTCCCTGGATTTCTGCTGACGTCCGCAGGGCATCGGCAAGATTCCCCCGCTGAACGCGCCACGAAGGTTGAACTCTTGAAAACATTCCGTGCACCTCCCGGGAATTGGCAGCCGATTGGATCACAGCTGACGATCATTCAGAGCGCAGAGCATCGACGGGATTGACCGATGCGGCTCGGCGGGCCGGGATATAGCTTGCCAGGAGAGCCGACAACACGAGGACAGCAGCGACTGCACCCAGAATCAAAACATCCCAGGAGCGAACACCAAAGAGAAGGCTGCTCATGAACACTCCGGCAGGTATCGAGCCGGAAAGACCGGTCACGAGTCCGATGAGAATCAACCAGCCTGCCTCTTTCAGAATGAGCCGGTATACAGAGCTAAGACTTGCACCCAGCGCCATCCGCACTCCAATTTCACGGGTCCTGCGGCTCACGGAGTAGGCAATGACTCCGTAAACCCCGATTGTGCTCAGCATCAGCGCGAGCGCCGCGAACCCGCCTGCCAGCCATGCTAAAACGCAATGCAGGTACGCTGCCCATGAGCGCTGGATAATCTCAGGCATGGTGGCGGCGCCAGAGGTCACAATCCCGGGGTCAATTTTGTGGATGGTCGCGATCAGCGAGGGCAGCACAGATGCGGCTTCTTGCGACGTGCGAACCGCGATGCAAAAAGAGGGGCCCGGCCCTTGCTCGGAAGGGGTATAGACGACCGGCTTTGCCGTTTCATCCAATGCGTACTCTTTGACGTCCGCAATCACGCCTACAATCTCCAACGGGTGTTGCGGTCCACTCGATTCCGGGGCACTCCCATGTTGATGATAGAAAACTTGCTTGCCTACCGGGTTTTCACCCGGAAAATACCGGCGCGCCAAAGTCTGATTGATGATCGCGACAGAGGGCGCGTTGGTGTTGTCGTATTCGTTGAAATAGCGGCCTTTCAGTAAGTGAGCTTTGAGAACAGACAAGTATCCTGCGCTGATTACTTGGTGTCCTACCTCATTGGTTTCGCCGAGACTTGGCCTGCCCACAAAGCCTATCTGTGTGCTGGGAACCCCAGTGACAGGCAGATCCCTTGCCGTGCCTACCGCGGTAATGCCAGGTAAGCTCTGGAGACGGCTCACGATTTCTCTTTGCAACGCGATTGCTTGCTCGCTCTGTGAATACTTAGCTTCCGGCGCCAGCATCCAAAGCGTGGCTAAATGGTTCGGGTCGAATCCCATATCTACATGCAGCAGCTCGTAGAGGCTTTTGCCAAGCAGTCCTGCACCTGCCAGCAGCACCATCGTCGTTGCGAGTTCCAGCACAACCAGTTTCGCTCCAAGGTGCCGCCAGGATGTTCCTGCGGCGCCGCGACCACCCTCCGCCAAACCGGCGTGCAGGCTGGCGAATGGAAGGCGGAGGGCCGGAGTCATCACAAACAGAGTCCAAGCAATCAGTACTAGCGCAGTCGCGAATGCTGTTACATGCCAATTCCAACCTCCGCGCAGATAGGGCATGGAGTCCAGCATGTCCGCCGGAATCAATTTCAGCAGCAGCCGCCGTGTAATTGCTGCGGCGAACAGCCCCAGCGCGCTGCTGGCGGCCACCACAACGAACCCCTCGATGACAAACTGCTGCGTTAGGCGTCCGCGGCTGGCGCCAAGCACACCGCGCATAGCAAATTCATGCCGGCGGTTTTCGGATCGAACCAACAGAAGACCCGTCACGTTGACGTATGCAATCAGCAAGAGCAGCCCTGCGCCGCCGAGCAGTGCAAGCAAAATTGGTTTGATGTCACCCAGGATCCACTGGCTTAGAGGAGCGATATTCGCGCCTCGATTTCTGTCCGGATCTGGATGTTCTCTTGCTTCTTGTGCGGCAATGGCTCGTACATCGGCCAATGCCTGCTGTATCGTGACCCCCTCCTTCAGCCGCGCAATGACGCCCATCGCCATGCATCCGCGGCTCAAGTAGCAGGGCTCGCCGGCATAAGGATGAAGCGTTGTCCAGAAGTCGGCGGCTCCGGCCGGGGCGAACTCGAAGCTGCGCGGCAGCACACCGATCACGGTATAAGATTCCCCATTCAGCGTGACTGTTTTCCCCAGCACATCTGGCTTTCCGCCAAACCACTTCTGCCAAGCGGCATAACTCAAGATGACCGTTGGCGGCGCCGCCAGCAAATCTTCACTGGCAGGATTGGTGGCGAAATCTCTTCCCAGAACCGGCGTCACGCCAAGAATGCGAAACAAGTCGCTTGTCATGCCGGTTCCATTGACCAGATGTACGCCTCCTGCATCGGAAAGAACGAAACCTCCGTCACCGTCATAAGCAGCAATCGAAGCAAAGACGCGATTGGACCGCACCAGGTCAAGGTAATCGGGATACGAATAACCCAAGTGCTGGCCGCCCAGCGGCGAGGTCTTGAAGACTCCCATAAGCCGCGAGAGGTTGGGATACGGTAATGGCCGGATCAACGCCGAGTCGACGAATCCAAGGATCGCAACAGTGGCAGCAATGCCGAGAGAAAGCGTCAATATGGTTGTGGTTGTGAATCCCGGCGACTTGCGGAGCATGTGCAGGCCGAAGCGAATGTCCTGGGCTAGAGATTCAAGAAAAGTCACACCACGTGCTTCACGGCATTCTTCTTTGGCTCGCTCGATTCCTCCAAACTCCAACCGTGCCCGCCGCGTCGCTTCTTGGCGAGGCAGGCCGCTGCGCACCAGATCCTCCGCGTAAGTCTCGATGTGAAACCGAAGCTCCGTATCCATGTCACTCTCCATGCGAGAGCGCCCGAGAGTTGCCCGCACCCAGGATCGAAGCCGGCTCCAAAGAGTCATACTTCCTCGGGTGTGGTTCGCAGGATTTCGGCGATGACGTCCGCCATGCAGTTCCAGTTATGGGTTTCCGTTTGTAATCTGCGCTTGCCTGCCGCTGTGAGGCGGTAATACTTCGCCTTGCGCTTGTTTTCCGACTCGCCCCATTCGCTCGCGATCCACCCCTGGCGCTCCAGGCGATAGAGCGCGGGATAGAGAGAACCCTGTTGAATCTCCAAACGATCTCTTGAAATCTGCTGGATGCGCAACAAGATGCCGTAGCCGTGCAAGGGACCGAGGGAAACGGCCTTGAGGATCAGCATGTCCAGCGTGCCCTGCAACAGTTCGAGTTGTTTATCCACGGAACCATTGTCTCCTAGATACCGTAGGAGTATGTACTTGTCCCCTAGACTGTCAAGGAGAAAGCACTGTAGAAGTGCCATGTTCGAGCGCCGCATTAGGAGCGGCAACTCGGAAACTACCCAGAAAGAGGTCCTGGGAAATGAAGGTGGGGTTGTTTCGGAGTTTGTGGGCTTTTTCCAACCCACAACCCAGCCCACAAAAGCCCCCGTCTTATATGACTTCCGCGTAGTTTGGCAGTCCCCGCGGTCTCGTAAGTTGTAAAACCTAACCGCGCGCCCCTGATGAGGGGCGAGGTCGGTTGTTCGAGTCAACCCAGGCCCACCATTGCAGTGTTCAACCGCACACAAAACTGGTGGTCGTAGGCTATAGCAGAACGCCCGCTTCACTTCCCCGGGGCCATCGCAAACAGGCGAGCAAACCCGTCATAGGGGACGAGCGGCGTCACTTCAAAATCGATCAACCCAGCTCGAACCAATGGCAACTGCGAAAGATGCTGGCGCGCTTTCTCTGCACCGCTGCACTCAAGAATCAGGAAGGCTTCATGTTCGGCTTCGCTGAAATACATTTCGCGCAGGATGTTGGATTGATGCAACTCCCGGTCTGTTGCTGCTTCAGCCAGAAGAAGTTCACGAGTGAACTGGCTTTCCACGACTCCGGGAACTGACTTTTCTCTCGCAAGCGCTTTCATGAATAGAAGCGTGGCGCAATGGACGAGCCGCCGTCTCCTCTCAAATGCAGCGTCCCGAAACCTCAAGGCAGCGCAATCAAGTCAATCTCGACGCGAACATCACGCGGGAGCCGCGAGACTTCGACGGTCGCGCGAGCCGGAGGATTCGTTGTGAAGTAGCGCGCGTAAACCTCATTCATCGCCGCAAAGTCATTCATGTCTTTCAGGAAGACGGTGGTCTTCACAACGTGACCGAGCGACGAGCCCGCGGCTTCCACAATTGCTTTCAGGTTCTCGATGACTCGGACAGTCTGGCTTGCAACGTCGCCTTCGATGAGTTGTCCAGTCGCTGGATCCAACGGAATTTGGCCAGAAACGAAAACAAATCCGTTGCCCCTGATTGCCTGCGAGTACGGCCCGATTGCCTTCGGTCCCTTTTCTGTTGAAATGATTTCCTTCACGTGGCCTCCAAGTAGATGCAATTCAGAATTTGGGATTTGAACGCCCACAAAATCTTCGCGCAGAATCAGTTCCCTGTACAAGCGGTTGCCAACGGCGATTAACGTGAAATCCGCACTCATGTTGTGATCGTTCGCTTTCTCATTTCTCCATCCGCTCGGCATACCGATCTCTGAACTCCGCAGGAATTCCCTTTTCGTTTAGCCAAATACGAAACGTCTCCGCAAGATTCTTCCCCGTGGACTGTTCGAGCGCTGCGCGCAGATCGTCATAACCAACTTGACTGCCGCGCAACAAAGAAACCATATGCGCGAGGCCAGTTCTCATCGGCGCCTCGCCGCACGCGTCCTCAAGAGTGACGAAGAAAAGCGGCGCCTTCGCAAGATTGATGCGGCGCTGTTTCGGCGGGTCAGTCAGCATCGTCACACCGAGAGGCTTTTCGTCGGCTTCTTTCCGTGCTTCGTCATACTCCTGCAAGAACTTGGTGATACGCCTTCGCCGGGCGGCTTCGCCGCCGAGGGCTTCATCGATCACAATCGTGGCATAGTCTGGCAATCCTTCGCCCATGCCCAGCGCCGCATCGCGCGTAGGATACATTTCGTCGCCAAACCAGTTGTGAGCAAGTGCATGAGTGCCCTTCGCAAGAAAGGCCTCACTTGAAATTCCGAGTGCAAGCGCATCGCGGTTCACGAGCACTCCGCCGGGAAACGACTCGAATGCCGCGCCCGTTTCCCCGTTTACGTGCGCTCGCAATTCTGGAGATTCGACGACATGAGGAACCTGGATGTTCTTGTCGAGTGTACCGAAGTCACTTTGAAGGATGGCCCATGCGGCTGCGATGCGTTCTGTGGCGCGCGCACTATCTTCCGTCAGCGGCTGCAGCGTCCAGAGAGCGGCTTGATTCACTTTGTGGTGGGAACCTGTCTCCGTGTAACGGCCCGCGACTATAAACGGGGCCAGATCTCCTTTGCTCAACTGAAACGTGTATTCAACCTCGCCGCCCTCTTGCTTACGGCCTGTCTGGCGCCCTCTCGCAAGAACAAGGAAATCCTCTGGAACACGAACCGAATAGACTGTCCGTTCGGGTCGCCTGGGGTATGGCGCGAGCATGTGCTTCGGTGGTTGCGGCAACGGGAACCACCCGCGCGAACCAAGATGGAAGCTGGATTCTCCGAGTGTGATCTGCGCGCCAAGATCCTCAGGCGAACTGAAGGAGTAGGCAATGACCAGACCGCGCGTTTGCTTCTGTGGCCATGGCTGGTCCAATACGATGCGCAGAGCGCCTGGAGTTTCTTGTTGGTATTCCGTAGGCAGGCTCGAAAGGACTGCCTCGCGGCCATCCACCTCTGCGCGCAGGTTCTTCCGGCCATAGAGCTTTGCGTCGGGGAAAACGACGTCGAAAAATTGCAACTCGCTCTTGCCCGAGTTCTGGAGAACGTAATGGGCTTGAATCTCCAGTTCCGGAAGTGGCCCGGGAACGAACCTTACTTCGCGCGATTCCTTCACGATTCGGTATCCTGGAGCAAGCGGAACGGCGCACGAGCACGCGCCAACAAGCAATAGCGCAGCGAGAGTTGCGGCAGAGAGAGGCCGCAGGGCAGCACTTTTCAAAATGGAGAGACTCCGCCACGGTGGCGCGATTCGCGGAAAATCGAAGGGGTGAACCTGTCTGTAAGAAAGGATGCGCTGCCTAAAAGCCATGGAAGCGCCGAAGGATTTCAGCCTCGCTCACACCGTGCCTGCGAAGAGAAATGATTGTATCCGCTTGAGGATCGGTCAAACCACGCCGCACAAATTCCAGAAGAGTCGATTCGCGAAAACCCGCATTCTTCAAGCTGGCGAGTGAGGCTCCCGACAAAACCGGTTTCCCCTCGGCGTGCTGGCGCGCAACTTCGAGAACCATCGTATCCGAAAATCCAGCGAGCCGCATCGCAAGAAGTTCTCCTGCACCAAGACCCATCTGATTCAGCTTGGCGAGCTCTAGGACTGTGTCCTCGCTCATCCCGACTTGAAGCAAACGCGCTGTCGCATCCCCGGCGTGAAACGGCTCGCCTCGGCCATGAGAAATCTGAACCGCTTGTACGCAGCCCGCATCGGAAAGCCCCCCCTGGCGGGCATTAGCGATTTCGGTTACTTCCGAGGCAGTGATCTTAAGCGCCTTCAACTGCTGAATCGTGTCGTAACTCATCCCAGCGTTGTCGAGAGGTTTTGTGTCGAGCGGAGTGAGCTGGTGACATCCAGCCGACAAAAAAGCGAATGCGACAATGAGCAGCGTGGAAGAAAACCCAATGCGCCGAGCCAAAAGCTGAATCCGTGTCGGGATGGAACGATTCACCCGAAGGTCTCCCCTCGGGCCTATGGTACAGCCGCGCGAGCCGGCACGCGCATGATGTGACGCAAGGGTTACGCGCCAGCCAGACCATCGCGTGTCAAACATTGTAAACTCGCTCGATATCGAATACGCCGGGGATGCGCTTGATGCCTGCCAGAATTTTCTCGAGCTGCCTGCGATCCGTGACGTCGAGCGCCACGTCGATGCGGGCGCGCAAATCCTGACCACCGCTTTCAAACGTGCGGATATTCGCGCCTTCATCGCTGATCACGCTCGTGATGGCGGCCAGCATGCCAGGCCGATCCTCGGTAAAGATGCGCAAGCGCACCGGAAATGTGGCCTGGGTAGCAGCAGCCCATTCGACAGGGATGCGGCGTTCCGCTTCGTAAAGCAAATTCTCGACGTTGGGACAATTCTTGCTATGGACCGCGATGCCGCGCCCACGCGTGACGTAGCCGATGATGTCGTCTCCGGGAATCGGGTTGCAGCACTTCGAGCGATAGACCATCAAGTCGTCATGGCCGCGAACAAGAATGGCCGCATCGTGCATCCCGAGCATCCGTTTGACGGTCGAGACGATCTTCGGTTGCTTCTCGTCCGGTGGCTCAGCGAGCGGTTCCCCAGCAGCCTTGGCGAGCACCTGGCGTGCTGACCATTTGCCGTAACCGAGTTCGGCGTAGAGGTCTTCGGCGCGTCCGCAGCCGTACTCTGTGGCGACGCGCTGCCAGTCTTCCGCCGTAATTCTCTTCAAGCTGATTCCTGCGTGGCGCGCTTCCTTCTCGAGCAAGTGGCGGCCGACGGTGGTGGCTTGCTCGTGCTCGTGGAGATTGATCCATTGGCGGATCTTGCTGCGCGCGCGCGACGTGTGCACGAAGGAAAGCCAGTCCCTCGACGGCTCGTGGCCTTTCTGCGTGATGATTTCCACGACGTCGCCGTTCGAGAGCGTGTGTCGCAAAGGGATCATCGCGCCATTCGCCTTGGCGCCCGTACACTGGTGGCCCACTTCCGTGTGGATTGCATAAGCAAAATCAATCGGTGTCGCCCCTCGCGGGAGGACCACCACGCGCCCCTTCGGCGTGAACGTGTACACCTCTTCGGGATAGAGATCCACGCGGAGCGTCGAGAGAAATTCGCTCGGTTCCTGCATTTCCTGCACCCACTCGATCAACTGGCGCATCCAGATGATTCGCTGGTCATCGGCTGAGGAGGCGTCGCGCCCATCCTTGTATTTCCAATGGGCCGCGACACCTTGCTCGGCGATGCGGTGCATTTCTTGCGTGCGAATTTGGACTTCAAACGGTTGTCCCGCATGGATCACCGTGGTGTGCAGCGACTGGTAGAGGTTCGCGCGCGGCATCGCAATATAATCCTTGAAGCGCCCGGGAACAGGTCGCCAGATCTGGTGGATGACGCCCAGCGCCGCGTAGCAGTTCTTCACAGTGTCGGTGATCAAGCGGACGGCCAGCAGGTCGTAAACTTGGTCGAGCATGCGCTGCTGCTTCTGCATTTTTGTGTGCAGCGAATACATACGCTTGATTCGCGCCTGCACTTCCGCAGGGATGCCGCTTTCGACCATTTTGTCGCGAATCGAGTCCTGAACTTCCTGCAGGAACCTGTCGAAGACCTTGCTCTTCGAATCCAGCTTCTTTTGCAATTCGAGGAATGCTTCCGGCTCGAGATAACGGAACGCGAGGTCCTCGAGTTCGCCGCGAATGAGGCCCATACCGAGCCGGTTGGCGACGGGCGCATAAATATCGAGCGTTTCGCGCGAAATGCGCTGTTGTTTCTCGGAGTCGAGGTATTCGAGCGTGCGCATGTTGTGAAGGCGGTCGGCAAGCTTCACCATCACGACGCGAACGTCGTTGACCATCGCCAGAAGCATCTTGCGGACGTTTTCCGCCTGGCGCGCCTCGGGGGCCAGCAGATCGAGACGGCTGATTTTTGTCGTGCCCTCGACCAGCAGCCCTACATCGTGGCCGAATTGCTCGGAAATCAGACTGAGTGGAATCTTTGTGTCTTCGACCACATCGTGCAGGAGCGCGGCGCACAAGGAGGTTACGTCGAGCTTCATGTCCGCCAGGAGATGAGCCACTTCGACCGGGTGGGAAAGATACGGCTCGCCCGAGAGGCGCATCTGGGTCTTGTGCTGCTCGGCGGCAAAATCGTAGGCGCGGTGAAGGAGTTCCAGATCGTCGCCGGGACGGTTCCGGCGCACTTTATCCATCAACTCGACAAAGCGCAGGTCTACTGCGCGCCGGGCCTCGGGACTAATGACGAATTCTTTCGCCGGGTCCATAATTGCCTTTCATTCTAATCCCGCTCCGCGTCCCACAACAGAGTTTCTACAAACGCCGCTTTCCATGGTGGAAAACATACGCATAGTTATTCCGCGAGCAGATTTGTGTGCCATCGCGTGTGTTGTGTGGGCTACGCCGCGATGCATCTCCAAAGTGTTGCGCAAAGAGAGCCGCGGGCGTAGCATGCCGCACGGCATTCGTCCCGGGGGGCACTTTTGATCCAGAACTTATTTGCCATGTATGAGGGGGAATGATGCACGCGCATAACTACACTGCGTTTTTCGTAACGTTTGTGATTGGCATTGGGATCGCGCTCGTCTTGTACGCATTGCTCAGAAACAGTTTGCGCGAATTGCTGAAAAGTGTGGTCGGGATTCCCGAAGGCACGGCCTTCTACATGCGCGCCCTCGTTCTCATCTTGCTCTTTGAGGCAGCATCCAAGGTGATGGCGCAATTCAATTTGAATCCGGGAGCGCATTTCATGGAGTACGTGTGGGCTGCTGCCGGACATCTTTCCGAGGTATTCGAGAATCTCTCGATCAACCTTCTGATATACCTGGGCCTGATTACGGTTCTTGTCGTGGTCTTGAAGCCGAAAAATGGGAAATGACACTTTTCTAGTCTTCTCGTACATGGCAGGAGGCGGAGCCTGCGTCTGCGTTGGGCTTGCGGCTTGGCTGTGGTTGCGCCGACCGATGATTCGGATAACCGACGCGCTGCCGCGTGAGCCATTGGGAATGGTGTTGCGGAAAGCCATTCCCGCAACATTGATTCTTTTCGCGTTAGCGGCCTTCCTGTCAGTGAGCTATCGCGGGTGTGACGAGCGCCCCTACGACCGGATTGTCGCCGACCGCGGATTCATGATCTCAAAGAACCAAGAGCAGGTCTCTGCAGCGCTATCTTGGGTGGTCGCTGGAGTTGTCGCGTGGGGAGTGATTATGGTCTTCGGCCTGCTGGCAATTCGTCGCGAGCGTACGCAGACGAAGAGCCGCAGCGATGACGCGGCCATCGCGGAAGACAGGGCCACATAGTGCGGCTCCAAATGCGAGGAAGCAGGTTTACTCGGAGATCGAGCTCGCGGCCATCACCATGAACGGGTCGCTGAGTTTCCCTCCGCCACCGTCCGAATTCTGCACGAGGAAAATCCGGATCATGTCGAGTTTAGGGTCAATCCATCCCTGCGTGCCGAAGGCTCCTCCGTGGCCATAGGCACCCGGGAAACGCAAAATCAGAGTTCCCGGAGCATCCTTCGCCACTTCCCACGTAAGACCGTAACCTCCGCCTCCCATCCATCCGGCGCGAGGAAGGTATCCGGTGTAAATCTGCGTCATGAGATCTATGGAGGGCTTTGAGAGGTAACGGCGCCCCTTGTACGTCCCACCATTGAGCATCATCTGGTAGAAGGCGAACAAATCCGTCGCCGTGGAATACATCCCCCAGCCGGGGGCGGGGTAATGGGCGTCTTTGCGGAAGTCGGAGGGATTGCCTCCCAGGATGTGTTCGGTCGAGCGAACAAGCTTGCCGTTTTCCGCATGGTAGACCAGGGCGACGCGCTTCTGCATGTCCGGCGGAGCATAGAAGAACGAGTCTTTCATTCCCAGCGGATCGAACAACCGCTGCGCCGTGAATTGCTCGAAGGATTGCCCGGAGACGACTTCGATGATGCGGCCGAGTATATCGATGCCCGGGCTGCTGTATTGCCACATGGCGCCCGGGTCAAACCGGAGCGGATGTTTCGCATACCCGGCGACGGTTTCGGCAAGCGTGGACTGCATGTTATTGCTCAAAGGCATGATGTCGTCGGCCGAGCCGTCGAGCACCCCGGACGTGTGCGTCATAAGGTCACGAATCGTGATTGGGCGCGACGGCTTCCGCAGCGCAGGAGCGCCTGAATTGGTTGTTCCGTCAATCACCATTTGGCCGCGAAACTCCGGGAGATATTTCTCGACTGGGTCGTCGATTTGAAGCTTGCCCTCTTCGAACAGCATCATGATTTCAACGCCCGTGAAGGGCTTAGTCATCGACATGATTTGAAAAATCGTGTCGGTGGTCATGGGCGTCTTGTTCTCGATGTCGCGGTATCCGACGGCGTCCAATTCGGCAATCACGCCGTGGCGGGCCACAAGAGTGACCGCTCCAGACGCGATCCCCTGGTCCACAAGCTCCTTCATGCGCGCCGGAATCCGCGCCAGACGGGCTGGGTCGAGGCCGGAACCCACGGGGGACGTCTGCGCTGCGGCCGCAAAAGAGAGAAGCAGAAGTGGAAACAACAAAAACAGCCTACGAGAAATGAATCGCACCGTCGCACCTCACGAATACGTTTGCTCCCAAAGCTCGGCAGGATAGCACACGGCGACGGAGAAACCAGCGTGGATTTCGGGGAACTACAATCCGGGAGAGATATTCAGATCTACGTGAAAAGGGTGACACTCCTGATTGGAGCGTCACTTTTCCACGGGATAGCCCTTCTCGATCCAATCGGTATTGAGGTCGGTCGGCAGAAGCAAGACGCGCAAATGCGTGAAGCCCATATCGCGGAGCGCTACAAACGCCGGACGAATGTTCGGGCAATGCCAAAGGGGGCAACAACCGCAATACACGACGACGTTCGCCGAGCGCGGGATGCTCTGAGCCCATTTTTTCAGATCGTCGAGACCCTGGGCCGAGTTCGCTGGACCACGGAACGAGGCACCGGGAATGTGCGCACCTTGATAGAGGACGCGAAAGCCGGTGCAAACAACCGTGGGTCTGTCCGCCGCCTTTGCCGTGGCAAGCTCCTTGGCGAAATCAGCGGGCTGCACAATTTGGGATCTGGACCAGGGGTCCGCCGAGGGCGTCTGCGAAAGCGGTGAGGACTTGGCCCAGACAGCATCCTCGACCGCTCCGGCCCCACGCATCGTAAAGCGCACCACTCCAATAATGAAAAACGAGGCCAGGAATGAGGCAACGACGATCTTCGTACGACAGGGATTCCATTCGCGGTCCATTTTTTGACCCCCTAGAAGAAGCGCTCCAAAAACAAAGCCGGCGAGCTTTGCGAGCCCGCCGGGCCGAGGAAATGTAAAGGTTGAAAGCCGGTTGATAAGAGAACGGCGACTAGCCGCCGGAGGCCTTCTGCTTGATGGCCTTCACCTTGTCCACCAGATCGTTGGCAAGATCGACGTCGTGGTCGCGGGCTTCGGCGGAGGTCTCCATGTCGGCCTTTTGACGGTAGAGAAGGTTCAGGTAAGCCATGGCATCGCTATAGTCGTTGCGCAGGGTCATGGCCTTCTGAAGCTGGTCGATGCCCTCATCGACAATCGGTCCATACTTTTCCGCAAACTGCTTGGAGAGTTTTGTGGGCAGGGGATCGTCGCCACCAAGCGTCTTTTTCGCGGTCTTGTTGTACTCCTCTCGCATGTCTCGATTGCCGCGGAAGGCGATCGACCAATCAATCACGCCAAGCCAATAATACGGCTCGGGGTCATTGGGGCTGATTGCGATGTGTCTTTTATGGTACGTCTTCGACTCCTCCATCTTCTTGGGATCGAACGGAGTTCCGGCCATGTTGTAGAGGATGGAGCCGATGCCATCGATCGATGGCAAGCTGTTGGGGTCCGCGTCGAGGACTTCCTGGTATTCCTTAATGGCCTGTTCGCCATTGCGGATATTATCAGGCGAAGGCGCACCGGGGGTGTAGAGGCTGGCGTAGGCCGTCGCAAGATAGAGACGGGCGTTGGTCAGCGTCGGGTCCAGATCTTTGGCCTGCTTGAAATCTTCGATGGCCGCGTCGAACGAGCCATTCTTGTAGGCATTAACGCCCTTGTTCAGTTTGTCGCGCGCCTTGAGCCTGTTGCAACCTGTGCCCGCGGCGAGCGCGGCTAGAATAACGACCAAGAGAAAACGAATTTGGGGTTTCCAGTGCATCCCTGCTCTCCTTATGACGGCTGCGCCGGCTGTGCGGAAGGCCGCCCAGCCGGCGAGACAATAACGTTACCGAATCACTTGAGGACTCGAGCTACTGTCCTGCTTCGACTTTGGCGGTGATAAGGCCAACCTTGTCGATTCCCGAACCGCGCATGATGTCAATGGCACGGGCGACCTGAAAGAACTCGACGGAATCGTCGCCCTTCACAAAGGCCACCTTCTCAGCGCGCTCCTTGAAGATATTCTCGAGGCGCGGGCCGAGTTGGTCCAGGGTGGTGGGTTCCTGGTTGATCATCAGTTTTCCGCCTGCCATCACCTGGACGACGATCGTCTTTGCGAGGAGCGCTTGGTCCTGTTGAGCATTGGGCGGAGAAGGCTGCGGGACGATTGTACTGAGTCCGTGCGGGATAGTCGGCGTAATCACCATGAAAATGATGATCAGCACGAGCAGCACATCGATCAGCGGAACGATATTGGGCTCCGCCATCGCTCCTTTGTCGCTTCTAACTGACATTCCCATTGGAGAACTCCTTTGTCACGCTACTTCGCTAATCCGATCCGCCCGTTGGGGGAGGAGCGACCGGGGTCTTGTTCACCTGTACTTTCTGTGTGAGAAGGCCCACGTTATCCACCCCAGCGGCACGCGCTTCGTCCACCACTTTGACTACGTCGCCATACTTCGCCCGAGCATCGGAGCGAACGTAGACGGTCTTGTCAGCGCGGTTGGCGAGCAAGTCTTTGACGCGGCCGGTTATTTCCGCGAGTTCAACTCTCGTGGTGTTGCTGCCCATCGAAATGTAAAAAACCCCATCCCGCGTAATCGCCAATACGACCGCATCGTCCTTATCAGCGTTGGGCAGATCCTCGGGGTTATACGCCGGAGCCATGTCCACCGATACACCCTTTGTCAACATGGGCGTGACAACCATGAAGATGATCAACAACACCAGCATGATGTCCGCCATCGGGATGATGTTGGGTGACGACATCACCGGTGGCGCTTTTGGTTTGTAAGGCATGACCTTACTTCTTTCCGCCTCGGCGGGCGATGAAATAGCTGATCAACTCCATTGAAGAGTTGTCCATCTCCACGTCGAACGCTTCCACCCTATTCGTGAAATAGTTGAACGTCCACACGGCCGGAACGGCCACGAGGAGACCCAGCGCCGTGGTGAGGAGGGCTTCCGAAATACCGCCGGCCACGGCCGACAGACCGGTCGCCTTCTGTGCCGAGATTCCTTTGAACGCGTTGATGATGCCCATGACAGTGCCGAACAGTCCGACGAAGGGAGCCGTCGAGCCGATCGTTGCGAGGCCGGAAAGGCCGCGCTTCATTTCGGCGTGCACGATCGCCACGGAGCGCTCAAGCCCGCGCTTGGCCGCCTCGATCACTTCCTGATCGCTCACCTGCGCCGATGCCGCCTGGAATTCGGAAAGGCCGGTCGCCACAACCTTGGCGATGTGGCTCTTCTTGTTCCGCTCGGCAATGGAAATGGCCTCGTCGAGCTTGTTGTCTTTCAGCGCGCCAGCCACTTGCTGCACGAAAATGCGAGACTGCTTCCGTGCCGCGGTGAACATCAAATACCGGTCGATCATGATTCCCACCGACCAGGCAGACATGAGGAACAGGAGGATTACGACCGCTTTGGCCGGAATGCCCATGCTTTTCCACATGTCAATCAGGTTCCAACTTACTTCTCCGCTCTGCCCTTGCAACATCACAAAACCAGCCAGCATTAAATTCGAAAGCATAGATTTTGCTCCTCCTCCGTCCTATCAAGCGATCGCGGCAGCGAGATTCTGCCGGTCGAGTATCCCTCCGGCACAAATCCCTAGATTCAGGGATCGAGCCGAAGACTGCTTAACCGCCCAGCGTAAACACAACGGAAATCGTGGTATCCACTTCCACCGGCTCCCCATTGAGCATGGTGGGCTTATAGCGCCATTGAGACACGGCATCCATCGCGCTCTTCATCAGAAGCGGAGGGCCGGAAATGAACTCGAGGTTCTGCACGGTCCCCTCTTTTCCGATGATCGCGTGTAGAACAACGGTGCCAGAAATATGAGCCGTCTTTGCAATCTGCGGATAGACCGGCAACACTTGGTGAACTAGCGACGCCGCCTGCACGTTACCGCCAACACGGATGCGCGTGGGCGTAGCCTTTGGTGGAGGGGGTAGAGCGGTGGAACCCAGCGAACCTCCGATAATTCCCCCCAGAACTCCGCCAGCCTGTCCACCCGGGACTCCTCCGGGAATGCCGCCAACGACGCCAACCCCGCCCACGTCCGGCGTCTCTTCTTCCTTAATCATCTTTACTTCCTTGGGGATCACGGTCGGAGCGGTCAACTGGTTGTTACGCATCAAATGGACCATGGGCCTGGCGATCCTTTGCACGGCGGCAGCAGGAGGCGGCGGGGGAGGCGGAGGAGCAGGCGCAACGAGGAATGTGGTCAGCAACTGCTTGGGCAACGCTTCCGTGTAAATCAGCGGAATCAAAACAGCGATGCCGAGCAGTATGCTTTGAAGGATCGCCGAGACAACCACAGTCCAAGGCTGATTGGTCTTGTTCAGCTTTCCTGAAGATACTAAGACATCCTCAAACATAACTACCTCCTTGCAGTGGCGACCACGCGCTTATCGGCTGCGGATCCGGCTGGCGCGGCACCCTGGCCCCGATACTTGTTCCACACCACAACAATTGGTGCGGCAATTCCGAAACTCGAGTATGTTCCTACCACAACTCCCACTACCATGGCAAAAGAGAAGGCGCGCAGAACCTCGCCACCCATGAGGAAGAGTACCGAGACTGTCAAGAATGTCAGTCCACTGGTTAGAATGGTTCGCGACAGCGTCTGGTTGATGGACTTGTTGACAATCTCCGCGAGCGGCTCGCGCCTCATCAGCCGGAGGTTCTCTCGCACCCGATCGAAAATAACGATTGTATCGTTCATCGAATAGCCGACCAAAGTCAATAGCGCCGCGATGACAGTCAGCGATATTTCATAATGGAAAAGCGAGAAGAAACCTAGAGTGATCAGCACGTCGTGAAACACCGCGATCACAGCGGCCGCGCCATATACCCACTCAAACCGGAAAGCAATATATACCAACATGCCCGCCAAAGCATAGAGGGTCGCGAGGATAGCCTGCTTGCGGAGTTGGGCGCCAACCTTTGGTCCAACAATCTCGACGTTACGGATGGCAAAGTTCCCGAGTGAGAACCCGGAGGTGAGCGAACTGAGGACTGCAGGCGTCACACCCTCAACGCTCTTGAGCTGGTCGAAACCTGTCACAACGCCGCCGCGGTCTTGGTCGCGCGCACTCAGGAGTTTCTGCGCAAGCTGGTTATAGCGATCGCCGGCGCTGGTACCGAGCAGCAGCGGGTCCTTCTGCGTCAGATAGGCGGCCAAAGCCGAGGACGTGATCGAGTTGAAATCCTGTTTGCCGGAAGTGTCTGTCCCGAAGGTCTTGTGAAGGACATCCAGAATCGCCTGTTTGCCTGCGTCGAGCGACTCATCGCCCTGGCCCTGCTGCTCGAGACCGATTACCACATCGTTGCGTGAATTGGCGTTTGAGATGTCGCTAATGCTCTGAATCGAGCTGTTTGGAAGGCCGGCGGTCTGGAGACCCTTGCGAATCTGATCGATCGGCGGCGGGCCAGCAAAGCGGACATAGACGAGAGTTCCTCCTCGGAAATCGATTCCGTAGCGGAGGCCGTGGTTCCGGAGGATTGAAAACCAACCGATAGCCAGCAGGGTAAGGGACAAGGCGACGAAGTACTTCGCCTTTCCCATCCAATCAGCATTGACTCCGCGAAAGAACTCCATGCTCGGTCCTATCCACTTTCATTTGACACCGCCTTGGCCGGGATTGTTCCCGGAAGCGGCGCAGTTTTATATGCTCAATTCCGCTTCGCGCCCCAGACGCGAGACGTGCCAATCGAAAATCAGGCGTGACACGTAAATCGAAGTAAACACGTTAGCCAACAAGCCGATGACCAATGTGACCGCAAACCCACGAACAGGCCCAGTACCGAATAAGAACAGAAAAATGGCAGAAACAATAGTAGTTACGTGCGTGTCGATAATCGTCAGAAAGGCGCGGTCAAACCCCTGGTCAACGGCCGAAGCGTTGGCCTTCCCGTTGCGCAATTCCTCGCGTATGCGCTCGAATACAAGCACGTTGGAGTCCACGCCCATGCCGATGGTTAAGATGACGCCAGCGATGCCTGGGAGAGTAAGCACTGCCCCGGCATACGCCATGAAGGCCACCAGAATGACGAGATTGAGTATTAGCGCCACAACTGCATTCACACCACTTTGATGATAATAGATGACCAAAAAGATCATCACCACAATCAGGCTACCAATAGACGCGCGTACACCTTCCCGGATCGAGTCCGCGCCAAGCGACGGGCCGACCGTGCGCTCCTCTAGGTATTTGATCGAAGCGGGTAGAGCCCCGGCGCGGAGGACGAGCGCCAAATCCTGCGCCGAGTCCTGAGTGAAACTTCCCTCGATCAACCCACTATCTTCGATGCGGCCATTGATCACAGGAGCTGTATAAACTTGGTGGTCAAGAACAATAGCCATCCGGCGGCCGACATTTGCTTCGGTGAAGGGGCCAAATCGGGCCGCAGCGGCCGTGGAAAGCTTGAAGTCAACCTGATACTGACCAGGATAATTCGCGCTAGGGCTTGTGGTTGCGCTGCGCAGGTCCTGGCCGGTTACGATTGGTAGGCGGTCCAGGACGTAGTAAACCTGCTGAGGAGGCTGACCCGGGGCAGTGCCTTCAGCTTTCCCCGAAACGATTATCGTCCCCGGCGGCAGCACTCCGCCGTGAGCGGAGAGCGCGGCAATCTCGGAGGGGTACGTCTGCTCGTCGGCCACCCGCGCCAGTTCGAGTTGCCCGCCGGCCTGAATCACGGATTTTGCGCGGGTGGGGTCGCCTTCGCCGGGAAGCTGGACAAGGATTTCGTTGTCGTTGCGGCCCGTGAAGGCAATCGTCGGTTCGGTGAGGCCAAGGGCGTTGATACGGCGAGTGATCGTTTCAAGTGACTGGTCCATCGTCTGCGTGCGGAGGTCGGCGACAACCGACGGCTTCATCGTCAACAGGTATCCATTCGTCTCGCCCGCGGCGGGTGCATAACTCCATTCGGAAAACTGGCTGGTGACGAGGTCGCGGAAATTTCCGGAACCGGCTGGGTCCACGTCGCGGACCAATATGTGCGTATCGTCCACGCGGCGGATTTCGCCGAATGGGATGTTCTTCTCGTGAAGTTGCTTGGTGAGTTGGTCCAGCGCCTGATCGCAGTGAAACCCGATCGCTTCATCCACCTGCACTTGAAGGATCAGGTGGCTTCCGCCTTTCAGGTCGAGTCCAAGCTTAATGCGGTCGGCGATGTTTTGATTCAGTTGGGCCAGCGAAGTCGGAAACTGCGGCAATCCTAAGATTCCGTAAATACAGATCAAGACTACAATCAGTATGAAAACGAATTTCCACTTGAGCTGGGGATTCATGCGGGCTGACTAGCTCTCCTTCTGGTCGGCCTGCGGCTGAGGCCCGGCGATGGCGCTGCGCATCACTTTGATCTTGACCTGGTCGGCAATACGCAACTGGACGGAACCGTCGTCCAACCCCACGATCGTGCCGTAGATGCCTCCGTTCGTAATCACCTTGTCCCCGTTTTTCAGGCTCTTGAGCATCTCAGTGACTTTCTTCTGACGCCGCTGAGCCGGCAGGATCATCAGAAAGTAGAAGATCACCATGATCAGGATCAGGGGGAGAAAGAGCGTGATACCGCTGGGCTGCGATGCCCCTTGCATCAGGATGGCCGGGAACGCCGGAATCATCGTTAAGGTTGTCACAATCTTCGCGCCTTTCCCGCGCTAGCGGGCGAGCCTGCCGGGGTGGCAGGCCTTGAAACTGTTCTCCGGAGAAACTTACTCGCCTCTTGCCGCGCCCAACGCTTGCTTAGGTTTGCCTATTTGAGGCGTGCCTGAAGGTCAGAGCGGAATCTTTCCAGGGTCCCAAAACGGATAGCGTCGCGGATTTTACTCATTATGTCAAGGTAAAAGTAAAGATTGTGGTGGGAGTTCAAGATGAGGGAGAGAAATTCGCCGGTGGAATAAAGATGCCGCAAATATGCACGAGAATATCGGCGGCAGACGGCACAGCCGCAGTTTTCGTCAATGGGGCGCGGATCGTTGGCATAGCGTGCATTTCGAATGAGGACTCGCCCTTCCCATGTGAACAGGCAACCGTGGCGCGCGCTGCGCGTGGGCAGCACGCAATCCATCATGTCCACGCCGAGAGCGACATAGTCGGGGATTTGCTCAGGCTTCCCGACACCCATCAAATAACGAGGGCGATCCTTCGGGAGTTGCGATGCGGCGACGGATGTCATCTCGCAGGTCACGTCGTGCGGCTCGCCGACGGCAAGCCCTCCGATTGCGTAGCCCGGAAAATCAAGACCGACTAGCGCGTCAGCGTTTTCACGGCGCAGCTCGGCATGAGCCCCTCCCTGCACAATGCCGAAGAGCATTTGCCGCGAGATATCGCCATGCCGGCGAAAATAGTCGCGCGAGCGTCGCGCCCAATCGAACGTGCGCGCGGCAGACTTGCGCGTGCGCGATTCATCGGCAGGTGCTTCGATGCACTCGTCGAGGACCATGATGATGTCCGCACCGAGAGCGATCTCGATTTCGAGCGCCTTTTCCGGCGAAAGGAAATGCTCGGAGCCGTCGAGGTGCGAGCGAAATGTTACTCCTTCATCTGAAACCTTGCGGAGATCTCCTAGGCTAAAGACCTGGTAGCCGCCCGAATCGGTGAGGATCACGCGTGGCCACGACATGAAGCGGTGCAGTCCACCCATCTCGCGGATCAGCTCGTGGCCAGGTCGCAAATATAGGTGATATGTATTGGCGAGGAGGACTTGCGCTCCCAGGTCTTCGAGGTCCTGCTGCGTTTGGCCTTTTACGGTCGCAGCGGTGCCGACTGGCATGAACGCGGGCGTTTCGATCGCGCCGTGAGGTGTCGTCAGACGCCCCAGCCGCGCGCCCGTGGGGTCGGTTGCAAGTACCTCGAATTGGAAACTCATCCGACCGAGTGTATCAGGAGAAGGCCGCCGCCAAGCCCACCTTCACGACGACGTAGATGACCCAGATGGCCAAAATCGATCCGAACGCTTTCCCGAACGAAAGCTTCTTTGGATTCGTTGCGCTGTACCCGAATGCCATCAGGATCATCATCCAGAAACTGAAAATGTCGAGCGACCTAAGCAGCGACACGAGCCATTTGGGCGACCCGTCCGCAAGAAACACGGCAGGATTCGATGCCACAAGATTCTGAATGTCCACGGTGGAAGGATCCTTCAGAAAGAGAATCAGGATTCCCAGCAGGCCTGTCACGATTCCCGGCGTCCAGCCGTAACAGACGATCCCCAGCGATGTCTTGAATCCAACCTTAGTTCCCCCGACGACATTGAACACACCCATGAAGATGGCCGCAATTATCAGGGGAATAACGAAGGTCACAACTACAATGCTTACATAAGCCACGATGGGGGCGAACTTCTCCTCCTGCGCAATGATTTGGCTCTTCTGCTCTGCGGGCATCTGCGCTGTCCGAGAACTATTTTCGATTTGTCGCACCATGAAGTCGTGCCATCCGACTCGCTGGCCGAAAATCGCGATGACCGCGATCGAAAGTACAAAGAGCACTAGGAGCGGCGCGAGCCATGTCGGGCGCGCGGCGATGGATGCGAACGTCGCCTTGGGGCTAAACAAGGCGCCGAAGATGCGGCCAAACGAATTGGTTGATGCTGGAGCTTCCGGAGTTGGTGCTACTGGGCTGGCCATCCGATTCCTCCTCCACGTCGGGATAGGGTGCGGGCTATTGCCCTGTTTAAGTACGCCGGATAGTCGGGAAAGTTTCATACCATTCAGGATTTTCCGTATGAAAAATGATTCGTTACGCAGGGATCGGCGGGACAGCGGCAAGCAACGCTTGTGTATAAGGATGTTGCGGCGTATGGAGGACTTTTTCGGCGGGGCCCACCTCAACGAATTGCCCGGACTGCATGACGGCAACGCGTGTCGCAAGCTGCGCGACGACGGGCAAGCTGTGCGAAATCAAGATCAGCGTGAGCGAAAACTCCCGCTGGAGGCGCGCGAGCAATTCGAGTATCTGAGCGCCCACGGAAACGTCGAGCGCCGAAACAGGCTCATCGGCAATCACCAGTTCCGGCCGCAGAATCAGTGCGCGAGCAATTCCGATTCGTTGGCGCTGTCCGCCGGAGAATTCGTGAGGGTAACGCCCCAGGGCTCCGGCGCCGAGACCCACCGCTTCCATGATCTCCGCAGCCCGCTCGCGACGCGCGGCGCGAGAAAGTTCCGGTGCGTGAATCACGAGCGGCTCGGCAATGATTGTTCCCACGCGCATTCGCGGATTGAGCGACGCAACCGGGTCCTGGAACACCATTTGCATCCTTCTGCGCAGCCCGCGCAATTCCGCGCCCCATGCGCCAAGCCAGTCCTGCCCGCGAAAGAGAATCTGGCCGGAATCCGGCTCGATGAGGCGAAGAATCATCCGCACAAGCGTGGTCTTTCCACAGCCGGACTCGCCCACGATGCCGAGCGTTTCGCCCCCCTCGAGCGAGAAGCTCACGCCGTTCACAGCAATAGCGCGTCGTGAAGTGTGCGAGAACGCACCCACAGAAACGGGGAACGATTTTCTAAGTTCGCGCGCTTCCAAAAGCGGTTGTTTTGCGCTCATTAATTCCCCGCGGGCCTCGCCGCAAGGCTGCAAAATGATTTACGTTTTCTCGCCCGCGATGTACAGAACGGTGTTCATCATGTTGATGTCGGGCGCGGCCTCGCGCTTATCCGGATCGGGCGGTGCAAGATGCGGATGGAAGTCTGCTGCGTCGTCCGGGATCGTCGATTCCATCAACTGGCGCGCCGCGATGTATTCCGGATCGCCGCGTTTCCAGCCGGCGACCAAAAGCCAATGATCGAACGATCGCGGATGCTCCTCGATCTGGGCTGCGGTCACGCGCAGGCCGTGCGACGCGAACATCGCTTCGAACTCGCTTCGCGGAATCGTTCGCATGTGCGAAGGGTCTCGCAACCGCTCGATGCGGTTATTGATCTCCCGGGCCTTCGGGTTTTCGGGCGCGCGAATGTCGACCACGCCGACGCGTCCGCCGCGCTTCACCACACGCGCCATTTCGCGTATCACGCTCGCCGGATCGGAAATATGGTGCAGGCTGTAACTGGTGACGGCAAGATCGAGCGAACCGTTGCCAAATGGAAGAAATTGCGCATCCCCAAGAGCGAAGGCAAGGTTATCGAGATTTGCTTCGGCTGCTTTGCCGCGCGCGCGCTCCAAGATCGCTGGCGTCAAGTCCAGTCCGCACATCCATCGCACGTGACGCGCGAATCGGAGGGCGAGCGTTCCAGGGCCGCATGCAATGTCCAAGCCACGATCGTTGACGCTTGCGTTCACAAGCCGCGCAAGCAATTCTGCTTCGGCAACCCGGCTCGCCACAGCAAAGTCGCCGAATACGCCCGCCGTGCGCGTGAATTGCTGCCGCACGAGATCCTTCTGTTGTTTGTCGTTCATTCGTGCCATCCGTTAAAATGCTCAGGTGACAAGAATACACCGCGCGCGATGCTCTTCACTCACCTTGCGCAATTCCGGCATCTCCACTTCGCAGGCGGCGACGCGGCGCGGGCAGCGCGGAGCAAAGGCGCAACCCGGCGGCAGAGCATCGAGCGATGGAACCGTCCCGGGAATCGGAACCAATTCCCCGGGCGCGAGCCGAGGTGCCGCGCGCAACAAACCCTCCGTGTAGGGATGGCGCGGGCGCCGCAACACATCGGATGCCGGGCCTTCCTCGACGACGCGACCGGCGTACATCACGGCCACACGGTCGGCAACCTGTGCCACCACGCCCAGATCGTGCGTGATGAACAAGAGAGAAAGCTGAAGCTCTCGGCGCAGTCTTGCGAGCAGATCGAGAATCTGCTGTTGGATGGTGACGTCGAGAGCCGTCGTGGGCTCGTCCGCAATCAGGACGCTCGGGCCAGCAGACAGCGCCATCGCGATCAACACACGCTGGCGCAGGCCACCCGAAAGCTGATGTGGATATTGCTGGAAGCGCGACTCCATTTGGGGAACGGCTGCGCGCTCGAGAGCGTGTATTGCTCGGCGCCGGATTTCACTGGTTGATAGCTCGGGCTCGTGGACGCGAATTGCTTCCTCGATTTGCTTGCCGATGCGTATCACGGGGTTGAGCGCCGTCATCGGCTCCTGAAAAACCATGGAGATTTCGCGTCCGCGCACGGAACGCATTTCGGCGGGTGCTGCCCCAATCAGGTTGACGCTCTTCCCCTTTGCGCTAGCGCCTTCGGAGACTTGAAGCCAAGCCTCTCCTTCGGCGGACGCGCCGGGCGGAAGAAGCCCCATCAGCGCGAGAGCAAGCATCGTCTTGCCGGAGCCCGATTCACCCACGATACCGAGCGTCTCGCCGTCTCCAAGTGCAAGCGAAACGTCTCTGACAGGCCATATCCATCCCGCCGGGGTGGGCAGCTTGACTGTCAACCCGTGCACCACAAGTCGTGTCGCCATGGAAACATCATAGCCGGGCTCGCTCCGGCAGAGTGAGAATTTGCGTTATACATTGCTTATGCCGACGACCGAATGTCCCCTTTGCCATGGCCAGACCTCTTTCGGAATGCGCGTGCCCTACTGCGCGCAATGCGGTTGGAATCGCGACAAGGCCATCGCGGTTCTCCAAGCCAATGTGAAGATGATTCCATTGGCTTTCGTCTTGTTCGCGGCGTTCATGTTGGTAGCTATAGTGACTTCGCGCCACGGAATTCCTCAGGTGCTCCTAATCCTCTTTGGATTGCCCATACTTGTATTCGCGGTCAGCGTTGTTTCGTTGAGACGCACGTTGAACAGATTGCGTGCATTGCCGGCCCCAACAACACCAATCGTCGCGCAAGCGGCTGGCTCTTCGGTTGCCAATACGGGCGCTCCGGCATTCGAGCCCAGCCCGCAGGACCAGGCGCTTTTGCGAAAGTCGCGGCCGCGCGAGATTTGCATGGCGACTTGGGGAAAACTCAGTGTTGCTTTCGCGCTGCTGGCCGTAGTTGCATTCGAAGTTCCTCTAGTCGTGCATCTTTACGCGGGCTGGACGCGCTCACTCTCGTTTGTGCCGTTTGGACCCAAGGACTGGCTGATGACAGGCGCCGCGGTACTACTTCTCCTGATTCCCTTTTGGTTGTGGCGGAATCAAGTGAAAGAGTGCGACTTGCTGGAGAATGGCGAGGTCGTTATCGGAAGAGTCGTCAGACAGTGGACCAGCAACAAAAATAATTCGTCGATTGAATACACGTTCAAGGATTTCGAGGGCCACGAGCATAAAGGAGTTGGCTTCGACCATACGATGAAGCTGTTTGAAGGCATGGCCGTGCCTGTTTTCTACGACCGGGACAACCCCAAGCGCCAGATCGCCTCCTGCTCTACACTCCACGAAGTCGTCATTTAAACGACGCAGGAATATGATCTGCTTCCCAGCATTTAGCGACCCGCATGGGCAGGGCGCTCAGTAATCGTTCGCTGAGCCTTCGAGGAAGGCGCGCAGCTTGCGCGAGCGCGACGGATGGCGCAGCTTGCGCAACGCTTTGGCCTCGATCTGGCGGATGCGCTCGCGTGTGACGGCGAACGATTGACCGACTTCTTCGAGCGTGTGTTCGCTGCCGTCGTCTAGCCCAAAGCGCATCTTGATGACTTTTTCTTCGCGCGGCGTGAGTGTTTTAAGCACAGAAGATGTTTGCTCCTTCAAACTCAGGTTGATTACGGCATCGGACGGCGAAACCACGGCCTTGTCCTCGATGAAATCTCCGAGATGCGAATCTTCCTCTTCGCCAATCGGTGTTTCGAGCGAAATGGGTTCCTGCGCGATTTTCAGGATTTTGCGAACTTTCGCGACAGGGATGTCCATGCGTTTGGCGATTTCTTCCGAGGTAGGCTCGCGGCCGAGTTCCTGCACAAGCTGGCGCTGGGTGCGCACAAGCTTGTTAATCGTCTCGATCATGTGCACGGGAATGCGGATCGTGCGCGCCTGGTCGGCAATGGCGCGCGTGATAGCTTGGCGGATCCACCAAGTTGCATACGTCGAAAACTTGTAGCCACGGCGCCATTCGAATTTGTCCACGGCCTTCATCAACCCGATGTTGCCTTCCTGAATCAGGTCGAGGAATTGCAAGCCGCGGTTCGTGTATTTCTTCGCGATGGAAACGACGAGGCGAAGGTTTGCCTCAATCAATTCCTTTTTCGCCTGCTCGGCTTCTGCTTCGCCGCGCAAGATCACTTGCAGGGCGCGCTTGAGTTCCGGAGGGCTGACTTCGCTTGCGATTTCGATCTCGCCCAACTCCAAGCGCCGTGCTTTCAAATCCTTGCGCGCCTCGGACTGAACCTCCGCTTTCGACGCGTCCACGCGCCGTTCGAGTTTCGTGGTCTCACGTTCCAGAAAGTGGACGCGCTCGACCGTTTGGCGGATCTTGTCGATCAGGCGCTTTTTCTCGAGCAGGTTGAAATCGATTTCGCGGACGAGTTTCGACATCTCGACCCGCGTTCGCGCGACCGCATAGCGGGCGTGCAAGTACGAGCGCTTCTTTGACCGCGGGACCTTCTCAAGCTTGATGGCCTGCTTCATCGCATGTAGATACAGCTTGGCGATGCGGTCGATCTGCTTGAGCGTTTCTTTGGTTTTCTGCTCGATTTTCTCTTCGGTCAGCTCCTCGTCGTCGAACTGGACGATTTCCTTGATGGAGCGGGAGCCGTTGCGCAGGTCTTCGCCGACTTGCAGAAGTTCCTTCAGGATGAGCGGGGCGCGGGAAATCGTCTTCAAGACGAGCAACTGTCCGCGCTCGATGCGCTTCGCGATGGCCACTTCGCCCTCGCGCGTCAACAGCGGGACCGTGCCCATTTCGCGGAGGTACATGCGGACCGGGTCGTTCGTTTTCTCGAGCGTGCCCGGGGTCAGATCCAGATCGCTCTCTTCCGCGCCGGCTTCTTCCTTCACCTCGACCGCTTCGCCAGAATCGGCCGCTGCGAGCGCAGCTTTCGCGGTCGACAAATCTTCATACACGTCGATCCCGTAACGTTCGAACGTCGAGAGCAAATCGTCGATTTCTTCCGAAGAATGAACTTCGGCCGGCAGGATATCGTTTACCTCATCGTAGAGCAGGTAACCCCGCTCCTTGCCCATGGCGATGAGCTGTCGTACCTGGTCGTATTTTTCCTCAAGAGCCAACGACACGCTGTTTCCTCCCACGGAGGTTAGGCGCCAAGCAGAGAAGATTCCACAATTACAAAACGGCAGGTCGAGACACCACGCCTAGGGCGTTCATCGACAAAATGTTGACGAATGATTAAAAGAAGACCCCTTGAATCCGTTACCCGGTGTCGCCGCCCGCCTCGGCTCTGCCCGCGCTTGTCGAGCCACACTTGCTTAGATGCTCGGCAAGCGTCGCCCGTTTCCTCCAAAACCTTACAAATATATAACATGCGCGCTATAAGCGTCAACAATATGTCTATGTCGTCGCAACGCCATCTTGGCCCCACGCTGCTCCCATCTCAATGGCTGCTTTGAAGATTACTGGGAAGGGCGGCGTGACTGCCACTTCTATGTCGCGCACCCTCTATGTCGCACCCTGCAGCTTTGCAGCTTACTGGCCCGGGATGGATTCGCTCGATTCCCTTTCGCGAGAGAGCAATCTCCGCAGTTGCAATTGTCGCGTGAGAAGTTGTTGCAATTCCCCAGCGGGAGGGTTTGTTTCGATCATTTTTTGCAATTCAGCGAGTTCTTGATTGACCTGCCGATTTCGCAGGACACTCATGCAGCTTTCGGCCGTTTCCCAAGTCGCCTCAGCGGGCGTCTCGAAAAGAATCTCAAAGAAAAGGCGGCGGTCCTTCTCCTCAAGCGTCGCAGCCAGAACTGCGGGATCGGGGCGCTCGCCTGAAGCCACCCCCGAGACGAGGGCTTCAAGAATCCTTTCCCCTTCGAGGCCGCGGTGCAGGCCGCTTGACGCGATCTCCCGGGCGAGTTTTTCGCGGAAGCCTTCCGCTTCCACAAGCATCTGGATCAACTGGCGCTCAGCAGGCTTTACGGCTGGCCCTAGCAATTCCGCCTTCGGCTTCACCTCGCTGCGACGTTCCGCGGCCGCCTTGCGCAATGCCTCGCGCAAAACGGGTTCATCCACACGCAACTCGGAGGCAATGCGTGTAGCCCATTCAGACCGCAGAAGACGGTTCGGGAGCCGCTGCACGTAAGGCATTAGAAAATTGAGCGCGGCGACCTTGCCCGCGGCCGTCGTGCGGTCCATCTGCCGAGCGCGGCCAATGAGGTAATCGAGATAGGGCGGCGCCTCTTTCAAAAGTTTCCGGTAAGCATCCGCCCCTTGCTCCTTTAAGAACTTGTCCGGATCGGCGCGTCCCGGTAGCGCCAGGACGCGCACATCGAAATCTTTCTCGAGCAGCAGAACCAGCGAACGCTCGGTGGCCGCTTGCCCGGCGGTGTCCGGGTCGTAGTTCACGACAACGCGCCGCGTGAAGCGCGAGAGCAACTTAATCTGCGGCTCCGCCAGGCTTGTTCCGCAACTTGCCACCACATTCATGATTCCTGAGCGGGCCACGGCGATCGCGTCCATGTAGCCTTCGACCAAGACACTGAAATCGTTCTGACGGAGCGCTTCCTTGGCGCGGTCGAGATGATAAAGAACGTTGCTCTTGGAATAGATCGGCGTCTCGGGGGAGTTCATGTACTTCGGCATATCGTCGCCCATGGCGCGCCCGCCGAACGCGATCGTTTTCCCGGCCTCGTTCGCGATGGGGAACATGATCCTGCGGCGAAAGCGATCATAGAGGCGCCCGCCCCTGTCGCGCGAAAAAAGACCTGACACTTCGAGCGAGTTCTCAGGATATTTCGATTTCAACTGGCGCAGCAGGGCGTCGCCCGAGGAGGGAGCGAAGCCGAGCCCGAAACGCTTCATCGCGTCGCTGTCGAGGCCGCGATCTTCGAGGTACGCCGAGGCGACTTTGCCCTCCGCCGTGTCGTGAAGCTGGCGCGCGAAGAATGCCGCCGCCTCGCGGTGCATTTCAACCAGCGCGCCGCGCTGTTGATTTTCACGACGCTCTTCCGGAGAGCGTTCTCGCGGCTTCGGAATCGGTATGCCGCACTTTTCGGCGACGGTCCGCACCGCCTCGGGGAACGTGGATTTCTCCAGCTCCATCACGAACTTGAAGACGTCGCCGCCCGCCCCACACCCAAAGCAATGGTAAATTTGCTTTACGGGATGCACTGCGAACGACGGCGTTTTCTCCTGATGAAAGGGACAAAGCCCGGTGAAATTCTGCCCGCTCTTTTTCAGGCGAACGTATTCTCCGATCACGCGGACAATGTCCGCCTGTTGTTTCACTCGTTCCGCGAATGATCCTGCTTCCGCCATTGTTTCTTGCGGGATACCAGCTTTAGCACACGGCCATCAGCTCTTCAACTCTGCGATGGTGATCGCCGTTCCGCCGCGATCTGCGGCTTCGTGATGGATGCTTTCAACCAACGGATGCGCGGAAAGAAACTCCGCGAGGCCGCGACGGAGCGCGCCCGTGCCATGGCCGTGAATGATGCGAACACTCGGCTTGTTGGCGAGCGCGGCTTCATCGATGAATTTATCCACGCGCTGTGTTGCTTCCTCGACCGTGCAACCGATGACGTTGATTTCCTCCGCTGCAGGCTCGTCGCTCGGTTGTGCATGGACCGTGACGCTACGCTGGCGCGCGGCTGCAATGGCCGCATCCGTTCCAGCGGGCTTTGAACCACTCTCAATCCCTATAATTTCGGCGAGCGGAACCTTCATCCGCAGCGGGCCTGCTTCCACTTCGGCTGTACGACCATCGTGTCTCCGGAAGACCACTGGCTGCTTGAAACTCTTCACTATGACGCGCTGGCCCGCCGATAGCAGTTCCGGTGCGATGGGCTGTGCTGGAGCTGTGGCCGTCACGCCGAGATCCTGCTGGGAAGCAGCGAGCGTCTCGACAACAGCAGCATCGGCGTCCTCGCGAGCTTCGGACTCAATCTTTCCCATCCGTCGTCCGGCTTGTTTTTCGAGTTGACCGCGCAAGGCTCGATCCTTGATCTCCGATGTGACCCGCGCGACTTCGCCTGCGAGTCTCTTCTGCGTTTCCGCGAAATTTCTTTCAAGCTCCGAGATCCGTCTCTTCTGCCGCTCGACCCATTCGGTCTGAAGAGCGCGACGATCCGATTCGAGCTGCGCGAGTTCCTCGCGGGCCTGCCGCTTGATTTCCTCCATTTCATCGCGGCTGCGATGGAGATAAGCGATCAAATCGCGCGCCTCACGGGATTCGGGCGAGAGGCTGGCGCGCGCATGATCCACGACGCGCGGGGGCAAGCCAAGTCTCCGCGCGATTTCGATTCCACTGGAAGTCCCCGGCACGCCAACCAGCAGTCGGTACGTGGGCCGAAGGTTGACTTCGTCGAATTCCATCGCGGCGTTGATGATGCCGCGAGTGGTTGAGGCATAGGCTTTCAAGCGGTCGTGGTGCGTTGTGGCCAGCGTCAAAGCGCGGCAAGAACGGAATTCCTCGAGCAATGCAACAGCGAGCGCGGCGCCTTCCTCTGGCGCCGTGCCGGTGCCCATTTCATCCACGAGGATAAGTGAACATGGCGTCGCGGCCTCGAGCATGGATTTCAGATTGAGCATGTGCGCCGAGAAGGTGGAAAGGTCGGCGGCGATGGATTGTTCGTCGCCGATGTCGGCAAGCACGCGGTCGAAGAGCGGCAGTTCGGCGCTTTCGGCGGCAACGGGAATGGCCGATTGCGCGGAAAGCGCCGCTAGACCGACTGTCTTGAGCGCGACGGTCTTGCCGCCGGTGTTCGGCCCGCTGATCACGACGATGGTTTCCTCACCGCCGATTGCCAGCGTCATCGGTACAGCCTTGCGGCCCTGCGGCCGAAGCGTGGCCTCCAGAACGGCGTTCCGGGCCGCATCGAGGCGCAGCGAATTGCCCTTCGCGAACTCCGGCATCACGCAATCGAACTCGCGAGCAAAACGCGCGCGCGCAAATATGGAATCCAGATGGGCGATGGACGTCGCGGCCGCATCAAGTGGGCCGCGGTCCGCACGCATGCGCTCGGTGAGCTCTTCGAGGATCCGGGCGATCTCCGCGAGTTCATCCTCGCCGAGCTGGACGAGCCGATTGTTCAAATCGATGGCTTCGAGCGGTTCGACGAATACGGTCTGACCTGTTGCGCTGGCGGCATGAACGACGCCAGGAACGGCGCGACGCTCCGAGGCGCGCACAGGAATCACGAAACGGTCGTTGCGCAGCGTGATGTAGTCCTCTCCGGAAGGCTCGCCGCGAGCGCGGAGGATTCCTTCGAGTGATCTCTGAATCTTCTCGCGCGCCTGAATGAGGCCCGCGCGGATGCGTTTCAGTTGTGCCGAAGCGTCGTCGCTGATCTCGCCATTCGGAAGCACGGCGCGACGAATGGCGGATGAGAGCTGGCGGAAGTCGGCAAGAGCCGCTGCGGATTCCGCCAGACGCGGATACTTCGCGCCTTCACCCTTGAAGGTTTGGCGAACTCCGCCAGCCGTTTCCATCAGCGAAGCTGCATCGAGCAACTCGGCGCTCGAAAGCACGGAATTGGGAACCACCAGGCGCGCAAGCCATCCCTGCGGATCGGCTAGAGAACCAAATCCAAGCTCTGAACCGACGCGCAAATAGGCGACCGCTTCGCGCACCAGCGCGAACTCGGGGTCAAGCGCGGCGACATCCTGTTGCGGCGCGAGCGCTTGAATCGCTCGCCGCCCGGGTGCGCACGTCGCGAACCCGCCGACGATCTCTTTCAATTTGTCAAATTCGAGGATCTCTTCTGATGGGCGCGACACGGATGCCTCAAATCGAATTGTAGCCCGGGTTTAGCAAGACGCGTTTTTTCTTTTGGCCGTGACGAAAGAGGATGGGGAATAAGCGCCGCTGCAAATGCACCGGCTAATTGCCTGACCGGCTCTCAAAAGATGCGGCAAGGAAAACGGCAGCGTCCGCGGGGGTTGGCGCGATGTGGATGAGGGGCGTTTTCTGCTCGCTCCATTTTGAGCCATCAGCCAACTCAACCTCGTGCACACTTTCAATGACAGGCCGCCAAAAATCTCCAAGCACAACAAAAGGCTTTCTCGCCATCAATCCCTTGCTGAGCATCTCCCACGCGACAGCGAGTTCGGCGAGTGTTCCTGTCCCGCCAGGACATGCGACGAAACCGTTGCCACGCTGGATCAATTCGAAGAGGCGATCTTTCCAGCCGCTGACACGGATTTCGTCGTCGATCCATTTGTTTGCATGTGCGCGGAAAGACTTTGCGGTGACGCCGAGCGTCTTGCCCCCGGCCTCTTTCGCGCCTCGGGAGACTGCTTCCATTACGCCACCGTACCCGCCGCTGCAGACGGCAAACCCCTTCGCGGCCAGCTCGGCGCCCAGTGCCTGCGCTTCCGCATAGCGCGCATCGCCCGCGCGCGGGCGCGAACTTCCAAAGACCGTCACAATCATCGATCGCGGCATTATTCCTTCTTTTTGGGCGCCGGCGGTAAACCGAGAGTTTCGACCATGGCGACGCCGATTGCATCAATTGCTTCCGTCGCGTCGCGCCCATGCTGCGGATTGTTGTTCCCGAAAATAGCGAAGACGATGTGTTCGCCGCGCAGAGTAGTGGCATAGCCCGACATCGCGCGGACATGTTCGATTGCGCCGGTTTTCGCCTGAATGAGGCCTGCGGCGGCTGTTCGAGTCATCCGGGTCTCGAGCGTACCGTCCACGCCCGCGATGGCGAACGTCGAGACGTAATCGGCTCTCCACGGCTGGCTTGCGGCGTATCGCAACAGTTCGACGACAGCACGCGGCGTCACCAGATCGTCGCGCGACAGCCCCGAACCATCGGAAAATAAAACGTCTCCCTCAGCGATTCCCGCCGTCTTCAGAAAACCCTGCTCTACGTTGATGCCAGCCTCGGTCGAACCGATGCTTGACTTTTCTCGCGCCACTGTCCGCAGAAGCAATTCCGCATGAAGATTGTGGCTGATTTTGTTCATCACGCGGACTTCCTCAAGAAGCGGTTGGGACACGTGTTCCGCAAGGACGATGGAATCTGAAACCGTTGCCGGTTGGAGGGCCACGGAACCCACGGGAGGGTCAATCGCTTCCATCGACTCCGGTGGAGGCGCGTGCTTAACACCAATTCCGCCCGTGACATGCACGCCGCGCGCTTCAAGCAGCTGTTTGAGCGCGCGAGCAACCGATTCGGCCGGCTCCGTCATCGCAAGGTCGAGTTTGATCGGCGCGTGACCCAGAGGGATCGACCCGCGCAACAGAATGAAGTTTGGCCCTGGCTGCCGGACAACCGCGAGAGCGGGTTTTTCGTCGGCAGAGTTGGTCGTAATCTCGCCGCTGAAGTTTTCGCGGGCGGCCCAGGGTTCCACTGAGACGGATGCCGGATCACCAGCATGCGCGCCGGGCTGGACTTCAATCGATATCGTATTGTCGTTGAACGCGATGGCGCTGACCGGCGCGCCAAACGAAAAGAATAGATCGCCTACGCTCCACCCTGCGGGATATGGGTCGTAAGGGAAATAGGTGTCGTCGGCGACGATATCGCCGCCGACTCCCTTCAACCCCTTGGCAACGGCCGCGTCAGCCAATTCGACAAGGACTTTTTCAGCGGGTCCTTCTCGTTCCACTTTTCCTTGATAAGGAAACTTACGATTCGAGAGATCCGGGTCGCCACGACCGACTAGGATCAAATCTCCGGAGAGGCGTCCGTCGATTCCAAGAGTGCCGTGCGATTCCAGCGTCGTTCGGAACTGGTAGCCGGGACCAAGTGTTGCCAAAGCGAGCGCCGAGGTGAACAGCTTCGCGTTCGATGCGGGCGTGAAGAACCGATCGGCATTCAATTCATAGAGGGTCTCGCCAGTATCCCTGTCGGCAACGAGAATGCCCCAAAAAGCTTTCTGGGCGTGCGCGTCGGACAGGGCGGCGTCGATGCGCGCACGGAAACGGGCGGCGTCCTGGCGAACCTTTCGCTGGGCGGGGACGTGAGGAGTTGTTACGCCCATCGTCCCTTTCGCGGGGGGCTTTTGTGCCGCTGCCGGAAAGGCAGATAGCAGGACCATCGCAAAACAGAGCTCTACAAAGGCAGAAGAACTGCAACTCTGAGAATGGCGAGAATCATTCAATGCTGCCATTTGGATGTTGTGGCGTCTTGAGCGCCCGATTATATTCCATCGGCGCGCCTAACGGTCTCCATTCCTAAGATTACGAGACTCATCCACTTCGTGCAGTTATAACCGGCTTTCCGAAAGCCCTAGAGGAAGCAGGCTCCCAATCATGATTCCGAGGCGCCTCTGTAAGGATGGATTTCGCAAGTAGATTCACCGGATGTGAAAAGCAGTGCATGGAATTGACACGAACGACATTTAGATGGATTATGGCCGTCCAGACCAAGGGCGTTCTGGAGGGTTGGGATAGTATCGAATGCACAGGAGGATTGTGGCTTCCCGACTTCGCCAAGTCATTCTGGTTCGTCTTGTTCACGAAGATAGTTCGTCGGCTTAAGACTGTCGCACCTGTCGTGCACGCTCTTTCGCCCTTTAGTTTAGGGTCATGCCCCCGGCCAGGATTGTGAGTATTTGCGTTTAGCTTGTCCATGTATTCGGGCCCCGCTTTGAAATCTTTGGGAGTAATTCAGCCAATGCGTGCCCGGAAAACTACCGCGCCAAAAAAATCCACCCCGATTCCTCGTCAGTCCCTCGCCGCAGCGGTTGCGGAAAGACTTAGGGAGAAGATCATCAATGGCGAGTTGCATGAAGGAGAGCAGTTGCGGCAGGACGCCATCGCAACTGAGTTCCACATCAGCCGGATCCCTGTCCGCGAGGCGCTCAGCCATCTGGCGGCGGAGGGACTGATCACTATTGTCGCGAACCGCGGGGCCGTCGTCTCCGCCCTTTCTCTCGATGAGATTAGCCAATTGTTCGAAACGCGCGCCGTTCTTGAGTGCTACTTGCTTCGCCAAGCAATGCCGAATTTCAAAGAGGAAGTTTTTCAGCGGGCGGAGGAAGTTCTGAAACAATATGAACAGTCACTGGCGAGAGAGTCAGACATGCATTCTTGGGGCAAACTGAATTGGGATTTCCATTCGGCCCTGTATGCGCCGGCGAACCGTCCGATCATGATCTCGCTTTTAAGAACCCTGAGCAACAACTGCGACCGTTATACCAGCCTGCACGTGGCGGTCACGCGGAAGCTGCAGCAAGCGGGCGAGGCTCATCGAGATCTCCTCAACATTTGCAGAAAGGGAGATCCCGACCTCGCCGCGGAAGCGATGTGGAAGCACATCAGGGATGCAGGCGAGTACCTAAAGGAATTCATCAAGAGCCGCCGGGAGCAGCGTGCTTGAGTTTTCGCGGCTTTCAGTGCAGGTGTGATACCCCCCCTCACATCACCATTCCGACTCGCGAATCGAAACGGAAGTGCCGGCGATGCCGCCCTGCGTGTGGGCTAGCGCTATTTTTGTTTCGCAGGGATGAACAGCTCTAGCCTCATTCGCCACGAAACGGACTTGCCGGGCTGCAACGCCACCATCCCCGTATCCGTCTTCCCCCAAATCTTGCTATAAGGGTCGGCCAAATTAAACTGGGGTTCGATGGCCACAAAATTCTTTTCGACAGGCGAATAAACTTGGACGGCTTTGATTTCGGGCGAGAGTGACGTGATGCGCAGGCCGTATTTTGCCGCTGGGTCAGTCAGTTCGACAACCACATTGCCTTTGGAATTTCTCTTCAGGCCAGTGAAACAGTCGTCCAGGAACATGGTTCCAATCGGGGCGCCTCCGGGAGCTCTGAAGTCATAAGGCGTGTCTTTCACAGGAACTATTTCGCCTGTGGGAAAAACGTCGTCGTAGTTGTTCACGACAGTTCGTTTATCGGCCGGGACGTGCAGTCTCACTTGTTTTCGGTCGCCGCTCGGAAGTTCATAGTAAGGATGGAGAGAGATTGCCATCGGGTCTGGTTCCTTCCCAACGTTTTTCGCCGTGATGGTAATCTCTAGAGCGTCATTCTTTAGCGTAGTCTGGACACTCACATCTGTCCTTGAAAACCAACGGCCCCCCATGTCTCCCGCATGAAGGATGCCCGACACAGTCGATTCGGTGGGGCCGTTCTTGTACTTGATATCCTCAAACTTCGAGGAATACACCAGGCCATGCAACGAATGGATTTCGGCACCCGGGTTCTTTCCGTGCGAATTGGCTGGCAATGATAGCTTTTCCCCGGCGACAGTAGTCTCGATGGTCTTTCCGTCCGCCGAGAGGGTTCCGCGGATCCGGTTCGGATAAGGCACTAGAACGGCGCTGCCGATCATGAAAACGCGATTGCCGAAGGTATCGCTGCTGTCTTCCAAGAATTGTTTGGCTTCTGGCAGGTTCGGGGCTGCGAGCAGGTTGAACTCTCCCTTGCCCGGCAAATATGCCTTCACCTGCAGCAGATTCATTCCCTTCCCGGGGACCACGGTTGCTTCCAAGAATTGCGGCGTGTCTTCACTGCTGGTGCGCGGCCGCACCAGAGTCACAACCGGCTCGCCGCCAATAGAAATTGCCGGAGCCTTTAAAGCTGGCTGGTCCTGCGGTTTTGCGCTGCGGCCTTCGGATGAACGTCCCATGGATGCCAATCCTCCTATAAGAGCGATACTCAGAGCCACGATGAGACAAATCCCGCAATGCTTCATTGCGATCTCCCCCAAGAATTTCGCTGAAGGCGTTCCCGTCGCAAGTCAACTACCACTTGATCTGAAGCCTGCCGTCCAGAGCGGGCTCGCATCTAACTTATACTCAGTTTCCTAGCTGGCAAGCAAGAGGTATTCGCGCCTTTGGGCACGCCTCTCTGAAGCGCCTCTGATTTCACTTAGCACCACAATTATGATTCGAAACAAAACGAAATCTGTTTGACGTTCCTCACAGTCGTGTGATAATCGCCCGCGAATATTTGTTGCTCGATGGGCACGCTCTATTGGGCAGGCATATGGTGAACGAACAATGATCGCAACTCTCGCTTTGGCCGCTCCGACACGGCTGGTGCATCTATCGGCAGTTGACATGATTATTGTCGGCTTTTATTTCGTCCTGGTTCTGGCTATCGGCTTCTACTTGAAGGAGCGGGCCAACACCGGGGAGGATTTCTTCATGGCCGGCCGGGAGATGACCGCCTGGATTGCCGGTCTGAGTTTTCTCTCCGCGAATCTTGGCGCTCTCGAGTTGATGGGATGGGCCGCTGCCGCCTATCAATACGGCATTCTGGCGACTCATTGGTATTGGATTGGCGCCATTCCCGCGATGTTGCTCCTGGGCATCATCATGATGCCCTTCTACTACATTTCGAAGACGCACTCCGTTCCGGGCTATCTGAAGCTGCGGTACGGCGAATCGAGCCGCGGTCTTGCCGCAGTTTCGTTCGCATTCATGACCGTCCTCATGAGCGGCATAAACATGTTCTCCATGGCGCTCATTATGAAGGTCGTTTTGGGATGGGATATTAACTTCAGCATTTTGGTTTCCTCGATTACTGTCGCCATCTACGTTACGCTCGGTGGGCTTCGCTCTGCCATCTTCAATGAGGTCCTTCAATTCATTCTCATTTGGGCTGGCGCGCTGCTGATTCCCATCCTGGGGCTGGTGGAGGCCGGTGGCTGGGATAATTTGAAGACTCGAATCACCCAAAACGCCTCGGTCGAATACACGCACCTCTGGAGCACGACAGGGTCGTTCAGCGGCAACCCCATGGGGATTCATTGGACCGGAATCGTGTTTGGGCTGGCCTTCGTGATTTCGTGCGGCTATTGGACGACCGATTTCCTGGTCGTGCAGCGCGTGCTGGCTGCCAAGGACCTTCGTGCGGCGAAGATGGCGCCGATTATCGGCGCAGCCTTCAAGATGTTTGTACCCTTCATCGTGATCCTGCCCGGCCTTCTTGGAATTGCGTTGCTGCCCTTCAAACTTGTCCCGGAAAGCGCTGTGCAACCAGGGATGCACAGCTACAACGAAGTGCTTCCATTGATGCTCGCTCGCTATTGCGCGCCTGGTTTGCTTGGTTTGGGGATAACTGCACTCATCGCCGGGTTCATGTCCGGCATGGCAGGGAACGTAAGTGCGTTTGCCACCGTGTGGACCTACGACATCTACCGCGCTTTCTTCAAGAAGGACGGAACCGACAAGCACTATGTCCAGATGGGTCGCTGGTGCACGATCGGGGGCGTTGTGATCAGCATTGCGACCGCATACGGGGTGATGCACTTCAAAAGCATCATGGACTACGTCCAAGCGCTGTTCAGTTTCTTCATTGCTCCGCTGCTGGGCACTATCCTCCTCGGCATGTTTTGGAAGCGATCCACTTCAGCAGGCGGATTCTGGGGCCTCCTAGCGGGAACTCTGTCTTCCGTATGCATGTTCGTGTGGGTAAAGCTGGACCCGACGGCGCTGCGTTACGTGGCGCTTTCGCCGCACGCACGCGACATGGCGGAAAACATGTACCGCGCCCTGTGGTCGTGGATCATCTGCGTCGTGGTGACGGTCGTTGTCAGTTATCTGACGAAGCCCAAACTTGTGTCCGAGTTGAACGGCCTTGTCTATGGCGTGACCGAAATACCCTCCGAAGCCCAGGTGCCGATCTACGAGCGACCGCTGTTTTGGGCTGCGATTGTGGGGATCGTGTTCGTGATTCTGAATATTCTATTCTGGTGATGACGATGAAACCTGGTGGCTCGATTTCAATTTGGTTCTTTATCGGGATTTCACTCCTCGTAAATGGCTTGCTCATTGCGGGAGCGGGCATTTACCAGTATCTGTATCCGCCCGCTTTGGAAAATCAGGTTCACTTGTTCCATCTGCACGCGGGCATTTGGTGGGGTGGATTATTGTTTGTGCTGGGCGTCATTTACTGCTACCACTTCAACCCCTTCCGCAGCGAGAACAAGGGATGAAGAACTAGGGCCCTATCCCGGCGGCGCCGCTTATTAAAGCGGGTCATGGAACGGCGCCCGTGGAAGGAAATAAATGGCCTGTGCTCCTCTCCGATATCTTAAAGAGAGGAGAGGGCCAAATCGAATCTCAGCCCTACTGAAGCGGCCACTCCGAAGTCTTCTCCTGAAGCACAAACCCATATCGTTGCCAGGGAGCGCCAGGCGCTTCTCTTCTTGCAACTCGCGCGTGACCTACAAAGCGCTCGTGCTCGCCGGAGATGAACACGTCCACGGTTGCGTCTTTCACCAAGGTTGCCTTGCAACCGCAAAGGAACCCTCCCGCGCTTACATTCTCCGTTGTCGTCAACTCGTCGAAATGAGCGCCGTTCGCATCGGTGCCGCTCAGCCGGAGGATGAGACGCATCTTGACGCGTACGTGAGCGCGGCGCTCGGCCGGTTTCGCGTCTAAAGCTGCCGTCAACCGAGCCTTCAACTCCGAGAAGTCAACCGGTTTTTGAAAGAAGCCTTGGGCGCCCAAGTGCTCGCAGTGCTCCCTGTATTTCGCGCCCGATTCCCCCGAAATCACAAAGAGAGGGATTCTGGATGTGTAGCTGAGAGAATGAAGACTCTGGCAAAGTTCGAATCCCGAGAACTTGGGCATCATGAGGTCCAACAGAATTGCGTCGGGCTTATGTTCCAGGGCCAGGCCGATCGCCTGTTCTGGGTCACCCGTGTCGAATATTTCGTAGGCGTCCGACAATCGCATTCGAAGGAGGCCTCGCATGGATTCGTCATCATCAACGATCAGAATTTTCGGCATTGAGTGTTCCATCCTCTCAAGTTTGGTGGAAAACTGCTTCCTCCCACATCCTGTGCTGCTCGACCTTTGTGTCGCCCTTGAGGTACATTCCGGTTCATCGAGAAGTTGCGCCCAAAAGCGGGTCACTGGTTCGGTGGCACAACAGCCACGGCGTCCAATGCCTCACGGATTTTGCTCGTCAACACCTGACGCGAGAAAGGCTTCGCTAGGAAAAAACTCCCCGGGTTGATCGGGCTCTCGTCGGAATAACTCTGGCCCGTGTATCCAGACATATAGACGATCTTGATTTCCGGCCGCCGGCGAATCAATTCCTGAGCCAGAGCCCGGCCATTCATGCCGGGCATCACAATGTCGGTCAGGAGGAGGTCGATGGTGCCCCTGTGTTGCATGCTGGTCTCCAACGCAGATGTGCCATCTCTCGCTTCCAGCACCTGATATCCACTCGACTCCAAAGATTGGCGCGTCAAAGATCGGAGGGAATCTTCGTCCTCCACCAGCAGGATCGTCTCGTGCCCTCCAGCGGCGCAAACTGCTTCGCTGACCACCGCATCTGGTTCGGTCGCATCTTCAGACCGAGGCAGGTAGATGTGGAATGTGGCCCCGGCGCCGGGCGAGCTTTCCACGTTAATATAGCCACCGCTCTGTTTGACGATTCCGTACACCATGGAGAGGCCAAGTCCAGTGCCCATCCCCTTTTCCTTTGTTGTAAAAAAGGGTTCAAAAGCGCGCGAACGCGTTTCTGCATCCATTCCGATGCCGGTGTCTGTCACAGTGATACAAATGTAAGGTCCCGCCTTAACCGGATAGGGGAATTGCCGGACAAAACTTTCCTCCATTATGAAGTTGCCAGTCTTGACAATGAGTTTCCCGCCTTGGGGCATCGCATCCCTTGCGTTCACCACCAAGTTCATAATGACCTGCTCGATTTGCCCCTGGTCAGCTTTCACTTTCCCGAGCCCTGGGTCCAACGTGGTTACGAGCTCGATATCCTCCCGGATGAGGCGCCGGAGCATCTTTTCCATCTCGGAAACCACATTGTTCAAATCGAGAACTTTCGGATCGAGCACTTGCTGGCGGCTGAACGCCAGCAGTTGGCGTGTAAGAGCTGCGGCTCGCCTTCCGGCTTTTAGCACCTCATCGATGCTTTTACGCAGAGGGTTCGTTTCCTCAATTTGCTCCTGCAAAAACTCCGTGTAACCGATAATGACTCCCAAAAGGTTGTTGAAATCGTGAGCCACGCCACCCGAGAGGCGCCCAACAGCCTCCATCTTCTGAGATTGGCGGAGCTGGAGTTCCAGCGCCTCCTGTTCGGTGATATCGCGAATGATGGACAACAAACAGAGTTCGTTCTCACTTTGAATGATCTCCGCCGAGATCCTGACCTGGTTGATTTTTCCCGACTTGGAACGGAAGGTGGTTTTTTCTTCTCTGCTCGATCCCTTCTGCGTGACACGTTGGATGAATGCCGCGCGCTCGTCCGGACTCACCCAGATGCCCAATTCACTGGTAGTTTTGCCGATCACATCAGATCGGTCGTACTCCCACAGGCGCAAGGTAGCATCGTTGACCTCGATAATCCGCCCCTGTGGCAACGTGCTGATCAACATACTCTCCGGGCTGGAATAGAACGCCTTGGTGAACTTCTCTTGCGACTCCCTCAGTTCCTTTTCCGACTGCCTGCGCTTGGTAATGTCTCGGCCAATACCCATGATCCCAATCACATGGCCGCTTTTGTCTCGCAGGGGTACTTTTGATGTTAGGGTCCACTTGGCGTTTCCCTGTGAATCCATCGAGGCTTCTTCCTGGTTAAGCACCCCCTGCCCCGTCCGAATGATCCTTTGATCGTCGGCATAGAAGGCCTCGGCGAGTTCCTTTGGGAAGAAATCGGAGTCAGATTTTCCCAACAGGTCTTCGGGCGATTTTGCCCCCACGAGTTGTGCCAAGGCATGATTAGCCAGCAGGAACCGGCTCTCGGAATCTCTCACGTAAATGTAGTCAGGCATGTTGTCGATCAGAGTGCGCAGGAGTCTGCGCTCCTCCGAGAGCGCTTCCTCCGCGCGCTTGCGAGCGGTGACGTCCTCTACCGTGCCCTCGTAGTACTGGAGGTTGCCCAAAGGGTCCAGCACAATTCGTGCGGTCTCGCGGACGAAGATAATCGTGCCATCTCGCCTTCTCCATTTTGCTTCGAGTCCGACGACGCTTCCCTTCTCCTCCAGTTCCTTCTTAAAGTCCTCTCGGGAGTAGTCTGGATTAAAGCCCTTCTCCTCCAGATTGTGCTTCTGCAACTCCTCAAAAGAACTGTACCCGAGCATTCGACACAGCGTCGGGTTGGCCATCAAGACTTTGCCGTCAGGGGTCGTCCTGTATATCCCAAGCAATGCGTTCTCAAAGAGACTCTTGAACCGTTCTTCGCTTTCACGCAGCGCCTCTCCCGCTTTTCTGCGGTCGGTGACGTCACGGTTCACGATGATGAGTTTCTCCACTTCCCCTTTTTCGTTCCGGATTGTGCTCGCCGAGGATTCCAGGTGCCGCCAACTGCCGTCCTTGTGACGCATGCGGTACTCAATCCTCCGGCCCACGCCAAACTGACGCGCTGCTCGTGCCGCCTCCTCCACGAGAGAGCGGTCATCAGGATGTACCTGCTCGAAACCTAAAGTGTTGTTAAGCTCCTCCTGCGTGTATCCGAGGACTTTCTGATAGGCAGGGCTGTTGTAAATGCGGCGCCCAGCAGCGTCGACAACGGCGATCATGTCGGCTGCGTGCTCGCTGATGAGCCTAAACATCTCTTCTCGCTCGATTAATTGCTGTCGAATTCGGTGTATTTGAAGCCGTTGATAGATCGTGTAGATGTCGAACAGCAGAACCAATCCGATCAGGCCGTTTATAGCGAGCCTGAGATTGAGGGTGTCCCCCGCTTCCATGCGGGCATGAACCGCTGGGAGCGAGAACGAAGCGATTCCCACCAAGAGCAGAATGGTCACAAGGAAAGCGAATGACCAGAGCACCCATTCGTGCCGGTCAACCTTCCGCAAACGCGCCTGAATAGTGGCTGCCGAAAACGGCTTTAAGTGATCATCGGTATCGGGCTTCGATCTTTTCATAGAGACCCTGAGAGCAGGCACCGATTGCGCCTGATTTCCTCTCACACTTTCCGTTACGTTACTTTTCCCTTATCTACTGAGATGTGTCAAGTTCCTCCCGCAACCGCATGCCGTCTCCGCCAACAGGCCTTCTATTGCTTTTGAGCAAATGATGCCGCCAACCCTACGTCGCGGCCCTTCCAGCGAACTCCGCGCGGGAGTTTCGCGTTCACAGAAAGAATCTTCATTGTCCCTGCCATCGAGAGCTGATTTGAGGAGGTCTACGTGGCCGTATTATACCTTGCAATCGAGGACTGCGGCGCCGTTGATCCGGTCGCTCTTCAGGTCGTTGAGCGCGCGATTCGCGTCCCGCAGCGGGTAAAGCGTCACTCTTGTGCGGATGGGGATCTCCGCCGCGACGCGCAGGAAATCTTCGCCGTCTTGCCGCGTGTTATTGGCGACGCTTCGGACGACGCGCTCGTGGTAGAGAAGATTGTAATCGAGTGCAGGAATGGGGCTCATGTGGATTCCGCCAAGGACCAGGACTCCGCCCTTCTTGAGGGCCTTCAATGCAGGAGGGACAAGTTCGCCCGCGGGCGCAAAAATGATTGCCGCGTCAAGTTTCACAGGCGGCTCAGCCGCAGCCTCGCCCGCCCATGCAGCGCCAAGCTCTAGGGCAAGCTGCTGATGTCTCGCACCCCTCGTGCACGCGTACACCTCAACGCCCCCGTAGCGCGCCACTTGAATAGCAACGTGTGCCGCAGCTCCGAAACCGTAGAACGCGAGGCGGCCGCCCGACTTGATTCCTGAGAGCCGTAACGAACGGAATCCGATGATCCCCGCGCAAAGCAGCGGCGCGGCCTGCTCGTCGGGAAATGAATCTGGGATGGCATACACGAAGTCTTCCGGCGCCGCCGCGTACTCCGCATAACCGCCGTCCACTGTGTAGCCCGTGAATGTGGGATCGTCACAGAGGTTTTCCATCCCGGCGCGGCAGTACTCGCAAACCTGATCCGTTTTGTGCAGCCAGGGAATTCCAACGCGCGAGCCAGCCTGGAATCGCGTCGCGCCCTCGCCTGCCTTCTCGACCACGCCAACGATTTGGTGTCCCGGAACTAAGGGGGACTTTCGCTGTGGCAACTCGCCTTCGACCACATGCAAATCTGTGCGGCAGACGCCGCAAAACTTCACGCGTACGAGGACTTCACGGTTGCCAGGCTGTGGGGTTGGAACATCTGCGAAGTCGAGGGGGAGCCTCTCGACCGGGGCTGTCGAATGCAGCACGCAAGCCTTCATGGTGGAGATACCCTACTTCAATCCGGCTTCTTCCGCGATGCCCAAGGCGACTGCCGACCAGTCCATATCTTCGCGTCCTTTGGTGACAGCGGAAAGCCATCGAGAACGCAGAAAGCTCGCGAGTGGCATGGGCATCGAACTTGCATTCGCCGTATCCTGAACGAGTGTGATGTCCTTCAACCCAAGCGCGAGACGGAAGCCCGCAGGTTCGAATCTTCGCTCGACAATCTGTCGCCCGTATCCCTGATAGATGGGACATGCGAACAACGTCTTGCCGAAAAACTCCGCGACATCTTTCTTGTCGAGCCCGCTTTTCTCCGCAAGCGCCAGCGATTCCGCAATCGCTTCTATCGCGGAGGCAATCAGAAAATTGCCGCACAGCTTGACGACGTTCGCGCCTCCTGCATCCTCGCCAAAATCGAAAACTCCCTGGCCGATTGCTGCGAGAATGAGTTGAATCCTCTTCTTCGCCGCGGGCGCTCCGGAAACAATCACCCACAATCGCGCCGCAGCGGCCGAATCCGGCCGGCCGAAAACAGGAGAAGCCACGTAATCGACTTTGAATTTGGCGTGATGCTCCGCGAGCTTGCGGGCCGTCGCGGGACCAATCGTGCTGATCGAAACATGCACGCCGCCGGGCCCGAGCTTCTCGACGAAGGAACCCGGGGGAAGGCAGCACTCCTCGACAGCCTTGTCGTCCGAGAGCATCGTTAGGACGATGCCCCCCGGTCGCGCAACATCGGCGGAGACAGGGGCAAGCGTCGCCCCTTTCGCGACGAGAGAAGCGGCCTTGGAAGCCGTGCGGTTGAAAACCCTCAGCCCGTATCCCGCCCGCAGGAGATTGGCAGCGATGGCTTCTCCCATGTTCCCCAGTCCGATGAAACCAAGTGTCTCCGGCATTTTCGTTTTCCCTCCGCGAGGCCTCTAGATCGACGAGTTATACCACACAGACATGCTTCCATTCTTCATGGATGCGCGGGCACGAGGGAATCCGGCCGGTCCTGGTTCAAATCGGAAACATTGCCAACTTTTCGCTCTTCCGAAGTTATAATCCCTCACTGCCTCTGGATCACCTGGAGGAAACGGAATGGCCAAAAAGAGCTTCAAGGACCTTACCGACCGGGAAATTCTTGCGCTCGCCATCCAGCAGGAAGAAGAAGACAGCCGCGTCTATTCCGATTTTGCCGAAGGGTTGCGTGAAAACTATCCCGCCACGGCGAAAGTCTTCGAGGAAATGCAAGTGGAAGAATCGCGGCACCGTCAGTGCCTGCTCGATTTATATCGCCAGCGATTCGGCGAACACATTCCTTTGATTCGTCGCCAGGACGTGAAAGGCTTCCTCGAACGCCGTCCTATTTGGCTTGTTCGCCCGCTGGGAATCGACGCGGTCCGCAAACAAGTGGAAATCATGGAACTGGAGACGCGTCAGTTTTACGAGCGCGCCCTCGAGAAGACATCGGACGCCTCAACGCGCAAATTGCTCGGCGATCTGGCGGAAGTCGAGCGGCAACACAGCGCATTTGCAGCTTCGCTCGAGGAAAAACATCTCGGTGTCGACGCGCGAAAAATGGAAGAACAATCCCAGCGACGTCTTTTTGTGCTTCAGATCGTGCAGCCTGGCTTGGCGGGTCTGATGGACGGTTCCGTCTCAACTCTGGCTCCCATTTTTGCGGCGGCCTTCGCGACGCACAAGAGCTGGGATGCCTTCCTCGTCGGCCTCGCCGCATCCATTGGCGCTGGCATTTCCATGGCTTTTGCCGAGGCGCTTTCCGACGATGGCTCGCTGACGGGCCGCGGACGGCCCGTGATGCGCGGCATCGTGACCGGCATCATGACGGCAGCCGGCGGAATCGGGCACACGTTGCCTTTCCTCATCCCGAGTTTCAGCCTGGCATTCACAGTGGCTGTGGTTGTTGTCGCCCTGGAGCTGGCCGCCATCAGCTACGTTCGCCACCGCTTTATGGATACGCCGCTGCTTTCCTCGGCTTTCCAGGTGGTTGTTGGCGGCGTGTTGGTTTTCGCGGTGGGGATCGTGATCGGCAGCTCGTAATCTCGCGGATGCGGCGCGTCCACCTGCCCGCGCGCTATCTCAGACTTGCCCGAGCCGTTGTCAGAACCAGCTTGCCGTGTTTAACTCCGCGCATGCTCAGCATGTGATCGGCCAGGTGCCGCACGTCGGCGCTGCGGCCTTTCATGATTACCACTTCCAGGCAATTGGCCTCGTCCAGATGCACGTGCGTCGCTGCCAGCACTTTGCCGTGCGAGTGGTGCTGAATCTCGGTCAACTTGTTTGAGAGGCTCGGCAGGTGGTGGTCATAAACCATCGACAGTGTCGCCACGACGGGCCGATTCTCGTCCACGGCTTCCTCTACGAGGCTGTCTCGAATCAGGTCGCGCAGCGCCTCCGCTCGGTTCTTGTAGCCACGTTTTGCAATGGCCCGGTCGAATTGCTTGAGGAGGCCTTCCTCGATGGAAACTCCTGTTCTCGCCAGCTCTGCCACGGTTTCCTCCCTGCGGCCCGAAACCTCTCTGCCCGCCGCACGCTCTCTAATGGCGCATAGCATACAGCAGTTTTCCTCCCGCGCGGATTCACGGCTTCCGCACGCGAGGCTTCTTCGGCATCCGCATCCCGGGGCAAAGTGCGCAACCCCTTGATTGACGTGCGCATTTCGGTTAGCGTTGCAGCACAGGCCGAGGGAAACGTGAATATCAGCATCCGCAAGGCCGGGCAAGCAACGATTCTCGATCTCGATGGACCGTTAAAACTTGGCGAAGCCGAGGAAGCCTTTCGCAACCAGATTCAGCAACTTGCAGATTCCGGGGCAACTCTCGTCGCTGTCAACCTCTCCGGCGTCACGGAACTGGATAGCTCGGGAATTGGCGCCCTGGTCCGATCGTTCACAACGCTTAAGCGCATCGGCGGGAAGTGCTTGTTCTTCGCGCCTAACAAGCGCGTACTGATGGTGTTGAAGATGGTGCGCCTCGACACAATCCTCTACATTGCCGAGGACGAAGCCACCGCCCTCACCGGCATTTAGCTTTGCGCCTGCAAATTTCGTCCCTTCATTCTGTTCATCTTTCTGGCTGCCTGCATAGCGGCCAAAAACCGCCCGATGTAGGAAGAGTGAGCAAAGTCTCCTCCTGATTCGACTTCACCTCTCCGCGCAAGAATGAAGTTCGGCTCTTCAGACCCGAGGCTCATGGAGGTCGCGATGGACACAGGGGGAAGCTTCACTTTTGCAGGGAACAATTGACCCTGGGAGTTCGTTCGGATAGAAAGGAACCTCTCTCGACTGCGACGCCGTTATTGTTCGTGCTGCTTCCACATCGCATCGCGCCGCATCGAAGGGAAGAAGGAGCGTGAGTGATGACGCGGATTCTCGCCGTGCCAATTCTGCTGCTCTGCGCTGTCCAGGTGCTGGCACAAAACAACGTGAAGGAAGACGCCTTCCGAGTCCTTCGGAGCATTAACGTGGAGTCCGGCGAGACAGTGGGCGACGTGCAGTGCGCCGCCTGCAATGTTCGGATCCGGGGCCATGTGACCGGGGATGTCGTCACGTTCGGCGGAAACGTCTCGGTTGAGGGTTCGGTGGATGGCGATGTTGTCGCGATCGGAGGACGCATCGATCTGCGCTCGCCCGGGAAGATTGCTGGCGACGCGGCGGCGATTGGCGGTTACATTAATGGCGGCACCGCGACTTCCGTCGATGGCGATAAATTCTCCGCACCTTACGCCGTCATCCCCGGACAATACCAGCCGACAATTTTGGGAAGCCTCCTGCTGGCGGCGTTGAATTTCCTCTTTGTCCTCATTGCATTTGTCGTGCTGCAATTGCGCCGGGTGGATAACATCGCCCAGGTGATACGCCACCGGACGCCCCTGGTAGTGCTCGCCGGGGTTGTTGCGTTGCCTTTGTTTTTTGGCTTGTTCTGGTTGTGCCAGCGCCTGGGTCGGGCGGGGGTATGGGCTGAGCTTGTCGTCCTGCTCCTCTTAGTTGTGATTGCTGCGGCGGGGGCGGCAGGCGTGGGATTCAGCGTGGCGAAGTTTGCGTTCCCGAGCATGCGGGGAGTTGGCATGACTCTCGCCGGAACCCTGGTGCTGTCGCTCCTCGAGATTGTGCCGCTGCTCGGATTCGTCGTGTTCGCTGTGGGATTGCTCCTGGCATTGGGCGGTGCGTTGATCAGTGTGTTCGGCTCGCGCGGAGCACCTGCGCCTGTGGAGGCGTCGTAATGCAGCTTTGGCGTGACAAAAAGAGAAGGAGGCCAGGGGACCGAGGCCTCCTTGTGAGGGGCAAGACGTGAAAACGACTGCTGTCGGCTGGCTGGCGCGTGTCCCATGGCGCACCGCACTGCCGTTGATGCTCATAAAACACGGGCTGGGACGAAAAGTTGCCGTTGCTGGCAGTTCGTGCAATTTCTTGTGGATAGGGGAACTTGAAACCAAACGACATCTCTCGCATCCATAAGAGATGGCCAAGCTGGGATGACGCCCGGGTCTGACCCTCGAAGGAGGCTGATGGACCGCGTGAAACGGCCGATACAGCTTCGACGAGAGGTGCATATTTCTCTTTAGGTAGCACGGTCTCTTGACGAGTCGGCGAAAATCTGTAAACTGCGGTTTTCTGCTATGGCGACACAATCCAACCCGCTGGAGGAAGCTCTGCAGGAGTTACAGTTCCCGCAGCGCGAAGCGGCCTTTTTCTACGGGCTGTTCCTACGCGGTCATTCAGCAGAGGAACTACGGCGCGACATCGAGGTCCCTGCGGCCATCCTGGCCAAGTGGGACCGTGAAACTGACCGCGAGCCGCAACTCCGGAACTTGCTCGAACGGATGGTCCGCTACCGCCAGCACGTCCTCGCAATTTTCGAGAATCTCATCGGCCACGACGCGTCAACCAAGCGGCTGCAGTAGCTCTCAACAAAATACCCAGAACATTGCCTCAAAATACCGACGTACTTTTCATGGTGCGCAAGCCGCTCGTATTTCGCGCTGGAGCGAGGCCGCGCGGCTCCTCGCGTTGACTCGACGCTGACAGGGGTTTACACTTTCCCCGTTTGCCTTTCAGCTTGGCGAGCCGCTACCGTTCCCCGGTAGCTCAATGGTAGAGCATTCGGCTGTTAACCGAAATGTTGGAGGTTCGAATCCTCCCCGGGGAGCCAACTCCTTTATCCCGCAATGAGTTACGGAACATTTCGAGGAAACTTGTTCTTCTACAGGGAAATGCCGAGTGCGCGAATCGCGGTTAATCGCGATGAATGAAGGCGAACCAAACTCAACTGCGACTGGTATCGTTGCGATTTCTCAGATCAATCACGATGATACCAAGCATTCGGCTCTTGACCGAATGCTTAGGCAGGTGAAGTGAAATCGGCGTTGCGTAAGCTGCTGAACCAAAAGCACTTTTCATTAGCCTATCCAAGACCAACAAGTGCTGTCATAAAAACGTACTAGGCCATTCGGGTTCCGTGCCAACTCCAGTTCATATGCGTTTTCTGAGTTTATGAACCAGCCATTGACAATGCCGCTCGACGAGGCTTGCGTGATATTGTGATCGACCAAGCATCAAATTCGGAAGGAGTTCCGAGATGAATAAATCTGGCATATTGATCGAAACTCCAGGGTTCGGGGCGAGGGAGATACATACCATCGTCAGCGATTACACAGGCACCTTGTCTTGTGGTGGGAGGCTCACTCCGGGGGTAAGGGAAAAACTCGTGACACTTCTCGACTTCGTAGACATTCGAATCGTAAGCTCCGATTCCTTTGGCACCGCAACCGAAGAGCTCCGTGGCATCGTGAAGCCTGACATCCTGAGCACGGAGAAGCACGATCTAGAGAAGCAGGAGTACGTGAAGCACTTGGATCTGCCTCACGTCGCCGCCTTTGGTAATGGCAACAATGACCGGTTGCTATTGAAGACGGTGAAAGAAAGCGGCGGTTTGGCGATTGCCGTCGACAACGGCGAAGGCTGCGCAATCGATGCGCTTCTGAACGCAAACCTCTTCATTGTTGGCGGTGCCAACGCTCTCAATCTCTTGTTGGAAGTGCGAGGTTGCAAGGCAACGCTGCGGTTTTGACGAAAAGTTGAGGTTTGCAGCGGCCGTGGCAATACTTTCACGGATGCGACCAGGTGAGCCATTCGCGCTTGTGATGGAATGAATTGGAGTGACACGCGAGTGTCACTCCACCGGCAAAGCTGGCTGTTGACTTACGTCGGGCCCCAAGTATCATAGATTTAGTGGCGAAGGAGTTCGCCCTCTAACCGCTGTCCCTTAAGCCGGGACAGATGATGACTCCTGACAAGGATCTTGTCGCGGAGTCATGTCCCCGGCAACGATCCCAAAACAAAGGCAGGAGCAAGAACTGACATGCAAAATGTCTGGGCACTAGCTTCCTTGTGGGTCGGATTGGCGCTCATCGCCACGCTTCTAGCGATTTGGTTCAAAATTTCAACAGCCTTGTCAGAAATCGTTGTAGGGACCGTCGCACAATTGATCATCGGGGCCATCGTCGGTCCGATGGGACTGGCCGCAAAGACCGAGTGGATCACTTTTTTGGCTGGCACGGGCGCGATTGTCCTGACTTTCCTTGCTGGCGCCGAGCTCGATCCAGTGATCTTTCGAACCAAATGGAAGGAAGCAACAGCCGTTGGGCTCGTAGGGTTCTTCGGGCCGTTTCTCGGCTGCACGGCAGTCGCGCACTACGTTCTCCATTGGAGCGTCAGGTCGAGCTGGCTCGCAGGTGTGGCTCTTTCCACGACCTCCGTGGCGGTCGTGTACGCCGTGATGCTAGAACTAGGCCTCAACAAGACAGAATTTGGGAAGGCGATTCTGGCAGCGTGCTTCGTAAATGATTTGGGAACCGTTATCGCCTTGGGCCTCATCTTCTCGCCTTTCACGATTCGGACCGTGATTTTCGTTGTCGTGAGTGTGGTCGTGTTCTTCATCCTTCCGTTCCTGACACCCCGCTTTTTCAAGCACTATGGCGGCCGCGTCTCCGAACTGGAGGCCAAGTATCTTCTCTTTCTGTTGTTCGGCATGGGCGGACTGGCCGTGTGGTCCGGGAGCGAGGCTGTTCTTCCCGCATATATTATCGGCATGGTGCTGGCGGGAACTGTCGGAAAAGACCACGTACTTATTCGCCGGCTCCGGACACTGACTTTCGGACTCCTCACGCCATTTTATTTCATACGAGCCGGGTCATTCGTGTCTGTCCCTGCGCTGGTGGCAGCACCGCTTGTGTTTCTGGCTTTGTTCGGAGCAAAGATGCTGTCGAAGATGGTTGGCCTTTATCCGACCGTAAAATTCTTCAAGTACCAACGCGAGGAAGGCTTGTATTACACGCTGATGATGTCAACAGGTCTGACATTCGGTACGATTTCCGCTTTGTTTGGCCTGAGCCACGGGGTCATTACCCAAGCCCAATACTCATACCTCGTGGCGACAGTAATCGGTAGCGCTGTCGTCCCGACGATGTTTGCAAACGCTTGGTTCATGCCAAGGCATCTGCTGCCGAAAGCGGAACAAAAATCGTCTACGAAGGAAGTTGCAGCCGTCAGTACGGACTAAGGAGGGGTTATGCCTCACCAAAGGCACGATTCAATCTTTCGGAAGATTCTCGTGGGGTACGATGGGTCGAAATACTCGGAGCACGCAGTGAGTGTGGCATTAAATCTAGCGCATTGTTGCGATGCGAAGCTTCTCGTTTTCGCCGTCGCCCGCCCTCCTGAGCCTGCAACTCGCGTTGAGTTGGAAGCGATGATTGATGACGCGCGGGAGCACTTCGAGGAGGGTTTCAAACATATACAGGAGCGCGCTAAGGAAGCGGACGTCCAGATTGAGACTGCAATCGTGGTGGGTCATCCGACGGAGCAAATCATTCATCGGGCGGAAACGGAAAACGTGGATCTAGTTGTTCTCGGCCATCGCGGTGTCTCCCGATTTGGGGTGTTCAAGATTGGATCGACTTCCGACAAAGTTGTTCGTCACGCGCATTGGCCGGTAATGATCGTTCGATAGAGGCTGGCAAGAAAGGTGAGGTCATTTATGTCGAAAATCACTGACTTAGATGCAATCGAAATCCTGGATTCACGAGGCAATCCGACGATCCAGGTGATGCTGCGGTTAGAGGGTGGCTTTGAGGGAGTAGCAAAGATTCCGTCAGGTGCGTCTACCGGCAAGCATGAGGCCGTTGAACTCCGCGACGGAGACAAGTCTCGGTATTTCGGAAAGGGTGTCAGGAAGGCAGTTGAAAATGTGCTCCAGGTGATCCGGCCTGCCATGCTGGGCTTTCAGGCTAGTGACCAAGCTGCCCTGGATAAGAAGCTAATCGCTCTCGATGGAACTCCCAATAAAGCTCGTCTGGGCGCAAACGCGATCTTGGGCGTGTCCATTGCAGCGGCACGCGCCAGCGCCGCGGAAAAGAAACAACCTCTTTACCGGTATCTAGCCGAGCGCGTGAACTACACGATTCCCGTTCCAATGCTCAATGTCCTCAACGGCGGGAAGCACGCTGACAACAACGTTGATTTTCAGGAATTCATGATTGCGCCTGTCGGAGCACGATCGTTTTCGGAGGCCCTACGCTATGCCGCCGAGACCTTTCACACTCTCAAAGGCATATTGCACAAAAAGGGTTACGAGACGAGCGTTGGTGACGAAGGCGGTTTTGCCCCTCGCTTGCGTTCAAACGAGGAAGCCATGGAACTCGTGAGTTCCGCGATTCGACAAGCGGGATATAAGCCTGGCGTAGACATCGCCATCAACCTGGATCCGGCTGCGAGTGAATTCTACGAAGACGGAATGTATGTCTTTCGCAAATCCGATGGCTCCAAGAAAAGCTCTGCAGACATGATCGGATTGTGGAAAAGCTGGCTATCACAATACCCGGAGATCTTCTCACTTGAGGATGGCTTGGCCGAAGATGACTGGAGTGGCTGGTCAGATTTGACCAAGGAGCTCGGCAGTAAAGTTCAACTCGTGGCCGACGATATTTTCGTCACCAATCCTGAAATCTTTGAGAAGGGGATTCAGAAAGGGATCGGCAACTCGATTCTTATCAAACTGAATCAGATTGGCACAATCACGGAAACCCTGCGTTGCATCAAGATGGCCCATGACCACGGCTACACCGCCGTGGTCTCACACCGTTCGGGTGAGACCGACGACACCACCATCGCCGACTTCGCCGTTGCAACAGGAGTCGGGCAAATCAAGACGGGTTCCGCTTCGCGTGGAGAAAGAATCGCTAAATACAACAGGCTGCTCGAAATTGAACACGAACTTGGAGCAAACGCAGTGTACGCAGGGAATTCGGCTTATTCACGGTGGCGGGGTAAGGCAAAAGTGGTTTAAGCCGCCTAGACTCAAACAGGGCTGAGGAACCAGCAGGTGGCTTATGATGAGCCGCCTGCAGCGGTCGAGGATGGTATGGGTTCTCAAGACTCACCGAGCGCAGGTTTGTTGAACGAATTTCAGGCACGACGACTACGCGTGACCTGCCAGTACATAGACAAGCTCCTCGGCGAGATCAGCGAGATTGTGCACGTTAGCTCGTCGAAAGTGGCGTTTCCTCGCTTCCTGCCTGACATCGCCCCGGCGCAGAGCCGCACCATTGAAGACTATCTCGCACGTCTCCGAGCGCAACTTGTGCGGGTATTGGACGGCCAGGGCATTCCAAGAGAGAAACCCTCTATTCCGGCTTCCCGCGCTGTCCATGTCGCACTAGGTACCATCGACATCGCGGTGGAAGAGCTGAAACCGCACTACATGCAAGGGTATGGTGAACTGCCCGAGGCTGCGGCCACCGAACTCAATGGAATTGTCGGCGAGTTGCGGGGTTTGGTGTCGAAGCTTGACCGTTATCTGCTAGAGGGTGTTGGAGAAGATCTGAAGTTGCGCCTACAACGACTCGAACAAAGGAGCAACGATTTAGAACTTCTTTCCAGGCTTGAGCAGATTGTCGCTGATCGCGGGCTAGTCGAATTTCGCACGACCATCGCCTCGATTCTGGATCGCGCCGAAGATAAAACGTTCGAGATTGCGGTTTTCGGTCGCGTGAGTTCCGGAAAGTCATCCCTTCTGAACTCCATTCTGGAGACTGATGTGCTCCCGGTCGGTGTCACGCCAATCACAGCAGTCCCCACGCGAATCACATACGGGGAGAAGCGTTCGATGAGGGTGTCCTTTGCTGAAGGTCGTGCACAAACATTGGACGTTACCAGGCTTCCTGAATTCGCGACGGAACAGCAAAATCCTGGAAATGCAAAGCGAGTGACCCGAATTACAGTGGTGCTGCCTGCCTCAGGCCTTCAGAATGGTGTTTCTTTTGTTGATACACCCGGCCTCGGCTCGCTGGCAACGAGTGGAGCGGCTGAAACCCTCGCTTACTTGCCAAAGTGTGATCTCGGCGTTGTCCTGATTGATGCGGGTTCAACGTTAACAGCGGAAGACCTCCAAACCCTTCTGACTCTCCAGCAAGCGGCTGTTCCCGCGAATGTGCTTCTCAGCAAGGCCGATCTTTTGTGTTCAGAGGATCGCGAGAAGATCATCGAGTATGTAAGAGAGCACATCCGTTCCGAGTGCAATCTGGAACTGCATGTCCATCCCGTGAGTGTTCTCCCCTCCCACAAGAACTTGCTGACCCGATGGTTCGAGGATCAAATCATTCCGCTGTACAGCCACTCGCAGGAACTCAGAGCATCCTCGATTCAAAGAAAGATTGGCGCACTGCGCGAGTCCGTAATTTCGGCCTTAGAAATGCAACTCGAACGGAGCAAGAAACCGACTAGTGAAGTGGGGGATCAGGTCCGCGCAGTAGAGGCTCGTCTGCGTCGTGTGACAGGTTTGATTGAGGAAACACGGTCTGCTTGGGAAAAGGAAATTGCAGCGTTGCCGAATGAACTCTCGGAAGCGTTTTATGCCATGTCTGCCCGTCTGATTCAGGCATGGTCTGAAAAACCGAATCAGGTCTTTTCGGCTGAGAAGATTATCAAAGACTCTGTACTCCAGTTTACGCAGGAGCGGGTTAAGCAACTCCAAGGGATGCTCGAAGCGCTCGCACTTCAACTCAAAGATGATCTGAAAACAAGTGCTGTAGACCTCAGTATTGCGGACAAGCCAAGTGAAGATGAGTTTCAGTCGCTCGTTCGTGGCACCCCAGTCTTCGGCGCGGGTTCAATTAGTGCTGCCGTTTCTCGGCCAACGTTTGCCTTGATGTTTGGAAAGCAATTTGCCGAGAGGCGATTGGCCCGCCGACTTTACAAGCAAGTGGGAGATCCAGTCTACAACGCGCTGCGCATCTATTCGGGAGCATTGAAGGAGTGGGTCAGTCTGGTAACGAACCAGCTTGAACGAAGATTTGAGACATACGCCGAGCGTTATCGCGCACAGGCGGCCCGATCATTCGGGGGAATAGGACTTTCTGCTGATGAAGCTCATGCAATTCAGGCGAACTTGAGAGTCCTGCGGGTTGCTGAGATTAATAGTTTGGTTGAGGCCGTCCCTAAACAGGCTTCTCAGGATGGGCCGCATACCTTCGGTCGCGAAACTCTGGGCCACCCTGACAGAGGAGAATCTCGCTAGGGGCAATCGCGGGAAGGACTATCACGTGAGAATTCAATCTGCATTTGAAAAGCTGCCGATTTCAGGTCTGGCGGTTAAGGGAAGTTGCCCAGTCTGTGGCGCGGTTAAGTATTTCCATGAGTCGTTGCTCGGGCACCTGCGGGCCGAAGCGGGGCCCCAGCTATGCAATTTTCATGCTTGGTTGCTCGCCAAATCTGCCCAGGCGGAAGTCGCTGCCTCCTTCTTCCTCAACGCTCTGAAAGCTAGAGAACGGATCGCAACGTCAGCATCACCGTCCTCTTGCATTGGGTGTGGAAAGGTCCACGAGGAGGAGGTGGAGAGACTGAAGGAGGTTACGAGAGAGCTGGAGCGGAACTCTCTCACGGGCATGTGGCTGAAGGAGCATGCGCGATTCTGTCTGCGCCACATGCTCGGATTGAAAAAACAGGTCCCCGCGAGCCTACGGGGGGCATTGGATGAAATGAGTAGCAGGGGTGCGGCAGAACTTGAATTGGAGCTTAGGGAGTTCCTTCAGCAAGCAAGACAGGGTGATCGCGCAGGAGGCGGCGTGCTGGGGCGCGCCGCAGAGTTTCTCGTAGGTCAAAGAGGAATCTTGGACTAGGAGGGGGCATGCTTAAAGCCGGACCTGCTAAGAAAGTCAACATATACGTTGGGGAAGACCATAAGTACCACGGCCATTCACTCTATTCTGCGATTCTTGACTTTCTTTTCTATCGCGGCATCTCTGGGGCAAACGTGGTGCGCGGGATCGCTGGCTTTGGTGCCGACCATCACCTGCACACGATGCGTATCGAGCGACTGACGGAGAATCTTCCGGTCCGGATCGAATTCATCGAGTGTCCGGAGAAGGTTGAAGAACTTCTGCCAAAGTTGCATGAAATGGTGGGCACCGGTTTGATCGAGGTTCAGGATACGACAGTCGTTAAGCCGTCCGAAGTTTCAAAGAAGAGTCTGTCGCAGCCGTCGACTCCCTCGCTCAAGCGTGAAGGAAGAGCGAAGCTGATGCGGATCTTCGTGGGAGAGAACGACAAATGGCACGACAAACCTTTGCACAAGGCTCTGATCGAAAGCATGCGTGCGAATGACATCGCGGGCGTCACGGTCTATCAGGGGATTCTTGGCTACGGGGCGAACAAGCGTGTCCACAAGGAGACGACGCTCAATCTTTCCCACGACCGGCCAATGATGCTCTCGGTCGTGGACACGGAGGAAAAGTTCAAGGCGTATTTCCCGGTTCTTGACAGCATGGTGCAACAGGGCCTCGTGGTGCTCTCGGACGTTGACATCGTCAAATACAGCCACAACTACGGGGAAGAAGAGAGAAGAAAGGAGGCTCGGCCGTGAAGCTCGAAGGCAAAGCTAAAATGCTGCGCATTCATTTCGGTGAGGATGACAAGTGGAATGACAAACCACTTTACAGCGCCATAGTTGAGAAATGCCGGGAATTGGATATTGCAGGGGCCACGGTATTTCGGGGCATCGAAGGGTATGGTGCGAGCACGCTGATTCATCGTTCTCATCTTCTGTCGCTTTCTTCGGACGCGCCCATCATGGTCAGCGTGATCGACTCTGAAGATAAAGTCAAAAAGCTGATCCCGTATCTGGACGAGATGGTGGATGAAGGTTTGATTGCCATGTCGGAAGTCGAGGTCATCAAGTACGTCCACCAAGGTGCCACAGGCTCGTAGTGACGTGCACAGGGCATAAAGGGAGATGGCAGAATGTCGAAAACCGTCCAACCCGAAACTCTCGTCGGTCGTAGGGAAGAGCGGCGGTCCCTGGGCGTTGCGATTCAAAAACGCGAGAGTCGACTGGTGTGGGGTCCAATGGATTCGGGGAAGACGGCTCTCATCAAGACAGTCATTTCTGAACTACCAGAGGTGGGACAGCGAAGCTGTGTTTTTTGGGCAGGGGCAGCGAGTGGGAAGCAATTGCTTTCCCACTTCGTTGGTCAGCTCTATGAGAAAGGCGATTCCTACGTGCGACGAAAAGTTCATACTGATGGAGCCACCGAAGCCTCCCTTCATCGATGGCTGAACAAGCAATCGAGCTTGCGCTTGCGAGGGATTCTGTTCACTGCTTTGACTGCGGGTGACTACCGATTCTTCATTGACCACTTTCCGCCGCCGACACACAACATGGCTCGCCTGATGAAAGAGATCATGTTCCGGTGCGGGACGCCGATCTACCTCATTGCGCGCGGCATCTCACAGCAAGAGATCGGGTACGCATGGAGTTTGTACTGGAACGATTCACTCCGTCTTCATTTGGGACCATTGCCTGAGAGACACGCACGAGAGCTGCTCGAATTGTGCGTCAACAAATTTGGTCTGAATTTTCTCGACTTAGAAGACTTCCGTGAGGACGTTCTTCACCTTAGTGGTTTGTTGCCAGGATCTATCTTGAAAATGTCTAGGCTTGCGGCTAACTCCAAATATCACTACGGAGATCGAATCAAAACTAAGCTCGTGCATGTGGATTACCTTTTGCAGTCAAATCAATCGGCCATCTGCGGAGCGCTACCCTTCCTCCAATGACACAAACCCATGAGAATCACCCAGGTGCGTTACCGGAATTCTCCGGTGAGGTCGCACTCGATCGACTCGCAGAGTTAGCGACGGAGTTCGGAGCAGAGCACATTGCTTCCACAGCCCGGAGTGTCGCAGAGAGGGTCGCGGAAGGACGATTCTATGTGGCGTGTATCGGTCAATTCAAGCGTGGCAAGTCAACACTTCTGAATGCCTTGATTGGACATTCAGTTCTTCCCACCGCTGTGGTTCCAGTGACTGCCGTACCAACGATTATTCGGTATGGCGAGCGTCTGGCGGCGCGGGTTCGCTTTAAGAGTGCAGCATGGACAGATATCCCAGTTAGGGCCGTGGAAGAGTATGTGTCCGAGGGGAAGAACCCTGAGAATGCGAAGGGGGTGGCGGGAGTGGAAATCTTTGTTCCAAGCCCGCTCTTAAAGACCGGAATGTGCTTCGTAGACACGCCAGGAATCGGATCAGTGTTTGCAGGAAACACAGCGGCGACCCAAGCATTCATCCCTCATATTGACGCTGCCATTGTTGTGGTTGGGACCGATCCCCCTTTGTCCGGTGATGAACTGCAACTTGTGGAGGCCGTCTCACAAGATGTCCATGAACTGGTGTTTGTTCTGAATAAGGCAGACCGTGCAAACGCGGCAGAGCGTGGTGCTGCCGTGGAGTTTTCCCGGCGTGTCTTGGAAACCCGCTTGAAACGAACGGTTCCTAGAATCTTTGAGGTGAGCGCCCTTGATCGCTTAGAGCAAAAAGAAACAGATTGGGATTGGGGCCAATTGGTTCGCGCGCTTGAAGACCTGGTGCTGAACTCGGGGCGCTCGCTGGTTCGCCAGGCGACTGAGAGAGGCATTCGGCGTGCTGCAAATCAACTCTTGGCTGTGATCAAGGAAGAGCGGAATGCGCTTGAGCGCCCCCTAGAGGCATCAGAGAAACGCCTGGTAAGGCTTAGGAAAACTCTCGGTGAGTCGGAAGTTCGCATGCGAGATTTGGGAGTTTTGCTGACTGCAGAGCAGCAACGACTATCCGGCGTTTTTGTGGAGCGGAGGAATGCTTTTCTGAAGCTGGCCCAAGCAAGCGCCAACACTGAATTAACCGAGCGATTATCCTCGTTGGCCCCAAGTCGCAATGGACCTGCATATCGTCGAAACGTGAACCACTTGGCGCAGGAAGTAGCGGGTAAACAGCTCAAGCCATGGTTGGAAAGTGAGGCGGCGTTTGCAGAAGAGGAATTTCGCAAAACAGCAAAACGGTTCGTTGAACTTGCCAATGAATTCTTACATCGGCTGGGGGAAACAGACATGCCAGGGTTGGAAGAACTCCCGGAGGATCTGGGTTCGGATCAGGGGCTACGTGTTAGGTCTCAATTCTATTTCAACGTAATCGAGAGAGTGGCCGCCCCTGCCTCACCTCTCCTGCTTGTCTGGGATCTCTTGCTCGGTGGTCTGGGAGTGCGGGGAGGGATCGTCTGCGATGCCCAGGAATTCCTCGATGAGCTGCTCGAAGTTAACAGTTCGAGAGTTCAAAGCGACGTTGACGAGCGCTTGCGCGAAAGCCGCAAAAAGCTGGAAACAGAGATAAAAGGAGTTTTGCGAGAAGCATCCGCCATTGCGGATCGGGCATTGGCACGTGCCCGGGCGGTTCAAGCGGCAGGGGCGGCGGGGATTAAGACAGCAGTGGAACGGCTCGACGTTGTCGAGGTCGAAGTTCGCGCCGTCATAAAAACGTAATACTAGTCGCGATGAATGGTGGCAAAAGTCGAACAAACGGTGAACAAAGAAGGAGAAAGTGATTCATCAGGTTTAGTCGCAACTTGCTGATTCCCTTCGATTAGGGCCAACTCCGGCAAGTTCTGATGAAGTTGGTTGTTCGGCTGTTAACCGAAATGTTGGAGGTTCGAATCCTCCCCGGGGAGCCAAAACCTTTATCTTCAAGCGATTACAGCGCTGGGTAGAGCATTCGGCTTTTGACCGAATGCTTGGCATGTGAAGTGAAAATGGGTAGTGCGGAAGTTTTTGACAGGAAAGCCCTTCTCGGTAACGTGTCCAGAGTTAAGAATCGCCGTCATGATAATGTAGTAGTACTTTCGGATTCCGGAGCTACGGAATCGTCGTGTTCACTCCATCCGTGCGCGACGTTTCGGCTCACAAGCGAGTAGTCGGCCTACATGACATAACGTCTTGCTGCGGCGCTCTTGGTTTTGTTCGGATCGGTCGATAGATTCTAAGGGCCGACCCGACGTGCTAACGTTAAACCATGAGACCCGAGATCGACCAAGTCGTTCAACTGATCCAGCAAAAGGACCCAAAGTCATTGGAAGAACCGAGTTCTCGCCGGGCTTCTTGTCCGATCAAGAATGGTTCCTAAAGCGCGCCTGTTGTGAGGTTATTGAGCCCGCCGTGTCTCCGCACAATATACCAATGGACTCTGGACCAACCGCAAGAACTAGCGCAATGATCCGATCTGATAGTTGAGGACTGAGAGCTGGGTCTCGTAGTCGTATTTTGCGCTGGCGGATTCGAGTTCGGCCTGCGTCATATTCAACTGCGCTTGGCTAAGTTCAATGATCGAGCTAAGGCCGAGTTTGTAGCGTGACTGTGCGAGGTCCAGCGCGTCGGTTGCGTGCTTCAAAAGCTGATCCGTAAGCGCCAAGCGCTGAAACGCGGAATTCGCGTTCAGCCATGCCGTACGAACATCGCGGACAACCTGGTTCTGCAGATCTCGAAGGTACTGATCTTGGGCCTGTGCACGCGAATTCGCTTCACTGCGCAACGCCCCGAACAAGTGCCCATTGAAGATCGGAATATTGACATTAACTCCCACCGCCGCATAGCGAGGGGCGAGCTGATCTGCGCCGTATGGGGTGAGTCCGGCGGCTCCCGCGGCGGATATCGTCGGAAACCACAGGTCGCGTTCCGCAGTCGCATAGCTGTGTGCCGAGGCTGCGTCCAAGCGCAAGCTAATGAGATCGGGCCTGTTCTTCAGGGCTTGCTGGAGGAGGTCGGAGAAGTCAGAGGGCGGAGCAGGGGAGAGTGGTTCGTCCACTAGCTGAAACGCCCTTTCGTCTCCATAGCCGAGGGCTGTGCATAGCTCCGCATATGACGTATCGAGATCGCTCTGAGCTTGAAGCAACAGGAGTTGGGCCTGCGCGAGGTCTACGTTCGCGAAGCTGAGATCGAGTCCGGACTTGATTTTGTTTTTTTCGAGCTCGCCTACCTGATCGGCGACGAGTTGGCGTTCCTTGACGGTTTCCCGGGCAACGGTCAATACGGCCTGCGCTCTTAGCACGACAAAGTACGCCCGATCCACCCCGAGTAGAACATCTGCTCGCGTTGTGACCACCTTCTCTTGATCAGCTTGGGCATGGAGGTTCGAGCTTTTGACCAGTTCATGGGTCCGGCCGAAATCCGTAATTAGCTGACCGATGGTGACCCCATCGGCGTAGCGCTCATAGATGATGGGGTTATTCAAGGCGCCGGCTGTGATTCGGCTGTTGTTCTCAGCGTCCACCGCTGTGAGGCTTCCATAGGCCGTCGGGTAATACGCGGATCGTGCCTGCGTGACCTGCGCGTTGGCTGCGGATGCAACATGGATGGCTGCCTGGATCTGCGGGTGATTCTGAATGGCAATCCTCTCCGCTTCTTGCAGGCTGAGTTTCTGCGCGTTCTGGGCGGCGGCCGATCCGCAAATGAGTGCGGCGAAGCCGGTAAATGCCACGAGGCGATTCCGCAGTCTCATCGAGCTTCCTCTCCCACTAGGGGTGCTTGTGCTTCAGCGCGGCGCCGATAAATCAACAGGTAGGCAGCGGGCACGACGAAGATCGTCAGGATCACGGAAGCAATGAGGCCACCGATGATCACGCGCGCGAGGGGTGCGTAGGCTTCGCTTCCCGTTTCGAGCTTCAGAGCCATGGGGAGAAGTCCCACGACCGTGGCGAGGGAAGTCATCAGAATGGGGCGCAGGCGTATGCGGCATGAATGAGCCACTGCTTCACGAATCCCGTACCCTTCCTGGCGGAGCCGGTTGGCAAAGTCCACGATAAGGATGCTGTTTGAAACGACCATTCCGGTCAGCATGATGATTCCCATCAGAGACTGGATATTCAGCGTGGTGTCCGTGAATGCCAGGGTCAGCATCACGCCGACCAACCCGGTGGGAATAGCCAAGACGATAAGAAAGGGATCCACGAAGGACGAAAACTGTGCGACGAGCACGAGATACACGAGCAAGATCGCGAGCAGGAGCCCCACGCCAAAACTCTGGAACGAGGAATTCATCGTGTTCACGAGGCCTCGCACGTCAATCCGGATGTTGGGCGGCAATTGAGTGGCAGCCACTATCTCGCCGACTTCCTTCGACGGCTTTTTTAGGTCTTCTCCGGATGGCGCCACATACACGTCGATCGTCCGCTGCAACTGGTAGTGATCGACTTCTGTCGGTGTGAGGATCGGATTGATATCAGCCACCTGGTTGAGGTACGTCGGGAGCTTTAGGCTCGGAGCGCGCAGCGGCATCGTTTTCAAGTCTTCGAGGGACTTGACCTGATTCTCGGGGTACTGCACGGTCACGAAGTAATTGTTGCCGCTCTTCGGGTCGACCCAATAACTGGGCGCAATCATCGCGTCCGAAGTAAGCGAGGTAATGAGGTTGTCGATCACTTCTTGTGGATTGAGGCCGAGTTCACTCGCTCGGTCGCGATTCACGTTCACTTGCAACGCGGGATAGTCCATGTCTTGGGGGACGTAAACGTCGGACACTCCTGGGAGCGTCCTGAATTTGTCCTGGAGATCCAAAGCGATGCGATTGTCGGCTTGCAGGTCATTGCCGCTCACTTGCACGTCGATTGGCGCCGGCATCCCCTGGTTCAGGACCGAATCCACCAACCCACCCGATTGAAAGTACGTGCGCAGTTCGGGAAGTTCCCGGGCAACGCGTTTTCGCACCCGGTCCATGTAGGTAAAACTGCTCACGTGGTGATCCTCTCTTAGGCCGACTTGAACGAACGCCGTATGCATTGCCGAGTTCGGCGTGGTCAGAGCGGAGAGGTCAGGCGTCACTCCGATGTTGGACACGATGGAGTTTAGGTCTCGGGGCTCAACGACCTGGCGGACAATGTTTTCGACCTTCTTGACATGGGCTTCCGACAGTTCGATCCGGGTTCCGGTTGGAGCTTTGACGTTGATGATGAATTGGCCTGCATCGGTGCGGGGAAAGAAAGAGAAGCCTACAAATGGGTATAGGGCAAAACTCAACACAAAGATCGCGAGGAAACCCCAGACAACTTCTCGCGGACGATCGAGAGCCTTCTGCACCCATCGGCCGTATTGGGCAAGCATCTTCTCGAAGCGTGCGTTGAACGCGCCGTGAAATCGCGCTCCCCAGGATTGGGGGGCTTCGGGCTGGCCGGGAGTGGGGGTCCCTTCCCCGTGGTGCGCGATTCCATGAAGTAACTTCGCGCAATAAAGCGGCACAACCGAGACGGCGACAAAGTAGGAAGCGCACAGGGAAAGCACAACACTGAGCGCGAGCGCTGTAAACAGGAACTTACTCACGCCGAAGAGCAGCGTTACGGGAAAGAATACAACAACCGTGACGATCGTGATAGCCAGCACAGCCAAACCGACTTCATTTGCGCCATGTTCGGAGGCAACGACCGGATTTTCGCCGAGTTCAATGTGGCGAAAGATGTTTTCCAGGACGATCACCGAGTTGTCGATTAGACGGGAAAATGCCAGCGCGAGGCCACTCAGGATCATGCTGTTGATCGTTTGGTTCCCGGTGTGCAGAAAAAAGAATGTCGCCATCACGGAAAGGGGGATGGAGAGAAAGACTGCGACTGTTGCCCGAAGGCTGCCGAGAAAAATCAAAACCATCACCGCTGTGAGCAACAGGCCAATTCCTCCCTCGCGCAGCACAGTTGAAATCGCTTGTTTCACGAACAACGACTGATCGAAGACTACGTGCGTCTTCAATTCCGAAGGGATGTCGCGCAGGGTCTGAATCGCCTTCCGGATTCCGCTGACGACCGCGATGGTGTTCGTATCCCCGCCCTGCTTCAGGATCGGCACGTACACCGATCTCTCGCCGTTCACGCGCACAATGTTGTACTGCAAGGCGGAGCCGTCCACCGCTTGGCCGACATCCGAGATGAAAACAGATCTTTGCCCTTCGGTCTTGAGAGGAACGTCGTTCAGCGCTTTTGCGTCCGGTACCTGGGCGTTTGTGTAGAGGTTGTAATCCATGGGACCGATGCGGACATCTCCGGCGGGCAGAATGAGGTTGGAGGCATCGGTGGCACGCACCACATCCATGGGGCTGAGTTCGTGCGCCTGGAGCTTTAGCGGGTCCACGTAAACCATAATCTGGCGCGTGCGGCCTCCGTAAGGTGGCGGTACGGTAGCTCCGGGAACACCAGCGATCTGGTTTCGAATTTGATACTGGAGGTAATCGTGGAGCTGAGTCTCGTTCAGCCCCTCTCCATCTACCGTAAGAAGACAGACAGGGAGGCCGGAGGCGTCCATGCTCATCACGACGGGCGGGAGCGTGCCCTGAGGAAGCCGCCTCAAATCAGCCATCGCGAGATTCGAAATTTGAGTCACGTCCGCATTCGCATCCGTTCCCGGCTGAAAATAGACCTTGATAAGGCTCACGCCGGACATGGACCGCGACTCCATGTGATCGATGCCGCTGCCCAGTGTAAAGAAGCGCTCGAACGTATCTGTGATGTCCGCTTCGATCTGCTGTGGGGGCATGCCGCTATAAAAGGTCGCCACCATCACCACGGGAATATTGATTGGTGGGAACATATCGACAGGCATTTGAACCAGGCTGGTGAGTCCCAGTACGCACACGAAAAGGCAAATGACGATGATGAGATAAGGATGGCGCAAGGAGAAAGAAGACATATGAAGTCCTACTCCAATTCCGACGGTGTCACGATCTTCGGCGCGACCAACTCGCCCGGCTTGAACTGCGATTGCCCGCCAAACACAACTCGGTCGTTTTCTCTCAGTCCAGAAACGATTTCGATGTCGGTCGCGCTCGCAAGACCCAGGATTACTTCGCGTTTTTCGACCCTGTTGTCACCGCCCAGCACCAGAACGGCACCGCGGCTTTCGCCTGAGGCTTGGACTGCCTGGACCGGGACGGTCAAGACGTTCCGCACAGTGTGAAGCGGTATCTGGACCGTAGCGTACATTCCAGGAACGATCTCGCATTTCGGGTTCGGAACGGTCACCTCGGTGTGCATAGTGCGGGTTTCGGGATCGATTTGATCGGAGAAGAGAGCAATCTTCCCGTTGAACGTCTTGTTGATCGTGGTGATGCGAACGCCCACGATCTCACCGACGTGAACGTCACCCACAGCCCTTTCCGGGACTGGAATAACGAGGCGGAGAAGGTTGTTCTGCGAAAGGTGACAAAGCGCCTGGTCTCCTTTGTTCGACGAGGTCCCAGCTGGCAGCAGGGCCCCGGTGTAAGCGTCAATCTCCGTCACGACTCCATCGAACGGCGCGGTGATGCGGGAATAGGCGTACATCGCTCGGTTTTTTTCGAGAGCCGCTCTGGAAGCGATCAACTCCTGTTCGCTCGCGGCAAGTGAATCCTTCGCTGCCGATACACCGGCGCTTGCTTCCAGGTCCTTCCCTTCGGCGACGTCAATTTCTTGCTGCGCCACCAGTTCCGGCCGCGATTTCTGCACGTCCGCCAGACGCGAATAAGTCAGGTGCGCCACGGTATAAGCGGACTCCGTGCGGTTCACTTCTTCTTTGGCCCGCTCCAGGTCTCGTTCGCTCTTCCTGACACTGGCTTCGTCCTGTTGCAGTTGCTGCAGGAGTTCGGGAATCTCCAGAACCGCAAGGAGCTGTCCTTGCTTTACGTGCGCTCCCCAATCCACGTAGAGTTTCTGGATATAGCCGGAGACCTTGGCGTACACGTTGACCTCTTGATAGGGCTGGAACTCAGAAGAAATGCTTAAATTACTCGCGAGATCGCGTCGCTGGACCTTGACCACAGCCGCAGTCGGAGCGTCCGCCACGCTATCGGCGCCGGCCTTGCCGGTTGAACCGCAGCCTACGAGACAGCCCGCTGCGAGAAAGAGTGCCGAGAGCTCTCGGGCATGTTTCTTCCATCGCGATTTTTGGCGAGGTCTCATGTGTTCACCGACGATGGACGCATATTGGCCGGGGTGTCATTTCGCTACTTGGTGGTCCAGGACTGTGTCACGAATGGCCTGGCGAAGTTTTTCCAGCGTGAAGTCAGCGGAACGGCGCAATCCGATCAGGTCCTGCCTGCGATGCTGTATCTCACGTGCTGCGCCAGGAACTTTGTCGGCAATTTCGAGCGGGACCGTTTGAACTCCATGGCAGTCACCGTGAATCAAATCACGAGGCTGGACTTTCATGCCTCCCACCTCGATGGCCCCGCCGAAATCGAAGACATGGGCATAGGCATGTGAGACCGACACGTTCCCCGCGAACATCTGAAATTCCGTCGGGCGAATATCGGGCAGATCTCGCACCGCGCCGTTTGTCACGATTCCGATGCAGCCCAATGCGAGGAGAATATTTGCGTGGACTTCCCCGACGAATGCCCCCAGTCCCGGAGGATCATCCACATCCTCGATCACAACGACGCGCGGAGCCGGAATGGTGAGAATGTTATTCCACCAATCGGTCCGGTCGTAATAGTCGTAGGACTTACCTGCCTCCATTCGTGGATTGGAACTTCGCATGCGGGCCGTCGCGGCATAGCCCGCCATCGCCGGTTGGTTTTCGAAGATGCAGCGAATACTCGAATCGGCAAATCCAGTGTTTGGCAGCCTCACGCGGAAAGTTTCAATCGCGCTGGCAACCAAACAGGTGCTCAGTCGGCGGAACTGCTCCAACTGGGCGGGCTTGAGTGCTCTTGTCGTCACAGGTTTGGCCGCTAGAATTGTGGCCCCTCCGGCACGATGAAAGGGATTCAGCGCCACGCCTCCGTGAATCTAGCGCGGCTACTTCCACCGTAAATCTGGTTCTGGAGGAACGCCACTGAAGATATTCTGAAGATTCTCTGAAGCGGTGCGGCTATAGACGGGGATGACGAGTAACGCAAATACAGTTGAATCCGGTGCCTACGCAAACAGGAGCACATTCCTGACAGCTTCCAATCAGCCACACGGTTGGGCTCATTCCAACTCTATCTTCGCAAGTTTGTGCCGGGAGAGGGGCACCCGACGGCAGGCAACCGAATCCAAAACGTGGAGCCGCCGCCAGAAACGCTGTTGACTCCGATTTCACCATTGTTAGCTTCCACAGCCCATTTTGCGACGGATAGCCCCAGACCGGCGCCCATATCTTCACCTGTTCGTGCTTCATCCGCGCGGTAGAAGCGCTCAAATATCCTAGCGGACTGCTCGACCGGAATCCCCGGACCGGAATCGGTGATCGAAAGTTCAACCCGAGAATCACTCGTGCACTCAATGCGAGCGGAGATTGATCCACCATCTGGCGTGAACTTGACGGCGTTATGGAGGATGTTGACGACGGCCTGCCGCACATAGAGGCGATCAGCCAGCGCGCCCAAGCTTTCGTCGCCCGCAAGCGTGAATGTGACGTGCTTGTCTTCGATCAGAACCTCCAAAAGGGCTGCTGCTTCTCGCACCAGGGCCATCAAGGGGAAAACTGAAACTTGCATCCTGATCTGCCCTGCATCGGCCCGCGATAGCGTAAGCAGGCTCTCCACAATGCCAGTGAGCCTGTTGACTTCCTCAAGCATGCTTCCAATCGTGTCTCGGTATTCTTCTGGAGTCGCACCTTCTTGCAGTCTTACTTCACCGATGCTCCGAATAGCCGCGAGCGGCGTGCGCAGCTCGTGCGAGGCGTCGGCCGTGAATCGCTGCAACTGTTCGAAAGACTGTTCGATTCGGGATAGCATCGCATTGAAAACTCGCGCGAGATGTCCGAGTTCGTCCTCTGGGTTATCAATGGGCAGCCGTTCGTTCAAGCGTTCCGAATTGATTTGCTCGGCCCGATGCGCCATCTTGCTGACCGGATTGAGCGTCCGGCCCACCATTTTGTACCCAGCGTAAGCAGTGCCGGCGAACACCAGAGGCGAAGCTAGAAGCAAAACGAGGAGCGTTTCCTTCAACTGGTTCCATATCAGGTCCTGACTGTACCCAACTCGAATCAAGATGGTTCGACCTTGTAGGTCATATTTCCGGCTGATGAGAATGATCGGCGTTCCATCGGACATTCTTGCAGGACGCCCCGAGTATCCATGTTCGCCTTCCCCTGCAAAAGGCGCCCCGCCAATGGTCCGGCTGCCTAACCTTTCATTGCGGTAGAGAATGGCGCCATCCGCCCCGAGTATTTCGAGGAGCCGTTCCTGGACCTGCTTCCAGTCCGTATGGTGGTGATAGTCTTCGCGCACACCCACTTGACCGTCGTCTTGCACATACAGCAAGCCCTTGACTGTCTCCAAGTCTTCGGCAGCCAAGTGTTTCAACACCCCGGTCATTTGCCAAAACAACAGCAGAGATACCCCTGCAAGATATATGAAGAGGACGCCGGCGAGCGTTCCGACGTACCAGAGCGTGAGCCGCGTTCTCACACGCTTAGGGCGCAACCACACTATGGGGCCTCCTCGCGCAGTACAAATCCAACGCCGCGCACCGTATGCAGGAGTTTCTTCTTAAATGGCTCGTCCAATTTCCGCCGAAGGTGGGCGATATGAACATCGATGACGTTGTCGAGTGGCGTGTAGCGCGCGGTTTCCTGCCACACATCGCGCGCCAGCGTCTCACGCGAAACGACTCGGCCCTGCTGCCGCAGCAGGTACTCAAGTAGGTCGAACTCGCGCGCCGTGAGTGTCAATTCTTTCCCATCACGAAAAACATTGCGCCCGGCGGCATCCATTTCGAGATCCGCAAGTCTTAACCTGTCGCCTAATTCCGGCTTGCCGCGCCTCAGCAGCGCCCGGATGCGCGCAAGAAGTTCCGAAAACGCGAAAGGTTTCACGAGGTAATCGTCAGCGCCGGCATCCAAACCCCGCACGCGGTCCCTGACCGTGTCTTTCGAGGTGAGTATGAGCACAGGCGCGGATACGCCTTTCTGTCGCAAGGCCATCAATACCTCCATGCCGTCGCGGCGAGGGAGCATCAAATCGAGGATGACCAGGTCGTACGCCTCAGTCGTAGCAAGAAAGAATCCCTCTTCTCCCGTGTGCGCGACGGTCACGGAAAACTGGTCCGCTTCGAGGCCCGTCCGTAGGGCCTTGGCCATTTTTTCTTCGTCCTCGATGATCAGAATGCGCATGGCCCCTCACGAGTTCTGCAGGCGTAACGAGAGATCAGTCCTGCCGCGCCCTGTTCGAGCTGACATGCAGCCACACTGAAAAGTATATGGCAATTGCAGCCATCCTCGAAATGGACGGCGCAACGGGCGTCGGCCGGGACGCCCGGATAGTCTAGAAGATATATGATTTCATCTCTCTTGAAACATCGAAGCGAATGAATGGTGGTTCGTGAAACAAGTTTCTCATCCGAGTCAACCCATTTCGGCAATCTCTTCTTCTCAGTGATGTGCCGCCGCTGTGGAACGAACAGAGGAGATCGAGGATGCCTCAATTGCTCTTGCTTCCACAATTTCCGGTTAGATACCGATTCTTCATTGACCACTTTCCGCCGCCGACACACAACACGGCTCGCCTGATGAAAGAGATCATGTTCCGGTGTCGAGGTCGAAGTTCGCGCCGTCAAAAAAACGTAATACTTATCGCGACGAATGGTGGCAAAACGCGAATGAAAGGTGAACAAGGAAGGAGAAAGTGATTCGTCAGGTTTAGTCGCAACTTGCTGATTTCCTTCGATTAGGGCCAACTCCGGCAAGTTCTGCCTAAGTTGGTCACACGGCTGTTAACCGAAATGTTGGAGGTTCGAATCCTCCCCGGGGAGCCAAAACTCTTTAGCTTCAAGCAATTACAACGTCGGGTAGAGCATTCGGCTCATGACCGAATGCTCGGCCATGTGAAGTAAAAATTGGTGGTGCGGAAGTTATTGGGGGGCAAGCCCTTATCAGCAATGGGGCCAAAGTTAAGAAGCGCCGTCATAAAAACGTAGTAGTACTTTCGGATTCCAGAGCTAGGGATTCGTTGTTGGCGGCTCCGAAGGCTAACATCTCTAGCCACGCCCTTGTGCAAACGATCTGGGCCCTTCGATATGTGACCGAACAGTCGTTAGCTCAAATCAGTGATCGTGGACGAGGATTATGGACGCAACTGTGATTTCCCCCAACGGGACTTCTGAACCGCTTCGCAGAACTGGCAGCAAAGTGCCGAGCGAACGCGCCCAACTAGCAGAATAACTTCCGAGTATGCTGTCTCTCGGGCACGATCTCCAAGGTGTCAGGAATAGCCGCATCTCAGGATAGCCCACTCGAATTGTTCTCGCGTATTATATTCACTTGCATTAAGAACTTGTATTAAGTATGGTTAACCATGCGAACAGTCAAGATGAGCCGAATTTGTTCTGCACGCATGTTGCGCCCGGCTCTCTCGATATTTGTCTTCGTCGCATCGCTTCATTTTCTCTTGCCTGAGGCAACCTTCTCCCAAGGTGAGACTACCAGCGCGATCATCGGACAAGTTACCGATGCAACCAACGCCACTATTTCAGGCGCTAAGGTCACAATTACAAATCGCGAGACTGGCTTCGAACGCAGTGCAACGACCGACGATGAGGGCCGATTCAATTTTTCGCAGCTAAAACCTGGTACTTATTTGGTCAAAGTACAAGCGGAAGGCTTCGATCCACAGCAGAGTGACAATGTGGTTTCGGGTCTGGGACAAAAGCAAGCCGTCAATTTCACGCTTAGGGTTGCCGAATCCAAGCAGACGGTTGAGGTTAGCAGCGAGCCTCCACTCATCAATCCCGAGAACGCAAACACGTCCACGAATCTGAATGCGCCAGCACTGGAAAACCTTCCGAATCCAGGCGGCGACTTGACCTACCCGCTTCAATTCGCCGCGGGCGCGCTCATCAACACGGCAGGCAGCGGCAATGATTTCGTAGGCGGCACGAATGGCTACGGCAACGTTGAGTTCAATGGACTCCCTGCTCTCTCAAATGGCTATATCCTCGATGGTCTGGAAACGAATGATCCGCTGACGAATCTGAACAGCGGACTCTCGACAAATCTAGTCCTCGGATTGAATTCAGTATCGGAAGTAACGGTCAATACGCTTTCCTACGCTGTCGATCAAGGAAGGTACGGCGCGTCGCAGGTCAACTACGTCACAAAGTCCGGTTCGAACCAGTTTCACGGGAACCTATATGAATTGTGGAATGGCTCGAAGTTCAATGCGGCCGACTATTTCACGAATGCTACCCCAGGAAATCACAAACCGCGCTCTACTGTGAACCATTTCGGCGGAAGTGTTGGCGGGCCGATTGTCCATGACAAGCTGTTTTTCTTTTTTGATAGCGAGTGGGTTCGCATTGCGCTACCCATTGTCACGGCCGCTACCGTCCCGACTCCGGCGTTCCAGAATTACGTTTTGCAACAACTCCCCTTGGGAGGAACGGATTCTGTTACGGGGTCAGTCTACCAGCCGTCCCCGCAGTCGCTGTCGTTCTATCAGAAGATGTTCTCGCTCTATGGAAATACGAGCGGTACTCCTCTCACTGTCCTTGGCTGCCCGTTCGATGTGGGCGGAGGTTCGCCTGCTGTTGCAAATGATGGAAACGGGTGCGCCAATCGCCAGAGCGTCTCGCATTCAAGCGATGATCATGAACAGGTCCAGACGGTTCGAATCGATTACAACATCGATGAAAAGAACACCACCTGGTTTCGGTTTCAGGCCGACACCGGCGTGCAAGCTGCCTACACCGATCCGATCAATTCCTTATTCGACTCGGTCTCTCCTCAACCGCTCTACTCCTTCGCAGCGGGATATAGCCACGTTTTTTCACAGAATCTGGTGAACTACTTCAACCCGGCATTTTCGTGGTACGAGAGCCTATTCGGGCCTGCGGATTTTCAGAAGACTCTTTCCGCGTTCCCCATCGTTCTGCAAGGCAGCGGTGCGAATGCCCCTTTCACTACGGTCGGTGGCCTGGACAATACCTGGGTCCAGGGACGGCGCGCCTCCCGCTTCTTCATCAATGACAACCTCGCTTGGAGCCATGGCGCGCACGAACTCCGCTTCGGAACCAATACCCGGATATTTCGGCTGAACGACTATGACTTCGGTGAGGGTTCGGTCCCGACCGTGACCTATACCACCCTGCCGCAATTCATTTATGGAGTCGCATCTACGGCGACAAAGACTTTCCCCACCTCAGCGAACGAACCCTTCAATTTCCTTAATCTCGATCTCTACGCGCAAGACGCTTGGAAGGTGACCAAGAAACTGACGTGGACATTCGGGATACGAGATACATTGAATTCCAATCCGTTGAATCCGCATCAGCATATCGCTCGTCTGAGTGGCTCTTTCGATTCCATCAGGCATGATGTGAATCAGCCACTGAACGCGGCGATCCAGACCAACCTCGGCCATGTATTTTCCTCGACGCCCCTCGCGATCCTGCAACCCAGAACAGCCATCGCCTGGCAGTTTGAACCTAAGATTGTGCTGCGTGCCGGCTTCGGCGTTTTCAGCGACATATTGCCTGGCGCCATCGCCGATGTGGTTGGCGTCAATCCGCCCTACGTCCAAACTTTCCAAGGTGGACTTCTTGGAACCGTTGGTGGGACAGCCATTGCGCCGGGAGTTCCTAACAGTGCGATTGACGCAACCATGGCCGCCAACCAAACGTTCAGTTCAGGGTTCGCGCAAGGCGAGCTTTCCTGCGCGTCAGCGCAATCGAATCCCGCAAGGTGTCTTCCTCCGATCGCCATCACAGCAATGCCAGACGGTGAACTTCACGCGCCCTACTTCATGGAGTGGAGTCTTGGCCTGGAACATCAGTTCGGAACCACCGGAAGCATCCACGCGCAATACGTCGGCACGCGCGCTGTAAACCAGCCTTATCTGACGCAAGTGAATGGCTATCAGACTGTCTGCCAGGCATGCTTTGCTCCTTTTCCTTATGCGCAATCTACCGATCCACGATTCGGAGCAGTGACGCAATTTTCCACAGGTGCGAACAGCCACTACAACGGCTTGCAAATGACCGCCATGAAGCGTCTCGGACACGGCTTCATGGGACAACTAAACTACACTTGGAGCCGTTGCATGGACACCGTTTCAAACGGCGGATTCCTGCAGTTCTCGGCGGGAGGAATCTTGTCCCCCCTCCCAGGAGATCTAGCACGGGACTACGGTCCCTGTGACTACGACATCCGCCACAATCTCAACGCTCAATATGTTTATCAATTGCCGGTCAAGGTTCGGAATCGGTCGCTTAGCTACGCGCTGAATGGGTGGCAGGTGTCGGGAACCGTGTTTTGGCATAGTGGGATTCCGTTTTCTGTCCTGAGCACGCCGTATTCAGCTAATGGAAATGGCATTGTGAACGGCAGTGGGCCGCAATTCGCAAGTATTGTTCCCGGCGTGCCGCTCTATAAGCACAAATCGATACCAGGTGTCACACAACCTGGGACAGTTCAATGGCTCAATCCCGATGCCTTTGTCTCGACCGTGGACCCTAGTACAGGTAAATGCTTTGACCCCAGCAACCCTAACAATCTGGATCCCGACACTCCCGAGAATTGTCAGTTCGGAAACATTGGCCGCAACGCGCTGCGCGGCCCCAATTTTGCCTGGAGTGACTTCTACCTCACGAAGTGGTTTCCATTGACCGAGCGCGTGAAGATGCGATTCGACGTCCAGTTCTTCAATTTATTCAACCATCCGAATTTCGGGCTTCCAAGCATGGTGCTGGCTGGCATTCCGGGGAAGCCTACTACGCAGACTGGGTTCGGCGCGCTTACTTACACGACTTCTCCGCCGACTGGCCTGCTCGGCGTCGGGTTGGGCGGCGACAGCACGCCACGCATGATCGCGTTTCAATTGCGACTGGAATTTTAGGCGCGCTGTCGTTCTGGAAGATAGAATCACACGGACCAAGAGGATTGAACCACCTAGCTCACATAGAGAATGAAAAAGTCCAGGGGCAGGTCAGCGGCAACTGAGTTGAGTTGATTAAGGCTCTCCTGATACCGCCGTCACAAAAACGTAATACTAATCGCGATGAATGGTGGCAAAAGTCGAACAAACGGTGAACAAAGAAGGAGAAAGTGATTCGTCGGGTTTAGTCGCAACTTGCTGATTTCCTTCGATTAGGGCCAACTCCGGCAAGTCCTGATGAAGTTGGTCGCACGGCAGTTAACCGAAATGTTGGAGGTTTGAGTCCTCCCCGGGGAGCCAAAACTCTTTGTCCTCAAGCAATTACAGCATTTGGGTAGAGCATTCGGCTCATGACCGAATGCTCGGGCATGTGAAGTGAGAATTGTGGTGAGGAAGTTATTGAGGGGAAAGCCTTTCTCGACAACGGGGCCAAAGCCAACGGGCCCTGTCATAAAAATGTAGTATTACTTTCGGATTCCAGAGCTAGGGATTTGTTGTTGGCGGCTCCAAAAGCTGACATTTCTAATCGCGAGGAGCATTGAGCATTCGGCTATGGCCCGAATGTGTGGGCATGCGAACTGAAATCGGCGCTGCGCTTGTTGATAAACAAACCCCTCAAAATGAAGCGGCGCAAGAAAATATGCTGAGCTATCGAGACGTCAAAAGTCTGTTCATCCCGGTGCGATCCTAGAAGATCAGCGGTACAGGTTCGGAAATTCCTGCTGAAGATGTTTAACTTTGGGGAGGTCAAAGCGTGCGATGTAGGGATTGTCCGGGTGCTGCACGGCGTACTCCTGGTGATATTCTTCCGCCCGATAGAATGCCTTCAATGGGACGATCTGCGTGACAATGGGGCCCGAAAAGGCCTTTGCCCCATTCAATTGGTCCACATAGGCCTGCGCAATACGCTGTTGATCCTCGTTCTCAAAAAAGATTGCCGAACGGTATTGCGTCCCCGTATCTGGTCCTTGACGATTTAGCTCCGTAGGGTCATGCGCGACCGAAAAGAATACTTTGAGCAAAATGCCGACCGTAATTTTCGACGGATCATATTCAATTTCAACGGATTCGGCATGGCCGGTTTCGCCGCTGCTGACCTGCTCATAGTCCGGATTCTTGAGCGTGCCTCCGGAGTAGCCCGCGGTCACGTGGTTCACGCCCTTGACATGTTCAAACACCGCCTGCAATCCCCAAAAACAACCTCCAGCCAGAACAATCTTTGAATGACCTTTTTGCGCAGCGAGCTTGTCGTCAACGGCCGGGTCCGGCAGCGCGGTGGCTGCCCTGGCAGTGTCGTGCAGAGTCGACGAGAGCAGCATCACTAGGACTACACCCAATACGGAGAAAAACGTTGCTATTCGCCTCATTTCTACCTCCTCGAAACTATGACTCGCAGAATGGCTTCCTGCGGACTTGACGGACCGCGTTTAGGTGGCCCTTGCGAATCTCATAGCCACGGAATTCATGCAGTAACGCAGGCCAGTTGGCTTGGGACCGTCATCAAAAACGTGACCGAGGTGTGCGTCGCACAACCGGCAGGAAACCGCGGTTCGCACCATTCCCAAGCTGCTATCCGTTGTTTCCAGAACATTCTCTTTCGCGATGGGTGCCCAAAAACTCGGCCAACCCGTGCCGGATTCAAACTTCGTACTGGAGTCGAACAAGGCCGTATCGCAGCAAATGCAGCGAAACACACCTTTCGCGTGGTTATTTGGATTTTCGTTGGTATAGGGACGTTCGGTGCCCGCATGGCGCGTCACTTCAAACGACGCGGCCGAAAGTTGCTTTCGCCACTCTTCTTCCGTCTTCTGAACCTGAAGAACAGATTCCGTGGATTTGCGCTGACCGGCATCCGTAAACTCGACGATCTTGACTATCTTCGGAAGTCCCGGGAAGGCTGCCGCCGCATACATCGGCTCATGCTTCTGAAAGTAAAGCCAGGTCAGTCCGATGGCTGCGGTGCCAGTACCGATCAGAAACGTCCGGCGGCCAATTGCACCAGCGCTTGGATCCTCGTTTTTGGTCAAAGAAAGCATGTGAACCTCCTGTCAATCGATTTCAACCGAAGGTGAACGCAAAGGCTTGCACCCCAGGGTCAAGGAATTCAATTTCAAATGTCCGGTCCTCGACTTTCCCTTTTTGCCGGACCAACTGATAAAGCCGGTATTCCCTCACGACGCCGTCGCCCTTTTCGTCGGTGTCTCCCCCGTGATCCTCGCCCGGAGCGGTCCCGTCGATCCGTATCCGAAAACGCACCGTTTTCCCATTTTTCCCGGGGCCCAAAACAAAATGCAGATCACGCGCATGAAATCGGAAAATCACTTTCCCCGGTGCGGCAACCAGCGCGGCATGCTCGTCGCTCACAGTCCAATTTCCGGCAAGGCCCCATTGGTTCACTGTGAGTCGCGGGGGCGCTGAGTAGGATTGGGTTGCGTCCTGCCGGATTTTCTGGGGCGAAGCGTAGTTTTGCTGCCGGGAGTAGCCAACATAGGTCTCTGGCGAAGCGACATCATTGAGATCCGGTGCCGCCTGTGAACCGGAAGCATTCACCTGCACCAATCCGCCCGTCTTCAGGCCTGCGTTTTTCTCTCGCAATAATTGCTGGATCACTTCCTCCGATTCGTCGTACTTTCCTTCGCCAAAATGGTGATAGCGAATTGAGCCATTTGTGTCGATGAAATAGTGCGCTGGCCAGTATTCGTTGCTGAATGCCTTCCAAATGGCATAGTTGCTGTCGATGGCCACCGGATAGGTGATCTTCAAATCTCCTACAGCCTTCGCGACGTTTGCCGAATCTTTTTCAAACGCAAATTCTGGAGTGTGCACGCCGATCACGACAAGTCCATCGTTCTTGTATTTTTCCGACCAGGCTTCCACGTAAGGCACCGAGCGCAAGCAATTGATGCAGGAGTAGGTCCAGAAATCAACGAGCACCACTTTGCCCTGAAGTTCGTCACGCGTAAGCGGCGGTGAGTTAAGCCACGACACTGCACCGTTTAGGCTGGGCAATGTTCCCTCGCGCCCCAATTCCACAGCCGCGGGCTGCACAGGCGTGGACTCGTTTGCCTTCGCATACGTCACGGGTCGCAACCGATCAATCAATTTTTGTTCGAAGTCAGAAGTACTCGCCAGAGAAAGTCTTCTAAGGATTCCCGTGTCCCAGCCCAGCGCAATCGCCACTACGCCAACCAATACTGCGGCGCCGAGGCCGCGTCGAATCCATTCCTGCGCACCTAGCGATTTCTTCATCAGGGCGAAAACTTTACCTCCCGCCCACAACGCCACGGCCAGCGACGTTACCGTTCCCGCCGAAAATGAGAGCAGCAGAATCGCGGTGTGCACGCTCGGGCCTTGCAAGGCTGCCCCTGTCAGAATCAAACCCAGGATCGGACCCGCACACGGCGCCCAAAGCAAGCCCGTCGATATCCCCAGCACAAGGGAGCGCCCAATGCTTGGTACTTCCGTGCTGCCTTGACCTTGAACTCGTCCGCCTAAGCGGACCAAGGGACGCGTGAGATACTCCGCAAAGTTGGGAAACAACAGTGCTAAACCAAGCACTGCAAAAATCACCATGGCCAGGAGCCTGCCGACCTGATTGGCACGCACCACCCAAGCACCTGCGAACGTGGCGACACCTGCCACGACGGCAAAGGTGGCCGCCATGCCCAGAAGGAGGGGAAGCCCACTTCGCCGGAACGGTTGATCGGCCCGGGAAAAGACGAAGGGCAAAACTGGCAATATGCATGGACTGGCAATGGTCAGAACGCCGCCCACGAAAGCCAAAAGGTAAAGAAGCATACTATCCACCCCGCGCTACTTTAGATTCCGTAGCAAATAAATAGTTGCCGAGTTCCTGTCTCGAACCGCAACCCTAGTTGCTTGGTACGCTCCGACTGCCGTCGTGAAAGAAGAATCATCGCGCTGCCACCTATGCCCTAGGCAAAATCTGCCAGCGTAAACCAGAACGTACTTGTGGATCGGAGGGGCTTTTGCGTGGCCTAGCGGGCTATCTCCTGAAAGTGCACCACACTTGAATGAGGTAGTCTACCTTTAAGTTTTGTACCTCGCTTCATGAATGCCAGACTTTTTCCTTTTTCGTTTCAAGTAATCGAAAAAGAGAAAACTGTCGTAAAATGCAGCCGGTTTATGCCTGATCCTGCCATCAATCGTCGCGGCCCCTCTCGTGCGCATAACTTGGGACTGCGCGCGGTGACTGGAGTCATCCTAGCAATTTTCCTTTTGCCTCTCTTTCTCCCGTTTTTCGGTCTTGGCCCTGAAGCAGCCCTGCCTCCTTGCTGCCGCCGTGATGGGAAACATCATTGCGCCATGTCCGCCCGTTTTCTGCGACCTGTCCTGAGCGCCTCCACAGAGCCTGTTGTCCGCGCCGCAACGCCTCCTTGTCCTTATCGCTCGCGCTTGTTGATGCCCCCTGTTTCCCGTGTGCTCTTCGTTCCTGCCGTGCCGGCCTTCTCCGTTCCCGTTGTTTCGTATCCTGGGACGGGCCTTGAAACGATTCTGTTTGCGCGCCTTTGCGATTTCTGCAGTCACCTGGACCGCGGCCCTCCTTCACTGCTCACCTGAAAGGCGTTCTCCACTGACGGGGGGTGTTTCCCTCTGTCTCTCGCTGTGTCACTTTGTCCAACATCGACCCACGTCTGAGGAGAAAACATGCGACGCAACGTCTTTGCTGTGTTTGTGCTCACGCTGTGCCTGCTCGGCCTGAGCGGCACCGCGTGCTCTGAAGAAGTTCGTGGTGTTGTCACGGATCCATCCGGCGCAGTCATTTCCGGCGCGGTTGTCCAAGTCCAATCTGCCGGGCGTGTGATTGCCTCGGGCAAGACGGACGAGAAAGGCAGCTACGTCCTGCAAATCGAGCATCAGCAATCTGTCGCAAGCGCCCTGCAAATCAGCGTCACTGCTCCTGGGTTCGCCGTTGCCTTCCACGCCCTCGATTTTTCCCGGTCCTCGCGCGTGGACTGGTCCGTCCGCCTGGAGATTGCCGCCGCTTCCGATCAAGTCCACGTCGAAGCCAAAAGCCTGCCCTTTCAGGACCAGCTCGACATGAGCGAAGTGCGCGAAAGTTCCGCGAAAGACCTCGGCGAAGCGCTCACCGCCGTGGATGGAATCTTTAAGATCCGCCAAGGCGGCATTGCCAATGACGTGGTCATACGCGGCTTCCAGCAGAACAACGTCAATTTCCTGATTGATGGCGCGCGCATTTATGGCGCCTGCCCTGGCCACATGGACCCCGCCGCCGAGCATGTGGACTTCGCCGAAGTCGATCGCGTGGAGATAGTAAAAGGCGCCTTCGATACTGACAGCGCGGGCAGCCTCGGCGCCGAACTCCGCGTTGTCACCAAGACGCCTCCGCTCGGCCCACATTTCACGCCCAGCCTCAGTTTCGGTTCCTTCAATTATTTCAATCCCGCAGCCACTGCTTCCTTCGGCAACTCGAAATTCCGAGTCCTTGCCGGCTATTCCTACCGCGTTTCCGACCCGTACAAGGACGGCTCCGGCAAGTCTTTCCTCGATTACGCGAACTACTCCTCCGCGGCGCTAAATAAGCATGCTTTTGACATCAATACTGGCTGGTTCAACGCCGAATGGACACCTTCCGGCGACCAGATGCTCTCACTCTCTTACACCCGCCAACAGAGCGGCTTGGTCCTCTCTCCCTACCAGATCATGGATTCCGATTACGACAACGCCGACCGCGCCACGCTTAAGTACGAAGTACGCAATCTCTCTGGCGTCGTGCGGGCGATCCGCGTCGAGGGCTATTTCACACAAGTGATTCACTTCATGAGCGACCGCTACCGGACCTCCGCCGAAATGGCCATGGGCTCTCCCTGGATGATGGCTGCTGAGCCGCGTTCGCGCACCGGCGGCGGTCGCGTGGAATTCGACTTGGGCAAGGAACTGACCTTTGGCTTCGAGGGCTATCACCGCAATTGGAACATGGTGGACTTCATGAATATGAGCGGCATGATGTCCATGAATCCCGCCTTGCCCAACGTGGATACCAACCTCGCGGGCGCCTTCGCCGATTACCGACATTCGTTCTCGGATCGCTTCAGACTCAGCGGCGGCCTGCGCTTTGACCACGCCGCCATGTCCACTGGTGTTCCCGGTCTCGACACCGATCTCTACTTTGCCTACCAGAACACGCGAAGCACCAGCCACACCAACAACTATGCTTCCGGCAATCTCCGCCTGTCCTATACGCTTCCCCGGCAGATTGAATTGTTCGCCGGAGTCGGCGTTACGGGCCGCATCCCAGATGCGGAAGAGCGCTATTTACAGGAGTCCTCCATGTCTGGGTTGGACATTGGCAATCCGAATCTGTCGGTGGTGCGCAACACGGAAGCCACCGCCGGCGCTATCTATCGCCATGGCTCCTCTTATTTCAAACCAACTCTGTTTTTCTCAAACCTCGACAACTACATCCTTGTGAACAACCAGCCACTCCTGAATTCCATCATGGGTATGAGCATGGGCGGCAGCGCACGTTCCTTTACCAATGTGGACGCCCATATTTATGGCGGCGAGGTCAGCTACGGCACCAGTCTTCGCGCCGGTTTTTCCCTCCGCGGCGGCAGTTCATATTCGCGCGGCACGAACGCCCCCAAGCACGAGGCGGGCGTTTTCAACTCGAACCTTCCGGAAATGCCGCCGTTCCGGACCTGGGCCGCGCTGCGCTACACGCACCACTGGGGTTTTGCCGAAGTCGGTGGCACTGGCGTCGGACGGCAGGGACGGGTGGATACGGACCTGAACGAAACTCCCACTCCGGGCTACGGCTTGCTGAACGCGAAGCTCGGCCTGCTCTACCGGAAATGGACCGGCAGCATTGTTGTGGATAATCTTCTCAACCGCTTCTACTACGAAAACCTGTCCTACTATCGCGACCCCTTCGCATCCGGCGTAAAAGTCCCTGAGCCGGGGCGCAACTTCTTTGGCCAGGTAAAATACAGCTTTTGACTGAGTGTCCGCACGATACAACAAAGCAGTCTGCGAGAGCAGGCTGCCACGATTGGGTTTATACCCACATTCCCGAGATAACCTCTTTCGAACGAACATTCAGGCGTTATTCTTCATCAGTATTTATGCGGGCTCGAACGCGGTGAGGACGCCCCGGAGGTGCATACCCAATGGGTGAAAAACAAAATCAGCCCTTTCAGCTCGTGTTCAATGCTTGCTTGAAGGTGGATTTGCAGGGATCGCAAGTGACTTCCGATGGCGGCCTGATTCTAGTTCGTGAGTTGGATGAGCGACTGGGTGTGGAGAAGCTCATCGAGGAACACTTGAGCGACTCGCGACAAGGCTTGAACAAGCAGTTCACGCTGGCCGACCTACTGCGGCAGTCGGTTTACGGCCGCTTGGCGGCCTACGAGGACCTCCATGACGCCGAACGGCTGGCCGCCGACTCGACGTTCCAATTGATCAGTTCGCAGAGGATCTGGGACCGGGGCGCGGCGCTGACCTCGACCTTGCATTGGTTCGAGACCGAGCTGCTGACCCGGGAAGAGAATCTGATCGGACTGACGGCGTTGAACCGGGAGACGCTGGGGCGGGCCGAGTCTCTTGATGGCTCCGAGCGCGTCGTGCTCGACATGGACTCCAGCGAGAGTCCGGTTCATGGGGAGCAGGAGGGCAGTGCCTACAATGGATACTTCGAGTCGGTCTTCTACAACCCACTGTTTCTGTTCAATAGTCACGGGGACTGCTTAGCGGCGAAGCTGCGTGCGGGCAACGTGCACAGCGCCGAAGACTGGGATGAGCTGCTGTTACCGGAGATCGAGCGTCAACAGGCAGAGGGCAAGGAAGTTGTTTTCCGGGCGGACGCGGCCTTTGCAAAACCGAGATTTATGAAGCACTGGAAAAGTGCGGCGTGACGTATGCGATCCGCATTCCAGCCAACGATAGCCTGGAGTGGAAAATCGCCGAGCTACTGTTGCGGCCTCCTGGAAGGCCCAGTCACAAGCCGCTGGTGCTCTACAAGAGCTTTGCGTACCAGGCGGGGAGCTGGACGAAGCCGAGAAGGATCGTCGCCAAGGTCGAGCACCTTCCCGGCGAGCTTTTTCCGCGAGTCGGCTTTATCGTCACGAACCTGAGCCTGCCCAGCCGGGCGGTAGTGCGGTTCTATAATAAGCGCGGCGCGGCCGAGCAATGGATCAAGGAAGGCAAGCAGGCGACGCATTGGACCCGGCTATCGTGTCATCGGTTCCGGGCCAATGAAGCGCGCTTACAATTGAGCCTGCTGGCCTACAATCTGGGCAACCTGTGGCGCCGCCTCGTGCTGCCGAGGAGAATCGACGCCTGGTCGCTGACGAGCTTGCAGCAGCGGCTGGTGAAGACTGGCGGGCGACTGATCAGGCACGCAAGATACTACTGCTTGTTGTTGGCCGAGGGACATCTGCACCAGCGCTTGTTTGGCCAGATGCTGCGGCGGATCTGGACACTGCCGGTGCCGAACGGGTAGCACACCGATGGGGGTTGCAAAATCTGGGGCCCGCGGAGAAGGGTCGGTGAGGTGTCTGAGAAATCGATGACGGGGCGGCAAGCCGGACTCGTCAGACGCGCAAAACTAGCCGTCGGAACCCGCGACCTTGGCTGGGGCCTGCTTTAATGACAAATCTCGTTGTGTCGATGGCAGGAGAGACATACGATCCAGACGAGCAACGGGTCCAGAGCGGAAATCCCTGTTAAGAATTCCGCCAGGTGGGATGAAGATTATATGCAGACACAAGTCACGTTTATTTCTGATCGTTGGTTGCAGTTCATCGCTTATACGATTACTGCCATATTTCTCCTTGGTTTCGTGTATTCCCCGCTGGGAGTATGGACGGGGGCAATATTGGGCGCGTGGTTCATCGGAACACAGAGACCCTGGCGCGGGCTCATTTTGCTCGCCGGTATCAACACGGTTTTAGGTTTGTTTGGGATTTGGCGTGAGTTTCAACAGAAGGGAGTTCTATACGCCGGCTGGACAGTGCTGGCGATCCTGATCAGTACTCTCCCGTTCTTTCTTTATCGACTCGTGACGCAGCGCCGGCCGGGATTCCTCGCCACCCTTTCATTGCCCCTCTGGGGCGTGGTGCTGCTGGACATGGAACATCGATTCATGCCGGCCCGCATTTCCTCTCTCTATTCACTCGCGCAATCTCGGGCTGGGTACCCTCCGTTCGCCCGCCTCGCGGCAGCCTTGGGGCCTGGAGCAGTTCTGTTCTTCGTTTATTGGTTTGCGGCAGTGATGGTATGGATGTGGAACCATGAGTTTCAGGCAAGGAAAATTGCCACCGGCGCGAGTGTTTTCGGCGCGGTGTGCGTAGTTGCGGCTGCATATGGATTCTTCCCGCGTGTCCTCGGTTCTGTTCCGGCGCGGCCCCAGCCAGCCTTTCCATGGATATGTTTGGCGGGTGGCCTGATTCTCAGCGTATGGAGTTTTCTCCAACCTTCTCTGCGACGCGAGGCATGGGCAAACAAAACCGCCGCCGTTGCCCTCCTGCAAAGCCCTTACACCGGAAATGCGCTCCATGTTCTGACGGAGGGGGAACGAGAAACCTTGGTGAGCTCTTCCGGTGAACGGTTTTGCATACGGGATGCAATTCCCGTTTTCGTGGAGCCGGAGAAACTCACTGGCACCAATCAGAAGTACAACCACCTGTATGAGACCATCGGGGGCTTTTACGATGACTCCCAAAGGGTGGGGTGCGCTTGGCAAGGCTTCCACACGCGCGAATACTATCAGACCTACCTGGGCTGGCTTGAAATTAAGCCCGGCGATCTGGCGCTCGAAACCTCGGTGGGAACCGGCCTCAATTTCAAATACCTTCCGCGCGGCGTGAAGCTATTCGGACTGGATCTCTCAGCAGAGATGTTGGCCAATTGTCAGGCCAATCTGCGGCGCTGGGAATTGGATGCCGACCTTTTTCTCGGCAACGCCGAGGAACTGCCTTTCGCCAGCAATAGTTTTGACGTGGTGTATCACGTGGGCGGCATCAACTTTTTCAACGACCGCGCCAAGGCCATTCGCGAAATGATTCGCGTGGCCAAGCCCGGCACGCGCATCCTGATTGCCGATGAGACCGAAAAGCACGTGAAGGACACCTACGAACGCATCCCCATTACCCGCGGGTATTTCAAGGACCGGCAAGACGCGGTGAGTGCTCCGATTGATCTTGTGCCTCCGGAAATGCAGGAAATCCACCTTGAATTCTTGCATGACGGGCGATTCTACCTCCTCACCTTTTGCAAGCCCGCTGCCGCAGTCGCGGATCTCGGCTAGAAACGCCTCAAACAGTCTCGTCAAGGGGTCAGTCAGCCAACAGGTTCGCGTACACTTGAGGCCAGTCGAAGCGATAGTACTGCCCTTCAATCATCTCGATTATAACGTCGTCCCTGAATTTCGGCTCACACAAGGTTGGCGCCAACATTTTGACCTCCTTTGGCGACCGTCCAACCCGTGATGCGCCCCATTGACTGATCTTCAGGTGAAATTAGACTAAATCCGTCATATATTGTCAGTTGCAAATCAGTTGCAACAACTGTCGTTTAGCCATCTGCATGAAATAAAGTTTTGCGATTGTTCTCAGGTTTCTTGAATACCAGTTCGCCCTTGAAGTGCTTCGAACTGGCTTCAGAACACTCTTTAACCACCCATATGCGAAGGTGTGCTGAGTATGCGAACGGACAGAGAACGAAAAGCAATTCTGAGTTCGTTAGGAAAATTCTAGGGCAGTGCGCGCGAGAAAAACTCCTCGCGAAGGACCGGGGGACCAAATCAAGAACCCGTTAGCCAAACAACGTAGCAACTATGCGGGAGCCAGCCGCGGGTTTCACAAGGAGAAGAGCAAGATGGCTGGCGCCCGGCGACGATGTGTCTTCAGTTTTTCCTCCTCGGCCCAAAAGTGCATGGGTCGCATTGCCTTTTTTCTTTCTTTTGCACTCCTCGCGCTCTTCGCCGTCAATTCGTGGGCTGGGGTTGGCGGGAGTGTTTCCGGCACGGTGGAAGATGCAAGCAGCGCCGTAGTCCCGAACGCAGCCGTGAAGGCAATCAACATCGACAGTGGAGTCGAGCAGCAGGTCACAACAAACGACCAAGGATTCTACTCCTTTCCCGACCTTCCCATCGGGCGCTACAACATTGTATTCGAGAGCACCGGCTTCAAACCTTGCCAGCGCGCCGGCTTGGCCATAGATGTCGGCACGAAACTCAGGGTGGACGTCACGCTGGAGGTCGGCCAAGAGTTCCAACAGGTCACAGTTTCAGACGTCGCGATTCATGCAGAGACCCAAAGCACGCAAATGGGGGAGGTGATCGCGAACACGATGCTCACGGCCGTTCCTTTGAACGGCCGCAGTTTTACCGATCTATTGGGTCTCCAGGCAGGCGTGATCCCGATCAACTCACAGCCGGCGAACGCCATCGTCATGGCAGGTGTCAGTAACGCTCCTCCTTCCGGGGACCTGAACCCAGGCAACCAATCGATCAGCGGCCAGCGAGAGACCGCAAACGGTTTCATTGTCAACGGGGGCGACGTTGAAGAAGACATTAATATGGGCGTAGCAATTCTCCCGAATCTGGATTCGATCGCGGAGTTCCGCATCTTGACGAACAACTTCGATGCGGAGTATGGCAATTATAGTGGCGGCCAGATCATCGTTGCCACGAAATCGGGGGCCAACGCGATTCATGGGGACGCATTCGAGTTTCTCCGCGATACCGCGCTCGACGCAAAACCTTATTTTTCTCCCTCGCGCCCCAAGTACGATCAAAACCAATTCGGCGGAACCTTGGGCGGTCCGATAAAAAAGAATAGGAGCTTCTTCTTTGTGGACTATCAGGGTTCGCGCACGACCCAGGGTCTCGAGACCGGGCTCGTTTCCGTGCCGTCCGTGGCCGACCGATCCGGCAACCTGATAGAGCTAGCGGACTCGTTGACTCGTTCCGTGAGCAGCCCCTATTTTGCGAGCCTGCTGTCCAATGAGCTCGGCTACCCTGTATCTGCGGGCGAAGCATACTACAAGCCTAAATGCTCGAATTCTTCACAATGCGTATTTCCAAACGCAGTGATTCCGATGAGTGCGTGGTCCGCCCCGGCCAAGTTTCTCCTGAATTACGTCCCTCAGCCCAACGTCGGCAGCAATCAGTTTTACACGTCCGCTCACGATCAAGTGATCCGCGACGATAAGGGCGCGTTCCGCTGGGACGCCAACGCAGGTAGGTGGGGAACCCTCTCCGCCTACTATTTCATCGATGACTACACACTCAACAATCCTTATCCGCAGGGGCAAGGAGGGGCGAACGTGCCCTCGGGTATGGGTGGAACGTTCGATGCATCGTCCGCGGGCCGTGCAGAATTGCTTAGCCTAGGGGATACCAAGACGTTCGCCACAAATGAGGTCAATGAATTCCATTTCAGCTACATGCGGTATGCGAACAACATCGGGACACCTGTCGGGGGCGTGGGAATTCCGCTGGCCTGCCAAGGATTCGTTACAGCGGTCAATGAGACGCAGAAATGTGCGGGCAGCACCTTCAATACTACGGGTATCTATCCTCTCGATCCCGCCATCGAAGGGATTGAAAACGTGGCCCTCCAGAATATGGGGATCACGATTGGCACGGATATTTCGGGACTTTTGCAGCGCAACAACACGTATCAATGGGTTGATAATTTCTCGAAAGTCGTGGGCACGCATACGCTGAAATTTGGCGGCGAATTTCACTGGGACCAAGTTAACACCAAACCCAACGCGACCTTCAATGGAAGCTTTCAGTTCAACGGCTCGGAGACCGGTTCCGATTTTGCCGACTATCTGATTGGCGCTGCCTCCACTTACGTACAAGCGGAACAAGGGTCCTTCTATCCGAGGAACAAGTACGCGGGAGTGTTCGGCCAAGACAGTTGGAGACTTCGGTCGAACCTCACCATCAACTATGGCTTGCGCTGGGACTTGATCGAGCCTTGGTATGAAAAATACAATCAGGTCCAGACGTTTGTGCCGGGGCGGCAATCGATCGTGTTTCCCGGCGCCCCGGACGGGTTTTTGTTCCCCGGCGACCCCGGCATACCTCGGACCCTCTCGCCCGTCCGGCGCGGGGATTTTGTCCCGCGTGTCGGTCTTGCCTATTCGCCGGATTTCGGACAAGGCTGGCTGAGGAAAATGTTTGGAGATGCAGGCAAGTCCAGTATCCGCGTCGGCTTCGGAATGTTCTATACGGCTTTTGAAGGGCTGTCCGCCTCCATCATGTACACGATTCCTCCCTACGGGTACAACTTCGTTCCTTCCGCGCCGCTGTTTGCGACGCCAACCATTTCGACCAATGGCACGAGTATCGCCCAGCCTTTTCCCGCCGTTTTCCCGCCCTTTGGCGCCTCGGCGAGCAACCCGAATTCCAGCGTTGATTGGAGCAGGTTCGAACCCATCGTGGGCGATCCGGCATTTGCAAATGACAATCGCCCGCCGTACGCCGAACAGTTCAATTTGTCTATTGAGCGGCAAATTGGTGCGAACCTCTTATTCAGTGTCAGCTACGTGGGAAGCCAAGGGCATCATCTGATGGTCGTTGAGGAGTCGAACCCGGGGAATCCGCAACTCTGCCTGCAGTTGATGGCCAGCGGCCAGTGTTCACAGAGCGATGTGGACCAGTCGCGCCCCTATTGGCCGGCTTTTGGAGGCAATACCCTCCAAAAGACGATTGGAAACTCCGAGTACAACGCGTTCGAAACGAATCTTCGTTACAATGGCTCGCACGGGGAGTTTCTCATCAGCTACACCTTCAGCAAATCCATTGACGATTCGTCGAATTTGGGAGAAGCGGTTGATCCTTACGATCTCAGCTATACCAGAGCCATCTCGGCGTTTGATATGAAGCATAACTTCGTGGCCAGCTATAGATACAATCTGCCGTTCGAGTCTCTCTTCCGCCGCGACAACCGACTCACTGAAGGATGGAGTCTGTCGGGCACCATGCGGTTCAGCACCGGCTTGCCCGTCACCTTGTATAACCCCACGAACACCTCTCTGCTGGGAACCAATCCGAACGGCGTGAATAATAACTGGCTGGACGAACCGAACTTCACTCCAGGGTCGCTGGAAATCAACACCGACCCGCGCAACGGTAGGCTCGCATTTAATACGGCTCTTTTCAGCCTTCCCACCCTGGGCCAATTGGGCAATTCTCCCCGGCGCTTCTTCTATGGACCGGGAATCGACAATTTCGACATGGCGCTTCTCAAAGTCGTGCGGTTGACCGAAAATAAAACGCTGCAGTTTCGCCTGGAGGCGTTCAACCTGTTCAATCACTCCCAGTTTTACGGGACATCGTCCGTTCAGGGCAATATCACCAGCCCCGAATTCGGGCAGATCGTTGGGACCTCGGCTTCTCCCCGGCTTCTGCAGTTGGGTGCGAAATTCTTTTTCTAGAGCAATGCTGCGTGAAAGTTTGATTGGGCGAATCCAGAACTAGACGCAAGCGCCAACAGGCCCGGAACCTTTCTCGTCAATTCCGTCTTGCGTCCAAAGTCTGCGCTCCTTTTTCCTACAACGCAAACCGACAAATCTATCGGCAGCATTGGGGGATCAAGTCAACGATTTTCTCTGTCATAAAAACATCCTACAGACTATTGCGGAGCGCTCCCGGTATTACGGTTTTCATATTCATGTTACTATGTGTCGGTGTTAAAAACTGAATGCCGCGCGGTCGCAGAAAATTGGGCCCTTTCGCTCCCGCATTCTTCATGGAGTGTTCCCATGTCAATTCATTGTGGAGTGGTCCGCGCATTCTTTTTCTTGTTGGCTGGTTGCGTATCGTTTGCACATGCGGCTGACCAACAGTCCGTTGTAAAAGTGGACGACATAACAGGAGCGGCAATCCAGCGCGCGACGGTTGAGTTGAGGCCGAGCAAAGGCGATGTGCCGTCGGCGCCTTCTTTTCGATTCTGCAGTCGCGGTTGACGCGAGCGAAGATGACGATGCGATCATGGCTCAAAGGCTTATTTGACGATGCTGCTGATAATCTCCGCGGCAAAGTGATTGCCATATGTGGCATCTTGCTGGTGTTCAATCTCGGCGCGTGGCTCTGGGCGGTCATGTCCTTCCACCGCTACCCGGTGCTTTTGGGAACCGCGGTTCTCGCGTATAGCTTTGGGCTGCGGCATGCCGTCGATGCGGATCACATCGCGGCAATCGACAATGTGACCCGCAAGTTGATGCAGGACGGGAAGCGCCCGGTTGCAATTGGATTCATGTTCTCGCTGGGACATTCGACCGTCGTCGTGCTCGGCGCGGCAGCGATTGCTGGAGCGGCACTGGCGCTGCAACATCGACTGGCTGGCGTCAGGAGCATTGGTGGGGTAATCGGCACGCTGGTTTCGGCGTTTTTTCTGCTGGCGATCGCGATCGTCAATCTAATCGTTCTGCGATCCATCTATCGGGCGTTCGTCAGGGTCCGCCGCGGCAAGCCTTATACGGAAGAGGATTTCGACATGCTCCTCGGAAATCGAGGATTTCTCTCGCGACTGTTTCGCCCGATGTTCAAAATGATCACCCGCAGTTGGCACATGTATCCGCTGGGCTTCTTGTTTGGCCTGGGTTTTGATACTGCAACCGAGATTGGTCTGCTAGGTATTTCCGCAGCTGAAGCATCCAAGGGCCTGTCGTTTTGGGCAATCCTCGTGTTCCCGATACTGTTTGCGGCCGGGATGTCACTCATCGATACTGCGGACAACATACTGATGTTGGGAGCGTATGGATGGGCGTTCGTAAAACCCATTCGCAAGCTCTACTACAACATGACGATTACGAGCGTTTCCGTAATCGTCGCGCTTGTCGTTGGAGGAATCGAGGCTCTCGGACTATTGGCCGCACACTTTCATTTCAAAGGATGGTTCTGGGATGGAGTAGCTAGGCTCAACAATAACTTCGGCACACTTGGCTTTTTCATTGTGGGCCTTTTCGCAGTAATTTGGATTGTGTCTATTGCTATCTACAAGTGGCGTCGATTTGAGGATCTCAAAGTGGATGCCTGAAAGTTAGTCGTTGAAGCTACTGGGTCGGGCAAATAGTACGGACATGTTCTTTGCCGCTGGTCGCCATCCATATGTCCGGGTAATGCCGTTGTCTGGCGCATTTCGAATCTCGGCAGTCACCGCTCCCGGATCAGTCCCCTCGCGCGGATTTTCGCGGAAAATCGCAGTAGTACGTTTATAATAATTGTGTTACGCTGTGCGGTCGTTTGAAACTGAATCCTGCGAGTTCGTCGAAAATCAAAGCATTCTTCAGGAGGGGTTTTAATGTCACTGCAAGTTTACTTGCTACTGGCTGTGCTTCTGAGTTCGCCCTTGGTCGCCGCACAGGAGAAGACGACGGCCACGAGCGATAATTTTCATCTGTCTCAGGTATCGGGAACGGTCGTTGACACGTCTGGCGCGGCGATTGCCGGGGCCACCGTGCAGGTTCGAAGCGCGAACGGTACTGTACAAATAACGACACAGTCGGACAAGAACGGCTCCTTCATTATTTCTGGACTCGCAGCAGGTAATTATCGACTCGTGGTATCTAATCCCGGTTTTGAAACCAAAGAAATCCCCGTCACCATAGGGACCACTGAGGCGCCGGCCCCGCTGCGCATCTCTCTAGCAGTGGGCTCCGTGAGCACCACGATAAACGTGCAGGGCCGTCAGGATGACCTTGTCGGAATTGCTAATTCCGCTACCCAGGGAACGGTGGGCGCAACGGAAATCCAAGATCGTCCGATTCTTCGTTCGGGAGAGGTTTTGGAGGCGCTTCTCGGTCTCATCATCACTCAACACGCCGGCGGCGGCAAGGCCAACCAATATTTTCTTCGCGGCTTCAATCTTGACCACGGCACAGATTTCGCCATTTTCATCGACGATATGCCGCTTAACCTGCCCTCGCACGCGCATGGCGAGGGCTACTCGGACATGAACACCGTTATCCCGGAGTTTGTGCAGCGGGTGAATTACGAGAAAGGCCCTTATTACGCGGAGGTCGGCAACTTTGGCTCAGCTGGATCGGCCCATGTGGAATACTTCAAGACGCTGCCCGAGAACCTCTTCCAGGTGGAAGGTGGGATGTATGGCTTTGGGCGATTCGTTTTCGGCGTATCGCGAAAGCTCGGCTCGGGCAATTTGCTTTACGGCGGAGAAGCGTATCACGAGGACGGTCCCTGGACGCATCCGGACAACTATTACAAGTTTAACGGCCTTGTAACCTATAGCCAGGGCGGAGACGCCGATGGTTTCAGCATCACGGCCCGCGCTTACCGTGGAACATGGCACTCGAGCGATCAAATCCCCGTTGACGCCATTCCCCTCGTTGGTTACTTCGGCGCACTGAACCCGACGGACGGTGGCGAGTCACAGCGTTACAGCTTGCAGGGAGAATGGCATCGCCAGGACGAAAATTCCGAAACGAAAATTACGGCCTACGGGTTTTATTACGATCTCAATTTGTTCTCCGATTTCACTTACTACCTGAATGACCCCAATAAGGGTGATCAGTTCGAGCAGCAGGACAGGCGCTGGGTGGCTGGGCTGGACGCCCGCCACACGATCTTCAGCGAATGGTTTGGCCGCAAGGTGGAAAATACGTTCGGCCTGCAGGTCCGCAACGATTGGGTCCACAACGGCCTTTACCGGACGGAAGATCGTGTGCGCACGGACAAGCTTGATATCGTAGCCTGCTATACCAACCCCATCCCCCCCTGCGACCCCGACGGGACCATCAACGGAGATTATCCGATCTTGCCCGCGGACACGGATTTGAATAAATTCACCGACACGATGCTCGGTTTTTATGTGGAAAATAAAATCCAGTGGTCGGAAACATTCCGCTCGGTCCTGGCCTTCCGCGGCGACGAAGCAATATATAACGTCACCAGCTTGACTCCCCCTTATGTCGCCACCGAATTGCCTACCAGTCCGGTGGTCAACTTTGCGGCCGCCAATTCCGGCACGGCCACCAAGTTCCTGCCCAGCCCAAAAGGGAGTTTGATTTTCGGCCCGTGGTCCAAGACTGAGTTCTATGTACAGGGTGGATTCAGTTTTCACAGCAACGACGCGCGCGGCGCAACGCAAAGGGTTGAACCGATTTCTCCGGACTATCCTTTCCCAACGTCCTCCTCCCCAATTTCCCCCCTAGTCCAAACCAAAGGCGGCGAATTCGGTGTACGCACCTCGGACGTCCCACATCTGCAAAGCACCCTTTCGCTCTGGTATCTGCACAGTAATTCCGAACTTCAGCAGGATGGTGACACCGGAGGCACGGTCGCTTCAGCATCGCCGAGCAACCGCTATGGCATCGAATGGGCCAACTACTACACGCCAACGGAATATTTGGTTTTTGATTTAGACATGGCGGACTCCCGCGCCCAATTTACCCAAATCGACCTCGATGATGCGGCGTATACCAACGTGGGTGGTGGCCAGTTTCCTGTGCAAGGCCCGGGTGGCAAGCTTGTTCCCGAAGCGGTTAGGGTGGTGATTTCATCGGGCATCACACTGCACGATTACAAAGGCTTTACGTCGACAATCCGCTTGCGCTACTTTGGCCCGCGCGATTTGACGTCCGACGGAATAAATCGCTCAGCGGCTACGTTATTGCTAAATACGGGAGTCGGTTATCAATTTAATAAGCAATGGCGCATTTCGGCCGATCTTTTGAATTTGACTAATCGCCGCAATGACGACATTACCTACGCCTATGTCTCCCGCATAACGCCAACGGCCGCGCCGACATTCACAAACGTTTACCACCCCGCCGAACCGTTCCAGGTGCGATTCGGGTTACAAAGAACCTTTTGACAAATGCCGCGGCTGTCGACCATATGCAGTTTTCAAAGGCCCTACTTCGTTAAGTTCGGAGATTTCGACACGGCGGGGGGAAGTGAACATCGTTATTTGATGCCTTTATCTTCCTGTGTCAGCAGGAGAAGAAAAATCGCACCTGCGACAAGCTTCCGTGCACTGATTGTCCGTATACCGAGCCTGACGGCACAATCGTCACAATCGGGGGGACGCCCGTCTATGTGCCCGGACGCACGGGAGTGAACCCGCTGCGCAACAATCTGGTCCCCGCCAACGCGGTCCAGGAGGTCGACGGCGTGCGCATTCCGTCCTATGTCAGCGTCACCATCTCCTGGCACTTTGCCAAGAGCGAGTCGTGCTAATGCCGATTTAGTGCGGATGCTTGTGCGTATGCTTGTGTGCCGTCTTTTTGCCCGTATCCAGCGCATGCGCAGGCACCGTCTCAACGAGCCTGCCGTCTTGCACGCCCTTGAGCTCGATCGGCCGGTCGGCAAATTGCTCGACCTCGGCTGCCTTGCCATGCACGATCAGTACCTCCAGGCAGGAGTCATAGCCCAAATGTGCGTGGCTGGTTGAAACCACCAGGTGATGAAAAGTGTGTTGGAGATCGGTGAGCTTCTCGCCGACGCCATGCGCATGGTGATCGTAGATAAGCGTGAGTGTTCCGACCACCATCGCATCTGGCGCGGCCGTCTCGTATGGAATGGCCGTGCAGCGCCGCTTTGGTCCCCAGGCCATGCATTCACTGGCGCACGCATTTACGTCTGTCTTCGGCCGCTGCCTAACCCGTGCGGAACGTTTTTACGCGGTGCAGTGGGTGCGAGGATTAGACAATTGATGCCCGCGATGGGAGTCGAGAATCTTCGATTTTCGTGCCCAGGCGGCCCGGAGATTCTGCACGGAGTTTCCTTCGCCATCGAATGCGGCGAGCGGGCGTGTATACTCGGGGCGAACGGCACGGGAAAGAGCACATTTGCCTGGTGCCTGTCAGGGATACTGAAAGGCACCGGCACCATTCGAGTTCTTGGCGAGAATGCCCGCGTTTTGCGCGCCAAGAGGGGCGTAGTTTTCCAGAACCCCGAAGACCAGCTTTTCATGCCCACTTTACTTCAAGACTTGACCTTGCCGCTTATTGACAAAGGCATGGAGCGCGAGCGAGCGGAAGTCAAGGCCCGCGCAGTTTTGCTCGAGGCTGAACTCGAACATTGTGCATTCAAGCCTGCGTCACAGCTCAGTCTTGGCCAGAGGAAACGCGCAGCAATCGCTGCCGCCCTTATAACCGATCCGGAAATTCTGTTGCTTGACGAGCCGACGGCTGAACTCGACAGCCGGGCTACCCGCATGCTGTGCGAATCGCTCCTGCGTTTGCAGAAGTCAATTCTGGCGGTTACCCATGACATGGATTTCATTCGGAGAGTCGCGTGACAAGTCCTTGTTTTGAGCGAAGGCGTCATTCTCGCTGCTGGAAACACCGATATTCTGAATGATACAGAGCTGCTCGATCGTGCTCGATTGCTTTGATGCAGAGGCTGTCATTCGGCGCTGCGCACAAGTTATTGCGCCTTCTCAAAGGAACCGCTAGTTACCTCCAGCCAAAACTCCATCGCCGATTCTTCCCAATGCGAAGGGTAGTTTCTCCTGCTTCTGGTCTTACAACACGAACAGGCGTGTTACACTCGGCTTTGTTTGAAGCACGCCCCTCTTGTTGTGCCGATCCCAACGGGGCCGAACCGTGAGGCAATTGTCATGGGAGACTTGAGCCGTACGGGAGTTTCGATTGACTCGGAACTCTTAAAGCGATTTGACCGGTTTATTGAGAGTCAGGGCTATCAGAACCGCTCGGAGGCGTTTCGCGACCTCATTCGTGATCGCCTCGTGTCCGCCGCAGTTGTGGCTCCGAACGCTGAAGTGGTCGGGACAGTCACACTGATTTACGATCACCACTGCCGCCTTCTGCTGGAGAAACTGACCGAGATCCAGCATGAACGCCACGCGGAAATTATTTCCACGGTGCACGCCCACCTCGATCACGACACGTGTCTCGAAGTTGTCGTTGTGAAAGGCAAGTCAAAAGCGATTCAACAACTGGCCGATCTGCTGATCAGCACAAAAGGCGTCCAGCATGGGCGGCTGGTCATGAGTTCTCCTGCCATCGGCCATTCGTCCGCAAAACACAGCCACAAATAAAAAGCGGGCTCATTAGCGACTCAAGGTATAAGCACAATAACTCAAATCGAAGGGTGTTGTCCGGTTAGCCTTTGAACGAAGTCGCGCGTCGATTTCGTCCAAGTCAGAATCTCGGACAAGCGGCTGACCGATCTTGCAGTCCAGAAACGGCGTTCGACGAGATCGAAGCCCGAGCGGCTTTCCCTGCCTGCTGTCATAAAAACGCAATAGTAATTGCGATGAATGGTGGCAAAAGTCGAACAAACGGTGAACAAAGAAGGAGAAAGTGATTCGTCGGGTTTGGTCGCAACTGACTGATTTCCTTCGATTAGGGCCAACTCCGGCAAGTTCTGATGAAGTTGGTTGGTCGGCTGTTAACCGAAGGGTTGCAAGTTCGAGTCTTGCCCGGGGAGCTAACTCTGTTCTTCTCCAATTATATGGACCCTCTTCTCAGTCTTGGATGTGCTGCTGAACTTTTCGGAAATATCGATTTTTCAGTGTCGTAGACATTCGACAGTTGTCAAGAAGAAGTGTCGAAAATCCCGATACTCCCTCTAGGGATCGCAGTTTCGCCAAGCAGAGCCCTTCTATCTTCAATCAGTTGCGGCAATCTCGATTAAGACGCGTTTTTGGCAGGCGGAGTGCATTCATCATTAAGCCGAAATTCCAGTTTGGATCGTCTGCGCTGCGCCCCAGCGACTTTGTTGCCGCGCTTGACGAAGCAATTGAGGAAATCCACTTTTGTGACAAAAGAACGTAAAGTCGGTCGGTCCTGCGGCAGGAAACTCTCCACCAGCCAGATAGTAGTTCGCCGACGGTGTCCGGAACTCGGCAATCTGGCACATGTCCACTCCCTTGGTGTCGCCGGGATGGTTATATCGGCATGGGTGGGTGTTTTTCCAACCCTTGGTCGCCGGGCGACTATCGGTCGGCTTCCTCAGGAACACCCGGCCAGCCTCCCGTTTCGCCCTGTCAAGTCATTGCAGGAGATATGACAATGAGCGGCAAAAGGATCGTCCTCGTCGCCTCACGGACCGAATCCAACGAACACTCGCAGGATTGCTGGATTCAAATGCTCTACGCTACAATCCCCTCGCGAGTGGCTCTCCTCGCCACCGATCTGCACTGGCTCGATAACGAGGTAAACCGGGACGGTCAGGCGCGGTATGTTCCGAACGGGCTTCGCGTCGTAGAGTCCATCCTCCTTCAGGAGTTCCCGGCTGAAGAGATTGTCGTCTGCTATCCCCAACACTTGGCAGCCTTCCTTGGCGACGACACGCGCGTCGTCGGAGTACACGCGCATAATCCCCTCGGAATCACGTTTGCCACGGACGTCTATGCACAGTTTGCCGGACCGAAGAACCAACCCCTGAATGCGACGGATTTCAAGAATTTAATGACCCATCCCGCGCTGCTCCGACACAAACACCACTTGAAGCTTCTCGTCGGCGGGCCTGGAGCTTGGCAAATCGAGCATGCCGGAAAGATGGACGAATGGGGAATCGATTGTCTGGTCGACGGCGAAGCAGAAGCCCTGATCCTGCCGCTATTTCGCAGCGCACTGCAGGGAGAGCCTTTGGTACGAACGATCAAGGGCAAAAGTCCCAAAATGGAGGACATCCCCATCACCCGGCATCGCTCCACCCTGGGTGTGGTAGAAATCACTCGCGGGTGTGGCAGGGGCTGCCAGTTCTGCGGAATCGCCACACGCCGAGGCCTAAGCCTTCCTCTCGAAAATATTCTTGGGAACGTTCGCGCCAACGTCGCTGACGGTGCGGACACAATCATGCTGACAACCGAGGACCTGTTCCTCTACGAACAGGGGCCGCGCTTTGCGACCAATCGCAATGCCCTTCTCGGTCTTTATCGTGCTGTCGCCGCCGAACCTGGCGTGCGATACATTCATCAGACCCACGCGACCATAACCCCGGTGGTGCAGGATCCGGCCTTGATCGAGGAATTGACGCCTTACGCAGTGGGCATGAGCCACAAGCGGCACCCGGCTTCCACACATCCCGATCACTGCTACGCGAGCGTGATTATCGGCCTCGAAACGGGTTCGGTGCGACTGTTCAAGAAATTCATGCCCGGCAAGAGCTACCCCTACCGGCCGGAGCAATGGCCCGACGTAATGCTGAAAGGCATGGAGATCTTAAATCGGCACAATTGGTTTCCTTTCTGCACCTGGATCATCGGGCTCCCGGGCGAAACCGACGCGGATACGAAGGAATCGCTCGACCTCCTGCACGCGCTCAAGGACGCAAAATGGTGTGTTGTGCCGACCCTGTTTACGCCGCTCGAAGACACGCGCCTGGCCGGGAAAGGGGGAGCCAGGCTTGCACAATTGACCGAATTGCAGTGGGAGTTCTTCTTCACCTGCTGGCGCCACAACCTGGACTTCCTCCGCGGAGATCGCAGGCTGGCGTTTTCACTAGGGATTCCGATTTACTACTACCTGCTCGGCCGAAGACTCTTCGGACGAAAGATCAAGTATCCCTTGTATCGCTTGGCCCATGTGCCGGAGCTGCTTCTGCAGCGAAAGCTCTATCTGCGCTACGATGGCGAAGCCACGCGGTTTCACGTTCCGGAACAGGTTCCCATCTCCCGTCTGGAAGCCTTTGACGCTCGGATCTTTCAATACAGAAGCGAATCAGAGACTGTTTCCATCTAGCGCGGCCGCGGGCCCTGGATTTCACCGAGCGGGCGACGGATCGGTAAACTGTTGCTGCACCTGCCGACGAAACCCCTAATCTGATACTTTTTTCGGCTTCGAAGAAGCGAGTTAACACCACAAGGATGGTAAGCGCTTCCGCATCGGCATGCGAAAAGTGAGTGACGATATCCATACCATTCACCTTCACCGTCATAGCTTCGAACTAACTAATCTTGCGGGAAAGTCGATGGCGGGAATATTGAAGGATGTCGTGAGGCTGGGAGGCTACCAGGAAGCCGAAGTGGACTTCATCGCCGATAATCCGGGTCTGACGCTGTTCCACTGCCACCAGCAACTGCACATGGACTTCGGCTTTATGACGTTGTTCGATTACGTGTAGGCGATCCAAGAGCAAGGTGAAATCGCTGCAGTCGGACTTCGGATCTCTCCGGAAGAAATCACTCGCTAAGTGTTGTTAGGAGGATCGGAAACTCGCAGGCCCATTTGCATCTTGCCCGTTGAGGAGGAGTGAAAGTCTTCCGTTTCGAAGAGCAGGCTTATCGAGTGAGATTTCGCGGCAGTTTTTCAGCACCCAGTCAGCACCGGCTCTCTCGAGTTCCGACGCTGCAACCGTCGTCGCAAACGCTATTACTCTGGAACCAGCGGCTTTGCCCGAACGTATTCCGGCAGGGACATCCTCGAGAACAATGCAATCCCCCGATGCGAAGCCCAAGACTTCCGCCCCTTTGAGATAGGGGTCGGGTGCCGGCTTGCCGTTCTTGATGTCGTTGGAAGTCACGAAGCAACGAGGCAGCGGAAGCCCCGCCGCACGAAGACGCACTTCCGCCAGTGGCCGAGTGGAGGAAGTCACGATTGTCCATCGATCGTGCGGCAACGAGAGCAACAATTCCAGTGCGCCTGGTAATGCGACCACACCTTGCAAGTCTTCGATTTCGCTTTGCTCGACCTTGCGGTTTTCAGCAACGTGATCCGAGTTGGGGAGATACTCGCGGATCGTGGTCATACTTGGGCGCCCTTGCGCTTTCGCCACGACTTCCTTGGGATCAAATCCGTGGGCGATGGCCCACTTGGTCCAGACGCGCGCCACCGCCGGCGTGGAATTGATCAGAACGCCGTCCATATCGAACAGCAATGCGCTGCAATTTATTCGAATCATGAATCAAGTTTACCATCGGCGGCGAATACCGCTTGCCAAGCATCATTGGGTGGAGCTGTTGCCATCGCCCGAATTCAAGAACAACACGAGGGACCGCAACCCTAGCGGATGCCACACTTCCACAAATACAGACATTTCGCGGAGCGAACTTTCCGGCTCCTTGCAGGGTCGCAGAAGCAAAACGGGGCAGCGACAACCAACACGCGGTTTTCAGATTGTGAAACTGTGGGGGCGCCTGTGGAGCCCGCACAGCAGTCTTCGTTTGAAAACTGGAAAGTGTAGGTGAGCGAATAAAGCGTAGCACCATCCGTACATTCCCGGCACTCGAAGTGCGATTGTTGGGCGCTATCTATCGCAGCTTGTTGCAGCATCGCGGGGCCGCTGACCACACTCACCGACTCAATGGTTCCGTCCTGCTTGATACGTAGTGTCAACACCACATCGCCATAATTACCTGCCATTTGCGCCATCTGGGGATAAGCCGGATCATGCAGCTTTGTTAAGACCACCCCAGTCTGAGGCGTGTCCGAGCCGGCAGCAGATTGTGCGCGAACGTTCTCGGTAAATGCAGGAAAGTAATAGGCCGCAAGGAGCAGTATCAATGACACAAAGCAGCGTCTCATCCAAGACAGTTTAGGCCGAGCACCCTTCGGCGGCAACCTGGGATTAGAGTCGAGTACAGGCGCGCGTTGGCAGTGCGCAAGACTCCATCGTGAGCTATGGAGCAAAGGAGAGGCTCATGATCGCAAGTCGTAACACATCGGAGAGAAGTTCGGCTCAATTCTGGCCGGATGAGTTTGCCGTGGCTGCAATCTTCATGAGCGAGGGCAGGGCATTGCCGAAGCCAGCGCCACTTTCCGGCTTCCCAAAACTGAAGTAGAGCCTTTTATAGAGGCCGTAGAGATCGTCATAAATCTTCTGCGCCTCGGGTTGCGGTTTGTAAACCTCGTGAGATGGACAAATCTTGCTTTGGGCTTCCTCCACTGTTTTGAATGTCCCAGCAGCAAGGAAGGCAAAGATAGCGGACCCGAGGCTCGTGACCTTGCTGCTGGGAACAAGGACCGGCCTGCCAAGAACATTCGCATAAATCTGGTTGAGAGCCTTGTTCGTCTGCGGGATGCCGCCGCCATTAATCACTCGTTGCATGCTTGCGCCGTGCTCGGCCATGCGGTCAAGAATGATGCGCGTGTGGAACGCAGTCCCCTCGATTGCCGCAAACAGTTCATCCTGCGCAGTGTGTTGCAGATTCCACCCCAGCGTGATGCCGCGCAGATTGGCGTTCACGAGCACCGTCCGATCGCCATTGTCCCACGTCATCCGCAGGAGTCCCGTTTGACCGGGGCGATATTTCTCGAGTCCGGAACTCAACTCGGAAATTGACGTGCCGGCGCGGCGCGCAATCGCGTCGAAAATGTCGCCCGTTGCGGAGAGTCCGGCTTCGATGCCCGTGTAATTGGGGTGCACGCTTCCCCTCACGACGCCACACACTCCGGGTATCAATTGCGTCTGGCTGGAAATTCCGATGATGCAGGTCGACGTGCCAATGACGTTAACCACGTCGTTCAATTGAATGCCTGCGCCGATGGCATCCCAATGCGCGTCGAATGCGCCGACTGGTATGGGAATCCCCGCGCGCAAACCAAGCTTTTCAGTCCACACGAGAGACAACTTCCCGGCGATCTTGTCGGATGTTTCACAAGCTCCTTCCAGTTTCTTTCGCACGCCGGAAAGCAGAGGATCGACCTTTACAAGGAACTCGTCGGGAGGAAGTCCGCCAAGGTCGGGATGCCAAAGCCATTTGTGTCCCATGGCGCAGACACTGCGCTTGGCTTTCGCAGGATTCGTGACGCCGCAAAGAGTGGCCGCCACCATGTCGCAGTGCTCGAACGCGCTCGCAAACTGGCCGCGCTTGTCGGGATTGTGCCGCAACCAATGGAGGAGCTTCGAGAATCCCCATTCGGATGAGTACACTCCGCCGCACCAGCGAATGGCTTCCAGATTCTCCTGAATCGCTTTTTCCGTGATTTCGGCTGCTTCCGATTTCGCTCGGTGATCGCACCAGAGGTAGTACTCATCGAGGGGAGCCATGCGCGCGTCTACCGGAACAACCGATGACCCGGTGGTGTCGAGCGCAATTGCTTCGATTTTCTCGCCTTTGACGCCTGCCTGCTCGAGCGCCTGGCGCGTCGCCGAAGCCAGCGCATCCATGTGGTCCTCGTGCGATTGCGTTGCGTATTCCGGGTCCTCACGTTTGCGGTGCAACGGATACTCGCAGACAGCGGAACTCAGCATGCCTTTCACGCTGTCCACTATTGAAACGCGAACGTTCAGCGTTCCGAAATCGACACCCGCAACGATGGCCATGAGGATTTGGCTCCCGGAATCAGCTCTCGTGCCAGTAGGTTTCCCAGCCGAGATAACGCACGGCGGCTTCGTGAATGGCTCCTGCAACCGATGAGAAGTTTGCCGCGACGTGGTGTTCGAAGCCGTTTTCGCAGATGTAGTGCAAGAGTTTTTGCAGCTTGGGGATCTCGACAACTCCAGCGCCACCGAATGTTTCCAGAGGATCGTCCGTGAATCTGCCGCTGCCCACGTAGCCATGCATTCTTCCGCGGGCGTCATCGGTCGAGAAACGGGCATACGTCATTGCCCCCGGTTTAATCAAACCGTCGCACGTGCCGAACGTGTTGTCCTTTCCGACGGTTCCCGCGATGATCGCTTGATAGTTCATCTTGACGTCTTTAAAGAAGTGTTTCGGCAGGTTGCTGCAATGGAAGCAGACGGCTTTGTCGGGATTCGGGCCGTAGTTGTTGTTCCAATCGAGTATCGCGCTCGGCGTTTGGGATGCGAGCCGGAGCAGATGCATGCCTATCACGCCGCAGATGTCCACTTCGCAAGCGCTGGACATGAGGTCGTCGCTCATCATGCTCATCACGGTGCACGGGACGACTCCAAGGTTTTCTTCCAGCGAAGTCCAGCATTGAATGGCGCTGATCGTCACTTCCGTTTGCTTCATCCACTGGTCGATCACCGCGCCCAGCTTTGCCATCTTAAGCAGCGCTTGTTTCGGCACGTCGCTGGTGGAAACGTACTTTTCGATCGACTGCAGCTTCGCTTGTGCAGCCTCGTCGGTATCCTTCATTCGCTGGATTCGGCCCAGGACTTCCGAAAGATCAAGGGTCTCTACCGAGATGCCCTGCGACTCCAAAATTTTTTCGCTGTAGCGAACTGTATTGAACGCGGCCGGGCGGGCGCCGATGCTGCCGACCCGAAGATTCTTGAGCCCCTTCACGATTCTGCACACCGCGGCGAACCATTCGAGGTCCTTCTTGAACTCGGCAGAGTCCGGACTCACGGTGTGAGAAGTGGTCAGTGAATAAGGAATCCCATATTGCTTCAGGTTGTTGCACGCGGACATTTTTCCGCAGAAGCTGTCGCGCCGGTGCGCAATCGTCATTTTCGATGGCGCATCCGGAGTGGCCTGAACGAGCACGGGCACTCCGAGCCGCGACAACCGAAGCGTGTCTGCAATCGCGCGCTCGTCGCCGAAGTTCGGCAAGGTCACGATCACGCCGTCGATCCGGTCGCTGTTTGCGCGGAACAACGCGGCGCAACGTTTTGCCTCTTCATGCGACTCGATGGCGCCATGCCTGCATTGCGCAGGATCGAGCGCCACCACTTCGATAGCGGCCGCCTGCAAAGCCTGAATCATTTCGCTCCGGCCCGTTTCCGCCAATTGGCCGGGGAAAAAACCGCGATTCCCTACGACTAATCCCATCACCATTTTCTGATTCGTCATTTATCGCCTCTCGGAGAATAGTATTAAGATTGCTTTCGCCAACGTGTCACTTCTTGCCTGAGACCTGTCCATAATACGCAGCATTCCCATGCTTTCGCAGGAAATGTTTGTCATGAAGAGCCGGAGGAAGGGGTTCCGCATTCTTCGCCAGTCCTATAGTGTACCAAGCCATCCGTGCAACCGACTCGAGAATCACGGAATTGTGCGCTGCGGCTGCAGCATCCTCGCCCCAACAAAATGGCCCGTGGCCTCTGACCAACACTGCAGGAATACACACAGGGTCGAGGCTGGCAAACGCCCGGCAGATGGCGACGCCGGTGTTCTTTTCATAATCGGAAGAGATTTCATTATCGCTCAGCCATTCCGTCACCGGGACGGGTCCATGGAAATAATCCGCATGAGTCGTTCCCAGGCACGGAATAGGGCGTCCGGCCTGCGCCCAAGCAGTTGCGAACTTCGAATGCGTGTGGGCGACACCGCCGATTGCAGGGAAGCTTTTGTAGAGAAGGAGATGAGTGGGCAAATCGGAGGATGGCCGAAGAGTTCCCTCGACAAGGCTTCCCTCCAGATCGGTGACAACCATGTCTTGAGGCTTCAGTTTCTCGTACGGAACGCCGCTCGGTTTGATCACGACGAGCCCTGCCCCGCGGGCTATCCCGCTGGCGTTCCCGAATGTGTAAAGAACCAAACCGCGGCGGACCAGTTCGAGGTTCGCCTCCAGCACTTCTTCGCGCAACGTCTTTAGTCGTTGTGATTTAGCTGTTTTTTTCAATATACCGTTTCGCTCTCAATCAAGCATTTGCCTCGATTAAACCTACTGAAGGCATCGCATTGTTGTCAACGTCAAATCCCGCGTACCGATCTGTTCCTGGAAGTGCCATGCAACAAGCTGGAAAGTAGCCGCAAGGTGAGTAATATAAAGGCCGATTCGGAAGCCGCTGAAGAAACGACGAGTGGAGTGAACGACAACGAAAGCCATGCAGGGAGACATGCAGAGCAGTCATAGAGTGAAAGGCGAGCGTATCCGCATTGTTGATTCTCATACGGGAGGCGAGCCAACAAGGATTATCGTCGGGGGCGGGCCCGATCTGGGATCGGGGCCGATTGCAGATCGGTTGGTACGATTTCGCAAGGATTTCGATTACATTCGAAGCGCCGTCACAAATGAGCCCCGCGGTTCCAACATAGTTGTCGGTGCGCTCTTGTGTCCGCCGGTTGACTGTTCCTGCGCGGCTGGCGTCATCTTTTTCAACAACGTGGGCTATCTCGGGATGTGCGTGCACGGCACGATTGGACTGGTGGTTACCCTTGCCCATCTCAAAAAAATCGGCTGCGGCGAGCATCGTATCGAGACGCCCGTCGGCACAGTAACGGCCGTCTTGCACGAAACGGGAGAGATCACAATCGCAAACGTTTCCAGCTTTCGCACCGCTGCGAATTTAAAAGTGGCCGTTCCTGGTTACGGCGCCGTGCATGGGGATGTTGCGTGGGGAGGCAATTGGTTTTTCCTGGTGAACAACCCGCCAATCGCGGTGGCGAGATCGAACATCGATGCACTGGCTGAGTTTGCCTGGGCCATTCGCCAGTCCTTGAAAAGGAATGGAATCAAGGGGCCGAAAGACGAAGAGATCGACCATATCGAACTTTTTGGCCCCTCGGAAACGCCGGGAGTGAACAGCAGGAACTTTGTTCTGTGCCCGGGGCGCGTCTATGACCGCTCTCCGTGCGGCACAGGCACGAGCGCCAAGCTGGCCTGCCTCCATGCCGATGGCAAGTTGCAACCGGGCGAGGTATGGCGGCAGGAAGGCATTCTCGGCAGCGTCTTTGAAGGAACAATTCGCATTGACGGCGGACGAGTTTTGCCCGCGATCAAAGGCTCCGCTTTCATCACATCCGAGGCCGAACTGATTCTCGATCCACTCGATCCTTTCTGCCACGGCGTTGGACCGTGAATATGGCAACCGACGTCGTGATAGTGGGCGCGGGAATTGTGGGAGCTGCTTGCGCCTACGAATTCGCGAAGCAAAAGCTCAGCGTTCAGATCGTCGATGAAGGATTCATGGGAGGCGGCGCAACCGCTGCTTCGATGGGTCATATCCTCCTGATGGACGATTCCCTGCCACAGTTCGCGCTCACGAATTATTCTCAGACACTTTGGGAGGAGCTTCGCGAGCAGCTCCCTTCAAACGTCGAATACGACCGGTGCGGAACGATTTGGATCGCGCGAGATGACGCGGAAATGGCGGAATTGCGCCGAAAGTTTGCGTTCCTCCGCGAACATTCCGTGGAAGCGGAAATCCTCGACGGGCAGGCCTTGCATGAAGCTGAGCCAAACCTCTGCGAGCCTCTCGCGGGAGGGTTGCTTGCGCGCCGAGACTCCGTCATCTACCCGCCCGCCGCCGCTGCATTTCTCCTCGAGGCAGCCCGCACGTTGGGTGCAAGCGTCTTATTGGGAAAGAGAGTCGTGGCAATAGGCAATGGAAGAGTTCGTCTGGCAGAAGGGACGGTGCTAGCGGCACGCTTCATTGTTAGCGCCGCGGGCCAATTCGCATCGAAGCTCGTTTCCGGAATAAGGATGGAGCCGCGCAAAGGCCATTTGTTGGTCACGGATCGCTATCCAGGTTTCGTCCGCCATCAATTGATTGAGCTTGGTTACCTAAAGAGCGCTCATTCCGCAGCGGGAGCTTCTGTGGCTTTCAACGTGCAACCACGGAAGACGGGACATCTGTTGATCGGTTCGTCGAGGCAATACGGAGCGACAAGCACGGATGTGGAGCCCGGCATTCTCTCGCAAATGTTGCGCCGTTCGTTTCAATATCTTCCGGGGTTGAAAAATCTTTCAGCAATTCGAGCGTGGACCGGATTTCGAGCCGCTACGCCCGACAAACTTCCTTTGATTGGGCCTTGGCCGAAAGACTCCACAATTTACCTTGCAACCGGCCAGGAGGGGTTGGGCGTAACCACCTCGCTTGGCACTGCCCGAATTCTCTGCGACCAGATTCTCGGAATCCGGCCGGCCATTCCGATTGAACCTTATCTGCCGTCGCGGCAAATCGAGAGCGCGTGAATGGGTGACACGATAATCGTTCGCGTGAATGGAAAACCAGTCAGCGTACCAAAGGGATCGACGGTAGCTATCGCGGTTCTTATCGCCGGCGCGACAAGCAGGATTTCTGTTGCCGGTGAGCCGCGTGCGCCGTTCTGCGGCACGGGTTCCTGTTTCGAATGCCGCGTGGCAATTGATGGACGCTTGCACCGCCGCGGATGCCAAGTGCTCTGTGAAGCGGAAATGGAAATAACCTCGAATGGATAATCTGACGCGGTTGAGCTTCGATGTCGCCGTCATCGGCGCCGGACCGGCAGGAATCGCGGCCGCAACGGTCGCAGGCGAATCTGGAGCCGCGACTGTGCTCCTCGATGACAATCCCGCTATTGGTGGGCAGATTTGGAGAGGAGATCTGCTCGCGGAAAATAACAAAGAGAAAACACAGTGGGTGGAACGCCTGAAAAACTCTTCGGCCAAGCTGATTCCTGGCGCGCAGGTGTTCCATTTGGGCGCCGAGACTGTCGCGGCTGAAACCGACGACGCCGTTTTCCAGATTGAATATCGCCGACTGATACTCGCAACAGGTGCGCGCGAATTCTTTCTTCCTTTTCCAGGATGGACGTTGCCGAACGTGGTCGGCGCCGGCAGCCTGCAAGCCCTGATCAAGGCCGGACTTCCCGTGAGCGGCAAGCGCGTCGTCATCGCTGGGGCCGGGCCACTCTTGTTCACGGTCGCGGATTTCGTTCGCGCACGCGGGGGAATCGTGCTTGGCATATGCGAGCAGACTTCATGGAACAAGCTGGCTTTGTTTGCATGGGAACTGTCGCGCGTACCGGGGAAGATTCAGGATGCGTTGCGGCTGCGTCACGGGATACGAGGGATTCCGCTGTGGACAGATTGTTGGCCATTGGCAGCCATTGGCGGGGAACACGTGGAAGCGGTCAGGCTTTCGAGGGATGGGCGCGTCTGCGAAATCGACTGCGATTATCTGGCCTGTGGTTTTCACCTTGTTCCGAATACGGAACTTGCTGTATTCATGGGTTGCCAGCTTCGCGGCGGATTCGTTGAAGTCGACGAACATCAGCGCACGACGATCCGCAACGTGCATTGCGCCGGTGAACCAACCGGAATCGGCGGGGTGGAGCTTGCGCTGGTCGAAGGGCAAGTCGCGGGATATGCAGCATCAGGCCGGGAGGACGCTGCGCGGCAACTTTTCCGTCAACGGGCGGCTCATCGAAGAGTTGTAAAGCCGCTGCGTCGAGCCTTTTGTCTGCGCCCAGAGTTGAAATCCATGGCACAACCGGAGACTTTTGTCTGCCGGTGTGAAGACGTGCCGCTGAAATCTCTTTGCGAACATAATTCGTGGCGCGCCGCCAAGTTGCAGACGCGCTGTGGAATGGGGGCTTGCCAGGGGCGGGTGTGTGGACCTGCTGCGGAGTTTCTGTTCGGATGGAAAATGGACTCGCCGCGACCGCCCATTTTCCCCGTTCGTTGTTCGAGCCTTGCGGCGATCTCAGAAGACGGAGCGCTTGTGGAGCAGAAAAGGAAGCCTGCGAAGCCGCCCGAAGCAGTACTGTTCTGAGCAATTCAGTTGCGCTACAAAGGAGAAACGAATTATCATTCAATCCCAACCCAGGGAGGCAACTCAATGAAAAGAACACTGCCCATGTTGCTTGTCGTGATGCTGGCCGGGCTTTCGGCGCTGCTGGCTCCCCGGTCATTAAGGGCGGATGACAAAATCAAGGATGAAGACCGCCTGCAAAATGCCGGGGAAGTGGCGAAGGAAATCATGGGGGTTCCCGAGGACATTCCGCAGGATCTCCTCGACAAAGCGGATTGCGTGATCGTAATTCCATCGGTGCTGAAGGGTGCGTTCGTGATCGGTGGCAGCTACGGCCGCGGAGCCATGACGTGCCGGAGCGGCCCCCATTTCCAGGGCCCCTGGGGCGCGCCGACGATGATGGCGCTGGAAGGAGTCAGTTTCGGATTTCAGATCGGCGGCCAAGCGACGGATTTTGTCCTGCTGGTAATGAACGAGCGTGGGGCAAGCGCGATTCTTTCGAGCAAAGTAAAACTCGGAGCGGACGCTGCCGCAGCCGCCGGACCTGTGGGACGCAACGCCCAGGCGGATACGGACGTGACTCTGCGCGCCGAAGTTCTGACCTATTCGCGCTCCCGCGGCCTTTTCGCGGGGGTTTCACTTGATGGCTCCACGCTGCGTCCCGATAACGACGCGAACGAGAGAATCTACGGGAAGAAGCTCGACGCCAGGGAAATCGCGCTGCACGGCGAGGTGCCCGTCCCGCCCGCGGCAAAACTGCTGATCTCCACGCTGAACCAGCACAGCCCGAAGCCTGTATCGGGATAGCGCCTTGTGAACGATATCGCGCCGGAGGGCTTCGCCCCTCCGGCGCGAGCCTTCCCTTCCCGTCCTTCTCCCCGACTGTCTCTTAAAACGTGACTTTCACTCACATATGACCTATAGTCATATGTGAGGGGAGGTCGAATAATGAAACTGAATGCGCCCTACGCCTCGCGAATCTCCGGGCCCGGCATCGCTCTCCCTGCCGGCCGCCGCGAACGCCACCGCGCCGAGATTCGCCAACGGCTCTTTGATGAAGCGCTCCGCCTCTTCGCCCAGAAGGGCTACTTTGAGACAACCGTGGAGGACATCACCGAAGCTGCCGATGTTGGGAAAGGGACCTTCTTCAATTATTTCCCCACGAAGGAACATATCCTGGCCGTCTATGGGGGCAAACGAGTCGCTGTCGTCGAACGCGCTTTAGACCAAGCGCGGGCAACAAAGGGTCCTGTTATAGACGTGCTGAAAGAACTTGCGTCGAATGCTGTAGGACAATCCAATCAGAATCCAGGAGTAATTCGCGCGATTTATGCAGCGCATGCGTCTTGTGCGCCCGTCAGATTGGAGCTCCAGAAACGGTTGCAGGTGAGCCGGCGGCTCTTGGCGAAGATCATCGCCCTTGCCCAGAAGCGGGGGGAGATTCGCCGCGACCTGACGCCTCTCGAACTGGCCCGGGTGACCCAAATCGTGTTCATGGGCATGACCATGAGCTGGTCGATGAACCCCGATTCGTCCCTGCGCAAATCTTCCGAATCGGTTTGGAATCTGCTTCTTTTCGGGTTGTGCGCCCCGAAGGAGGCGAAGGGGTCGTGAAAACTTTCGAAACTGCTGCTCTGCATCGGCGCCGCGACGCAATTCATCCAAAAAGTTCCAAAGGGAGGCGAGCCAGTGAAACCGCGCAGTAGGATTTTCATCATCGGTCTGGCCATCTTGGAAGCATCGTTGGCGGTGACTGCGCATGCGCAGTCCGCCACCCCTGCGCTCACTTCTGGCGCGGCGGCCACTCCCGCATCGGCAATGGCATCGCAAAGCCCTTTTGCCGGGAGCGTCCCTTCGAAGCTTGTTCCGGGTGTCTTGAAAATCTCGCTGAAGGATGCCATCGATCGCGGCTTGAAGCAAAACCTGGGCCTGTTGTTCTCCGGCCAGAACATCAACTACGCGCGTGGAGATCGTTGGACGCAATTGAGCGCGTTGTTGCCCAACGTCACGAATTCAACATTTATAGGTGAATCGCAAATCCACCTTGCAGAAGAAGGATTCGCATTCACCATCCCAGGCGCTCAGATTCCGACCAGCGACGGCCCGTTTGGCTTCTACGACTCTCGCGCGTACTTGAGCCAAACGGTTTTTGATTGGAAGGAAATCAATCGTACGCGGGCCGCGACGCAAAACCTCAAGTCCGCACAGCATACCTATAAAGACGCTCGCGACCTTGTCATTCTGGCAACGGGCTACACCTACCTGCAGGCAGTTGCGGGAGAGGCGCGCGTCGAGACCGCAGACGCGCAGGTGAAGACAGCCCAGGCGCTCTACGATCAGGCAGCAGACCGTTTGAAGGCAGGCACGTCACCTGCAATCGACGCTCTGCGGGCGCAAGTGGAACTTAAGAGGCGGCAGCAACAACTCATTGCGGCGAAGAACGATTTCGCGATACAAAAGCTTACTTTAGCCCGCGTCATCGGACTTGCCCCGGGACAGGAAATCGAGTTAACCGACAAGTCACTCTATGAGCCATTGGCCCAATTGGACTTGGACGAGGCGCTGAAGCGTGCCTACGCTTCGCGGTCGGATTTCCAAGCGGCGCTGGCTGATTTGCGCGCCGCCGAGTATTCAAGCAAGGCTGCCAAGGCAGGTTATCTGCCCACGCTTTCTTTCGGCGCGGACTATGGCGTGGCCGCCGACTACCCCGATACGAAGCTGGTGCACGGCGTATTCGATGTCCGCGGGACCCTGACGATCCCGATCTTCCAAGGCGGCCGCGTTCATGGAGATGTGCTGGAAGCTGACGCAAGGCTGCAACAAAGCCGCGATCACCTCGAAAGTCTGCGCGCCCAGATCGATGTAGACGTCCGCACAGCCCTGCTCAATCTCGAATCCTCCTCGGAGCAGGTGGAGGTGGCGCGGAGCAATATCGACTTGGCCGAGCAAACACTGACGCAGTCGCGCGACCGCTTTTCATCCGGCGTGACCGATACCGTGGAAGTTGTCCAAGTCCAGGAAGCTGTGGCGAGCGCCCACGAAAGCTACATTACAAGCCTCTATGCGTACAATTTCGCAAGGATTTCCTTGGCTCGCGCGCTAGGTCTGGCGGAAGAAGGCGTAAAAGAATACTTCAAAGGAAAATAGACGATGGCACAGAAAACGGATCTCGAGATCGCCCCGAATCCTCCCACGCGCGACGCAACTCCGCCCCCAACAAGCTCGGCCGCGCCACGCCCACCGGAAGCGGAGAATTTTTTCCGCGCGCGGCCTCATGCGCGCAAAGTCTTGATCGGCGTGCTCATCGTTTTTGTCGCAAGCAGCATTTATGCCTGGCACCGATTGACGACCTACGAATCCACCGACGATGCCCAGGTGGATGGCCATCTCATGCCGCTCAGTTCGCGTATTTCCGGTTACATCCTCAAAGTGAACGCGGATGACAACCAGTATGTGACGGCAGGGACGGTGCTCACCGAAATCGATCCCAAGGACTATCAGATCGCCGTGGAGAGGGCTCGCGCTGACCTGGAGGATACGCAAGCCAGCGCTCATTCATTCAACATCAACGTCCCCATCGCGACCACCACCACGTCGAGCCAGGTCCGAGTTGCCCAGGCGGATATCGAGAATGCAAAAGCAGGAATCACCGCGGCGCAGCAGCAATTCGACGCCGCTCAGGCGCAACTTGCAGAGGCCAGGGCAAACGACGTGAAAGCTCAGAACGACCTCGCTCGCTACAAACAGCTCGTGGAAAAACAGGAAGTGTCGCAACAGACGTATGACCAAGCCGTTGCCGCGTCGATGGCCAACACGGCCGGCGTGGAGGCTGCGCGCGCCTCGGCCGCAGCAGCCGCGCAACAGGTAACCCAGGCACGCAGCCGCTTGGCCCAAGCCGATGCGAATCTGCGGGCAGCCGAAACTGGGCCCCAGCAAGTCGCTTCCACTCGAGCCCGCGCGCTGGCAGCCGATGCCGCTGTGAAATTGAAACAGGCCGCCCTGGAGCAAGCAGAACTGAACCTTCAATACACGAAGATCGTGTCTCCCGTGAACGGCGTCGTAATGAAAAATGTCGAAGTAGGAATGAACGTGCAGCCAGGGCAGCAGTTGTTCACCATCGTTCCGCTCGATGATGTCTGGGTGACAGCGGACTTCAAGGAGACTCAGTTGAAGCACATGCGACCCGGCCAGCCCGCCGAAATCAAGCTTGACGCCAACGGGCGCACCTACCAGGGACATGTGGATAGCATCGCCGGGTCCAGTGGCGCGCGCCTAAGCCTGTTGCCGCCTGAGAATGCCACTGGGAACTACGTGAAGGTGGTGCAGCGCGTTCCCGTGAAGATCGTGCTCGATCCCGGCCAGAATAGCGACCACTACCTTCGCCTGGGTATGTCGGTCGAACCTACCGTTCGAGTCAAGTGAGCGGCTCCGTCTCCGGCGGAGCGGCGATCTAAATTCAACCCCTCAATTTTGGGGCAGGCGGTTGCACGGCTGTGTTTCTTTCCGTACCCTGAATTGTTCGGTTGGCGGAATGTAAGGAGCTTGGATGAGTTGCCCGATCTGTGGAAAGCGCCCATCGAAAAGGTTTTGCCCTTCGAAGGGCGAGAAAGTCTGCGCGGGCTGCTGTGGGAGAGAACGTGAAGTGACGATCGACTGTCCGTCCGACTGCCCGCACCTGATCACGGCTCACCGCTATGAGGCCGAACACCGCAAGCCTATTCCGCCAGAAGAGTTTCCCTACCGCGACGTTGAGGTCTCCGAGGAATTCGTTTATGAGCGCTGGCCCGTTGTCAGCAACCTCGCATCGTTTATCCTGACCTTCCAGATCCAGAATAAAGACGTCAACGATGGCATCGCACGCGCCGCACTGGAAGCGCTGGCCGAGACCTATCGAACCCTTGCAACTGGAATCTACTACGAGCGGCCGCCCGACGCGGCACTTCCTCGTGCGCTTTACGCCCACATCGCGGAATTCTTCCAGGAGTTTCACGAACAAGAGTCGAGCCCAGCAGCCTTTCCGTCCCTGAAGGACTCCGACGTCTTCCACTTGCTGGTTTTTTTGCTCCGAGTGCTCAGACAGCAATCAAGTGGGCGCCCGCGCTCCAGGGCGTTTCTTGATTTTCTCCGCGCGCGGTTTCCTCTTCCAGAAAGCAATTCAAAGGAAGGTCCCCGCATCGTGATCCCGTAGAGTCAGGCGGTCACTTTTCCTCGAGCTTGAAATGGGGGTTTTGGATGATACCGAGAACGTTTCCGAACGGGTCGTGGACCGTGCCGATCAGGATGCCTTCGCCCACATCCTGCACGGGCTCCAGCGGCGTAGCGCCGAGATCAAGCAGGCGCTGATACGCAGCGCGAGCATCCTCAACGCCCCAGTAGGCGACTCCAGCCGCGTGTCGTTTCTCTCCCGCGTTCGCCGAGGGTACAAGGCCAAGCTCGTAACCGCTCACATTGAAACCAACATAGAACGGTTGATCGAAATAGGGCCGCGTGCCGAGCACGTTGCTGTACCAGGCCTTTGCTTTGGCGAGATCTTTCGAATCGTATGTGGCAGTTCGCAAACCGAGAAACATGGGACGCTCCTTGACCTGCACCGGCTCTGCGCCTGCGACTGAAACACGCGGGTGACCTGTCACAAACGCCGCGAGGCAGAAAAAGGCAAAGCCCAGAGTAAATGATGAGGCGGTTTTCAGCTTAACGCCGCGCGCCGCTTTCGGCTCAAGGGGACATCCCACACTATCCCATTGCAGCGTGGGAGAATGATTCAGATTCCGACGCACTTCACTGCGAGATTTCCGCCGTGGCATTTCTCTCCTCCGTCGTGCCAACTCAGTTTTAATTGCGGCGACTGCCATGCTTGCGTGACCATAGTATGCGGGTGCGAGCCGAGACCGTACTTGCGGCGCAGGTTCTCGACCCGCGCGGCAATGTCCTTGCGGTATCGCTCCGGCGCGTCCCCATAACCCCTGTATAACTCGTGGTAACGTTTAACGAGCTTGGGGAACTTCGTCTCGAGAAACGAGAGAAACGGTTTCCAGGAAGACGGCATCAGAAAAAGAACGGATGCCGTGAACCATAGCGCTCCCGCATCCTTCGCGCCGCGTGCCAGTGCGTCAAGCTCCTCCACGCTGTCTGTCAATCCCGGCAGAATTGGCATGGCGAAGATACCGGCGGCGATCCCCGCTTCGCGCAGTTCCCGGACAGCCCCGAGGCGAAGGTCCGGGCGTGGCGCTCGCGGTTCGAGCCAGCGCGCAAGGCGCGGCCGAAGCGTCGTCATGCTCAGGCTGATGGTGAGCGACGATTTTTTGGAGATTCGCTGGAGGAGATCGACGTCGCGAACCACACGGTTCGATTTTGTCGTGATCGAGAGGCTCAGCCCTTCTCGTTCGGCCATTTTTTCCAGGATTGCGCGCGTAGTGCCAAATTCATTCTCGGCTGGCTGGTAAGGATCTGTTGCCGTGCCGATTGCGATGTGCTCGACGGGTTGATTGAGGCCGCCAGATTGATGGAAACCAAAATGGCGGGTCAGGTCACGCTCGATAAGGCCGCCGACATTCTGTTTGGCGTATATCTTGGTTTCAAATTCCGAGGCATTAAGCTCCATGTATTCATGGGTATAGCGCGCATAACAATAGTGGCAGCCGAATTCACAGCCTCGATAAGGGTTCACTGTCCACCGGAATGGGACGCGCTCAGAATTGCATTGGTTCAGAATCGACCGGACAGGCAGTAGGAAATACTCCGTCCCACGCTTGGCCTCAGCGAGGGGGGAGGAAGCGGCGAGGCGCGCAATGCCGACCAGTTCCGTTGCGGGCTTCGTTCTCCGGTCAGGCACCGGAAGGGGCGCGGAAGCACCGCTGTCGGACTCACAATTGCCGTGGCGAGCGGCTGTGGGGAAAAGGGTGAGGTTGGTCTGCTTCGCACGGGGCCGATGACGCTCAAGCGTCGCCGGGCGTGATCGAAGAATGGGAGAAGTGGCCATTGATAGCCTCGCCGCACGGGGGAAATATATTCGCTTTTCATTCGCCATGTCAAGCATTATTATTCGCTTTAGTTTCGCCTGTACGCCGGTACAAAGTCGCGCCCTGGAAACGTCCGTTGAAATCCCCGGCTGTGCTGAAAGGGGGGAGTTACACTAGCTGGAACACCCTGGGGGAGTATGCCTTGGCCGAAGTCGGCATTCTCGTCATCGACGACGATGTAGTAAGTCAGCGTGCGCTCAAAAGCGTGCTGGACTCCGAGGGCTGGCGGGTCCGCATCGTTGCGCAGGCTTCCCATGCATTTAGTGAGCTGGCAAGCGGCCAATGGAGCCTGATCATCTCCAACATTGCGTTGACACCCCTGCGAGGCCCTCTTTTCGCCATTTTGAGGGAGCTGGCACTGGCTGACTCTAATCTGCCAGTAGGCGAAACCAGCAACGGAACTGCTGTCATCACGCGGAAGGGCGTGCGCGTTTTGTTCGTGGTTCCTCTAACCTCCGCCAAAGAAGCACAACCCCTGCTAGAGCGCGAGGGGCTCGCTTACACCCTCAAGCCGTACCATCTGAATGACTTCCTCGAAAAGGTGAGCGAACTGCTTGTCGAGGCTGGCGCGATCGCCGAGCCAATCCGCGCCATGGGAGGCCTCACGAAGGGCAGGAGGCGCTTAATCAGTCGTCGAGCCGCAAGGGATTCTCGCCGCGGAGCGATGTTTGCCAGCCGCGAGGATTACCAAATGACCGAAGAAGAGATGGCCGATTTCGAAAGACAGGAAGAAGCAGAACGCAAGAAGCGAGAAAAGGAACTGAAGGACCGCGAACACCTCTGACGCCTACCGCAGCTCTCGCAATGATCCCCGCCTGTTGCCCTCAAAAAGCCTGCAAGGAAACTCAGCCTCCCCGTTCTGAGAAGTGAAACCCGCAGAGTGCGGCGTTCAATCATCTCGAGCGGTTGAGGAGGATTCCATGAAAAGCAGGCGGAACGAAGTTTCCCGGCTACTGGGCTGGTGCGTCTCGTTGGCATTGCTGTTCGCAGTCGTGATTGTGTGTATCGCGAGTTGTGCGGGGGCTCCGCCTCGGGAACGCGTCCCGGCCGAGCAAGCTTGGCGCTTGGCGCAGCCCGTGTCGTACGAGAACCTCACTATTTTCCCCGTGCTCTCCGCGCAGGACGCCGACACCAGTGGGTTCGCCACGCTCGACGAGGCGATTGCATCGGGCGACGTCATTGTGACCGAACAAGGAGAATACCTCCGGCGCAGGCGAGATGGTTCCACCGTCCCAACCGCCGCGACTAGCGCGCAGGTGAACCAACTCGTGCTGGTCAATCGTGGCAAGAGGCCATTGCTGCTGTTGGCCGGAGAAGTTGTCTCCGGCGGAAAACAGGATCGTATTATTGCGACGGACCGCATTGTGCCCATCGGTGGTGAGCCACTGCCGCTCGACGTTTTCTGCGTGGAGCACGGGCGCTGGACCGGCGGCTCCGACCAATTTTCAACCGCTTCCATGATGGTTCACCCGACCGTGCGCGAAAAGGCTGCGGTTGCTCAAGATCAGGGTAAGGTGTGGGCAGCGGTTCGGGGCGATACAGCAGCGGCTGGCGGCGTGGTCGGAGGCCTTCCAAGCGACTCAGAGAGTGCTAAGGCGCCTGTCGCGGCACCGCGGGTCTCGGCCGACGCACTATCGCGTGTGATTGTGTCGGCGGCTCCGACGCAATCGTACCGGAAGATCTACCAGTCATCCCCTGTCGGGGTTTCCGTCGAAACTTTTGCGCAAGAAATCGAAAAGCGATTCAACCGCGCAACGAGCGGGTTGAAAAACGAACGTGTCGTGGGCGTGGTTGTCGCTTACGGCGGAGAAGTCGCTTGGGGCGACATTTTCGCCTCTTCTGACCTTTTTAACGCCTATTGGCACAAGCTCTTGCGCAGCTACGTCGTCGAAGCAGTGACGCGCCCTGCCACAACCGAGAAGGCTTCGTTGGATGACGCGCGCGACTTTTTGCGGCCGCTAACGGGTCACACGCGAGAAGAGTCGGAGCCGGAAGTCTATCGCTGGGTAGAACGATCGGAAGGTCGCGAGTCCCAGATCGAAATCGAAGCGCTACATCCCACGCAGATCACTCTTCATTGGCTAAAGGTGCTCCACGCAAACTAGCGGATTCTCATCCGTCCACTGAAATCCCCAAGGCCCTTCAACCGAGAGGCCTTGGGACTTCAACAAGAGAGCTTGCACAGCACGACAGAATTCGCGCGGGGGTTTCAGTTCTTGGGAGGCGCGCTTTGCAAGGCGGGGTTTGTCTGGGCCTTGCGATACGGCTCAAAATCCGACCAAACAGCTTGGATTGTTGCCGCATCCAAGGGCCGCACGGTCGCCGGTGAATTTTTGTCCGGGTAAATCTCGAGTGTCACCTGGCCGCAACCGGGCGCAATCGCATCGGGCAAGTAATCATAAACGCCTCTGTAAGTCGTGTCGCTTACCGCAACCGATCCCGAGTTGTCTCCCTCAACAATAAGTTTGCCCGGGTAGATCGGCGTGATTTCTTGTGACCCGCACAGCAGCCTCATCCGGTAGAAATCGGTCTTGAAGCGCGCCTTCACTTGTCCGCGTGGCGCTGCCATCGAAGCCCAGAACTTCATTTTCAGTTGCGGCTCGACGCTGATCGTGATTACGGGCTTGTGCTCGTCGGCCTCCCAATTCTTGACTTCGGCGCCGGAGGATTCCTGCTGCGTTTCTTCACCGCGCTTCTTGTCTCGCTTTTCGCGTTCCTTCTCAAGAGCCTTTTGGCGCTCTGCAAAGAGGCGATACTCGAAAGCCGGCGTGTACACAACCACTTCGAAATCACCGACCGGAAATACATATGGAGTTCGGTCCACCTTGCCGGGAGGCGCCGACGCCCGAAGCGCATCGAGCGGGAAAGGATCCTTGGGTTCGACGGGCAGAAGCGTCGCCGACGGTGCGGGCCCGGTTGCTTTAGCCTTGGCTTGCTCGATCAGCGGCAGAGCTTCTTCGATTTTGACGATTCCGGAAAGGCCGGGCCCCCTTCCCGCCTGTTGGCTGAATGTCGTCACGCCGATCACAAATCCAGCCGCGTTGAATAGCGGCCCGCCAGAGTTTCCCGGGTTGATGTTGACATCGGAAATGATCGCCTTGGCGTCAACGCGGCTCACGACTCCGGTAGTCAAGACCTTCTGCTGGTTCAATGGGCTGCCGATTGTGAAAACGCGGTCGCCTTCCGTCACTGCGGGGGCTTTCCCGGCATCACCCCTCGCAATCGGAGCGACAACGGCCTCTGGATAAGCTGCAAGATTTGCGCGCAGCACGGCAATATCCTTGGCCGGGTCTGAAGCAAGCAAGATTGCCGCAACCTTGCGTTTCTCGTCGAACTGCACCGAAAGATATTCGGACTTCGAGACGACGTGGTCGTTTGTCACAATCAAGCCGCTAGGGTCCACGATAAAGCCCGTGCCATGCCCAAACTCGCTGTACACCGTTGCCACACTGTTTCGCAGGTGTTTGAAGAGTTCAGAGAGATCGTCGCCGGCGCGCGGCGCTTTTTCAGGCTCGATTGGCGTGACCTTCGCTGTGTCGTTGCTTAGATCAAGCGAGAAATCGGCTCCCGTGAGAGTGAATTGTGTTTCCCATTGGTAGCGTTTTCCCTGGAATTCGACGGGTTGTGGCGTCGTGAGTTTGTACTTGCCCGGCGGCAGAGCGGCTTCAGCCGCACCGTCGAAGCCGGTCTTCATCGTCAGAGGCTCACCTGTTGTATCCGTCCGTCGAACCACCAGCGCAAGGTGCGGCACGGGCTTTTGGTTCAAGTCTTTGTCAACCAGGATGACGCGCACCTTTAGCCGCACCGTTGCAACCTGCGAATAGGCTGCAAAGCAAAAGATAAACATGAAAGGGATTGCCAGTGCCGGGCGCTTCATCGACCACTCCTCTCACCGTGACGGGATCGTTGTCAGTCGAGAATGTGACCCGCTGGCGAAATTGTCAAGCCGAAGGCAACCGGCGCACTTCGCTTCTGTCAAGTGTGCGGGCAAGAAGCTCCGTGATCGTCTTCCCAAGAACCAGGTGACGCGCGCCGGGAGCAATTTCGGCTAGCGGCACGAGAACAAACCGGCGCTCCGCCATGCGCGGATGCGGGATTTCGAGCCCCGGCTCGCGAACGATCGCAGAATCGAACAGCAGAATGTCCAAGTCAATCGTGCGCGGTCCCTTGGGCACGTGGCGCTGGCGGCCGAGCGATCGCTCGATTTCGAGAATTGTGCGCATCAATTCTTGCGCTGTCAATTCCGTTACCGCTTCCACCGCACAGTTCAGAAACCAGTCCTGCGAAACCACATCTACCGGCTCTGTTTCGTACAGCGACGATTGCCGCACCACGCGCACTCCATGCGCGCCAAGCGCTTCGATTGCCCGCGCGATATTCCGCGCGCGATCTCCTATGTTCGACCCTAGCGACAAATAGACTGTCTTCATGTGCCGGGTGTGCTTGCAGAACTCGCGGCTAAGATGGGGATTCTCAAGTGAAGAGGCCGGGCTGGCGGCGGGGCTCGTCCATCCCGAAATGCTTGTACGCGAGGGCGGTGGCGACGCGGCCGCGCTGCGTGCGATCGAGCAATCCGAGTTGCATCAGATAAGGTTCGTAAATTTCCTCGATGGCGTCCTCTTCCTCGTTGAGAGATGCGGCAATCGTATTCAGTCCCACCGGCCCGCCGGAATACTTTTGAATGATCGTGAGGAGCAGATTGCGGTCCACGTCGTCGAGGCCGTGTTCGTCCACGCCCAGCATCGCCAGCGCGTCGCGCGCGACCCCGGCGGTGACGTGTCCTTGAGCGCGAACTTCCGCATAATCCCGGACGCGCCGCAGCAAGCGATTCGCCACGCGCGGAGTCCCTCGACTACGCCGCGCAATTTCGATTGCCCCGGGCCCGTCTATCGTGATCCCCAGTATCTTTGCAGAGCGCTCGACGATCCGCAGGAGGTCCTCGGCCGAATAAAAATCCAGCCGGTGAACGATTCCAAAGCGCGAACGCAACGGCGCCATGATGAGTCCCGCGCGCGTGGTGGCCCCGACCAACGTGAAGCGGTTCAAATGATACGGATGCACGCGCGCCCCCGGGCCCTGCCCAATGATCAGGTCCACGCGAAAATCCTCCATCGCGGGATAGAGGATTTCTTCCAGCGATGGTTGCAAGCGATGAATCTCGTCGAGGAAGAAGAAGTCGCGAGCATCGAGCGCCGTCAATACCGCCGTTAAATCACCCTTCTTTTCCAGCAGCGGCCCGGAACTGACTTTGATCTCCGATCCCATTTCGTGCGCGAGGATTTGCGCAAGAGTCGTTTTCCCAAGGCCAGGCGGACCATAGAGCAAGACGTGGTCGAGCGCCTCGCCTCGCGCTCGCGCCGCCTCGACGGCAATTTGCAGGTTTTCCTTGACGCGATCCTGCCCAATGTAATCGCCGAAGCGCGCCGGGCGGACGCTTGCCTCGATGCGCGCGTCCTCGTCGAACGCTTTGCCCGAAACGATGCGATTTCGTCCGTCCGTCATTTTGTCTTTTATTTATACATCTCCAAAACTGAATGCGCTTCCTGCAAGTGGAGCTCCCGCTCTAAGCCTCGCGGCTTGCATGCTCCGTCTTCTGCGCTGCGCCACCTCCGAGAAGCTTCAGCGAAGCGCGTAGAAGATTCTCAAAATCGGCTCCGCTTGCGACGCGGGCCTTTTCGATCGCCTTCTCGACCGACCGCGCATCGTATCCGAGATTGACGAGCGCCGAATTGACGTCGGATTCGACCTGCGAACGTGGCGCCGGCTTTCCCGCTTCGTGAACTTCCACCGCCGCAAGCTTGTCGCGCAGTTCGACCACAATTCGCTCGGCAGTCTTCCGCCCTACGCCGGGGATGCGCACCAGCTCAGCGAGATCGCCCTTGCGGATCGCGGGGACAAGTTCCTCAAGGCTCATCCCGGATAGAATCTTCAGCGCCAGCGATGGTCCAACGCCAGAAGCGGAAATTAATATTTCGAAGCACTGCTTCTCGCGGGCCGTCAGGAATCCATAGAGCGAAAGTTGGTCTTCGCGCAAATGCGTGTGGATGAGCAGCGTTGTCTCGTCGTGGAGGGCCCCGAGACCGGTGAACGTCGAGAGCGGGATTTGCACCTGATATCCCACGCCGTTCACGTCGAGCAGGACCTGGTTCGGGCGTTTGTCAGTCAACTTGCCGCGGAGCGAGCCAATCATGTCGAGCGATTATTGATTAGCGCCGCATGCCTGTCAACGAACCCGACACGCGTGTTTCGGAATGGCATAGATACGTGTTTCTGTTGCAGGCGCGTACGAAAATTTGGAGGGGGGAACATTTCTCCACTACTCGCGTGGACCTGCAACGTCCGCTGCTGGGAAATCGATGCTCGCACGCGGGACGAAGCGATTCTTCACGACGAAGATGAAGTTTCTTGCTCACTCCATCCGCAGTTCTGTTCTCCCTGCAAAACATGACGCGTCTAAGCGAGTGCAAGGGGACAGAAACGGCAAGGAGGAAAGGGGAAAATGTCACGTCGTGTGTTGACAGTAGCGTTCGCGGCTCTCATGGTGCTGGCGCTCGTGAAGCCAGCAGCGGCCCGCAACAAAACGGCGACAGATTCTAAGATGACCATCGCCACAACGTTGGATCTCCTCAACCCCGTCATGCTTGCGGGCAAATAACTGGCACCTGGCACATACGAAGTAAAGGCAGACGACACAAAACTCACGTTGAAGCTCAAGGGCAAAGTGGTCGCCGAGGTCCCGATGCAATGGAAGGACGAACAGAGCAAAGCGAAATATTCCGCCGTCGTCGTTGCGGATCAGATCAAAGAGTTCCACTTCGGCGGGAAGATGCGGTTCGTCCAAGTCGCAGAATGATTTCCCTGCTTCGGTCTACCTCGGCGGGCAGCTTTCGCTTCGTGCGTCTGCTGCTCGCTGAACAACCCTTCTCCAACTTAGCGCGCTTCTTCCCAGAACTAATTCGATTCTGTTACAGGCGTGTACGTTCCTTCTGAATGGCTTCGTCGATTAACGCCCTCAATTCAGCGCGCGTCAACGTGATGCGTTCCGTTTCATTGACCTCGGAGGTGACCGGCCGCTCGACTCCCCCGGCCGCCGCGGTTTGCAAGCCATACCGCGTCCGCGCCGCGATTAGCTTGTCGACGTCATTGCTGGAAAGCAAAACCTGCTTTCCGAGAAGTTCGGTCACAAGAGCGACGCGGGCATAATGTTCCGTTGTGTCCATTCGGCAAAAAGCAGTGAGCAAGTCCGGCCCGCATGCGACGACGCCGTGATTCGCCAGGAGGATTGCGTCATAGCCCTTGACGAGCGGCTCGATTGCCTCGGTCAACTCGGGCGTGCCCGGCGTGCCATAGCGAGCGACAGGCACGCAGCCAAGCGCGACCACAAGCTCGCAGAGGATGGCTTTGTTCAGCGGGATTCCGGCAGCCGCGTAACCGGTTGCAACGGGCGGATGCGCGTGGCAAACCGCGCTGACATCTGGCCGGAGGCGATAGATCAGAAGATGCATGGCCATTTCGGACGAAGGGTTCCGGCTGCCGCACAGCTTGTGGCCTTCTAAATCCGTGATGACCAAGTCGTCCTCGGTCATCATGCCCTTGCTGATACCCGTGGGAGAAGTCAGGATACGTTGCGGGTCCAGGCGCAAAGATATGTTGCCGTCGGTTGACGCGATATACCCGCGTTCGTAGAGCCACCGGCCAACAATGCAAAGGTCTCGCCGATGTTCCTCTTCCGTTTTCCGAGCGCCCGATGTCACCGAGTCAGTGTTCAGTTTGCGCCTCCACATTTCGACTCGCGTAGACGAATTCTACGCGTAAATTCCCCGGAGCTTCATAGCCCGCGCCACGCGATCGATTGCAACGATGTACGCCGCAACGCGATTGTTCACGCCATGACTCTCGGCAGTCTCGACCACGTGGTCGAAGCTCTGGTCCATCACGTCCTGCAATCGCTCGTTCACTTCGCTCTCGCGCCAGAAAAACCCCTGGCGATCCTGGACCCATTCGAAATAGCTGACCGTAACGCCTCCGGCATTCCCGAGTATGTCAGGAACGACGAAAACTCCTTTTTTGTCGATGAGCGAGTCGGCGTGGGACGTGACCGGGCCGTTGGCTCCCTCGCAGAGAATGCGGCAATCAACGCGGTGTGCGTTCTGTGTCGTGATTTGGTTCTCTTTTGCAGCGGGCACAAGGATGTCGCAGGGGCGGAAGAGAACTTCCTGCGCGCTCGTCTTCTCTCCACCCGCAGGAAATTCCGGCAACGGTTTCCGTTGCGCATACACCCAGTCCATGAGTTTCGGGATGTCGAAGCCTTTTTCGTTGTAGAGACCCCCGTTGATATCCGCCACGCCGATGATCCTGTACCCGGCTGCGTGCATCAGCGAGGCAGCCTGCGATCCTACGTTGCCAAAGCCCTGAATGACGACGCGACAATCTTCGCGCTTCATCTTGAGCTTCGCAATTGCTCTGTTGCAGCACATCATCACGCCGCGGCCGGTCGCTTCTTTCCGTCCCTGCGAACCACCCAGGTCGAGCGGCTTCCCCGTGACGACAGCGGTCGTGGCGCGCCGCGCGTGCATCGCGTACGTGTCCATCACCCACGCCATGGTTTGATCGTTCGTTCCGATATCCGGGGCAGGAACATCGCGCTCGGGTCCAAACCAATCCGCTAGTTCGGCCGTGTAGCGTCGCGTGAGGCGTTCGAGCTCGTGTTTCGAAAGCTTGGCCGGATCGCAAATCACGCCACCCTTTGCGCCTCCAAAAGGAATATTCACGACGGCGCACTTCCACGTCATCCACGCCGCCAGCGCCCGCACTTCGTCGATGGAAACATCCGGCGCAAAGCGAATGCCGCCTTTTCCGGGGCCTCGCACCACGGAATGCAGGACTCGGTAACCTATGAATACTTCGAGATTCCCGTTGTCGAGTGCCACGGGGATGTACAGCGTGATTTCCTTGCTGGGATACTTCAAGAAGCGATAGACGCCTTCTTCCAAACCCAGCTTCCGGGCAGCCATTTCAAACCGCGCTTCAGCAGATTGATAGACGTTGAACTCGCTTCGATCAGCCGCGGCCATGTTGACCCCCTCTGACAAGTCTCTCGAAGAAATTGTTGTTTCCGCCAGCGCAGCACGCCGACTGGCCATTTCCAAACTCACCCAAAATGCAATTCGGATGACCCCAGTCAGTATACGAACACGCGCGAAGGCACGCAAGAAAAGCGTCCGAATACGAGCCAACGGTCAGAAGCAAGCCGCAGGACTCCTCACTGGCGTGGAAGGCGCTTGACGAACTTCTCCAGCAGGAGGCCCGCCAGGAGCGTGTGGTCGTGCCTGACGACTCCGTCTTGACGCAGGAGATCGCCGCTGACGCACTTCAATTTCATGCGGGCGAGTTCCACCAGCGACGGAAGCACTGGCTCGGCGCCTTGCTTGCGGTAGCGTCGCAGCAAGCGTGGCGACACGGGCGCGCGATTCACGACAACAAAGTCAAAGAGACCTCTGCGCGTGTGTTCGTAAATGGCGCGGACGTGATCTGCAACCGAATAGTGCTGCGTCTCGCCGGGCTGCGTCATCAGATTAGCGATGTACACACAGGTCGCGCGAGAATGCGCGATCACTTCCACAACTTCCTCGACCAAAAGGTTGGGGATGATGCTGGTGTAGAGCGAGCCCGGCCCAACCAGGATCAGGTCGGCTTCACGAATCGCTGAGAGCACTTCCGGGACCGGCCGGACCCTGCGCGGGACCAACCGAATGCACCGGATGCGTTTGCGCGAGCGAGAGATGTTCGTCTCGCCAGCGACAATCGTTCCGTCCTCGAGTTCCGCTTCGAGCGTCACATTCTGCGCCGTCGTCGGAAAGATTCGCCCTCGAATTGCAAGCACTTGAGAAGAAACACGGACGGCTTCTGGAAAGTCTCCGGTGACATTCGTCAACGCCGTCAGGAACAGGTTGCCAAAACTATGACCGGCGAGGCCTCGGCCGGAAGGAAAGCGATACTGGAACAGATGCCCGAGGAGATGCTCATCCTTCGAAAGCGCCACCATGCAATTGCGTATGTCGCCCGGAGGAAGAACTTGGTATTCGCGGCGCAATCGGCCGGAACTGCCGCCGTCATCCGTCACGGTGACGATGGCCGCAAGATCGGCGATCGGCCGACGCACCCGCTCCTTCTTCCGGCTCGCAACAAACTCCTTCAAGCCGCGAAGCACTGTCGAGAGACCTGTGCCGCCGCCCAATGCGACAATTCGCACGGGCCGAGTGCGTCGCTGCGAGAACTTTTTCACGGACGAAAGGTTTATCCGGCCGAACCGTCTCGCTCAGGGTAGAGCAACTCGGTGAAGCGCGGGTCTTCCTGCAAGAATGAGAAATCCTCGTCGTTGCGGGCGTGGTAACGATTTTCCGGGCGCAACTGAATTGCGATTTTCAAGTTCTCCATCGCGGAGTCCGCTTCGCCGGTTAGGCAATCAAGCGCGGCCATCGCATAGACGATGTGGTCGGCTTTCGGAGCGGCCTTGAGCGCGCGGTCAAGATGCTCGCGCGCCTCGTCCCAGCGTCCCAAATTCATCAAGGCGATTCCCTGCGTGTAGTGATCTTCGGCAGTCTTGAGGACAGGCACTGGCGGGCGCGAAATTCGCTGCTCGCAGACGCGCAGATGTGTCTTGGCACGATCGCCCAATTCCTTGCTCGGACCTTCCAATACGTGTTCGAGGAGCTGTTTTGCGCGAAGAAACTTTTGCTGCTGGAAGTATTTGAGAGCTTCCTCGTAGGTTTTCAGTTGTTGCCGCCGAGCAGGAGCCTCGGGGTCGGGAGGAGCTTCTTTAGCCCTCGCGCCTGCACCTAAACTCCTATTGCTCATCAACTTATGTGCCACCCTGGGGGAGCGGGTTGACCGGATTGTGCGGCGTTTCACGGGTGTACCTCTTCGCACATCATGTCGAAACCATAGCAAATTCAATGAATTGCGTCAATGCGGGCAATTCACTGTCCCAGCGCCGCTTCGCTTTTGCCTCTGCCTTTGCTTTTGGTAGTCATTCTCGAGTCGGCGCACTTCGTCGTCTGAAGGCTCTCTGTTCATTTTTGGTTCCCCCCATCGGACCATCTGTGCCGCCCAACATGATTTCCAAGTCCCACTTTGCCGTATGTTGCAAATTTCCATACTGCTTATTTTCAACAACTTACGAAGATTTATAATCCCTGTACTCAGGATTAGAGCCCCATGCCTTGCCTCTGGCCTGGTAGGGGCAGTCGCCGCGAATACACGATGGGTCTCTCCGCGCAGGAGCACTTCTCTCCTCGCCATGTTCTTTCCTTTTCATGGTAAACGTCCGACTCACTCTAGCACGCCGTGCAGGCGCATTTGAGTTAGCGGAAGGTAAACAGGTAAGCGCTTGAAAAGGGAGGACGTGGTGTCAATCAGGCATTCCGAATTCGTAGGCAAACGGAATCGAGTTTCTGGAAGTGCGTGCCTGTTAGTCCGACTTGCGCAATGCAGCGCGCATCGACCATTCCAGGAACGCGACCGCGGCAAATCCGTCGATAGGAAGGATCAGCATGTAGTTCCGACCCTTGAACTCACACACGTAATCGATGAAGAGAAGAACGGCCAGCGCGTGGACTAAGACTAGAATTCCGAGCGACGCCCAAAACCTTAGGCGCTTTCGGAATCTCCAGTACACCGCAATCAAGATTGCAAGACAACAAGTGGCGCAAAACATGAGCTGCATCCACCACTGGTTTTTGTCATCCCAAATCCACGGGGCCCACTGAAGAGACGCAAACGCGCCCGCCAACAAGCACGTAGCGATTACTATCCCCACCAAATACGGATTCGATGAAAGCTTTGCTCCCGTGTTCGGCGGGTGGGCCAACTTTTGTTCCTCATTCACCGGATGCTTTGAAACGAAGGCCAAAGCGGATGGTACCACCGAAGTATTTCACTTCGGAGTATATTCACTGCGCACGGGTGCCCTTGCTCGCAAGGGTGGGGGTGCTTCGGTGGGATGTTCAGCCCGTGCCTAAACGAAGTCGGAAACAATTTGTGCGCTGTGTGCTCGTCCGCCCGAAAAACCCCAGAATTTATGGGCGACCCGGCCGAGGTGGAAACGGAGCATGGGGAAGCCAACGGGGGAAGGTTGTCAATTGCGAAGCAGGGGGCAAGGCGGCGCGTTGGCCTGTGGGCGGGGCGTGTGCTATAAGTAGCCGTCTGCTAGTTCTGAGGAAAATGTGCCATTCATAAATTTTCCCGCTCGCGAAATTAATTGCAAGCTCGTTTACTACGGCCCGGGTCTGGGCGGTAAAACCGCCAATCTGCAGTGGATCTACGACCATACGGGGACCGGGCAAAAGGGAAAAATGGTTTCGCTGGCGACGGAAACCGACCGCACGCTTTTTTTCGACTTCCTTCCGCTCGATCTGGGAACCGTTCGCGGATTCCGCACGAGATTCCATCTCTATACCGTGCCTGGACAGGTTTTTTACGAAGCGAGCCGGCGGTTGATTCTAAAGGGCGCGGATGGAGTGGTGTTCGTCGCGGATTCGCAGGAAGAGCGGCTCGACGCGAATCTGGAAACGCTCGAAAACTTGCGCGAACACCTGAAGGATCACAACCTGGATTTCGCAACCATTCCCTACGTCCTGCAGCTCAACAAGCGCGATCTGCCGAATATCCTGCCCGTGGAAGAATTGCGCAATCAATTGAACGTCAAGGGTGAACCTGTCGTGGAGTCGGTCGCGATTACTGGACAGGGCATCTTCGACACGCTGAAAGAAGTCGCCAAGCTCGTTCTCGCCGAACTCAAGAAGAACGCCTAGTGTGTCTCTTGGTTGGAGAGATGAAAGCTCACCTCGACAATTTGGCGCACTGAAACTGGCGCTCCGTCAGGCCCAATCGCTGGTCTGAAACGCCACGATCGAACCGCCAGAATGGCTCGGAATGTCAAGCCATCAGGCAACGCTTTCATAACCCGAATGTTGCGGGCCCGACCGTCCTCGTCAACCACAATTAACAACCTGACCACACCCTGAGTCTTGCTCCTCACTGCCTCATCGGTGAATTGCGCTGGCGGACAGTAGAGACACGCTGGGTAGGAGTTGCCTTTTGTTCCTGATGAGGGATAGCTATCAGTAGCATCCTCGTTGACGCTCATACTGAGCAATCGCTTTGTTTCATCCGTCAGGGGAATGGCGGCCTTAAACTCCTTATCAATATGCCGGTCCGCCACCCGGTACAAGCGCACGATGACCTCGAGGTTGTCGCCCTGCAAAGACAACTCACACTGAGTGAAAGCTTCTGCCTTTAGTTCTTGAGTCAGCCATTGCTGGGCATAAACGTCCACAAGAACCGAGGGGGCAAAGCGATTTTCCTTAAGAGCGTCTTGAATCTGGGTTGCCTCAATTACCTTGAAGGCCGTCCCTGATTTCCCAAGATCGATTCTGAAATCATCGGCGAGCTTCTGACCTAGCGCGGTCATCTTGTCGCCGGGGCCGATAAAGTCGAACAAAACGACGGTCTTCACATTTGCGTGAGTGATTGCATCCGTCATCTGAGAGGCGAGTGCAATGATTTGAGGTTCCTGCGCAGGCGCGCAAGGGATGGCCAGGATAGCAAGAATAAATGCGAGGAATACTTGCACAAGGCGTAGCTCCTTACTTACGTTATGCAGCGGGAATTATACCATTCAGCGGATTGGCGACGTTCAATTACTGCCGCTAGCGCGGGCGGCGCCACGGAAACTCGTGATGGCCATCGGCTCGTCTGTGAACGTGGGGATGGCTTTAATCAAACGAGTGAGCTCGAGGACTTCCTTGACGCGTCCCACGGGATTCAGGAGCTTCAGGATGCCGCCTTGCCGGCCGAGCGTGACGAATGTACGGACCAGCGTGCTGATGCCGGAGCTATCGATCTGCGGGACGTCCGCAAGGTTGATGAGAATGGCGGACTGAGAGCGCTGCATAAGGCCGCTCAACGCCGCCGCGAGAGAGTCGTTGCTATCGCCAATCAGGATGCGCCCGTGCAAATCAAGGATCGTGACGTCGCCGGATTGCCTCGCGAGAATCTGAAGGCCCATTGCATTCTCCCCTAACAGCCATACGTGGGGGCGCAATTCACGAGCGCGGTGACCTTACTGGGGCCATCCGTTTGGCGCATTATAACCCCGCAAAGATTCGATCACGCAAACGATTGCGCTGGCCATGTGTCCTCACGGAGTTAACAGCGGGGATAGCTGCCGCGGTGCAAGCGCGGCTTGACAGTGCAGCGACGCGACGATTAGGGTGGCCATGATGAAAGCATTGCGTCTGCACCGGTGGAGCGTTACACCGCGCGAAGCGGCACGCATTCAATTGCGCCTGCGCGAACGGCTGGAACTCGCGGACCGCTTGCCGAAGATTGAGACGGTGGCCGGGGCGGATGTGGCGGTCGATTTGCAACGAGGGCGCGCGATTGCAGGAGTGATCGTCTCTGGCTTCCCGGAGATGAACGAAATAGAGCGCGCGTGGGCGGAACGAAAAATCACCTTCCCGTATGTTCCAGGCCTGCTCAGTTTCCGCGAAATTCCCGTGTTGCTCAAAGCGTTCGCTCGGCTGCGCCGCGCACCCGACTTGATCTTCTGCGATGGGCACGGCTACGCGCACCCGCGCCGCTTTGGGATTGCGTGTCACCTTGGCGTTCTGCTCGACCGGCCAACCATCGGCTGCGGGAAATCAATCCTGGTCGGGAGAGCCGAGCAGCCATTGCAAAGAGTTGGCAGTTGGACGCCGCTCGTGGATAAAGACGAGGTCGTTGGCGCCGCTTTCCGGACGCGCGAGGGCGTAAAGCCGGTCTATATTTCGCAAGGGCACCGCATCTCGCTCGAAAGCGCAATCAATTTTGCGCGCAGCGTCACGGACGGCTTCCGAATCCCAAGGCCCACGCGGGAAGCAGATCACTTTGTCGAAGCAGTGAAGCGTGGCGAGTTCAAGCAACGATCGAGATCGAAAAAACAGGCGTAGATAAAAATAACGGGAGGTGAATGCCAACGGGCGTTCACCTCCCGGGGTGGGTGGGGTGATTGCAGAAGCCTCCGGCTGCGATCTCCAAAACCCGCGCCTCAGTTCCTGCAACCCGGCTCATCGCCGGTGCCACATATGATTCTTGGTATCACATATTTGGAAGCGTGTCAACTTCTATTGCCGTCTCTTTCGGAGTTTTGAGACTGATCCAACGCTTCCCTAACTTTGCGGGCCAATTCCCGGGCAGAATGAGGCTTCTGAATGACGGGCAAACCCTGCTGCTGGACTTTGTCGAGCAAGCCGATGTCGGAACTCTATCCAGTCGCAAAAATGACAAGCAACCCCTTATTTTCCATGGAGATCCGAGCGTACACCTCAGGGCCATTCAACTTAGGCAACACGACATCCAGAACCGCCAGGTCGATCCCATTGCCGGATTCCCTGAGTTCGTGCAAAGCCTGCTCCCCATCAGATGCCAGAACGACGCTAGCCCCGCGCCACCGATCAAGTTCGTAATAGCCCAAACTGTTGCCAGCCCCAGTGCCGGTCCCATCGGAGTTTTCCAGTCAGTGAAGCCACCGGAAAACTCCAATGACCTTATCGGCTGAATTTATTATTCGGCCAGCGGGGTCTCAGGAGTATTTCTTATTGCTGGGCCGTGGCGGTCTGAGGGGGGTGGCTCGCGAAGTACTGGCCAAGGTTTGTCGCGAGCTGCTGCAGCCCAGCACGCACGTTGCGGTCCAGTGCCTCGACAACGTCTAGCATCGTCTTCCCATGAGCAGGCTCGTCATGGGAATAGGAATCGCTCCACACATCCATCCCGGCTTTGGAATCGAAGAGGGAAATCTGGATTGAGAAACGTCCGGCCAGTTCGGGCTTGTCCACCTCATAGAATGCTATCAGGCGACCGCGGATGATGTAATTGCCGCGGAAGTTCGAGCCGATGTGCGAGACCGATCGGTACTGCCCTGTGGACCGAAGAGACGTGATCAAGAGGTCTTGAATCATGCCCACAGGGGGTTCAGCCCATCGCTCATATTCATAAGTTCCAAGCTGAACTGATCCGGCGCCGTAAACGATGCGATCATCCCGGTAGAGATGCGCCGTCGTGAGTCGCGCCACAAGAAGACTGATGGGAAGCGGCGCAGACGGCGCGACTGCCGGAGCGGAACCCATATCAAGAACGTAATACTTCACGGGGCGCGTGGCGCCACACCCGGCGGTGATTCCCGCCAGCACGACAACCAATATAGCTTGCTCGATGCGACGCATTACTGCTCCTTGTCCTTCCCAGCCCTACTTCTCCGGAGCCTGGCCAGGATTGTGCGGCTTCAAACCCGAAGCGCGAATTAGAGTGTAAGGTCTTGTCTTAACCGTTTCGGCGAACGAGTTCAGGTTCTCCGTAACGTGCCGCAGGTTGTCGATAATTTCGTCCAGGTTATCTGAATTGGTGTTGGCTGAGCGATCCAGTTGGTCAGTCAAAGACGCGGCAGAGGCCAGCGCCTGCCGGAGGCTGATGATCGCTTGGTGAATGTCGGGGCGGTCCTCCGTAAGCATGGCATCGATATGGGCAAGCGCATCATTGGCCTGGGCGGACGTCTTCCGGAAATCGTCAATCAAGGGCCCAAGTTTCGCGCTCGTACTATTGACGTTGTTCAAAGTTGAGCGGAGCGCCGGCCGGTTTTCCTCAAGCATCCCACGCGCATTGGCCAGGCTCTCGCCAATATTGGCGCGGTTCTGCGCGTTCAATAGATCGTTCACCCGGTCGAGAGTGTCTTTCAAAGACACAACGCGATCATTCAGATTGATGAGCAATTGGTTTGCAGTGGGTCCCATCTGGGCAATCATCCCCTTAATGTCATCCAGGCTCATAGTGTCGATTGCCTTAAGCGTCGCGCCTCTGCCGGCTCTCGGCGCTGATGGGGTTCCGGGATTGATGCCGAGAAAATTGTCGCCCAACGGACTGAGGCTCGCAATGACGACTGTGCTGTCGGTCTTTACGGGAACATTCGGGCGAACGGTGAAATCAACTTCCATCCGTGCGGGATTGTTCGGGTCGCTTTGCACCTGCTCGACCCGGCCCACGGGGGGTCCGCCTGCATAACGCACTTCGGTTCCCGGCGCCAGCCCGCCCGCACTCTTGAAATACGCGCGGTAAGGAGTGTAGCTTCGGCTGAGCGTCCCGGACAGAATGAAAACTGTAATGATGAGCAGCGCTGCAACGACCAGGACAAACAACCCGACGATTGCTTGCTCGCGTTTGGAGTCCATTGGGTTCCTCGAAATATCCAGACCTGCGGGTCCGGCAAGTACCCCTCAAGGATGCGCCGGAGTATACCACGACACGCGCTAGTCCAGTCTTATTGGCGCTGCGGCGGACGTTCGCCGGTCAGCATTTGCAAATAGTCGATCTCACCTGTCAATTCCGGCTCGGGAATTCGGTCCAGAAATTGGCGCACGCGCGGGTGCTGGCTCTCACGCAATTGTTTTGGCGTTCCATCGCAGACGATGATTCCCTTGTCGAGCAAGATCATCCGATCGGCGATCAGGAAGGCACTGGCCAGTTCGTGCGTAACGACAACAATCGTTATGCGAAACGCTTTCTTCAGCTTCAGAATCAAGTCGTCGATGCCCGCGGCAATGATGGGGTCAAGCCCCGCCGACGGCTCGTCGAAAAAAAGGATCTCTGGGTCCATAGCCAGGGCGCGCGCAATCGCTGCGCGCTTCTTCATCCCGCCGCTCAACTGCGCCGGCATGTAGCTTTCGAATCCCGAGAGGCCAACCTGATCAAGTTTCAAACGGACGACAATCTCGATCGTGGATTCGTTCAGCGGAGTGTGTTCGCGCAACGGCAGGGCGACGTTTTCGCCGACGGTCATCGAACCAAAAAGCGCTCCGCCCTGGAACGACATGCCCATCTTCTTGCGCAGTTCGTCGCGCTCCGCCTCCGACATGGCGGCGAAATTTCTTCCGCGGATCCATATCTCTCCATCGCGAGGCTGTTCCAACCCCACGAGCGCGCGAAGCAGCGTGCTCTTGCCGGAGCCCGAGCCCCCCAAAATGACCATTGTCTCGCACTGCTTGACCTCAAAACTGATTCCATGCAGGATTTCGCGTTCCCCATAGTTGACGCGCAGATTTCGTACTGCGATCGCCGGCCCACTATATTCCGCTGGCGCTTTGTCTTCGCGAATTGGCAGTGCAGTCATGACGCTTACCGTGGCGCCGTGAAATAGAAAATTGCAGTGAAAATCAGGTCCACGATGATGACAAGAAAGATCGATTTCACGACGGCGGAAGTGGTGGAACGCCCGACTTCTTCTGAACCGAGCCCTGTGGAAAAACCTTCCTGGCATCCCACGGCCGTGATTACAAGGGAGAACATCGCGCTCTTGACCAAGCCGGTGTTGATGTCGCGCAAAACAAGGGTATCCATCGTGGCACGAATGTAACTGCTCCACGTGAACCCCGCGCTCGTGACACCAAAGAGCCCCCCGCCGAACACTCCCATCAAATCTGACCATGTCGTGAGGCATGGCAGCATCAAGAGCATGGCAAGAAATTTTGGAGCAACAAGGAAGGGGATGGGTTCGAGCGCCATCGTTTTGAGCGCATCGATTTCTTCGTTGACCTTCATCGTGCCGATTTCGGCCGCAAAGGCAGATCCCGAACGCCCAATGACCACAACCGCAGTCATCAACGGACCCAACTCGCGTGTCATGGAAATCGCAACGGCGCCTGCCACCAAATGCAAGGCTCCCAGCCGGCGCAGTTCATACGCGCCCTGGAGCGCAAGGATCATCCCGACGAAGAAGGAAATCAAAGAGACAATGGGAATGGCTTCCACGCCGACTGCCATGGCCTGATGCATGGCGCGTCCGAGGCGGAACGTGCGTCCGCGAAAAGGGTCAATGAAAACGGTCCGTGCCGCGCCACCTGCCAGCCTCGCCAGGTTTCCCACATATGCCAAACCGTCGATCGTGGCTGCGCCGATGTTTTCCATCATTGCCATTTTTGATTCCCGATTGACTGAGCCTCCGGAAGGAACCCGCAGGGGCCGCCCGAGCCGCTATTTTGCCGGAGCGGCGTTGCCGCCGCCTCCGCGCAGGGCTTCCTCTTCGCTGTCGTAGACGTCAAACACTTTAATAAGCCGCGTAAGCTCGAGCACCTCGCGTGTCGTTCGACCCAGCCCGTATAGAGCCAATCCGCTCTTCAGATCCCGAGAAACCTTCAGACCCTCTACAAGCGAAGCCACCCCCGCGCTGTCGATGTATCTCACCTTCTGCAAGTTAATGACGACGCGAGGAACGTGCTGTTCTCGCAGGAGATCCAACAGCACCTTGCGCACCTCAGGCGAACTGTAGAGCGTGATGTCCCCTGTGACGTCGATGATGGTCGCGCTTCCGGACACCCGCGTAGTGATATTCATAAACCAGGCCCTCTCAAAGGCGTGCAGAGTCTTTTGCCAGAGTTCGTGTCTGGATGCAACCTCTTTCGTCGTGGGGAGGGCGTCGGCTGGGCCGTGCCTGAGCTACGCCATACCGGAAGCCGGAACCGCTCTGCGTACCGTCCTAGCCACGCATGTCGAGTGGCACGTAGGAGCGCTGGTCGTGCCCAAGATAGACTTGGCGCGGTCGCGAAATCTTCTGCTCCATGTCCAGCAGCATCTCCTCCCACTGCGCAATCCAGCCCGACGTGCGCGGGATGGCGAACAGAACCGGAAACATCGTCACCGGAAAGCCCATCGACTGATAGATGAGTCCTGTATAGAAATCCACGTTGGGATAGAGGCGCCGCTTGATGAAGTAGTCGTCGGCCAGCGCGATGCGTTCGCATTCAAGCGCAATATCTATCAGCGGGTTCCGGCCCATCACGTCAAACACTTCATAGGCAATGCGCTGGATGATCCTGGCGCGGGGGTCATAATTCTTGTAAACGCGGTGACCGAAACCCATCAGCAGTTTCTCGCCCGCCTTCACGCGCTTGATGTAATCCAGAACATTGCCCGGGGAACCGATCTCCACTAGCATCCGCAAGACCGCCTCATTTGCGCCTCCGTGGAGCGGGCCGTAGAGTGCCGCAGTGGCCGCAGCCGTTGCGGAATACGGATCCACATGCGAACTGCCGACAGCACGCATCGAGGTGGATGAACAATTCTGTTCGTGGTCCGCGTGCAGAATGAAAAGGATGTCGAGCGCGCGCTCGAGCGTCGGGTTCGGCCGGTATTTCAACTCCGTGGTCCGGAAGAGCATGTTGAGGAAATTGCCGCAGTAGCTGAGATCGTTGTCGGGATACGCGAACGGCATTCCCAAACTGTGCCGGTAGGCAAACGCCGCCAGGGTCGGCATCTTACCGATCAGCCGATAGGTCTGCTTGCGGCGCGATTCGGAATTGAAGACGTCTCTTGCGTCGGAATAGAATGTCGAAAGAGCGGCGACGGTCGAAATCAGCATGCCCATCGGGTGGGCGTCGTAGTGAAAGCCGTCCAGAAATTTCTTGATGCTCTCGTGGATAAACGTGTGGTGCGTGATGTGGTAAGTCCATTCGGCCAATTGCGATTTTGTAGGCAGTTCGCCGTGGAGGATCAGGTAAGCCGTCTCGAGGTAGGTGCTTCTCTCGGCGAGTTCTTCGATCGAATATCCGCGGTATCTGAGGATTCCTTGATCCCCGTCGATGAATGTGATCTTGCTGGCACAAGAGGCCGTGTTCGTGAAAGCCGGGTCATAACTCATAATGCCAAAATCCGTATCGTTGATTCTGATCTTGCGTAAATCGAGGGCGCGGATCGTTTCGTTGGAGATCGGAATCTCGTACTGACGTCCCGTGCGGTTATCGATGACGGTCAGCGTGTCACGGCGAGTCGCGGCGGGAGTCTCGCTGTTGTTGACAGCCGGTCCTGGCTTCGTCCGATTCATTGCCTGACCCTCTCCACCCAAGCGCAGATTTCCCAGCATTAAACAGATGCGTAACAATGTACACCAAGTTCAGCTACATACGGAATGGGTTTCGGGTTCAGCACGAAGACTCGCAGGCCTCTCGGATGCTCCATACGTATCCGTATGGCGAGGGTTCCCATGAACCCAAGATGTTTCTTTGAGTCCTCCTGACACTCGCCAGCCTCCGCCGGGTCGATCAAATCGTCGGGAAACGAGTGGAGGAAGTGAGGGCTCAGCGCATCAAATGCGCTTGTTCAGATTCCCGCGCCCAACCAACCAAAGGAAAGCCGGAAGCTCGCTGATTTGCGCCGGATTGGGGTTGTGATTCAGCGCGATCCAGATTCAATTTGTGCATGGACGGCCACCGAGGACCTCGCGGTGACCGCTCCGAAAGGTGGAGCGACTTCGGAGCGGTTGCGGCCCTGGTCTTTTGCGCGATACAGGGCTGCATCCGCGGCACGAAGCAGAGTTTCCATATCCAGCGGATTGCGACTATCGCCCACAGCGACGCCAAAGCTCGCAGTGAGGCGTACTTCTCCCACCTGTGTTGGAATCGGCTGAGATTCGATTACCTTCCTGATTCGTTCCGCGACTCCGGGCGCGCCCAGGGCATCCGAGCCGGGCAAGACAATCAGAAACTCTTCACCACCGCAGCGTCCTACGGTGTCGTATGGCCGGACCGACGCCACCATCCGATTCGCTGATTCGCGGGGGACCGTATCTCCGCAAAAATGTCCATACGTGTCGTTGACGTTCTTGAAGTGATCGAGGTCCACCATCACGACGCCGATGGAGCCGCCCTCGCGCATCTGCCGCGAATCTTCGCGTCGCAGCACATCAAGGACCGATCCTCGGTTGGAGAGCTCAGTCAACGCGTCGTGTGTCGCCCGGAAGTGCGATTCCTTCCAGGCTGCAACCAAGTTATCCTGAAGCCCAAGAATGCGCTGCCCGACCATGAGGCGGGCTTCCTGTTCGCGCGAATCGAACGGCTTCGTCAAGTAATCGTCAGCGCCTGATCCCAGTCCTTCGACCAAATCCTCCTTCTGATCTCGCGCAGCCAAGAGGACAATGTACACATACGGCCCACCCGCGTGCTCCCGAACCTGCTGACAAACTTGCGTTCCTTCCATTTCGGGCATCATCCAATCGAGCACGGCGAGACGAGGCGGGGTATCGCCAAGCAGAACCCGCAAAGCCTCTTTCCCGTTCGTGACGGTGAACACGATGTAGCCACGCTTCACAAGAAAGACCTCCAGGACACGGCGGGAAATGGGGTCATCCTCCGCGATGAGGATTCGGTTGCCGGGTTTTCCTTCTTGTGTCACTTGGCTGACTCACACCCGCTTATGCCAACCGGGCTGGCTGCAACCTCGGCCGGTAGGTCAAATCTTGCAGTGAAAGGAAACGTGCTGCCGCGACCTGTTCCGCTTTCCACCCAGACGGTTCCTCCCATCAACTCGACCAACCGCCTGGCGATGGCGAGCCCCAGTCCTGCTCCTCCGTGTTTTCTTGTTCTGGAACCATCCACTTGGGTGAAGGCTTCAAAAACCATTTCCTTCTTCGCGACCGGAATTCCGATCCCTGTGTCTCGCACGCGAAAATGCAAGAAGACGGAATTTTTCGTTCGGCGATCCGCGTTCACTTGCACCGCCACCTCGCCTTCCTCGGTGAACTTCACGGCATTCCCCACGAGATTCACGAGGACCTGGCGAAGCCACCGAGGCGCGTGAAGTCAGCATCCGCGATTGCCTGACGCATTTCTTGAATGGTATTGCCACAGTCTTCCCTCAGCACCGCGCAAAACACCTGGTACAGGTCCACCACCGCCTGCACCGCTTCGTCTTGCCCCACAATCTTCCATCGCAGCCCCGATTCAAAATCCCGCGACTCGTAACTCCGCCGCCCCGGATCCAATTGCTTTGGAGCCGCGGCCCTCATGGAAATGGCTTTCATCGTTGCTTTCCCTGGCTCACATCCAGACGCGCCTTAGCGAGCCTTTTCCACAGTCGGCGGAGCAGACAGGTAGCCAAAGCACAGGGCTTCCCAATACGGTAAGCCCCGTGGCTTCAATCGAATAGCACCGCGACCCAAAGAGAAATCTGAGAATTCTCTTGGGAGAATGTTCCACGAGGGGCGCACCGCACCGGAATGAAACGAGCGAAATGCGGCGTGTTGTGGCAAAGCACAAAAATCAACCGCTTGATTCCGAGGCACCATTTCCCGTATGGTGTGGGCGACCAAGTGAGTGAGAGAGGACCATGAAACGCATTCTAGTAATCGAAGATGACAAAGACATCGTCGAGTTGGTGAGGTACAACCTGGAAAAAGACGGTTTCCAGGTTCAAACAAGCGGAGATGGGGCGACAGGTCTGGCCCAGATCCGGAAAGCGCCTCCCGATCTGTTGGTACTCGATCTCATGTTGCCCAAACTCTCGGGGTTGGAGATTTGCAAGGAAGTCCGCAAGGACGTCAACCTCAATCGACTGCCGATTCTGATCCTTACGGCAAAAGGCGAAGAGGCGGATCGTATCGTGGGACTCGAACTCGGCGCAGATGATTATGTGACGAAGCCCTTCAGCCCGCGCGAGCTCGTGGCCAGGGTCAAGGCGCTGTTGCGCCGCGCCGAGCCGGCCGTTCCCTCCGAGAAAGCCATCGAGATCGGCGCACTGCGAATCGATCCGGCCGCTTACCGCGTGTCACGCAGTGGGAAACCCGTGCCGATGAGCACTCTCGAATTCCGTTTGCTCCACTTTCTTGCGGCGCGTCCGAACCGCGTCTTCACGCGCGATCAATTGCTCGACGCAGTTTGGGGAACCGAGCGATTCGTCACGCCGCGAAGCGTGGACGTGTACGTGCGCCGTCTGCGCGAGAAAATCGAAACTGATCCGCAACATCCGGCGCACATGAAGACCATCCGTGGCGCCGGTTATCTCTTTGAAACCCGTGCGAGCTAAAATCTTCTGGAAGCTGTTGCTACCTTATCTGGCGCTCTTGGTCGGCGTGCTTATTACAGGGTATTTCTATTCTTCAGGGCTCCTACGGCAAGATTCCAGTAGTTCCGTTGATGACGAACTTGGTTCACTCCTGAAGCTTGCCCTCAGTCGCCCGCCACGCATTGACGACATCGCACAGCTTCGTTCCTGGGCCGCTTGGATGGCGCAAAGCGGCGCCCGCGTGACAGTCGTCGACAGCACGGGCCGTGTGCTGGCCGATTCAGAGCACGATCCTGACACGATGGAGAATCATGCAAACAGACCCGAGATTCACCAGGCCTTTTCTACTGGGGAGGGGCACTCGACTCGGCGCAGCGACACCCTCAAACGTGAATTGGTTTATCGAGCAGCGCGATACCAGCCGTCCGACGGGAAACCGGTGGTGTTTCGATTTGCCTTGCCACTCGCGCAAATAGACTCCTCCGTCGCGGAGCTTCGCTGGAAGCTGTTCGTGGTTTCCCTCTTTATCCTCGTTTTGGGCGGCTTAATCTCGCTTGTGTTTTCGCGGGTATTCGCTGCGCGCATCGAGCGGCTGAAGGATTTTTCGCGCCGCGTTGCCGATGGGGATTTCCGTCCGCAGCCAGTCGAAAGGCCGCGCGACGAACTCTCCGACCTAGCGGAAGCATTGAACGAGACAGCACGACGGCTGGACGCAACGATTCACTCGATGAGCAGCGAACGCAATCGCTCCAGCGCGATTTTGGGAAGCATGGTGGAAGGCGTTGCAGTCATCGATGCCAAAGAGCGGTTGGTTTTCTCGAATCGAGCCTTTTCGGAAATCCTCAACCTGGATTCGGCAAGCAGCGAAGGACGGCCGCTGATCGAGGTCGTGCGTAACTCGGAATTGCTCGGATTGATCCGCCGGGCTCTGCGCGGAGACAAGAGGCTGCAAAGCGATATCGCCATCGGAATCGTCCAGCAGCGGAGTTTTTCGGCCACTGCCGCCCCGGTGAAGCCCTTCGAAGCGGGCTCCGGAGCCACCTCCGTGAGCGGCGCGGAGACGGCTGAAAAACCTTCGGGCGCTGTGGTGGTGCTGCATGACGTCACGGAGTTGCGGCGGTTGGAGCGAGTGCGGCAGGACTTTGTCGCCAACGTCTCCCACGAATTCAAGACGCCGCTGACCGCCATCCAGGGTTTTGCCGAGACTTTGCTCGCTGGCGCTCTGCATGATCCGAACAACAACAGGAGATTTCTCGAAATCATACGCGAACAAGCAGCGCGCCTCGCCCGGCTGACGGATGATCTGCTTAAGCTAGCGCGGATCGAAGCAGGCAAACTCGAAGTGGAATTCCGCCCGGTCAAACTTGCGGAACTGATCGAAGGCTGCGCCGAAACAAGTCTTTTGAAGGCCAAACGCAAGCAGCTCACACTCGAAATTGACGTGCCGTCGGAAATGCCCGCAGCGCTTGGCGACGCAAGCCTCCTGCGAGAAGTTCTGCAAAACCTTCTCGACAACGCCATTCAATACACGCCAACCGGCGGGCGGGTCCACGTCAGCGCGTCTGCCACTTCTCGCGAGGCAGTCGTCACCGTTTCAGACACCGGCATCGGGATCCCGCTGGCGGATCAAGAACGCATATTCGAGCGATTCTACCGCGTGGACGCGGCTCGCTCGCGCGAAGAGGGTGGCACCGGTTTGGGCCTTTCGATCGCGAAACACATTGTCGAAACGCACGGAGGCCGGCTGCAGGTCGAAAGCGAAGTCGGGCGTGGTTCGAATTTCTCCTTCTCAATTCCCTTGGCAGACTGACTCCTCTCGTGTCTTGAAACATTCATGGCTGCTTTATCCAGTTGCAACACCGCTCCTCCATCGTGCATAAGTCGATAAAGACTCAAGTGCAGGCAATCGCAGGGAGGGCGGGAAACGTGGCTGCGAAAATCTACACGGAATGTGCCTTCCAGAGTGTGCTTGTGAATTACTTGGTATCGCAGGCGCGCACGGTCGAAGCGTCTCTGAACCGGGCGCTGAGGGCCCTTCTGGAGCGAAACGAGCGGTTAGCCAGCGACGTCTTCCTTGCCGAGCCGCGAATCAACGAGATGGAGATCTTGATTGACGAACATGCCATTCGCATGTTGCGGCAGGGCGATTTGCTGGAATCAGACGTTCGCTTGATTGTGGCTACGCTCAAAATCAATAACGACCTCGAGCGGATGGGAGACCTCGCCGTCAATGTCAGCGAGCGCGCCTTGTCACTTGCCGGCATGGGAGAGGTGCAGATGCCGCCGGACCTTGAGCCGATGACAACAGCCGTTCGCGCAATGGTCTCAAAGTGCCTGGGCGCGCTGATTTACCAGAATGTTGACCTGGCCACGCAGGTACTCGAAAGCGACGATGTGGTGGACCGCTACCGAGATCATGTATTCGAGGCCTTGCTTGCAGGCATGGCAACGAATCCCGCCATGGCTGCTCCCAACCTGCATTACGTGCTTGCTTCCCGCCATCTCGAACGAATAGCAGACCATGCCACGAACATCGCCGAAGATGTGCTTTTCTGGGTTCGTGGGCTCGAAGTTCGCCATGGCAGGGCGAAACAGCTTGAGTCTGCCGAGGAAAATGCGAAGGCTACCGCCGAAGCCTAGTCTTTACCATCTGGGTTAGTGATCCCCCGCTCAGGCACACAGACAAGGAACCCGCCGGAACCTGATGAGGTTGAGGCCGGAACCTGGAGAGGCGTTTGTCATCCTTTTTTGACGCACCGTTCATCTGTGGTTCAAGGGAAATGCCTATACAGGCGAGAGTCGAACTTTGGCACGGTCCCTAATTGTCAAGAGATTCGTGTGCTCCTTGTCTCTGACAGAGGCGGAAGGGCAAAAAGTGCTCGGTGCCTAGCAGGAGAGAGAGACAGTAAGTTCATATTCTTCAAATGATTGCGATTGGCTTCCCGTATTCTAGACTTACGCACCAAGGAGGCGCGGGTTTCTCGCCCCCGAGGACGCGCCTCATCCCCCTTAAAGGATATCAACCGTGATTTTACGTCGAATTCTTGACTATGTAACACTGCTGTAACAATTCAGAAAAAAAATAGACCAGGAGGATCGTTCAATCATGAAAAAGAGTTTTGCTATCCTGTTTGTGCTCCTTGGTTTGGCGATTGCTGCGGGGGCACAATCGAATCCTGTGCTTATTAACGCTGCAGGCGCTTCGTTCCCCTACCCTATCTACTCGAAGTGGTTTGACGTTTACCACACGGCACACCCGGAGATCCAAATCAACTACCAGTCGGTTGGGTCAGGCGCTGGAATTCGCCAACTCTCAGCTGGGACTGTCGACTTCGGCGCTTCGGATGCGCCCATGACTGACGATCAGCTCTCGCAAGCCAAATTCAAGATTCTGCACTTCCCGACGGTACTTGGTGCGGTTGTCCCCACCTACAACGTTCCCGGCGTGAGCGGAGATCTAAGCTTTTCGCAAAAGGCGCTCTCTGGAATTTTTCTGGGGGCAATCACGAAGTGGAACGATCCGGAGATCGCAAAGGCGAACCCCGGCGTGAATCTCCCGGCTGCCGATATCGTCGTCGTGCACCGCTCCGACGGCAGTGGCACTTCGTTCATCTGGACTGACTTTCTTTCCAAGGCGAGCGAAGATTGGAAGAACAAAGTTGGCAAGGGCGCGTCGGTGAATTGGCCCGCGGGTCTTGGTGGCAAGGGAAATGAGGGCGTCGCCGGGCTCGTCAAGCAGACGAGCGGCTCGATCGGTTACGTCGAGCTGATCTACGCGATTCAGAACAACATCCCGTACGGCAAGGTTCAAAATGCCGCCGGAAAATTCGTCAAGGCCGATCTGGCTGGCGTGACTGCTGCGGCCGCGGGCGCGGCGAAGGACATGCCGGAAGATTTCAGGGTTTCCATCACCAATGCTCCAGGGCCGAAGGCTTATCCTATCTGCAGTTTCACTTGGTTGCTGATCCCGGCGCAAATTTCCGATGCAACAAAGCGCGACGCCATCAAAGGCTTCCTAAAATGGATGCTGGGCGATGGTCAGGGCTACAATGAAGGATTGTCCTACGCGCGGCTACCGAAGCCAGTCATCGATAAAGAAGTGAAGGCCATTTCGCTGATCAAGTAAAATGTCTTCCACTGCAACTGCGATCTCGCACGGAGTCCCGCCAGAGGCGGGGCTCCGTGCTTTTGTCCGCCGGCTCAAGCACGGCGATGAGATCGCCCATGTTATTACCCTCATGTTCGCCGCCGGCATCCTCTTGATCACATCCATGCTCGTATACGAGCTTTGGGTCAATTCTCATCTCTCCCGCACGAAATTTGGATGGATGTTTTTCTGGACGCGAGTGTGGGATCCGATCTTCGACAATTATGGCGCCGCTCCCTTCATCTACGGCACCCTCATTACATCCGCCGTGGCTCTCCTGATTGCGGTGCCGCTGGGGCTGGCAGGCGCTATTTTTCTTGCGGAACTTGCCCCGCGAAACTTAAGTGATTCGGTTGCTTTCCTGATCGATTTGCTTGCCGCTGTTCCCAGCGTAATCTACGGCCTGCTTGGTATTTTCATCGTGGTGCCCTTCGTTCGCACAACTCTCGGTCCAGCCTTGAAAGCCAGTTTCGGATACTTGCCCCTATTTCAGGGACCAAATTATGGCGTGGGATTTCTGACTGCGGGAATCGTCCTGGCGATCATGGTTGTTCCTTTCATCATTTCCGTTTCGCGGGAAGTGCTGCTGACGGTGCCGCGCGATCAGCGCGAGGCGGCGCTCGCACTTGGCTCGACGCGCTGGGAATCCACCTGGAAAGTGGTGGTCCCGTGGGCGCGGACGGGAATTCTGGGCTCCATCTTCCTGGCGCTCGCGCGTGCTTTGGGCGAAACGATGGCGGTGACAATGGTGATCGGCAATGCACCCAACATCAGCGCGTCGCTGTTTTCTTCCGGGGACACAATCGCTTCCGTCATCGCCAACCAATTCGCTGAAGCGAGCGGCGACCTCTATCTCAGCGCGCTGATCGAACTTGGCCTTGTGCTCTTTCTGATGACGTTCATCCTCAATGGCCTGGCCCGCATACTTATCGTTGCAACCGAGCGCGGAGCAGGGCATCCGTCATGAACCTCCGCCTGACTTGGCGCAAGTCCCTGAACGGTGTGATGCTCACTCTGACGGGCGTCGCCGCGTTTGCGGTTGTTTCCATCCTTTTCCTGATTCTCGGATACCTTTTTTGGAATGGCGGGAGATCGCTCAATTGGGATTTCTTTACCAAGCTGCCAAAACCCGTCGGCGAGAGCGGTGGCGGGATGGCCAACGCCATCGTCGGCAGTCTGAAACTCTTGCTGCTCGCAGCGGTAATGGGGTTGCCTGTCGGACTGCTCGCCGGCACCTATCTGGCGGAATTCGGCGGGAAGACATTCGCCTACGTGATTCGCTACACGACGGACCTGCTCAACGGTGTCCCTTCCATCGTGATTGGAATCTTCGCCTATTCGCTGACGGTTCTTCCCATGAGGCATTTCTCCACTCTTGCTGGCGGGGTGGCACTGGGAATTATGGTGATTCCCATCACAGTGCGGAGCACCGAAGAGTTCTTGCGCGCCGTGCCGGGAAGCTTGCGCGAAGCAGCCATGGCGCTTGGCGCCAGCAAATGGAAAACCATTGCAACGGTCATTCTCCCGGCTGCGAGCGGAGGCATACTCACGGGCATGTTGCTCTCGCTGGCGCGCGTAGCAGGTGAAACCGCTCCACTGCTTTTCACAGCATTCAGCAACCGTTTCTGGAGCCCCGGATGGGGCCAACCCACAGCTTCGCTTCCGGTGATGATTTACACGTATGCCATCGCGCCGTACGATGATTGGCATCGGCAGGCTTGGGCTGCTGGTTTGGTATTGCTCGCACTGGTTCTTGTGGCAAATTTGGGCTGCCGGTTCGCGTTGAATCGCCGGGGGTCCGCTCGGAGTGTCTGACATGGCTTCAGCCACGCATGGAAAGAACGCCGCCATCCCCGGGCTGACGCCGAAGGTGCGGATCACTGATCCGGCATCGGCGGCGTCGGACAAGGATGCGCATTTGCGCTTTCAGATTTCCAATCTCAACTTTTTTTATGGACCGAAACAGGCTGTCTTTGACCTGAACCTCAAGATTCCCGCCGGCAAAATTACTGCACTGATTGGTCCTTCGGGCTGCGGAAAATCCACATTCCTGCGAACCCTCAACCGCATGAACGAGACGATCCGCAATACCCGGATCGAGGGCGAAATACTTCTCGACGGCCAGGAAGTTCTCAAAATGGACGTTGTCGGCTTGAGGCGGCGCGTCGGCATGGTGTTCCAGCGCCCCAACCCTTTCCCGAAATCGATTTACGACAACGTTGCCTATGGTCTGCGCATCAATGGATACCAGGGGCGTCTCGACGAGCTTGTGGAACACAGCCTGCGCCGCGCTGCGTTGTGGGAGGAAGCGAAGGATTATCTCCACAAGTCTGCGTTCGCGCTTTCGGGCGGCCAGCAGCAGCGATTGTGCATCGCCCGCGCGCTGGCTGTGGACCCTGAAGTCCTGCTGCTCGACGAGCCTTGCTCGGCGCTCGACCCTGTCACGACTGCAAAGATTGAAGAGTTGATGTTTCAGCTTAAGGATAGTTGCACGATGGTGATCGTTACGCACAACATGCAACAGGCGGCGCGCGCCAGCGACTTTGCGGCGTTTATGCTGGATGGAAGGCTGATCGAGCACACGGAGACTTCGAAGCTGTTCACAACGCCGACCGATCCGCGAACAGAAGCTTACATTACCGGCCGGTTTGGATGATGCCTTACTCGGTCGCCAGCGCGGACAAAACCGCTTGTACGGGAAGGAACTGAGGATACATGGAACGACATTTCGAACATGATCTCGAAGAACTGAAGCAAAGATTGCTTTGGATGGGCAGCCTCGTCGAGCGCGCCGTCCACCAGGCGGTCCACGCCGTGCTCGATGCGGAGGAGCAGAACGCGGAATCCGTGCTGAGCGAGGAAGACGCCATCAACGAGATGCAGATCGAAATTGATGAGCGCGTTCAGCGGCTGCTCGCGTTGCAGCAGCCAATGGCGGCCGACCTACGCTTTCTGCTCGCCGTTTCGCGCATCAATGGCGATCTAGAGCGCATCGGCGACCAGGCCGTCAACATCGCGCAATCCGCCATGCGCATCCTCCGCCACCCGCAAGTGAAGCCGTATGTGGACCTGCCTCGCATGAGCGAACTGGCCGAAGGGATGGTTCGCGACAGCCTGAATGCCCTTGTGCGCAGCGACCTCGATCTTGCCAAGAGCGTCTGCCAGCGAGACGATCAGGTGGACCGCCTCCGCGACCAACTGTTCCGCGAACTCCTCACTTATATGATGGAAAACTCATCTGTGGTTTTCCCCGCGTTCGAGTTGATTCTCGCGGCGAAGAACCTCGAGCGCATTGCCGATCACGCTGTGAATATCGCCGAGGATGTCATCTATTACGTTGCGGGCCGCGACGTTCGCCATCCCGCCCTCGACCGCCGGTAATCTCCACTCCTACCCGCGGCGGCAACCGCGTCCAGAAATCGAACGAGTGCACTGAGGACAGGGCCTCGCCCATTCGAGAAAGAGCGTGGCGACCCGCCGACATCACACGGGAACGACCGAAAACTCGGGGCTTACTTTCTGGCGTGAGCGAAATTCTCAGCGACTTGTGCCCAGTTGACGACGTTCCACCAAGCCTCGATGTACTCGGGGCGGCGGTTCTGATACTTCAAGTAGTAGGCATGTTCCCACACATCGAGGCCGAAGAACGCCTTGCCGCCGTCGATGATGGGGTTGTCCTGGTTTGCAGACGACTCGATCGCGAGCTTGCCGTTGCGGAACAGAAGCCAGGCCCAGCCCGAGCCAAAGCGAGTGGTGGCAGCCTGAGCGAATTTCGTCTTGAATTCGGCGAAGCTGCCGAAAGCGCTATTGATCGCGTTCGACAGGTCGCCCGTGGGTTCTCCGCCGCCGCCCTTCTTCATGATCTTCCAGAAGAGCGAGTGGTTCATGTGGCCGCCGCCATTATTGCGCACGGCTGTGCGAATGTTTTCCGGAATTCCATTGAGTTGCGTGAGCAACTCTTCCACCGAGAGTTTCTGAAGGTCGGCGTGGCCTTCGAGGGCCTTATTGAGGTTCGTGACGTACGCGCCGTGGTGCTTATCGTGATGAATCTCCATCGTCTTTGCGTCGATGTAGGGTTCGAGAGCGTCGAAAGCGTACGGCAAAGGTGGCACAGTGTGAGTCATTTGTTGAGCAGCTCCTATACCAGAAGTGTGGGACATAAACTTAGCCCCATTTCGGTTCTCGTGGCGATTACTTTGCACGCCTGGTTGGGAAGCAACCTGCAGGCATGCCCAGAATTAGATGTATCGGGCGAGCCGAGGATGCGGCGTGCCAGGCATGTTCGGCGACCTGCGCGCGCCTCCATAAACCTTATTTGCCTTAAATGCATCTATAATAGACGTCCCCCTAAAGAAAACTCAATTGCGTTGCGGAAGGGCGACGAGGCGGGGGTAGGCGACACCTGTTTGTCGAGAATTACGTCTAAATGCCTGTGTAATCCTAGGGTGGAAAACGAGCACCCACTTGGGACGAGGAGAGAAATAGCCATGAATGAAGGTGCATTGCAGGTACGCCGCTGGGTGGCCATTGTCGTGGTCATCGCGGCGCTGGCGGTCGGAGGGGTTTTCGCGCTGGGATTGAGAAACTGGACCAGCCATCCCGTGTTCGGTGCGTCGAAAGTAGCTGTTACCGAAGGGCGAGATTCATCGCCGGTGAGCCTTGGCAGTCTTGCCAACGGTTTTTCGTCGGTTTTGAAGCCGGCGCTTCCGGCGGTGGTGAACATCCACACATCGAAGGTCGTGAAGCCATCGGGACAGACGATGCCGTTTTTCAACGATCCTTTATTCCGGCAGTTCTTCGGCGATCAGTTCGGGCAGATGCAGCCACGCCCCGAACGAGAGCAAAGCCTTGGGTCGGGAGTGATTGTCAGCTCCGATGGAATCATTCTGACGAACAATCATGTGATTGATGGGGCGACCGATATCAAGGTGGACCTCAGCGACAAACGTCAATTCAAGGCCAAGCTTGTCGGCACCGACCCGAACACGGACATCGCCGTCCTGAAGATTGACGCGAAGGATCTGCCGACGCTTCCGCTAGGCGATTCTTCGAAGCTGGAGGTTGGCGATTTGGTTCTTGCCATTGGCGATCCGTTTGGAATCGGCGAAACAGCCACGATGGGCATCGTGAGCGCCACAGGACGCGGCGGACTTGGCATCGAGAACTATGAAGATTTCATCCAGACCGATGCGGCCATCAATCCCGGAAATTCGGGCGGCGCAATGATTGATTTGCACGGTAACCTGGTCGGAATCAATACCGCCATCCTTTCACACGGCTCCGGCGGCAACGAAGGCATCGGCTTCGCGATTCCCATTAATATGGCGCGGCAAGTCATGGACCAGATCGTCGCTCATGGCAAAGTCGTGCGCGGGTACATGGGCGTTTATATCCAAAGCTTGACCCCGGAACTTGCGAAGCAATTCGGTTTGAGCCAGGGAGGCGGAGTGTTGGTCGGAGACGTGACGCCAGATACGCCTGCCTCGCGAGCGGGACTGAAGAAAGGTGACGTGATTCTCGAACTGAATGGCCAGCCCGTCACCGACCACAACCAGCTCTCTTTGCGCGTCTCACAGACAGATCCCGGAGCAACAGTGAGACTCAAGATCTGGCGCGACGGCAAAACTCAGGACGTGAACGTTACGCTGGGCGAGTTGCCGGAGAAGTCCGCGAAGTTGGGGCCGGGCGAGAACAGCGGCGGCGCTCTGGAAGGAGTCGAGGTGCAGGAAATGACTCCGGAGATCGCGCAACAATTGGAACTGCCTGCTGGGACGCGCGGCGTGGTCGTGACTTCGGTGGATCCTGCCAGTCCGGCAGCGGCCGCAGGGCTGGATCGAGGCGCCGTAATTGAGGAAGTCAACCATAAACCCGTGAACAACATCGAACAGTACAAACATGCGCTGGCGGATGCGGGCAATCGGCCGGTGCTGCTGCTTGTGAATGTCGGCGGCGTGACCAGTTACGTGGTCATCGAAACGCGGTAAACGAATTCAAAGGCGTCATCGGATTCGTGGGGCACGGGTCATCGTGACCAGTGCCCCAAGTTCTTCCAAAGTAGAGATACATAGAAACATTCCCCCAGCCATGTGTTTATCTATTGTTGCAGGGAGCAGGCAAGGAAGCGGTCGCAAACCGGAGAATAGTGAGGTTATTTCAGCCGGGCGGCCCCAATCACTTGGGTTATCGCTTTCGGCAAAACTGGGGGTAGAATAGTACTGGAGTCCTATTCACCCCAGCCTTCCGATCTTGTACGAATGTTGAGATAGGCAGAGTTCTGCCTCGACTCGGTTGAGATTTTGAAGAAGGGCACGGGGTGAAACTTATGGCGCGGGCTACTAATCGAGCTGTCTTTAACGAAGCGCTTCTTCCAGAACGTCAGCCGCCGTGGGGTTCCTTCGGCGCCGGGTTCGGCATGGAATGCATCGCTTTGACCGTCCTTCTGATGATTCCCATGCTGATGCCGCAGAAGCTCGATGTCGTACGGCATTACTTGATTACGCCCATCGAGGCGCCTCCGATCACGGCGTGGAAACCGCAGCCGGCGGAGCCTGTTAAGCCAACGCCGGTAAAGCACGAGATTGTGAAAGCACCGAAGATCGAAGAAGCCTTCGTCCCGCCCAAGCCCAAGATCTACAATCCTGTCCTCGCGGCTCCCATTGCAAAGCCCGCGACGGGTCGCAAGAATACGCCAGCGCCCGACATGACAGAGGTGGCGAAGGCGTTTCCCGATGCACACCAGCCAGTGTCATTCGGCAGTTCTGCCATTCCAACGATTAAGAAGCCCCGCGAGGAAGTTCAGACCGGCGGTTTCGGCGATCCGAATGGTGTGCCCGACAACGGCAACCGAGGCCGCGCTCCCAACATTGCGCAACTCGGAAGTTATGACCTGCCGCAGGGACCTGGTTATGGGAACGGGACCGGGGGATCGAAGGGTGCCCGCGGAGTGATTGCCAGCACGGGATTTGGCAATGGCGTTGCCGTCGGCAGCAAGGGCGGCCCGGCTCATGCGAGTGTCCAGCAGGGCGTATTCGCGAGCGAGGAACCGGTCGCATCGGCGCCCAAGGTGAAGCAAGCGGCCGTGGTATCGAATACAACACCGGTGGAGGTTCTTTTCAAACCGAGACCGGCGTACACTGATGAAGCTCGCGGCAAGAAGATTGAAGGCGAAGTGCTCTTGCAAGTGGTTTTCACGGCGTCGGGTGATGTGACGGTTCAGCGAGTCGTGCAAGGGTTGGGCTACGGGTTGGATGAATCTGCCGAATCCGCGGCGCGTCAAATTCGATTCCGTCCAGCGCAAAGGGACGGTCAGCCGGTGGATTCCACGGCAATCGTTCACATCGTGTTCGCATTGGCGTACTAAGGGGGAACTGCAATGCGTGCGTGGAAGAAAGTTTATGTATTAGTGTTTCTCGTCGGCGCGCTCGCCGGGGGGACATTGGCGAAGGCGCAGACAACAACTGAGACACAACCACAGGCGGGAAGTTCTCCAGCCGGGCCGGTTACGACCGTCAACCAAGCCATCGATCGCATCATCGCGCGTGAGCACGATGAGGTCGCCACGATCCGCCACTATACGCCGATCATCGAAACGTACATCCAAGACATGAAGCCCGATAAGGACATGGGCGCCGTGCCAGTGCACGACCATTATTTTCTGGGGCAGGCCAACCTCATCAGCGGCGTCGTGGATGATTCGATGATCTCCAGGCGGAAGGGCAAATTCGATACGGTCAATCCCTTCGCGCACATGGGCGGCTTTTTCACCTCCGACTTTGTCCCCGAAGGCTTCCTCCAGATGATTTATCTCGACACGAGCGCCTTCGACCGCATGCATTATCAGTTCGAATACCTCGGCCGTGAGTTTCTCGGAGAAGTACGCTGCCTGGTTTTTGATCTCCGCCCGTTGCCAAAGTCAGGGAGAGGACGCTTCGATGGCCGGATCTGGGTGGAAGACCAGGACTACACGATCGTTCGATTCAACGGCGTCTACACACCCGTTGCTGGGATCAACGGGTACAATCTGCATTTCGATAGTTGGCGGCTTAACGTGCAGCCAGGGCTTTGGCTGCCGGCATTTATCTTCAGCCAGGAATCGGACCTGAAAGAATTCCTGGGCAGCCACGTGCATTTCAAAGCGCAGACACACCTGTGGGGCTACGACCTGAAGAATGTCGGCCATCAAAGCGAATTCAGCGAACTGACAATCGAATCGCCCACAGCAATTCAGGATCAGTCCACGCAGTCGCTGGACCGTTCACCGATTGAGGCGGAGCGCGAATGGCAACATCAGGCTGAGGTCAACGTGATTGACCGGCTGCAGCGGACTGGCCTGCTTGCGCCTCCAGGCGCCGTGGACAAGGTGCTCGAAACCGTCGTCAACAACATCGAAGTGACCAACAATCTCGACATCGAACCCGACGTGCATTGCCGCGTTCTTCTTACCGGCACGCTGGAATCTTTCACGATTGGCCATACCATTGTCTTGAGCCGCGGATTGCTCGATGTCTTGCCGGACGAGGCTAGCTTGGCCACCATGTTGGCGCAGGAACTGGCGGACATCATCGTTACAAAGCCGTCCACCGACCAGTGGGGCTTCAATGACACGACCAACGTCACTACCCTTGAAGCCTTGAGTCATTTCTCGTTCCGCGATACGCCGGACCAGGTTCAGTTGGCCAGTCAGAAGGCGCTCGAGCTTCTGAAGAACTCGCCGTACAAGGATAAGGTTGGAAACGCGGGACTCTTCCTCAAGCAACTCGACGCACAGTCGAAGTTCCTGCCGTCGCTGATCAATCCGCATCTGGGCAACCGGGTATTTCTTGCCACTTCGTTGATGAGCTCCGCGCCGCAACTGCAGCCGGATAAGCTGGACCAGATCTCCGCCCTTCCGATCGGCTCCCGCATCAAGGTCGATCCCTGGAGTGGGCGCGTGGATTTAGTCAAGGCGAAGCCTGTTCCGCTGCTTTCGCCGCGGGAGAAGATGCCGTTTGAACTAACGCCATTCATGCCGTACCTGACTCGCTATCAAAAGCCCGGACTCACGCTCCCGGTGAGCGCAACGAAGGCAGATGTGGCCAAGAAAGATCAGCAGCAAACGCAACAGCAACCACAATAGTTACCGTGCATCCCGCTCAATCGCCCGGCGGCGAGGCCAGTTCCTCCCGCCGGGCTTTTTCTTTTCTCTTAGAGCAACTACCGTTTTTTATCCTGCCCCCGTCGTGTTAGCGTGAAGATGGAACCATGCCCAAAGACTCTCTGCTTGAATACTTCCAGCCGGATTCTCGCCCGCCTGACGAAATTGCGATTGCCTGGCGGCATGGCTATCGAATGATGCGTTGGTCGTATGGGGATTTGCTCCGTACCTCAGCACAATTCGCCCGCGAACTAGAAGCTCGTGGCATCGCGAAGGGCGATCGCGTTTTGCTCTGGGGAGAAAATTCAGGACAGTGGATCGCTGCGTTTATCGGCTGCCTTCTCCGCGGCGCTGTCGCCGTGCCAATGGATGCGATTGCTGAAAAGTCTTTTGCTTCGCGCGTCGCGCAACAAGCGGGCGTGCAGCTGGCAGTTGTTGGGCGCGATCTCAGCTTGCCCGGATTTGCCGGTTTTATCATGGACCTGGAAGAATTGCATGAATCGGTGAGCGGTCGCCCCTCGGGCAATTTCTTGCCGCCGAGGACTGGGCGCAGTGACCCCATCGAGATCGTGTTCACCTCCGGCACAACCGCGGAGCCTCGCGGCGTAGTTCTCACGCATGGAAATATCCTTGCAAATCTTGAACCCCTCGAAAGAGAAATCATCCGGTACCGCCGTGTGGAACGTATTTTTCATCCGTTGCGATTTCTGGACCTTCTGCCGCTCAGCCACGTGTTTGGCCAGCTTCTGGGGATCTTTTTGCCGCAGATTCTCGGGGCCACTTCGATCTTTCTAGACACTTTGAATCCAAACGAAATTATTCATGCGATTCGAGCGGAACGCGTCTCCGTGCTCGTTACGGTGCCACGGCTCATCGAGTCGCTGCAAAATCAAATCGAACGCGACCTCGCGGCGAGCGGAGGAATCGAAAAATTCAAACGTGCTTTTCGGGAAGCTGAGGGCAAACACTTCCTGCGCCGCTGGTGGACTTTCCGAAAAATCCATCGGCGATTCGGGTGGAAATTTTGGGCCATGATTTCCGGGGGGGCCGCGCTCCCCTCGAACTCGGAACAGTTTTGGAACAGGCTAGGCTATGCGGTGATTCAAGGGTACGGCCTGACGGAAACGACTTCCCTCATAAGCGTCAATCATCCGTTCCGTCTCGGGCGCGGCTCGATTGGCAAGACACTCCCGGGCTTGGAAATGAAGTTGTCTGTCGACGGAGAGATTCTAGTCCGTGGCGAAAACGTCGCTGCTGGATATTGGAAGGACGCGCGCCTTCTCCCGGTTCTCGACTCTGAAGGGTGGTTTCACACGGGCGACCTCGGTGAGAAAGATGCAAATGGAACGCTTTATTTCAAGGGTCGCCTAAAAAATGTCATCGTAACTCCCGAGGGCCTGAACATCTATCCGGAGGATCTTGAAGCCGAGTTGCGCAAGGAGCCGGGAGTGCGCGACTGCGTCGTGATTGGAGTCGATCACGACGGCAATGCCGTGCCGTGCGCTGTGCTCTTGCTGCGAGATTCTTCCGAGGATGCCGCAGCCTTGATGCGTCGCGCAAACGAGCGGCTCGCACCATTTCAACAAATGAGCCATTGGATTGTCTGGCCTGAAAAGGAATTCCCCCGCACATCGACGCAGAAACCAATTCTCCCGCGCATTCGTGAGGTAGTTCAAACCGAATTGAGCGGCGCGCAAAACGAATCGGGAGTTGCTGCAACATCCTCCGGCACTCCGGGCGAGATACTTTCTAAAATTCCGCGCGGAGCGACAACCCTGGCGGGTGAAGCGGCACGACTCCCGGCCAGCTCAATCGAACGCGTGGAATTGCTCAGCGCACTGGAAGACCGTTACCAAGTGGACTTGAGCGAAACCGACTTCACCGCAGCGGATACTGTCGCGGCGCTCGAGCGATTGCTGGATGAACCGCAAGCACACGCCATCAAGTACCGCTATCCTCGCTGGGCGCAGAGCTGGCCCGTCCGATGGACTCGCGCCGCTGCTTTTTACCTATTACAGCGGCCGGCGATGCTCCTCCTGGCCTGGCCGCGCGTGAAAGGACGAGAGAATCTTCGTGGCGTGAACGGGCCCTTGCTCGTCATTTCAAACCATGTGACGTATCTGGATCCAGCCTACATTCTTGCGGCTCTCCCGCGGCGGCTTCGGCTGCGTCTTGCGGTTGCGATGGAGGGAGAGCGGCTCGCAGCGATGCGAAATCCCCCTCCGGGAACTGGCTTCTTCACCGGAATCATTGACCGCATCAAATACCTCCTCACTGTGGCATTGTTCAATGTTTTTCCGCTGCCGAGGCGCTCTGGATTTCGCAAGAGTTTCGCGTATGCAGGCGAATTGGTTGATCGCGGCTCGAGCATCCTGGTTTTCCCGGAGGGTGAGCTGACGAGCAACGGGGAGATAGCCCCGTTCCGTGCGGGAATCGGCTTGCTCGCCACGCGCCTCCGCCTGCCCGTCTTGCCGATGCGGATTGACGGTTTGTTCGAGCTCCGGCAAGCGCGCAAGAGGTTGGCAGGGCCGGGACGCGTCCGCGTGACGATTGGCGCACCCGTTGCTTGCGAGGAAACACTTGCCGCCGAAGAAATCGCCGGAGAATTGGAACGCCGCGTCGCTGCGCTTGGAGCGGAGTGAATATCCAAGCGCCAATGATTTCAGCTCGTGATTGGCAGACGAAGACGGGCTTCGCTACCTCGATGCGCTGGCCGGTTCTCGAGAGTCAATGAGCCGCCGTGTGCTTCCGCGATCTGCCGACTCAGCACCAAACCAATCCCGGACCCACCGGGCTTGGTCGTGTAGAACGGCACAAAGAGGTTTGCGGAGTTGGGGATTCCCGGCCCGTCATCCTGGATCCAGACTTCGAGATAGCCTGCGTCCTTCTGCCAGCCCAATCGAACGCCACCACCGGTTTCCAGTGCCGCGTCCACGGCATTGTGGACAAGATTAATCAAGACCTGCTCGAGCTGGTCGGGATCGGCGAGAATCGTAGTCTCCGGGCCCGGCTCGATCTCCACTCGCAACCGCAGCTCCAACCCCACAACGCGCCGGACCAACACGCCAGCTTCCATGGGCCGCGGAACCGGTGGTGGAAGCTTCGCCAGCCGCGCGTAGGCGTTCATGAAACGAGCGAGCCCGTCGGTGCGACTGGCGATCACGTTCAAGCCGCTTCGCATATCTTCCTGCCAATCCGGCGCGCGTTCCTTCCGACCGAGCATGCTTCCCAAATTCTCGGCAACCGATTTGATCGGCGCGAGCGAATTATTCATTTCATGGCCTATCACGCGAATCAGCCGCTGCCATGCTTGACGTTCTTCATCGCGCAACGCCTGGCTCAGGTCTGTGATCAAGACAAGTTGATGCGGCAGGCCGCCTTCACGAAAACTTCCGCGGTGAATCTCCCAGCGGCCGGCCTTGCCCGGAAACGCGATCTGCGCGATGCGCGGCGTCTCGCCGGTCAAGCACTCCGATAGTCCGACCTCGCTGGCTTTGCGGCCAAACAATCGCTCCGCCGGCTGGTTCAAGACCTGCTCGCCAGCCCGGTTGACAAGTCGAAGCGAGCCTCCACCGTCAATCGCAAAAACTGCCACGTCGATTTCTACCATCACCTTGCGAAGCAGGGCTGTGGCTTCGACGGCGCCGAGCCGCTGTTTGTGGAGCGTCTCACTGAGCGCGTTCACTTCTCGCAACACTTCACCGAGAACATCGTCACGCCGCGCGTCGCGAGCGCGAATCGAAAAGTCGCCTTCTCGCAGCGCCGCGAGGAGATTGGAAAGCGTGCGCATCGAAAAGACGACACCGTTTTGCGCGGAGAAGGCGAAACCAAGCCAGGCAAACACCATGAGGACTGTGAGCGTCCATTGTAGTTTTGAGGAATGACCGCCGGTCCAGAGAAGAATCAAGGCGACGACCGTGCCCACGAGGCCTGCGGAAAGGGCCTGGAGCAAGATGCGCCGCTCGTACGATAGGGGTTTCAAAGGCTATATTTCTGGAGGCGGCGGTAAAGAGCGCTTCGGCTCAGTCCTAGCGCTTTGCTGGCGTGGCTCACGTTGCCGCCATAGCGCGCCAGCGCCTTCTGAATCAATACCCGCTCGACTTCTTCGATGCTCATCTCATCCAGCCGCAGGGAAGAGTCACGCGCGGGCCGCAAACCCAAATCGCTCGCGCGCACCTGCGGCCCTTCCGTCAAGAGAACGGCTCGCTCGACGGCATGGTCGAGTTCACGAACGTTGCCGGGCCAGGAATGGTCGAGCAGAAGTTGCATGGCCACAGGCTCAAATCCTTCCAGGCGCTTGCGGTAACGCTGCGCCGATTGCCGCAGGAAATGATGAGCGAGAAGCGAAATGTCTTCCTTGCGCTCGCGCAATGGCGGGAGGTGAATCTCAATCGTGTTCAGGCGGAAAAGCAAGTCTTCGCGGAAACGGCCGGCGGCGATCTCGGCTTGCACGTCGGCGTTTGTGGCAGAGATGATGCGGACATCCACACGCCGAGTGGTCGAAGATCCAACGCGTTCAATCTCTCCTGTTTCGAGCGCGCGCAGGAGCTTTGCCTGGAGATTCATCGGAACATTGGCAATCTCATCGAGGAAGAGCGTGCCGCCGTCCGCCAGCTCGAAGCGCCCGACGCGTTCCGACTTCGCATCCGTAAACGCTCCTTTGACGTGACCGAATATTTCGCTCTCGAAGACGCCTTCGGGCAATCCGCCGGCGTTGACCGTCACCAGCGGGCGCGCGTTGCGAGGCGAAAGCGCGTACAGCGTGCGCGCGACAACTTCCTTGCCAGTCCCGTGCTCGCCGGTGACAAGAACATTGGCATCCGATGGGCCGACGCGCGATACCAAATCCACGACGGGGCGCATCGACGGCGATTCGGCGATGAATGTGGGGCGGCCATCCGCGCGCAACAGGCGATTCTCCGCTTCGAGACGCTGGCCTTTGCGCAGCGCCTGCGCGAGTTCAATCTGCGTTTTCAGAATCGTCAGCAGGCGGGCGTTTTCCCACGGCTTCTGCACGAAATCCTTGGCCCCGCGGCGCATTGCTTCCACCGCGAGTTCCAGGCTTCCCCACGCCGTCATCACGATGAGGGGCACGGTGCTGTCTTTTGCGCGGATGTCGGAAAGCAGGTCGAGGCCTTCCTGACCGGACGTAGTGTCACGAGCATAGTTCAGGTCGATCAGGAGCGCATCAAATTCGCGCGCCTCGAGCGACGAGAGAACTGCGGCAGGCGAAGCGACAGTCTCCGTCTCGAATCCCTCGCCCTTCAGCAGCAAACGTAGAGCTTCGCGCACGTCTGGCTGGTCGTCCGCAACGAGAATCCGTGTTCGGGGTGCTGATTGTGAAGTCGTCACGTTTCGCGCCGTTTCTCCGTGAATTCTAACGCCGTTTTCGATCAACGCTGATGCCAGTTCTCTAACGGCTCACCCATTTTCGGGCACGACGAACTGCTGGTCACTTGTCATTCATATCTTAGCGCTACCAGGGGATCGACTTTCGCGGCACGGCGCGCAGGAAAATAGCAGGCTGCCGCAGCCACAGTGCCAAGGAATATGGCGACGCTGATTAATGTGACCGGGTCGATCGCTTTCACGCCGTACAGTTGGTTCTCTAAATAACGCATGGTCACGAACGACGCCATGATCCCCAGGACCAAGCCAATTGCCGCAAGTCGCATCCCGTCGCGGACGATCATTCGCAGAATGTCGCCCGAATGGGCGCCGAGCGCCATTCGAATGCCAATCTCGTGCGTGCGCTGGCCAACACCATAGGCCATGACGCCATAGATCCCAAGCGCCGCCAGGGCTGTTGCAACCGCCGCAAAAATACCGAGAAGAACCATGCTCAGGCGGCGCTGCGCAAGGGAGGCGGCGACGAGATCATCCATCGTGCGAATTTCCGTCACCGGCTGATCCGGGCCAACAGTTTCGACTGCTTGCCGCGCGGCGCTAACCAACGCCATGGGGTCGCCTTCCGTCCGCACCACAAGATGCATGATCCGCGAAGGATTCTGGATATCGGGCAGGTACAGTTGCCCGATTTTCGCCTCGCCCCAGTACCAGTCGTGAATGTCACTCGCGACTCCCACGATTGTCAACCAGGAGGCTTTTGGCACGGGCTCCCACAGATTCCTTGTTGCCGGAAAATCAAGCCGAATCTGTTGCCCCACCGGATCTTGCTGCGGCCAGTAGCGGCGTGCCAGAGCTTCGTTCACGATTGCAACGCCTGCGGCATCAGGACCATCCGAGACTGCAAAATCGCGCCCCTCTTTCAGCGTAATTCGCATTGTGCGCATGTATCGCCAATCCACAACACGGTATTGAGACGTAAATTGCTCGTCCGGCGGAGGCGTAGCGCGCCCACGAATGTCGAAATCACAGAAACCGTTCCAGCCACTCAGAGGGGGGAAGTTTATGGCGCTCGCCGACTTCACTCCAGACAACGCGTTCAGGCGATCGATTATCTGCTGATAAAAACGAACGACCTGCTGGCTGGAAGATACATGCACTTCAGGCAGCCAGAGCTCCATCGTAAGCACATTCGAAGGGTCGAACCCAAGATTTTCCGTCACCAGAAGAACAAAACTGCGGATTAACAAGCCTGCCCCCGCCAGTAGCATGAGAGAGAGGGCTACTTCGGAAACTACTAGCGCGGAACGCGCAAAATGGCTGCGGCGCCCTCCAATCGTACCGCGACTTCCTTCCTTGAGCGACTCGTACAATTTGGACCGTGAGAGCTGAATCGCAGGGACAATTCCAAAAACAACCCCCGTCAGCAAAGAGATTCCCAGCGTGAAGCAGAGAACAATTCCGTTGACTCCGATTCCTTCCGAGTGCGGCAACTCCCCGGAACCCCCGGTCACTGGAAGCACAGCGCGTAACAGAAGGAGGCCACCGTATGCAATCAAAACGCCAAAAGCGCCCCCGAATAACGCAAGCAGTAAGCTCTCCGTCAACAGCTGGCGAAGGATTCTCCGGCCGCCCGCACCGAGCGTAGCGCGGATGGCAATCTCTCGCTCGCGAGCGGCTGCGTGCGCAAGCAGCAAGTTTGCGACATTGGCGCACGAGATCAATAGAACGAACGCCACCGCCGCAAACAGGATCAGCAGCGCTGGCCTGACTTTGCTCACCAGATCGTCGTGGAAACCGACGACGCGTACGCCAGTCTTTGGATCCACGCCGGGATACTCCTGTTTGAGCCGAGCGAGAATTGTCTCCATTTCGGCCTGTGCTTTTGCGATCCCAACTCCAGGTTGAAGCCGGGCGAATACGACCAATTCATGATTCTCGCGGTCGAGTTGAGCGCGATTGAGAGCAAAAGGAACCCAGAAATCGAGTTTGCGGGTCGTCCCAAAAAGGTTGAAGCCGGGGGGAAGGACTCCGATCACGGTATAGGGTTTGTAGTCGATGGTGATATTTCTATTGATGATGCCTCGATCACCACCGTAACGCCGTTGCCAAATTGCGTAACTGAGGATAACGACTTGCTCGTGACCCGGCTGCTCTTCTTCCGCAAGGAAATCACGGCCCAGCATGGGCTTCACCCGCAGCATGCGAAAGAAATTCCCCGTTACCTGCGAGCCCCAGTCTTGCTCTGGCTCACCGTTCCCGGTAATCGTGAAAAACAGCATCCGCCAGGCAGAGAGTTCTTCAAACACATGATTCTGGTCGCGCCAGTCGAGAAACTCCGCCAACGAAGCCGTTCCGTTACGCACATTGCGGTTTTTGTCGGTTTCCCAAACCCAGACAACACGATTTGATTCAGGGAACGGGAGCGGGCGCAGGAGGACCGCATGAATGACGCTGAAGATGGCCGCGTTCGCGCCAATTCCAATCGCCAGTGTCAATACGGCGATGATCGCGAAGCCGGGGCTTCGCCGGAGCACTCGCCAGCCATATTGCACGTCTTGCCACAACATTCCCATAAACTCAGCTCGAAAAGGATCAGAGCAATGGAGTATTTTACAGTCTATTTACCGTATTTTCACTCCCGAGGGATTGTACATTTGACTACACACCGCCAGAATCCACTTCGAGTCAAAATCAAATGCTGCGTTGCACCTTATGCAAACTCCTTGCTGTCGGGCGGCTGAGATGGAGATGCGTCCGCCAATTTCACTAGCCAGGGCCGGAACATCAACGCGCTCGGATTCAGCCACCGCAAGCCCAATCCCTATTCGTATCGCAGCGCGACCATGGGGTCCAGGCGCATCGCACGCCGTGCCGGTATATAGCACGCGAGCATCGCAATTGCAGCAAGAACGAACGTACCCAAACCGAATATGAACAGGTCTGCCGCACTGACCCCAAAGAGCAGGCTGGCGAGCAGCCTTGCGAGGGCCAAAGCCATCGGCAAACCAATCAGGAATCCCACACCCGTCAGGAGGGCGGCGCGTTTGAAAACCATGACGAGAATATCGCGTCGCTGCGCCCCGAGGGCCATGCGAACGCCGACTTCATGCGTCTGCTCCGCAACCGCATAGGACATGACGCCATACACACCAACCGCTGATAGAAGAAGGGCCATCCCGCCCATGGCCAGGAGCATCACAGCAACGTAATACAATCCGACGAGGGAATTGTGAATCACAGTCGCCTCGCTGAGGATTTCAAATAGCGGCTGGTCTGGATCCACGCTAGCGACACTGGTTCTCACCTCCGGGATAATCGCCCGCGGGTCGCCAGTCGTGCGAATTGCAAAGAATGAAGTAGACGAGGGGGACTGCTGATACGGCACATAAATCGCCGGGAAATCGACTCGATTCGTCCAGTCATACTGAACCTGCCCAACCACTCCCACGATTGTGGCCCACGCAGCGGTCGAATCGTCATCGCCCAGTTTGATTCGCTTTCCGAGCGGGTCTTGGCCCGGGAAATATCGGCGAGCGAGATCTTCCCCTACGATGACCACGGGAGCATTGTCTTTGCCGTCCTGTGAGGCGAAGGCACGTCCGGATAGCAACGGAACGTTCATGACGCGGAGAAAATCCCGGCCCACTCTTTGCGCGTAAGCTACCTGCACTTCTCCAGGCTGCCTTTGTTTGCCTTCAATACTGAAGGGACTTGCGCCAAAGCAATCGCAGTTGGGAACAGCGGAAACCACGGTTGCTGACTTTGCTCCGGGGAGTGATTCCAGGCGCTGCAGAACCTGATCGTAGAATGCGGCTTGCTGCGCCGGTTCTTTATATTTCGACTCGGGAAGCTGGGCGCGCAGTGTCAACAGGGTTTCGGGGTGGAGATTACGTTGCAGATGAATAAGTTCGTGAACACCCTTCGCCATTAAGCTGGCACCAATCATCAGAACGAGCGAGAGCGCCACCTCGGCAACAACGAATGCGCTCCGCAGTCGATGCCGCGCGCGACCTGAAGTTGCACCTCGGCCTCCTTCTTTCAGTTGCTCGGTCAGATCAGGCGTGGAGTTTGCCAGTGACGGAGCGATGCCTGCGAGAATTCCCGCGACCAGGGTGATGCCCAACGAGAAGGCGAAAGTCCACCCATCGAGGTGAATGCCTCTCCAGAATGGAAGGAATCTTTCCACTTCCGCAGGCATGTAAGCGAGGATCATTTGTATCCACCATTGGCCCAAGAGCAGTCCGAACACGCACCCACCAAGCCCAAGGAGGATGCTCTCCGTCAAGAGCATGCGTACGACGCGCCAGCGGCCTGCGCCCATTGCGATGCGGACCGCAATTTCCTTTCGGCGCGCGGTGGAGCGTGCCAGCAGCAGATTGGAAACATTTGCGCAAACGATCAGGAGAACAAACACGACCGCACCCAGGAGGAGCGCACTGTAGTGTTGGCTGTAGGAACCTGCCACATACTCCGGAATGGACACCACGCGAACGGTCCAGCCCCTGTCCATATTCGGGTACTCTTGCCCCAGGCGCTGAGAGATCGCTGTCATTTCCGCCTGAGCCTGCCCAAGCGTAACGCCCGGCTTCAAGCGAGTGACGATGTGCAGGTAGTGTGAGCGGCGATCGTTTTTCTCTTCTTCTCCCATGGCGAGGGGAAGCCAGAGCTCCGCCGCAACCGGAAACCTGAACTCTTTCCCCATTACCCCAACAATCGTGTAGCTTTTCTGGTTGAGTTGAATCGTCTTCCCGATAACGTCTCGAGCCGAGCCGAAATTCCTCTCCCATAGCCCGTGACTCAGGATAACTTCTTGATTGCGTCCGGGCTGGTCTTCCTCGGGCAGGAATGCGCGCCCGAGAATGGGCTGGACCTGGAGTGTCGGAAAAAAATTGGAAGAAACGCGAAAACCCGTTAGCTTTTGCGGATCTCCCGTCCCCGTCATGTTCACGTCATCCCAGGAGAACGCGGACATTGGCTTGAAAGATCTATTCCGCTGGTTCCAATCCCGATAATCCGCTGGAGATGTATTATCCGTGTCGAGCGGCGATTCGCCGGGAGCAAGGCTGGCAACAATCACCAGGCGATCGAGTCCTGGAAAAGAAACTGGCCGCCACAGGAACACGCTGGCGACGCTGAAGACGGCCGTGTTGGCCCCGATCCCAAGTGCGAGCGTCAGCATCGATACGATGGTGAAGATGGGGTTTTTCAATAGCACCCGGATTCCATATCGAATGTCCTGCAGTAGGTTCTTCATGTTCGTTCTTCCCTGACTTTAAGCAAAGTCTTCCATCGACGTGTCGCGCTGGCCCTTGTATGACTATCCGCTGCGTAGCTGCCATCCTGAGAACAAGTCCATATGCTATTCGTACCGCAGGGCCGCAAGCGGATCCAGACGCATCGCACGTCGGGCAGGTATGTAGCATGCAAGCAACGCAATTGCAGCAAGAACAAACGTCCCCAAGCCAAAAATGAACAGGTCCGTCGCGCCGACGCCAAACAACAGACTGGCGAGCAGTTTTGCCAGCGCGAGAGCCATGGGTAAACCAATCAAGAATCCAACGCCCGTCAGGATTATTCCTCGCTTAAGGAGCATTCCAAGGATCTCCTCGTGTCGCGCCCCGAGTGCCATTCTCACGCCGATTTCATGCGTCCGTTCCGTGACGGCATTGGACATCACGCCATACACACCCACACCAGCCAGGAGTAACGCCATCCCGCCCATCACCATCAGCATTACGGCTACGTACGACAAACCGAGCACAGAATCGTGAATCACTTTTGCTTCTGTTGCGATGTCGAAAATAGGCTGATCCGGGTCGACGGTCGCAATTTCACTTCTTATCGCGGGAACTAGCGCCATTGGGTCGCCGGCACTGCGAACCACAAAGTACGAATACGGCCGCGGCGCCTGCTGGTAGGGCATGTACATGGCTGGACGATCCACGCGAGCGCTCCAGTCGTATTGCATCTGCCCGACGACTCCCACAATGGTGGCCCATGGCAAATCCGAGTCGTCGCGGCCTTCCTTGATCCGTTTCCCGAGCGGGTCTTGCCCCGGGAAATACCGGCGAGCTAAGTCTTCGCTGATAATGACAACCCGCGCTGTGTCCTGGCCTTCCTGGACGGCGAATTCGCGGCCTGCGAGCAACGAAAGATTCATCGTGCGAAAGAAATCACGATCCACGCTTTGCATATAGGATTCTTGAAACTCTCCGGGCTGTGCGGGCTTGCCTTCCATGCTGAAAGGGTTGGACCCCACGCAATTGCAGTAGGGGACGGCAGTCGCCACCGCGGCGGAACTCACTCCGGGGAGTGTTTTCAATCGCCGCAGGGACTGATCGTAAAATGCGGCACGCTGCTGCGGCAGCTTGTATTTCGATTCGGGAAGCTGGACGCGCAGTGTCAACATCGTTGCAGGACGTAGGTTGCGATGGATTTGAAAGAGCTCGCGCACTCCTTTGGCCATCAATCCGGCGCCAATCATCAGGACGAGAGAAAGAGATACTTCCGCGATTACGAATGCATTGCGGAGGCGGTGACGTGCCCGCCCGGAACTCGCTCCTCGTCCACCTTCCTTCAGTTGCTCGACGACGCCGGAAGTCGAAACTGCAAGAACGGGCGCAATCCCGGCAAGAATTCCGGCAAATACGGCAATTACAAGCGAGTAGACAAACGTCAACGCATCGAGGTGAATGGTGTGCCAGAAGGGGAGATATTTTTCTACTTCCGCAGGCATGTATGCAAGGATCAAATCAAGCTGCCATTGAGCCAGCAGCAAACCAAACGCGCACCCGCCAATGCCGAGCAAAACGCTCTCTGTTAAGAGCAGCCGGATCATTCGCCAGCGGCTGGCGCCCATGGCGACACGGACAGCGATTTCCTTCCTTCGCGCCGTCGAACGGGCCAGCAATAGGTTGGCCACATTCGCGCAAACGATGAGAAGAACAAAGATCACCGCGCCCAAAGATAATCTGCTGTAATCTTGACCGAAAGGGCCCGCCACAAACTCCGTCACGGGTATCACGTGCACTCCCCAGCCCTTGTCGAAATTGGGATATTCCCGCTCAAGGCGCTGGGCGATTGTGGTCATTTCCGCCTGGGCCTGAGCCAACGTGACACCGGGTTTCAGGCGCGTAACGATATGCAAATAATGGTCATTTCGGATATTTTTTTCTTTGTCACTCATCGCCATCGGGAGCCAGAGCTGTACGCCCCGTGGCGGGAACCTGAACTCATTCCCCATCACTCCCACGATCGTATAGGTTCTTCCATCGAGCTGAATCGTCTTGCCCGCAACGTTGCGGTCCGAACCGAAAGTCCTCTCCCACAGCCCGTAGCTCAGGACGACTTCCTGATCACGCCCGGGCTGATCTTCCTCAGGGCGGAATGTGCGTCCGAGAACGGGTTGAACTTGGAGTGTCGGGAAGAAATCGTAGGAGACGCGAAAACCTGTGAGCTTTTGTGGGTTGCCGGCGCCGGTCATGTTGACGTCGTCCCATGCAAATGTGGCCATGGGTTCGAAAGAGTGGCTTTGCCGGCTCCAGTCGACGTAGTCCGCGGGAGCAACCACGTTGTACATTCGCGGCGACTGACCCGGGAACAGGCTCATAACCATCACAACCCGATCCAGGCCCGGAAATGACACGGGTCTCCATAGAAAAGCGCTGGAAACGCTGAACGCGGCTGTATTGGCGCCGATGCCGAGCGCCAGCGTCAAGATGGCAATAAGAGTAAAGACTGGGCTCTTCAATAGCATTCGGATGCCGTATCGAATATCCTGGAATATTGTGCTCATCATTCCCTTCTTTCGGCCCGTGCTTATGCTGGCGCTTGGCTCGCCATTCCGGCCTTGGCTTGGCCATCAACGATCCAGCCGTCAGCCAATTGGATAATGCGATCGCCGTAAGAGGCCCATGCATCGTTGTGCGTTACCTGAATGATTGTTGTTCCGTCTTCATTCAGCCTCTTGAGCAGGTCCATGATCATTTTTCCCTGGCTGGTATGCAGGCTTCCCGTCGGCTCGTCGGCGAGGATTAGCTTGGGTTTACCAATCAAAGCCCGCGCGACGGCCACAAGCTGCTGTTGCCCACCTGACAATTGACTCGGAAAGAGGGATTTCTTGCCGACAATCTGGAAGCGGTCAAGAATGTCCGCGACCATTCCTTCGCGCTCCGATTTCCTGATGTCGCGATAGGAGAGCGGCAGGTCGAGGTTTTCCGCGACCGTGAGGTTCTCGATCAGGTGATACTGCTGGAAGACAAATCCGATGTATTTCTTGTGCAGTTCGACGCGCCGGCGGTTATCGAGTGTGTGAACCGCGTGATCGAACAAGTAGTATGCTCCCTTCCATGCGCCGTCCAGCATTCCGATAATGCCCATCAATGTGGACTTGCCCGCTCCGGACGGCCCCATGATGGTGACAAACTCGCCTTCACGGAATTCGAGGTTAATTCGACGTAGCACCCAGGTTTTTCCCGCGCCAGATTCATAGAATTTCTCAACGTCCATGAGCTTGATCACTTTTTATCTCCCATGACTCGTGACTTCGAGACTGCAAGTCGCGATCCTTATGCACGTCCTGTTATACGCAGCTGGCTTCTTCGAGCGGCCGGCTCCTCGAATCATTCGTATCTCAGCGCCACCATCGGGTCCACTTTCATCGCCCGGTACGCCGGGATGTAGCACGCGACGAGCGCGACCACACACAGCAAGAGCGCCACGCTGGCAAAAGTGAACGGATCCGTTGCTGTGACGACGAAGAGTTCGTTCCGCAGAAAACGTGTCGCAGCCAGCGACAGCGCAAGCCCGACACCCAATCCCGTGAGCGTCAACAGGAGACCTTGGCCCAGCACAAGCCGAAGGACATCGCGTCGCTGCGCCCCAACCGCCAGGCGTATGCCAATTTCATGCGTTCGCTGGCGCGTCGAATGCGCGACAACACCGTAGATACCCACCGCCGCGAGCACCAATGCGAGGAAACCAAACGCGCCGACAAATGTTCCCGCGATCCGTTCGAACAGCGTGGAGATTTGCACCCGCGACTTCAGTGTCGTCACTTCATACACGGGCAAATCCGCGCTGAGCTGATGAATTGTCTTTTCGACAGCCGAGGCAAGCGCTTGTGGATCGCCGGAAACCCGGGCCTGAAGAATTATGTCGTGGTAATAGTCTTGAAACAGCGGAACATAAACCGCAGGGTGGGGCGCCTCGTTCAACATATGGTACTTCCCGTTGCGGGCCACGCCGACAACGGTGAACTTCTCACCGTCCGCATCGAGGCGTTTGCCGATCGCATCCTGGCCCGGCCAGTAGCGGTCGGCCAAAGTTTGGTTGACAATGGCCACCCGCTGCGACTTCTCGTTGTCCTGCAAAGTGAAAACGCGTCCCACGGCAAGGGGAATCCTCATCGTCCCGAAGTAATTGGGCCCGACGCGGGCGAGGGTTGTTTCCATCGATTCGTGAGGGCGGGGCACATAACCCTCGAAATCCACGGTTGTCGTATTGGCGCCGAACCCGAGCGGCACCCAATCGGCCAATGTGACGGAATCAATGCCTCGCATTGTCGCGATCTTGGCGAGAAGTTGCCGGTCAAATTCAATGCCATTCGCTTCCGAATAGCCGGCGGCTTTCAGATCGTAGGACATCAGCAGAACGTGATTCGGATCGAAGCCCGGATCGATTTGCTGCGCGCTCTCGAAGCTGCGGATGAAAAGTCCCGCGCTGATCAAGAGAAACAGTGAAAGCGCGATTTGCGCTACAACGAGCGCGCTCGCGAGTCGCGATTTGTGAAGTCCGCCGGAGATGCTGCCCGCTTCTTCCTTCAGCACGGTGACGGGAGCGAGCTGTGAGGAGCGCAACGCCGGGAGCGTGCCGAAGATGGCGCCCGTGAGAATGGAAATCACGAATGTGACGAGCAATACCGTATGGTCAATGTGATTGTTGTTTGTGAGCGGGAGATCTGTGGGCGGAACAAAGCTCACAATTGAATCGGCTGTCCAGGTGGTAAGCAGGACGGCGATGCATCCTCCGGTGAGCGACAGAAGCAGGCTTTCAATGAAAAGCTGCCGTGCCAGCCGCCAGCGGCTTGCGCCGATGGACAAGCGAATAGCGAACTCGCGGCGTCGTACCATCGAGCGCACCAGCAGCAAGTTCGCCACGTTTGCGCAGGCCAGCAACAACACGAGTCCCGAAAGGGCCATTAACATGGGCAAAAACGTGTGGAGGTAGGAGTTTGCTCCAAAGGGTGACCGCCACAGGGGGTCCAGCGTTATTTCGTTTGGTCCTTTGTGCAGATTAGGATATTCCGCCACGATCTGTTGCATCCGGAGGTCCAACTCCTCCTGAGCTTGCCTCTCGGTCACTCCGGGCTTGAGTCGGCCAAATACATTTAGCCAGGTAGTTCCCCGGTGGTAGAAGCGAGACCAGCCCGTAATGACCGGGTCCATGACCAGAGGAATCCACAGGTCCGAGCGCAAACCGGGCATGCTCCCCTGAAATTCGCGAGGGGCCACTCCAACTACCGTAAACGGATGCTGGTCGATATGAATCGTCTTCCCGACGATGGAGCGATCGCCGCCGAAGCGTGATTGCCAAAGGGCATAATTGAGCACCACCACCGGAGCGCCTTCTGGCTTCTGCTCTTCCGCAGCCAGGAAGCCGCGTCCGAGTATGGGCCGAACGCCGAGTACATCGAAGAAGTTCGCGGAAACCAAGGTGCCCCACACGCGCTGCGGCTTGCCCATCCCGGTGAGACCCACGGCCTCGTGGTGAAACGCCAGCAGCCCAGAAAAGCTCCGGTTCCCATTGCGTAGGTCCATATAATCGGCGGTGGAGAATGGCGGAGTCGGGCTTAGGCTCCTTTCTCCCCTCATGACGGAAACTAGCTCGCCGGGCCGCGCGGCGCCGGGAACGGGATTCAGCAGCGCCGAGTTAACCCAGGTGAATATCGTGGTGTTTGCGCCGATGCCGAGCGCCAGCGTGAGCACCACGACGCCCGTGAAGCCCGGGCTCTTCCATAACATCCGGGCAGCGTTTCGAACGTCTTGTATGAAGACAGCCACTTGTGGCTCCCCGTACGGTGCCTACTCGACCACCATCACAACCAGAGTTGCGTCATCGCTCCAATCGCCACGGCAGAATTCCCCAGCAGCTTCGAGGATGATTTGCTGCAATTCTTTCGCACTGGCGCTGCGATTCTCCTTCAGCAATTGCAAGATTCGCGCCTCTCCAAACTCTTCTCCGTCGGGATTGCACGCTTCCGCCACTCCATCGGTATAAAGAAGGACTCGATCTCTGGACGCCAATTCGTGTGTGCCCAACGCATACTTCTGCGTCGGAAAGATACCCACCACTCCGCCCCCTTCCCGCAGGAAACCGTGAGAACCATCGCGATGCATGACGATGGGAGGATTGTGGCCAGCATTCACGTAGCTCAGCCGGCGTTCCGCTCCGTCAAGTTGCGCGTAGAATAGAGTTATAAAACGATCGTTTGCAATGTTTCGGCACACCAACGAATTCAGGTGGTCGCACAACTTTTCCGGTGACAAAGAAGGCGACGCGAGTCCACGCACGCCGGCTTGAAGATTCGACATCAGCATCGCGGCGGGGAGCCCCTTGCCGGCGACATCCGCAATGCAAATCCCCAGCACTTCTTCGCCAAACGCGAGAACATCGTAGTAATCTCCGCCCACAACACGGGCTGGCTGCCACGCGCAGGCGATTTCATAGCCCAAAAGCTGCGGGATTTCCGCAGGCAGAAGCCCCAGTTGGATCGCGCGAGCATCTTGGATGTCGCGCTCTTGCCGGTGAAGTTGCAGGATCGCCTCGCTTTGCGCGCGGCTCTCTTCCAGTGTGCGGCGCCGCGATTCACGGCGCTCGCGGCCAAACTCAATTTGCTTTCGCAGGATTTCCAGCAGCCGCTCATTGGCCCACGGCTTCTCGACGAAATCACCCACGCCACGCTGCATCGTCTCAACAGCCAGGCCGACCGTGGCCCAGCCCGTCATCACGACAATCGGCGGCACGTCATCAATGCCCTTGAAGCGCTCCAGCAGGTCCAAGCCCTCGCGGCCGGAGGTCGTATCGCGCGCGTAGTTCAGGTCCATGAGAACCGCATCAAATTTCTGGCGATTGAGCGCCTCAAGCAGCGCGGCAGGCGACGTAACCGATTCGGTTTGATAGCCTTGTCCCTTCAGCAGCAACCGCAGTGCTTCCAGCACGTCAGCTTGATCGTCTGCAATGAGGATGCAGGGCCGAGCTGTCTCAGGCTCGTTTGTGGTTTGAAATGCCATCGTCGCCATGAATTCTGCCCCGTGTCGTCTCCGATTGAAAGTGGTATCGGCTCGGGAGCCATCCGGGTATGGGCATTCAGGCTTCCACGACATGTCAGCCCTATCACCTGTAGTTGGAGTGGCTTACCGTCGGCGTGGTGACGTCGGGTTCACAGGCATGCCCAGTTGCGGGAATGATTGTTGCGAATTCGGACACTCGGTTCGGGGCCGCAAGCCCCAACTCCAGAGGGCGGCACTCGCCGCAGCGTGGTAAAATGGATGTGCGTTTGTTGCTGCAAACAATCTCCTTCGAGGACTCGATCGGGGCTGCAAAACAGCACTTGCAGCCCCTTTTGTTTATCCGCAACCCATGACGGCACCGATTCGCAATATCGCCATCATCGCCCACGTCGATCATGGGAAGACGACGCTGGTGGACGCCATGCTCCGCCAGAGCGGGATCTTCCGCGAGAATCAAGAATTGATTGAACGCGTGATGGATTCGAACGAGCTCGAGCGCGAGCGTGGCATCACGATCCTCGCAAAGAACACGGCGCTCACCTACCGCGGGGTGAAAATCAATATTGTCGACACGCCCGGCCACAGCGATTTTGGCGGCGAAGTGGAGCGCGCACTTCGTATGGTGGATGGAGTCCTGCTGCTTGTGGATGCAAGCGAAGGGCCGCTTCCACAGACGCGTTACGTCCTGCAGAAAGCGTTGCAAGCGAATCTCCCTCCCGTCGTCGTGCTCAACAAGATCGATCGCTCCGACGCGCGCCCCGCAGCCGTCTTGGACGAAATCTACGATCTCTTCATCGATCTCGACGCCAGCGAAGACCAGCTTGATTTTCCCGTCCTTTATGCCAACGCGCGTGCCGGGGTCGCGCATCGCTCGATAGGCGATTCGTCCACGAATCTCGAGCCTCTGTTCGAGACCATCCTTGCTTCGATTCCTGCGCCATCGGGCGATCCGGCGGCGACGCTACAGATTCAGGTTACAAACCTGGACTATAGCGACTATCTCGGACGCCTCGCCATCGCCCGGGTTTTTCAAGGCACTTTGCGCCGCGGTTCTGACGTCGCCATCGCAAAGCTCTCGGGACAAATTCAGCCCACCCGGATCACGAAACTCTTCACGTTTCGGGGTCTCGACCGCGATGAGGATCAGGAGGTCTTTGCGGGCGACATTGTCGCCATTGCGGGCGTGCAGGGAATTCAAATCGGCGAAAGCATCACCGATATTGAAAACCCCGCACCGCTTGAGCCGCTAGTGATTGACGAGCCCACTCTGACGATGGTTTTCACTGTGAACACCTCTCCCTTCGCCGGCCGGGAAGGGCCATACGTCACCTCGCGCGACCTTCGCGAGCGGCTCGAAAAGGAATTGCTCACCAACGTTTCTGTGCGCGTCGAGGACACGGATACCACCGATGCATTCCGCGTTCTCGGTCGCGGCGAACTCCAGCTTGCGATTTTGATCGAGACGATGCGCCGCGAAGGATACGAGTTGATGGTTGGAAAACCGGAAATCGTGGTGCGAACGGAGAATGGCCGCCGTCTCGAACCTCTGGAATTGCTCATCGTCGATTGCCCCGAATCCTATATTGGAATCGTGATGGAGACGCTGGGAAGCCGCCGCGGGGAAATGACAAAGATCGTGAACCATCATACGGGGCGCGTGCGGATTGAGTTCAAAATTCCATCGCGCGGGATGATTGGATTGCGCAGCCAGTTGCTCACCGATACGCGCGGGACGGCGCTGCTGCATTCCCTGCTCACGGGCTGGACCGATTATGCCGGCGACATGGCCTCGCGCTCCACCGGGGCGCTCGTTGCCGATCGCTCCGGAGTTTCCACTGCCTACGCGGTTTGGGGCGTGCAGGAACGTGGCGAACTGTTCGTAGGGCCCGGCACAGAGGTTTACGAAGGAATGATCGTAGGTGAGAATTCGCGCGAAGCCGACATGGAAGTGAACATCACGAAGGAAAAGAAGCTCACCAACATGCGCTCCTCCACCGCCGACGAAGCCATCCGGTTGATTCCGCCTCGCGAATTGACGCTTGAAAAGGCCATCGAATTCATTGCCGACGACGAATATGTCGAGGTGACGCCCAAGTCGATCCGGCTGCGAAAGAAGGTCCTCGATCCGAAAAGGCGCCCCAAACGCTGGCAGGAAATCCGCGCCAGCAGGGAAGCCGCTCAATGAAGCTCCCCGTGCTACGTCGGCAAGGTCTTTGGAGGCATCTCTTGACCACGACCCAGGACCCTCTGGGTGGCCGTTTTGAGGACTCATGGGGCTGTCCGATTGCGGGACGCGTGATTCCCACGACCGGGCAAAGGGCTATGAATCGACACTTGCAGGTTGACAGTAATTGGAACATTATGAACAGGTTACATGCATTGAGAGACAGGAAGGCGAGTTGCGATATAAATAGACGAGGTCGATAGCTGTGGACATAGCGCGCCCAGATGCGAAGAGGCAGAAAAAGATTCGCCGGTACATCTACATCGGCGTGGCGCTGGTTCTGGCAGTGGTGATCACGGGCGCTCTCTCCCGCTTGAAGCCGGCAGCACCTTCCGTTGACAGGGCTACGGTTTGGACCGACACCGTGAAGCGCGGACCTATGCTTCGCGAAGTTCGCGGTTTGGGAACGCTGGTGCCGGAGACAATACTCCTGATCCCCGCAGCTTCTGACGGCCGCGTCGAAAAGCGGTACCTGCTGCCCGGGACGCCCGTACAAGCAAACACGGTTATCCTCGATCTTTCCAATCCCGAATTGCAGCAAGTGACGCTGGATGCGCAATTCCAAGTAAAAGGCGCCGAAGCGGAATTGAAGAGCATGAAAGCGCAGTTACAAAATCAACTCATGGACAAGCGCACGGCTGCGGCAGCGATCCGCTCTCAGTTCCACACGGCGGAACTTCAGGCGCAATCCAACAGGAAGCTTGCGCAGCTCGGCATCGTCTCCGATCTGGTTCTGAAGACGTCTGAGGTGCAGTCGGAAGAGCTTGACAAGCAGAATGATCTCGCCGAGAAAGAAGTGGAGACGTTCGCCAATTCGATCGACGCACAACTCGCCGTCCAACAAGCAAGAGTGGACCAGTTGAAGGCGCTCTACGAATTGAAGAAATCGTTGATGGACGAATTGCACGTCCGGCCCGGCATCGATGGTGTGCTGCAGGAGTTGGACGTGGAAGTCGGACAAAAAGTGATTCAGGGAACTGTGCTGGCGCGCGTTGCGCAGCCCAAGAATTTGAAAGCGGCGCTCAAGATCGCCGAGACGCAAGCGAAGGATATTCAGATCGGACAGAAGGCGACGATTGACACGCATAACGGCATGATATCCGGTCATGTAATGCGAATTGACCCATCGGTGGTCAATGGTACGCGCACGGTGGACGTAAAACTCGATGGCTCGTTGCCGCAAGGCGCAGTGCCAGACCTCAGCGTTGAAGGCACAATAGAGATCGAGCGGCTTGCGGACGTTCTTTATGTAGGACGGCCCGTGCATGGCGAGGCCAATAGCGTCGTCGGGCTGTTCAAGCTTGACGACAGTGGCAAGAAAGCGACACGCGTCCAGGTGGAGCTGGGCCGCACATCGGTAAACAACGTGGAAATCATCAAGGGACTGAATGTCGGGGATACCGTCGTTCTATCCGACATGTCGGCCTGGGACAATTTTGACCGGGTGCAATTGAAATAGAGTGGAACGTTTTGCGCGCCAAAGTCGTACTTTGATTGGGAGGAGCGAAAGATGAACACGAATGCCGAGCTGATGATCCGCCTGGAAGGCGTCACCAAGGTGTTCTACACCGATGAAGTCGAAACGCACGCGTTGAGCGGCGTTCATCTCGAAATCAAGAACGGCGAATTCCTCTCGATCGCCGGACCCTCCGGCTGCGGAAAATCGACGCTGCTATCGATTCTTGGCCTGCTCGATTCGCCCAGCGATGGAAACTATTGGATCAATACCAAGCCGGTGGCAAATCTTTCGCTCTCGGATCGCACGCGAATCCGAAACCGCGAGATTGGTTTTATCTTCCAGGCGTTCAACCTGATCGGGGATTTGACGGTCTTCGAGAACGTCGAGTTGCCGCTCACCTACCGGAGCATGGCTTCGGCGGAACGAAAGAAGCGCGTGCAGGAAGTGCTCGAGCGCGTGGGCATGGCTCACCGGATGAAGCACTATCCATCGCAGCTTTCCGGCGGTCAGCAGCAACGCGTGGCTGTGGCGCGAGCTCTCGTTGGCCAACCCTCGATCCTGCTGGCGGACGAACCGACTGGAAACCTGGACTCGAAAAACAGCGAAGCGGTGATCGATTTGCTGCGAAATTTGCACGGCGAGGGCGCGACAATCTGCATGGTCACCCACGACCCGCGTTACGCCAGCATTGCCGATCGCACGATTCATCTCTTCGACGGCCGCATCGTCGAAGAGACAGTGGGCACGCAGACCGCAAGCATATAAACCAAGGATTCTGACAATTCATAGCATGAAGCGGCCGGAAATTGGGCTTCGGTTGCGGCGTTGAAGCGTGTTCGCAACCTGGAAATGGCAGGAGATGGATCATGGGAACACTGCTTCAAGACGTGCGGTACGGCATTCGGATGCTTGCGAAATCGCCTGGATTCACGGCTATCGCGGTTCTAACGCTTGCGCTTGGCATCGGCGCGAACACTGCAATCTTCTCGCTGACCGATCAGGTTCTGCTTCGTTTCTTGCCCGTCGCGCATCCCGAGCAACTTGTAGTCTTGCGTTCGCCGGGGCCGAACCCCGGACATACATCGAGCGACGGCGATGAGGCGGCCTCATTTTCTTATCCGATGTACAAGGACTTGCGTGACCACAGCCAAGCGTTTTCGGGTCTCTTGTCTCGCTACGCTGTAGCTCTCAACGTATCGGCACGCGGTACGACGGAGCGCACGGATGGTGAATTGGTTTCTGGAAACTATTTCGAAGTGCTTGGCGTGCAGCCAGCGTTGGGACGCATCTTCACTCCGGAGGATGAAACGGCGCCTGGAGCGAACTCCGTGGCTGTGCTCAGCTACGGTTACTGGACGCGTCGCTTCGGCAAAGATCCCTCCATCCTGAACAAACAATTGGACGTCAACGGTACGGCTTTGACCGTCGTGGGTGTGGCTCGCGCTGGATTTAGCGGCATTCAAATTGGCCAAGCGCCAGAGGTCTTTATCCCTATGACGATGAAGGCGAGGATGACGCCAAACTGGGATGGGCTTGCCGACAGAAAAGATCATTGGCTGGCAATCGTGGGCCGGTTGAAATCTGGCTTTGCCCCTGCAAAGGCGGAGGCCGCGATTGCTCCGACGTATCGCGCCATCCTGGAATCTGAAGCGCCCCTGATGAAGTTGTCTGGACAAAACGGGCAGCGTTTTCTTGATAAGAAGATCCTGCTCACTCCCGGCTCTCACGGGAGGCCGACGCTCCAACGCGACGCCGAAGCGCCGCTTCTTTCGTTGACAGCTATGGTGGGACTCATTCTTCTGATCGCCTGCGCGAACTTGGCGAGTCTGTTGGTTGCGCGAGGCGAAGCGCGGCAAAGGGAAATCGCAGTGCGCCTGGCGATGGGGGCGGGCCGCTGGCGCCTCATAAGGCAGCTTTTGACGGAGAGTCTTCTGCTGGCAGCCGCAGGAGGCCTGGCTGGAGCGCTTTTCGCGTCGTGGACGCTCGACACGCTCGTCGGATCACTCCGGGAGGGCGCCGGAGTTATCGGGTTGGAGGCGCGGCTGGATTTTCGCGTGTTTGTATTCGCATTCGGAATCTCGATTCTTACCGGAGTGTTGTTTGGCTTTGCGCCAGCGATAAGAGCGACGCGCGCGAGTCCACAATCCGCTCTCAAGGATCAAGGCGCCGGTGCTTCTGATGGCAGGTCGAACGTGCGCCTGCGCAAGTGGCTGATGTTGTCCCAAGTTTCCTTGACAGCAGTGCTGTTGGCGGCCGCCGGCTTTTTCGCACAGAGCTTGTGGAACATCAAGCGGCAGAATCTGGGGGTGCGCGCGGACCACATAATCGAGTTTTCCGTTGCGCCAGGGTTGAATCGCTACTCACCGCCCCAGACAGCCGCGTTTTTCGAGCGATTGAGAGAAGGGATTGGCGCGTTGCCGGGAGTTCGTTCCGCGAGTGCGACAAAGGTTGCGGTTTTCAAGGGCGACGATTGGGGAAGCAACATCACTGTGGAGGGCTACACGCCCCAGCCCGACGAGGATACGAGCGTGTTAAGGAATTCCGTGGGCCCGGGGTATTTCGCTACTATGGGCACGCCGCTGCTCGCGGGGCGCGAATTCGACGAACGTGACCACGCCGACAGTCCCAAGGTGGCCATCATCAACGAGATGTTGGCGAGACGCTACTTCGCGGGCCGCAATCCGATCGGGATGCACTTGGCAATCGGCGCGGGCACGAATGTCCACCCCGACATTGCAATTGTGGGCGTCGTAAAGGACAGCAAGCATAGCGACGCGCGTGAAGATATCCGTCCCTTTGTTTATCAGCCTTACACGCAGGATTCAGGTCTTGCAGAAGCAACTTTTTATGTGCGCACGAGCCAGGATCCTGCGGCGCTTGGAGTGACTCTCCGAAAGCTTGTGCAAGGATACGACGCGAACCTGCCGATCTACGAACTCCGGACGCTCGCGGAACAGGTGGATGACTCAGTGTTCACTGACGAGTTTGTCGCGTTTTTTTCTGTTTGCCTTGGGATACTGGCTGCGCTGTTGGCGGCAATCGGGCTGTATGGCGTACTCGCTTACGTGGTTACGCGGCGCACCCGCGAAATTGGAGTCCGCATGGCGCTTGGAGCAACGCAAAAGGATGTCGCTTGGATGATTTTGCGTGAAGTCGTGCGCATGTTGGCCGTGGGACTTTCTGTTGGGCTCCTTGCCGCATTTGCGCTTGGGCGTCTCATCGAGTCGCAACTATTCGGCGTGAAAGCAAGCAGCCCGATTGTTTTTGCGGCCGCCGCCGGATTGTTGGTGGGAGTTGCGCTGGTGGCCGGCTGGCTGCCTGCCCGCAAGGCTGCCAAGGTGGACCCGATGGTCGCGCTGCGATATGAGTGAGTTTAGGAATAGTGGCGAGTGACTCACTCGTGGAAGACGATTGTGATATCCTCCCTGCCGCATGCCGGGGGTGAGCGATGAATGTTGCCGTGAATGCGAGCATGGTGACGACGGCATTTGAACTGCCGGGTTACCGCGTGTTGAAAACGCTGGGCCTGGTGCGCGGCGTGACAGTGAGGTCGCGCAGCGTCCTCGGGACAATCGGCGCGGGGCTCCAGACTATTGTCGGCGGCAAGATCACACTCTTCGAGGAAATGTGCGAAAAAACGCGCGCCGAAGCTCTCGAATTGATGATGGAGCACGCGATGGAGCACGGCGCGAATGCCGTCATCGGAGTCCGCTACGACGCAACCGAAGTGATGCAGGGCGTCACCGAGGTCTTGGCCTATGGCACGGCGGTGCTGGTGGACCACGTCTCCTAGCAGCTTGTTGAAGAACGTGGTTTTGTGATGATTTCATCTTCATCTTTCGTTCGAAATGGATTAGAAGGACGGAAAAGAGCGGACAGCGGAGGAGTAGGAGCCCGTTGGAAGGTTACTT
>Ga0371490_1000033_pt1 | contig 190489 bp, 181 predicted proteins | sample MB2SIPfraction_FD_207959 | JGI IMG/M metagenome (GOLD analysis project Ga0371490, IMG submission 207959) | Lab enriched peat soil microbial communities from McLean, Ithaca, NY, United States - MB28FN SIP fraction | ecosystem: Environmental > Terrestrial > Soil > Wetlands > Peat | place: USA... | reverse complement strand
TCAGGTAGGCGTTGATTTCGGCGTCGCCGAGGTCGTTGATGGCGACGAGGACGAATTCCTGTTCGCGGCCGCTCTCGAAAATGGCGCGCAGCACGTTGCGGCCGATGCGGCCGTAACCGTTGATGGCAATGCGGATGCTCATAGTGGCTCCTGTCTGATTCGGATGAGATGAGTGTTGTTATTCGACTTTGGCGATGCGCAGCAGATTGGTTGCGCCCGGGGTGCCAAACGGCAGGCCGGCGGAAATCACCACGGTATCGCCCGCTGCGGCGAACCCTTCGGTCAGTGCGGTACGGCAGGCGAAATCGGTCATTTCGCCAACATCGGCCACATCGTGGGTCAGCGACGCGTGGATGCCCCAGACGAGCGCCAGGCGGCGCGCGGTGGTGAGTCGCGGTGTCATGCCGATGATCGGCGCCATCGGTCGTTCGCGCGCCATGCACAGCGCCGAATGGCCTGTGGTGGTGTAGGCGACCGTGACTTGCGCGCCGAGAATGCCGGTGACGGCGCTCAGTGCGCGGCCGATGGCATCGGCGGATTCCGCGCCCGGTGTGGCGCGCGATGCGTCGATGGCCTCGCGGTAATACGGGTCGGCTTCGGTCTGGTGAATGATGCGGTCCATGATGGCGACTGCTTCGACCGGGTAACGGCCGGAGGCCGATTCGGCCGACAGCATCACGGCGTCGGCGCCGTCGTAGATCGCGGTGGCGACGTCGGAGGCTTCTGCCCGGGTCGGCACCGGGGCCGCGACCATGGAGTCGAGCATCTGGGTGGCGACGATCACCGGCCGGCCGGTCTTGCGGCACTGGCGCACGATGCGTTTCTGGATCGACGGCACCTGTTCGGCCGGCATTTCCACCCCGAGGTCGCCACGCGCCACCATGATGGCGTCGGAGGCCTCGACGATGGCGTCGAGGTGGGCGATGGCCGAGGGTTTTTCCAGCTTGGCGACCACGCCGGCGCGGCCGGCGATGATCTTCTTGATGTCTTCGATGTCTTCGGGCCGCTGCACGAAGGACAGCGCCACCCAGTCGACCTCGAGCTTGAGGCCGAACTCCAGGTCGGCATGGTCCTTTTCGGTCATGGCCGACAGGGGCAGGACCACGTCAGGCACGTTGACGCCCTTGCGGTCCGACAACGGGCCGCCGACCAGGACTTCGGTGCTGGCGCTCTTGCCGTCGCAGCGCGTCACGTTGAGGCAGATCTTGCCGTCGTCGAGCAGCAGGCGGCTGCCGGCCGAGAGTGCGGCGAAAATTTCCGGGTGCGGCAGCGAGACACGGCTCGCGTCGCCCGGACGGTCGGCGTCGAGGTCGAGCTGGAAGCTTTGTCCGGCTTCGAGCTGCACCGGGCCGTTGGCGAAGGTGCCGACGCGCAGCTTGGGTCCCTGCAGGTCGAGCAGGATGCCGACTGGCCGACCGCTTTCGCGTTCGATCCGGCGCAGCATCGCGACGCGTTCCTTGTGGTCGGCGTGGGTGCCGTGGCTGAAGTTGAGACGGAAAACGTCGGCGCCCGCATTGAACAGGGCGCGGATGCCTTCGAGATCAGCGGTCGCCGGACCGAGCGTGGCGACAATCTTGGCTTTGCGGGTGCGATGCATGCTGGACTTTCGATCAATAGTCGGAAAAAAAGCCCGGCCGCGGCCGGGCGCTTGCGGCATTAGCCGCGGGCCGGGAAGACCCGCAGCAGGTGGCGTTGCAGGATGTTCTCGGTCACGTTGCGCGAGATGCTCTCTTCATGGGCGCGGAGCGCGGAGAGATAGCGCTCGCCAAGCTCGGCCGCGACCTTGTAGCCGACGTGCAGCAATTGGCGCAGATCGGCGTTGTAGCGCGGCGCATCGGGGATATGGCGCAGTGCGGAAACATAGTCGTCGGCGCTCCATTCGTCGACATCGTCCGGGTGCGGCAGGCGGTTCGGATCGATGTCGATCACGCTGGCGTAGGGGGCGCACAGCGCTTCGCGCCGGTGCCAGGCTTCGCGGTAAACGGTTTTCGCGACGGCCAGCCCTTCGCCGCCGGCTTCGGCCAGGCCGATGAGTTCTTCCAGCCAGGTGGTGCCGGCGGTCTTCAGATGCAGACCGGCGCCGGTATCGGCCAGTGCGCGGCGGATCGGGCCGTAGATGGAGAATTTGTCGCTGCCGGAGTGTACCGACAGTTTCAGATTGTCTGGCAGCGGGTAATGGCGCACCGCATAGGCGATGACGGCGATGTCGGCGCGGAACTCGCGTTCGAACGCGGCCGGGTCACCGACATAGTTGACCCCCTTGTTGAAGCGGCCCGAGAAACGCGGTGCGATGGTTTGCGCCGGAATGCCGTGCGCGGCGATCAGCGCGAGGATGACCAGCAGTTCCAGCGGCGTTTGCGGCGTGTCCACTTCATCCATCGAAACTTCGACGATGAAACTGTTGGCGTCGCGGCGGCTCAGAATGCGCTGGTAGATTGCGGCGGCTTCTTCGACCGGGGCCAGGTACTGGCTGACGATGCGCTGCAGTTCGGCGGCGGACAGCGTCAGCGCCTCGTCGATGCCGGCGAGCTGGTGGCTGCCGATCAGCTCCTGATGTTGCGCGATGAAGGCGGCGACGCGTTGCGGATCGGCCGGTTGACCGATGGCTTCGGCGACGTCGAGGGTGAAGAAATCACTGCTGTCGATGAAGCCGTCGACGGTGCCGAGGCGGATGTGGTCAGCATCGACATGGTAGGGGTGATTCCAGTGCAATGCCTTGACCGCGGCATCGGCGGCGGTGCGAACGCTCGCAGGCTGCGAATGCACGATATCGTGTTCGCGGAACGACTTGTTCCACACCGGCACCACGTCGATGCCCTGCTTGCGGCCTTCGATCAGTGCGGCGAGTTGCGCGCGGGCCTGATGGGCGAAACGGTCGCCCACCCCCATCGAATAATGTTCAAGTTTCAGCATGATAAATCCCGTTCGGAAAACAGCCGGGCTCGCGCCCGGCCAGGTGAATCCTGCGATCAGGCCGCGCTTTTCAGCGTCGAACCTTCTTCATTGCCTTCCTGCTTGTGCACGCCGAGCATTGCCGGGCGGTTGCGCAGCAGGTTCCAGACTACGACCGCGCCGATGATGTCGAAGATCGACAGGCAGACGAACAGCGGACCATAACCCACCGACTTGATCAGCACGCCGGTGATCAGCGTGAAGATGGTGGCGCCCATATAGGCGGCCATGCCGGTCATGCCGTTGGCGGTTGCCACTTCCTTCTTGCCGAACACGTCGGAGGACAGCGTGATCAGTGCGCCGGACAGCGATTGGTGCGCGAAGCCGCCGAGGCAGAACAGCGCGATGGCGGTATACGGGCTGGCGACGAGGCCGATGCAGCCCGGGCCGATCATCAGGGTTGCGCCCATGAGGACGACCAGTTTGCGCGACACGATCAGGTTGGTCTTGAAATACTTGAGGAACAGGGCCGGCAGGTAACCGCCGATGATGCAGCCGAGGTCGGCGGCGAGGAACGGCATCCAGGCGAACAGCGCGATTTCCTTCAGGTTCATGTGCCGTACGGTCATCATGTACAGCGGAATCCAGAAGTTGAAGGTCTGCCAGGCCGGTTCGGCGAGGAAACGCGGGATGGCGATGCCCCAGAATTGGCGGCAGGTGAAGATATCCCTCCACGACGGCTTGTCGTAGCTGTCATCCTTGTGCTGTTGCTCCTGGCCCGACAGGATGTAGTTGCGTTCTTCGTCGCTCAGCGCTTTTTGATCACGCGGATGCTTGTAGAACTTCAGCCACATTGCCGCCCAGATGAAGCCGATACCACCGGTCACCATGAACGCGCTCTGCCAGCCGGAGTGCAGAATGCACCATACCACCAGCGGCGGAGCGATCAGGCCGCCGATCGACGAGCCGATATTGAACCAGCCGGTGGCGATCGAACGTTCCTTGGCCGGGAACCATTCCGACGAGGCCTTCAGGCCGGCCGGAATCACCGATGCCTCGGTCATGCCGAGCATGCCGCGGAACACCGCCAGCGACAGCCAGCCGGAGGCGAAACCGTGCACCAGGTTGGCTGCCGACCAGCCGATGGCGAAGATGGCGAAACCGACCTTGGTGCCGAGCAGGTCGAGCAGGAAACCGGCGACCGGCTGCATGAACATGTAGCAGCCCTGGAAGGCGGCGACCACGTACGAATACTGCTGGGTCGTGATGTGCAGGTCGGTCATCAGTTTCGGCGCGGCGACCGCGAGCGAGTTACGCGCCAGGTAGTTGAGGATGGTGCCGCATGTAACAAGGCCGATCATCCACCAGCGCAAGCCCCGAATTTTCATTTCTGTCTCCTGTGGCGCGGCCCTCTCCAAGGCCGCGCCGGTCCGTGTTGTGTTAGTTATCCCGCGGCAGCGCCGCGCTCAGTGTCAGAAACCGAAGTACTGTTTGGCGTTGCTGTAACAAATGCCTTCAACGATGCCGGCCAGAGCGGACTCGGTGGCCGGATATTCACCGTCTTCCACCCAGCGGCCGAGTTGACGGCACAGCAGGCGGCGGAAGTAGTCGTGGCGCGGATAGGACGCGAAACTGCGCGAATCCGTCACCATGCCGACGAAAGTGCCGAGCACGCCGTGGCAAGCGAGCGTGCGCAGCTGTTCGAGGTTGCCGTCGCGATGATCGTTGAACCACCAGGCCGGACCGAACTGCAACTTGCCCGGGACGGTACCGTCCTGGAAGTTGCCGAGCATGGTCGAGAGGATGGTGTTCATCGACGGGTTCAGGCAGAACAGCATGGTCTTCGGCAGATGCCCGTCGCGGTCGAGGGCGTCGAGCAGTGCGGCGATGCCGGCGCTGCAGCTCATGTCGGAAATCGAGTCGTAGCCGGTGTCGGCGCCCAGACGGGCGAACTGACGGCTGTTGTTGTTGCGTTGCGCGCCGATGTGCAGACACATGGCCCAGTCGTTGCGGGCGTAGTGGCGGCCCAGCTGTACCAGCAGGCCGGCCAGGTACTGGCCGAGCTCGGCGCTGTCGAGCTTGCGGCCGGCGAGGCGGGCAGCGAACAGGCGTTCGAGCGTGGCGTCGTCCGGCAGACTTTGCGGCAGGGCGATGTCGACGGCGTGGTCGCTGACGCGGGCGCCGTTGCGATGGAAAAAGTCGATCCGGTCGGCCAGGGCCTCGATCAGCGTCGCAAACGAGTTGATCTGGATGCCGGCGCGCGCCGAGAGCCGCTGCAGATAGTCGACGAAACCGTCGTCGTTGACGCGCATCGCCTTGTCGGGCCGGTAGGCCGGCAAGACGCGTGTCGACAGGTCCATGTCGGCGATGCGGGCGTGATCGGCGAGGTCATCGGCCGGGTCGTCGGTGGTGCAGGCGACTTCGACCTTGGCCTTTTCGAGGAAGCTCCAGCTGTCCATGCCGGCGAGCTTGGCGTTGAGCTGATCCCACAGCATCGGCGCCGTCTCGGCGTTGATGCGCGTATGGCTGCCGAAGATGCGTACCAGCTCGAGGTGGCTCCAGTGGTAGATCGGATTGCCGATGGCCTTGGGCAGCACGCGGCAGAAGGCGAGAAACTTGTCGCGCGACGGTGCGTCGCCGGTGATCAGCGTTTCGGCCACGCCGGCCGAGCGCATCAGCCGCCACTTGTAGTGGTCGCCGCCGAGCCACAGCTCGGTGATGTCGGTGAAACGCTTGCGCGCGGCGATTTCACCTTGTTGCAGGTGGGAGTGGTAATCGATGATCGGCAGGTCGGCTGCGACATTGTGATAGAGCTGGCGCGCTACCTCGCTGTCGAGCAGGAAATCATCGTCCATGAAGTCTTTCATTGCCGAAACTCCTTTGCGGATACCGTTAAACGCCCGAGTAGGCAGCGAAACCGCCATCGATCGGAACGACGACACCGTTGACGAAGCCGGAAGCTTCGTCGCTGGCGAGCCACAGCAGGGTGCCGATCAGTTCTTCGGGCTTGCCGAAGCGCTGCATCGGCGTGTGATCGATGATCTTGTGCGCGCGGGCGGTGTAATCGCCGCTTGCTTCGTCGATGAGCAGCTTGTGATTCTGGTTGGTCAGGAAAAAGCCGGGCGCGAGCGCGTTGACGCGGATGCCGACGCGGGAGAAATGCACGGCAAGCCACTGGGTGAAGTTGCTCACGGCCGCCTTGGCGCCGCTATAGGCCGGAATCTTGGTCAGCGGGCAGAAGGCGTTCATCGACGAGATGTTGATGATGCTGGCGTGCGGCCGGTCGAGCATTTGCCGGGCAAAGACCTGGGTCGGCAGCAGGGTGCCGAGGAAATTCAGGTTGAAGACGAATTCGACCCCCTTCGGATCGAGATCGAAGAAGGTGGTCAGCGACTTGTCGGCCAGGTCGGGCTGTTCGAGCCATTCCTTGGTCGTCGTGCCTTTCGGGTGATTGCCGCCGGCGCCGTTGAGCAACAGGTCGCAAGGGCCGAGCTCTTCTTCGACACGCTTGGCCGCCTTTTCGAGCGACTCGCGTTCCAGCACATTGGCGGCGATGCCGATGGCCTTGTAGCCTTCGGCCCGCAGGGCGGCGGCGGCCGTTTCGGCGGCGTCGCCGTTGAGGTCGAGCAGTGCCACCGAGGCACCGCAGGCGGCGAGCGCGCCGGCCAGCTGACTGCACAGGATGCCACCGGCGCCGGTGACGACGGCCACCCGGCCGTTCAGATCGATCTGGAATGGAACTTTCATGCCTTGTCTCCTTGCTTGGCCTTGGCGATACCTTCCCACAGGCCATTGAGATACACCGCACCGAGTGCCCGGTCGTACAGGCCGTAACCGGGCTTGCCGGTTTCGCCCCAGATCATGCGACCGTGGTCAGGCCGTACATAGCCGTCGAAGCCGGCTTCGTAATAGGCGCGGACAATGGCGCCCATGTCGAGCGAGCCGTCTTCCGAGCGGTGCGAGGTTTCGTAAAAATCGCCATTCGGGCTGTTCTTGACGTTGCGCAGATGGGCGAAGTGAATGCGGCCGCGGCCGGCGAACTCGCGCACCATGGCGACGAGATCGTTGTGGCAATCGGCGCCGAGCGAACCCGAGCACAGCGTCAGCCCGTTGGCCTCGTCGTCGACGATGGCCAGCAACCGTGCCAGGTCTTCGCGGTTCTTGACGATGCGCGGCAGGCCGAAGATCGGACGCGGCGGATCGTCGGGGTGGATGGCCATGCGGATGCCGACTTCGGCGGCGACCGGAATGATGGCCTTGAGGAAGGTCTCCAGATTGCGCCACAGGGTTTCTTCGCCGACCGATGCGTATTCGGCCAGCAGCGCCTGCAGTTCTTCCGGCTTGTAGCTGGCATCCCAGCCGGGCAGCGAAATGCCCTTTTTCACATCGATGCGTTCGACTTCTTCGGTGCGGAAGGCGAGCGAGGTCGAGCCGTCGGGCTGTTCCATCGCCAGCGTGGTGCGTGTCCAGTCGAACACCGGCATGAAGTTGTAGCAGATGACCTTGATGCCGCATTGGGCCAGGTTGCGGATGCTTTGGCAGTAATTGGCGATCAGGCGCGCGCTCGACGGCTTGCCGAGCTTGATGTCTTCGTGCACCGGCACGCTTTCGATCACGTCGAGTGCGAGGCCGTGTGCGTTGACCTTGTCCTTCAGCGCCTGGATCTTGTCGACCGGCCAGACTTCCCCGACCGGTACGTCGTACAGCGCCGAGACGATGCCGGTCATCCCCGGGATTTGCCTGATATAGGCCAGGGTTACCGGATCGCTATCGCCATACCAGCGAAAGGTCATTTTCATGTGATGCTCCTCTTGGTGGCCGCCCCTTTGGCAGCCATGTCGTAAAGTGTTGTTGTTCAGCGCTGCATGACAGCGCTGCTATGGCTGGCCAGCTGCCAGACATCGCTTGCCTTCATCAGGGCGAAGTCGCCGGGTTGCGAGTGCTTGAGCACGGCGCAGGCGGCGGCGAAATCGGCGCATTGCTGCGCGCTGTAGCTTTGCGTGAGTCCGTAGAGCATCCCGGCGGCGAATGCATCGCCACCGCCAACCCGCTCGAGGATCTGCAAATCGTATTCGCGCGACACGCCGGTGCTGCCATCGCCGAGCAGGCAGCAGCCCTGATAGCGGTGATGGTTGTGGCTGAAGACCAGCCGCCGCGTGGCGGCAAAGTGGCGCGGGCCGATGCGTCCGGCCAGTTGCTGCCAGCATTCGATCAGCGCATCCGGGCTGTCTTCGCGCGGCGAAATGCCGAACAGCCCGGTCATGTCCGCGGCAGCAGCCAACAGCAGGTCGGCCTGCGAGGCCATGCGCGCCAGTACCGGCTTGGCCGTGTCGTAATCCCACAGCCGCGAGCGGTAGTTGACGTCGAAGGCCACGCCGAGACCGCGTGCCTTGGCTTCGGCGGCCAGCTCGAAGGCGAGCGTGCGTACCTTGTCGGAGAGTGCAAGCGTGATGCCCGACACGTAAAACCATTGCTGGCCGGCAAACAGGCGCTCAAGATCGAGCATTCCGCGCTCGAGTGCGTTGATGGCCGAATCGGCGCGGTCGTAGACGACCCGGCTTGGCCGGGCGCCGAAACCGTTTTCGCAGTAATAGGTGCCGAGGCGTTGCGGCAGACGGACGATGCCGTTGCAATCCATGCCGCTCATGCGCAGCGCGTTGATGGCCAGATCGCCGACGCCATGGTCGGGCACTGCGGAGATCATCCGTGTGGCGACGCCGAGCCCGGCCAGTGTGGCCAGGGTGTTGGCTTCGCAGCCGCCGACATGGACGTCGAGGCTGCGTGCGTCGGCGAGGCCGCCGAGGGCTGGCGGCGACAAACGCAACAGGATTTCGCCCAGTCCGATGATGCTCATGTTGTCTCCTGTAATTCGGTCTGCTGGTGTGGTGGCCTAGTGGTCAGACCAGTTGTTGTCAGAATAGTAGTGCGGGATAATTCCAACGGCAAGTGAAATGCTTGCGTTAGGTCAAGAAAATTGGTCAGGCCACCGGGCAGCAGTAAATGAAAATTTTTGGCATACTACTTGCCGTTTATAGTGCAATAAGTATCGATACATGGAGTCATCAATGGACTTGCCAACCCTTAAATCGGAACGTCTCTATCAGAAGATTTCCAATCTGTTGATCGAGCGCATCCGTTCTGGTCAGTTCGCCAGCGGACAGGCATTGCCGTCGGAACGCGATCTGTCCAAGCAGTTGGGCGTGAGCCGGTCCTCGGTGCGCGAGGCGCTGATCGTGCTGGAAATTTCCGGCTGGGTGGAAATCCGCACCGGCAACGGTGTGTTCGTCAACGAAGTGCTGCCGTCCGACGAGCCGGTTGCGCGCGAAGATGCCGGGGTCGTGGAGCTGCTCAAGGCGCGTGAAATCATCGAAGGCGAAATTGCCGGCCTGGCCGCGCAGAATGGCAGCGATGCACAGCGTGAAGAGCTCGATCGCATCATGCAGGACATGGCGCGGGAGACCGCCGACAACATCGAGTTCCATGGGCTCGACAAGCGCTTTCACATGCTGCTTGGCGAAATGACCGGTAATTCGGTGCTGCGCGACATGGCCGAATACCTGTGGAACAAGCGTTACAGCCCGTTGTTCATGCATTTCGAAACCTACTATGCCGGCCGCGACATCGCCGAAGACATGGCGCGCGATCACCTGAAGATTGTCGAGTCCATCATCGCGCGCGATGGCCGTGCAGCCAAGAAAGCCATGCAGGCTCACTTGCGTCATGTGTATCAAAGCCTGTTCAAACCGGCCAGATAAGCGATTTTCCGTGCATGAAGCCGGCCGAGGCCGGCTTTTTTTATGCTATCAAGGCAATTGCCGTTGCCAATTTGCCACAAACGAATAGGTGTTGCGCTGCTCGCGGGGCGCTTGCACCGTTTTGGTGATATGGTTTTGCGGTCTGCTGGCCTGACCAGTTGACCGGCCGGGTGCGCAGCGCGCCGCCGGCTTGTGCAACGCAAGACGTCATGCCGTGAAACGGGCTTTGTCATGATATTTCCGGGTTTTACAGAAAAAACCGGAATATCCGCAATGCACCGGCCACGGTCGTCTTGATGATCGATGGGCATTGCCGGTCGCCGTGCGGCGTAACCGGGCGGAGTCGTGAACATGAAGCTATATCAGCGGCTGGGCATTTTGATTGGCGTGTCGGTACTCGGGTTGATTTCGATTGCCGCCTTTGCGCTCTACACCTTGAATACCACCATGCGGGAAGATCGACAGACCGAAATCCATTCGGTGCTGAACCTCGCGGCTCAGGAGGTCTACGCCTATCAGGCGCTGGCCAAGAGCGGGAAGATGACCGACCAGGCTGCCCGTGCGGCTGCCATACAGGCCTTGTCCGGCATGCGTGAGGGCAAGAAGAGTTATGTCTGGGCTCGCACGGTCGGTGCGCTCGGTCTCGTGCATCCCGATCCGCGCGTGATCGGCAAGGTCGATCAGGGGCAAGTGTTGCCGGATGGTCGGACCAATTGGCAAAAGTATCTCGATAGTCTGGCGACGAGCCGATTTGCCTACTTCATCGAACCGGCGCGACGGCCGGGCTCCGATGTGTGGGTGCCGAAGATGGTCGGCGTTACCCGAATCGATGGCTGGGATTGGGTCGTCGGCTACGGGGTGTGGGCCGATGACATCGATGCAGCCTACTGGAGCATGGCCTGGCGCTTTATCGGACTGGGGGCGGTACTGCTGCTGGCCGTGGCCGGACTCGCCATCGTGCTGACCCGTGCGATCTACCGCCAGATCGGCGGCGAGCCTGCCGATGCGGTGGCGATCGCCCACGCCATCGCCAGCGGCGATATGAGCCGCCATCCGCAGCATGCACCGGACAGCGCCAGCCTGCTCGGGGCGGTATTGAGCATGCAGGACAGCCTGCGGCGTATCATCGAGCATATCCAGCAGACGGCCGGCCAGCTGTCCGGCACAACTGGCGATCTGTCGCTGGAGATGCGCAATATCAGCGAGGCGTCACGTCTGTCTTCCGATGCCGCCGGTTCGACAGCGGCGGCGATCGAACAGCTTTCGACCAGCATCCAGCACATTTCCGACAGCGCGAAGCAGACCGAAATCGCATCGTCTGCCGTGCATGACCGGGCCGTGGACGGCAAGGGGCTGGCCGGCCGGGCCACGGACAATATTCGCAGCGTGGCTGTCTGTGTCGACGAGGCCGCCGCACAGGTCTCCGGCCTGGTCGAACGCAGCGGTCGCATCGGGCAGATCGCCAATGTGATCAAGGACATCGCCGATCAGACCAATCTGCTGGCGCTCAATGCGGCGATCGAAGCGGCGCGCGCGGGCGAGACGGGGCGCGGCTTCGCGGTGGTGGCCGATGAAGTACGCAAACTGGCCGAGCGTACGACCCAGGCGACCGGGCAGATCGCCGACGTGATCGTCGATATCCAGACCGAGACCGAAAAGGCTGTCGCCGGCATGACCGCGATCAAACCGCGGGTGGCGGACGGCGTCGAGCGGGTGGGCGAGACCGCCTCTGCGCTTGACGCGATCGGACACGGCATAGAGGACAGTCTTGCGCAGGTGCGCAGCGTGGCTGCCGCCACGGCGGAACAGACGACGGCAAGCCATAGCGTTGCGCAGAATATCGAGCGCATCGCTCAGCAGGTCGAGGCGTCGAGCCGCGCGGCGGAAACGGCCAGCGCATCGGCCGAGGCTCTCGAAGCGTTGGCCGGCGAGCTGCGTCAGTCGGTGGCCCGCTTCAATTTCTGAATCGATATCCGCTCGACCGGGCGGCGTGCAAGGAGCGCAGAGTGGCAAAAAGCATCATTTCCGATATGGATGGCGTCATTTATCGCGGCAAGCAGCTGATTCCGGGAGCGCGCGAGTTTGTCGGGCGCTTGCTCGAATCGGGCACGCCGTTCCTGTTTCTGACCAACAATGCCGAACAGACGCCGCTGGATCTGAAACTCAAACTCGAGGGGCTGGGCGTCGGCGGCATCAGCGAAGACAACTTCATCACCAGCGCGATGGCCACGGCCATGTTTCTGAAAAGCCAGACGCGTGCGGCGCAGCCGACTGCCTATGTGGTCGGTGGCGCCGGCTTGATCAATGAACTCTACAACGCCGGGTTTTCGATTTCCGAATCGCGGCCGGACTATGTGGTGGTGGCCAAGTCGATGACCTTCGGCTTCGAGCAGATCCGCAAGGCGGTCCGCTTCATCGATCAGGGGGCGCGCTTCATCGGCACCAATCCGGACATGATCGATCCGGTCGAAGGCGGCTACGAGCCGGCGGCCGGCACCTTGCTGGCGGCGATCACCGCCGCCACCGGCAAGAAGCCCTATATCGTCGGCAAGCCCAATTCGCTGATGATGCTGCTCGCCACGCGCAAGCTTGGTGTGCACCCGGACGAGGCGGTGATGATCGGCGACCGCATGGACACCGACATCGTCGGCGGCATCGAGGCCGGCATGTCGACTGCGCTGGTGCTGTCCGGTGTGACCGGGCGCGAACAGATGGATGCCTTCCCCTACCGGCCGGACTACGTTTTCGATAGTGTCGCCGACATCGATCCACGCGCGTTCTGAGCGTTGTGTAAAAGAACAGGCCGCAGATGCGGCCTGTTGTCGTTACTGCCTGGCAAGACGCGCGATTACTGCGCCGCGGCCGGCTGCATCATGCCGGTGCCAGAACCCATCATGCCTTGACCGGCGCGGCCCATCGTCGAGCCGCACTGTCCGGGCATCTCTGTCAGCAGCTGATCGGCAAGTTTCTGCCGCGTTGCAATATCGGGTGCGGTGACGATCTGTTCCATGCGGGTCTGCATGGCCTGCATCATCGTCGACATGCCCGTCGTGGCCGGCGAAGCCGCCCAGGCGGCGGTAGAGAGGCCGATCAGGCCTGTGATCGCCAAGGTGTGGTGTTTCATTTCGAAGTCCTTTCGGTGTCGATGACCCGGTTCAACGTTGTGCGTAAACCGAAGTCCGTCCGTCTTTGTTGAAGGCGATGACTTGATACGGCGCGTTTGCGCCCTGTGCATCCATGCCGGGCGCCGCGAGCGGCATGCCGGGCACTGCCAATCCGGCGATCTTCGGCCGGGTCTTCAGCACTTTTGCCACCAGGTCTGGCGGGACGTGGCCTTCGAATACATAGCCGTCGGCCGTGGCGGTATGACAAGAGCGCAGTGCGGTCGGTACCCGGTCCTTGTCCTTGATGGGCGTGATGTCGGGCCGTTCGGTCGTCTTGACGGTAAACCCGGCCTTGCGCATGGCGGCGGCCCAGCGTTCGCAGCACACGCAGCCGGTGTTTTTCGCCATGTTGACAGTCGTGGCGGCCAGTGCCGGCTGCATGGCCAGCAGCCCTGCCAGCATGACGGCGGCGAGCAGATGTTTGGTATTCGGCAGAGACATGATGATTCTTTCCTTAGAGTCGGGCCGCCGTGTCGGCGGCAGGCGAACAACAGCCATGCGGAACATGGCGCGTGGAGGAAAGACTCAGCGCCGGGGTGGCGGGGCGAGAGTCGGTGGCACGAACGAGGTGTAGCGCGCAGTCAGGTGCGCAATCCGGGGCGGTGTGCTGCCGATTGCCGGTGTCGCACCCGCCGCCGTACACAGCGAGGGCGACTGACAGCAGGCTGCATGGCCATGGCTGTCCGGCGCGTGCTGTGTCGTGTCGGCGTAATGGCCGATCTGCGGCGCAGTCTGCACGTGGCAGTCCTGCCCAGCCTCTGCAGCCGGCATGAGGTCGGCTGCCTGCCCCTGCCAGGGCAGCAGGATGAGCGCGAACAGGAGCACCAGGACGCTCAGCGGTGAGCCCTGTATCGTTGTGCGATGCATGGTGAATGCGTTCTCGGTAACGGTGCAGTTTGCCCGGGGCGCCTCGGTGCATGGCTGGCGCCCCAGGCGAAACCGGTCGTTTCCGGCCTTATTGCACCGTTACGCGCTGCACCATGCCCGCCTGATAGTGGCCGGGGATGTTGCACGCGAAGACCAGATGCTTGTCTCGCATGGCAGTGAAGCTCCAGATCAGGCTTTTGGTCTGGCCGGGTGCGAGGCTGACCACGTTCGGGTCATCGTGTTGCATATCGGGCATCGCCATCATTTCCCTGGCGTGCTCGATCTGGCCTTTCTCATCCTCGATGCCGAACTCGTGCTGCATCTTGCCGCTGTTGGTCACGACAAAGCGCACGACATCGCCCGGGTGGATGTCCTGGCGGTCGAAAACCAGCCGCATGCCGTCGGTGGCGGTGACGTGGATGGTGCGGGTGACTTCCGCCGGCTTGCCCGGGTGGCCGAAGCTGAAGGTTTGATGCGCATTGGCCGGCGCAAAGGCGAACAGGCCGCTGAGGGAAACAAGTACGGTGATTAACGGGTTTTTCATGATGTCGGATCTCTTCAATGCTGCGCCGCGAGGCGCATGCGTTTCCACGGCGGACGCACGTGAGTGTGGCCGCAATTCAGTCGTTTGGAATTGAAATCAGACCCGACGAGGCGGCTTGTACGGCGGCGAGGTCGGCATGGCGACCGACAGGCGGGGTGTGGTGGGGAACCAGACCGGGGAGCGCTGCATTCCTGCCGGGATGACGAATGCAGTCGGCAGGGACTGCGCACAGTGCTCCGCGCACTGGATCGTGTGCGGCACCTGGCCATGCTTGGGTGCCGCCTCTCCCTGCATGGCCGCACAGGCGTGCAACGTAGCGGGCGCGGTCATGCCGACGCCCGTCTCGCTCGCCATGACCGGACGGAGCGACAGGGACATCACCAGCACGAGCAGGATGCAGCGCAGGATATTCATACGCCGGAGTCTAAAGAAACGCTTCGATCAAGTAAACCCCTATGGGGTATGTGGTGCTATTCACCCCTGCCTGGTCATGCCAAATAGGTGGGGTTGTTCTGACAACTCTTTTTAAAACATGTAATATGTTTTTATATGACATCCGACTTGATCGGGTGCGTCTTGAGGACAGCTCGCATTACCAAGCAGAAGGACAGACTTCAAGTGCGACAGGGAACAGCAGCAATGGCGGGATTGGATCTTTCCTTGCACTGGACATGGTTGGGGCTGGCAGTGCTGTTGCTGCTTGGGGGCGCAGCGGCGCTGGTGCTGCGCAGCTGTCGGCAACGGGTACGCCAGACCTGGCGTCTGCAATATCTGTCGCAATTCCACGCCATGCGCGCCGAGATCGGCCAGTTGTTGCTCGATTGCAGTGCAGAACGGACCACACTGCAGGCGCTCTGCACTATGGCGGTCAGTTCGGGGCGACTGCGCATGGCCCATCTATCCATGCCAGACGCATCCGGCGTCTGGTCGTTGTCGGGCGCAGCCTATGCCGATTCGGAAAATACTGCGTTGCAGGCGCTGGCCTGTCGCCGTGACGGCTTGGCCCATGATGCCTGGCAGGCGACACACCTGCTCTGCATTCCCGACCTTCGCCAACTGCGCCGGCTGCGGCCATGGCAGTCACAGGCACGCGCATTGGGGATCGGCGCCTGCATCGCCCTGCCGATCAGCAAGGATGGCCGGCCCTGGGCGATCCTGTGCTGCTATCTGGATGCACTGCATATTCCCGGCAGCGAATTTATCCCTTTCCTTGAACAACTGGCGCTCGAAATTTCCGCCGGTCTCGCGCGGCATGATGCACAGCGGCTGGAGAGTGCCCTGCTCGAACACTCCCGTGCCGGCATCGTGATGGTGAAGGGCCGCATGGTCCAGCATTGCAACGCCATCTGTGCCCGCATGCTCGGTTACGAACCGGGTGAATTGGCCAACGTCCCGACGCGCATCCTGTATCACGGCGAGGAGGAGTATGCCCGCGTCGGCGCCGCCTATGCGCGCATGCTCGCGAACGGCAAGGCCCGGCTCGACGGCGTGCGCTATGCCTGCAAGGACGGGACCGTGCTGGTGTGCGACGTGACCGGCGTGTTGCTCGCCGATGCGTCGGAGGAATGGTCGGTCTGGACGCTCGAAGACATTACCTTGCGCGATCGGCAGTCGCGGCGGCTCGAGCGTTTGGCGAAGTTCAATGCGCTCCTGGCGGAAACCAACCGGGTGCGAGGCCTGGTGGAAGACAAGGCCGAGCTCTATCGTGAGGTCTGCCGCGCCGCGATCGAGCGCGCCGGGCTGCGGCTTGCCTGGATAGGCGTTCCAGACCCGCAAAGCGGTATCTTCCGCGTGCTGGCCGCTGCCGGCGCGACGGCTTATCTCGATCAGGTGACCATTTCCTCCCGTGAAGGGGTGGCTGGAGGCATGGGGCCGACTGGCGTTGCCTGGCGCGAAGACCGGCCGGTCTTCGCCCGGCGCTACCGGCTCGACACGTTGGCCTCGCCCTGGAAGGAGCAGGCGGAACGGTATGGCTTCGGCGCATTTGCCGCCTTGCCCATCCATGAGCAGGAACGGGTAGGCGCGGTGCTGACGGTGTATTGCGGCCAGGAGGATGTGTTCGACGACGACATCAGCAGCCTGCTCGAAGCGCTCGCCTTCAGCATCGACAGCGGGCTGCAGGACATCTGGCAGCGTGGGCGCATCACCCGTCTGCAGCATCTCTACCGTGCGCTGATGGGCGAGGGCGATGTGGTATTGCAGGCCCGCAGCTCGCATGAAATGTTGTTGCGCACCTGCGAGAAGCTGGTCGAGGGCACGCCGTTCCACGCCGCCTGGGTCGCCCGGCCGGGCGGCGAGGGCAGCATCGAGCAGCTCGCCAGCGCCGGCGAAGGCGCCGCACAGCTTGCTGCACTCGATCTGCTTGGTGCCGGCAACGGGCAGGTGCCGTTGGTGCAGCGTTGCTGGGAGGCACAGCGCACGATTTTCAACAACGATCATCGCAACGATCCGCAGCTGTCGACATGGCTGGCGTTTTTGCAACGACACCAATGGTGCGCGGCCCTGGCCTCTCCGGTATTGCGCGGCGGCGAAATCTGGGCGGTGCTGGTGTTTGTCTCGCCGCAGACCGATGTGTTCGATGCCCAGACGGTGGAGTTGTGCGAATTTGTCTGCGCCTTGCTCGGCCATGGCCTCGACGAGATGGATCTCAAGCAGCGCCTGCTGCAACTGCAGCAGGAGGATGCACACCGCGCCCGGCATGACGGGTTGACCGGCCTGCCGAACCGCTATGCGGTCGAGCAGCATCTGGGACGTGCCATCGCGCTGGCGGCGCGCACCGACGGGGTGGTGGCTGTCGGCATGATCGATCTGGACGACTTCAAACCGGTCAACGACAACTGGGGGCACGAGGCAGGCGACCGGCTGTTGCAGATGCTTGCCGGGCGTCTGCAGGCTGCGTTGCGCACGACCGACATGCTGGCCAGGCTGGGCGGCGACGAGTTCGTGCTGGTCATCGAAGGGCTGGAGCCGCAGGCGGTGACCGAGCAGCTGCAACAGGTCTTTTCCCGCCTGCATCTGGCGGTCGAAACGCCATTTGCACTCGGGCCCGGCGAGGTGGCCGAGGTGCAGATGAGCATGGGCGTGGCGCTGTTTCCACAGGATGGCCAGACACCGGAGGCGCTCATCCGTCAGGCGGATGTGGCGATGTACCAAGCCAAGACGCACAAGCACGACCGCCATCAGTGGTGGTGTGGCGAGACCTCCAGCTTCGAGACGAAAGCCGAGCCGGCCTTTGCGCCGTACGACGATAATGCGGTGGCGTTGTTGGGCAAATTCGCCGCACCGCTGGCGAGGATCTGCGATATGTTCTCGACGCTGTTCACCCAGGATGGCTGGGCGGATCCGCTTGTCGATCGTGTCTGGGCCGCGCTTGATCCTGCCGCCCGGGAGCGGATCCTGCAGTTGAAGGTCGAGCATATGCATTTTCTGCTCGCGCCGCAGACCCGCCATGAGCAGGTCCTGGCGCGAGCAGCCGAACTCGGCCGCCTGCATGCGCTGGTTGGCGTGCCGGGATCGCTGCTGACGCAGCTGCGGGCCAAATTCCGTGCGATCCTGGCCAGCCATCTCAATCGCGTGTTGTTGTCCGCCCGAGACCGTTACCGCCTCTTGCTGGTGGCGGACGCCCGCTTGCAGGACGATCTGCAGTCCGAACTGGACGCCGGCCAGGCGGTGACCGACGCCTATCTCGCCTTCCTTGCCCGCCCGTTGCCGCAGGATTCTTTCTCCGGTCTCGATGCTTACCGTGACGAGATGAGGGTGCTGGCGGCGTTGCCGGGGATGCTCGGCTGCGCGTTGTTGCGGCCGAATGCACAGGGTGTGTTTCAGGTGGAAGTCAGCGCCGGTGAAGTGGCCGAGTCGGTGCGGGATGTGTTTTCCACCCCGGGTCTGCAGCCGGTGTTCGACAAGCGCGAAGCGGCCGGTCAGGGCATTATCCCGCTCGCCTGGCGCAGCGGGGTGCCGGAGTTCAGTCCGGTGTATGCGCGAGATCCTCGAATGCACGCCTGGCATGGATTACTTGACCGCGTTCCGGTACAGAGCATGGCTGCGGTGCCGATCAAGGACCACAGCGATGGCGTCACGCATGTACTGGCGGTATTCGCCTGTCATCCGAATCAATTTGCATCGCATTTCATGCGCCAGTTCGCCTTCAGTCTGCAGCAGCGTCTGACCGGCATCCGGCATGCGCAGCCGCAGGCGCCGGCCATCGCCGAAACCATGGCGCGTCAGTACCGTGAGCAGTTGTTTGCAGGTGGCTTCGAATTGTTCATGCAGCCCATCGTCGATTTGAAGAGCGGCGATTTGCTCAAGGCCGAGGCGCTGGCGCGACTGCGCATGCCGGGCGGTTTGCTGGTGGCTCCCGACGTGTTCCTGCCTTTGCTGGGCAATGCCGAGTACGACCGCCTGTTCCGCCTGGGGCTGGACCAGGCGCTGGCCTGGCTGCACCAATGGGACGAGGAGGGCGTGCACATCGGCGTCTCCGTCAATCTGCCGCCCTGTACGTTGCAGGATCCGGCCTGTCCTGGCTGGGTGGAAGAGGCGCTGCTGCGCCATCGCATCGACCCTGGCCGTCTGACCCTGGAACTGCTCGAACATCAGCACGGCGATCCTGTCGCGCAGAACCGCGCCATCCTTGAGCTGAACCGCTTGGGGGTGCATCTGGCAATGGACGACCTCGGCTCGGGCTACAGCAGCCTGCAGCGCCTGTCCGCCTTGTTGTTTTCTTCGATCAAGAGCGATCAGGCGCTGCTTGCGCGATCGCACGAGAATCCGGTGCAGGCATTGAGTCTGCTCGGCGCGATCATCCAGATGGGCCGCGACTTCGAATGCGATGTCGTGATCGAAGGCCTGGAAGATGTCGGCATGGTCGAGGCGGCCACCATTCTCGGGGCGCGCCAGGGGCAGGGCTATGCATTGGGCCGTCCGATGCCGGCGCGGCTCATTCCTTCGTGGCTGCGTACGTTCCGGCTGCCGGTCGGTCAACAGCTCGCTACGCCGCTTGGTGCGCTCGCCTATTTATGGCTCGCGATGCATTCGGATGGTTGCATGTTGGCGTGCGAGGCCGAGGCATGTCCGATTGGGCATTACCTGCAACGCTGCGGTGAAACGGATGGCGTTGCATGGCGACTGCACGCGCAAATCCATGCCGGCGTCGAGCGGCAGCAGGCTTCCAATCAACTGATGCGCTGGTTCTGTGAACACATTCGCCAGGCGCGGCGCAAGGTGGTGGCCGACACGGCACGCGATTAGCGGTATTGGTCGATGATCTGCTGGTATTTACCGTTTTCCCGGATGATGTTCAGCCCCTGGTTGAAGGTGTCGCACAGTTGGGCGGTGCGGCACGCCAACTGGTAGGTGGTCGGCGGAAACAGATGATGTTCGTCGACCGGCAGGACCTTTTCCTTGAACGTTTCGGCCTGTTTATCCGACATCAGCCGGAAGATATACCGGTCGGCGATGACGACATCGACCAGGCCGCGATAGAGCATACGGGCCTGGTCGAGCTGATCGGCAGTCTCGCCGTAGTGCGGATTGTGGCTCGCCATGTCGGCGAAAGCCGGCCCGAGGTAGCTTCGTGCATGGGAGAAGGCCAGTACGTTCAGATGCTCCATGTCGTGCGGATTTTTCAGCACCAGATGGCGCTCGCTCAGCGTGATGGCTTCGTCTTCGTAGGCGATATAGACCTCGGAGAAGAAGGCCTTGACCCCCGATTGGCTGCCGAGCGTCGCGACTGCGTCGATGTCCTTTTTGTCCAGTGCCGCCGGCAGGCGCGGCTGGGAGAATGATGCGGTGTGGATCCGGATGCCACGGGCCTGGAAAGCGGCACGGATGATGTCGACCTCGATGCCGCGGCTGGCATTATCCATCACGTAAGGGTCGAGCGACTCGCCGAAGGCAATGCAGACGTCCGCGCCTGCCTCGGCATGAAATGCAGCGATGCTCAGCAAGAGTGCGGCAACGACGGCGCGACGCAGCATGGCAGTTCTCGGTGGCGTTCTTATGACGTCAAGTATAGGAAAATTCCGCGTGCCGTGATCGCTCAGCCTGCTTCAGCGCCATGTGCTTCAAACACTGCGTATGTTTTGCAGGCTGGTTCGAGCACATGCCAGATGCCTTCGAAACCGGCGGGAATCACGAAATGATCGCCCGGACCGAATTCGACGCTGTGTCCCGCGGCGTCGCTGATCCGCACCCGCCCTTCGAGCAGTGTGCAGAATTCGTGTTCGGTGTAGCGAACACGCCAGCGGCCGAGTCCGCCGCGCCACAGCCCTGCGTGAAACTGCCCGGACGGATCTGAGTAGTGGTTTTCGACCTCCTGCTCGCAGGCGCCGTCCAGACGTCGTTGTGGCGGGGCGGCGAATGTTTCACCCTGAACTGGATGGCGTTGAAAGAAGACGATGTCGTCGACGCTTTTCATGGCAATCCCCTTCATGACATACGGGTGATTAAGGTCGCACAGACCAAGATCGATGGCAACTTTTACACCGGTGGTTTGATGGGGCTGGGGGTGATCCTGTCTATCGCGGGGACGCATTTCCGCCAGGCAGGATCTATATCTATATCGTTTGGCTGATGTTTGCCGCATACGCGAAGAGATGCGTTTGCCCGGCAATGGATGCCGTTGACAGAAGAAAGGTTTTACATGGCTTTGCTTATTCGCCCGGCGCATCAGGATGATGCGGCGCAGATCCTCGCTTTCATCACCGAACTGGCGGTCTACGAGCGTGCCGGCAACGAAGTGGTCGCGACGGAAGATTCTCTCCGGCAGAGCCTGTTCGGCCCTGATTCGCCGGCCCGGGCGCTGATGTGCGAGCGTGATGGGCAAGCAATCGGTTATGCAGTGTATTTCTACAGTTATTCGACCTGGCTTGGCTGCAAGGGGCTCTATCTGGAGGATCTGTATATTTCGCCTGCAGCGCGCGGCAGCGGCGCGGGCAAGCGGCTGTTGCGCCATCTGGCGCAATTGGCGGTCGATGAGGGCTGTGGCCGTTTCGAGTGGAGCGTACTCGACTGGAATGAAACGGCAATCCGTTTTTACGAATCGTTCGGCGCCGCGCCGCAAAGCGAGTGGGTGCGCTACCGGCTTGCCGGCGGGGCGCTGGCCGCTTTTGCCGCGCAGCGACAGCAGGAAGTCTGAGCAAGGTCAGAACGTGGCTGTGGCAAGGTCGGTTATCTTGCCGGCATAACCGGCACGGTGATGTCGGATCGATAGCATATCAGGGGGAACCATGGCAGCAGTCATACCCGCTCAGACCGGTCGGGAGGTCTTTCTCGGTCCGGAAGAGCTCATCATTTCCAAAACAGATCCAAGCGGGCACATCACTTACGCCAACCGCGTTTTCATGCGCATCGTGGCGATGAACGAGGATGGGCTGCTCGGCAAGCCGCACAATATCATCCGTCATCCCGACATGCCGCGCGGCGCGTTCCGTCTGCTGTGGAAAACGCTGCAGTCGGACAGGGAGTTTTTCGGCGTCGTGAAAAACTTTACCGCCAAAGGCGATTTCTACTGGGTGTTTGCCAACATCACCCCGGACCTCGACATGAGCGGCAAGCTGCAGGGGTATTTTTCCGTGCGCCGCCAGGCCGAACGGCGCGCCATCGAGGCGCTGGAGCCGGTCTATGCCGAAATGCGCCGCATCGAGGCCGGCTGCAGCCGTGCCGAGGCGCCCGATGTGTCGATGAACTGGCTGATTGAAACGCTGGCCAGCCAGGGGACCGATTACGAGAGCTTCATCCTCGGTCTTTACGGCAGTGCGCCGGCCGGAGGTGCAGCGCGATGACGACACGGCGGAAAACCCCTTTTCTGCGCACCCGCTTCGGCTGGGCAATCGCTATCTTCAACGGATTGCTGCTGCTGCATATCGCCGGCGATCTTTTTCTGCCTCAGGTGTGGCAATACGGTTTCGATGTGCTGCTGGTGCTGGTGTCCGCAGTCTTGTCGATGGTGCTGTGGCAGGTCAGCGGCCGGGTGGTGCGGCTGCTCAATGTCTTGAACGAGCACCTCGACTACGCGAGCGAAGGCGAGTTGCACCACCGTGCCACCGGCACCCGCGACATGGGCGAAGTCGGCATGGTTGCCTGGCAGTTGAACGATTTCCTCGATCTGGTCGAAACCTATTTCAAGGAACTGAATACCTGTTTTCACCGCGTGAGTCAGGGTGACTTCAGCCGCCGCCCGATGAGCAAGGGCCTGCCGGGCCTGCTGGCTTCTTCGCTTGATTCGCTCAATGTGGCGATTCAGGCGATGGAGGACAATGACCATTTCGTGCGCCGCAACCGGCTTGCCGCACGCCTGACCGCATTGAGCGGCCCGCACTTGCGCGACAACCTGGCCGGCAGCCAGCACGACCTCGAACAGATCAGTCAGACCATGGTCGATGTGGCCGGTATTACCGAAGAGAACGCCGGTGGGGCGCGGGTGAGTCTGGCGAGCGCCGAGAACCTGTCCGGCATGCTCGATACCATCGCCGCCAGCGTCAACAGCGTGAATGGTGCGAGCAGTGCGCTGGCGGACGAATGGCAGGGCATTGAATCGGCGCTGGCCGATATTTCCGCCATCGCCGATCAGACCAATCTGCTCGCCCTCAATGCGGCGATCGAAGCGGCCCGCGCCGGTGAGGCCGGACGCGGCTTCGCCGTTGTGGCCGACGAGGTGCGCAAGCTGGCCGAGCGCAGCAAGAGCACGGCCAACCAGGTGCAGGGCGTACTCGGGTCGCTGTCCGATCGCATCGGCGATATGCGCCAGCGTGCTGGCGACGCCGGCGGCGTGGCGCAGACGGTCAAGGACTCGATCGAGACCTTCCGGCAGCGGTTCGCGACCCTGGCCGAGAGTTCCGATGCCGTGTTGCGTCAGGTGCTGCGCGTGCGCGACAAGTCCTTGTCCTCGTTGCACAAGGTTGGCCATGTGATGCGCAAACAGCAGATCTACCATGCGCTCGAAGAGGGCAAGGTGGTGGCCATGGAGAGCGCGCTGGCGGATTGGCGTCTGAGCATCGGCGCACGCGAATTCGGCCAGACCCGGTCATTCGCCGAGCTTCAGCGTCCGGAAACGGCGATAGCCGGCCATATCGAACACGCCCTGACCGCGGGCGCGAAGAGCGGAGTGGTCGACGAGGCCGTGATCATCGCCGAGATGGAAGGCCTGGAACGCGCCAGCGGCGATCTGGTGCAGCTGCTCGACCGCATCGTCGAGGAGAAGCACGCCTGAGCCGGCGCGCCGGCTGATCAAGCAACCGCCCCCGCAGCCGGGGGCTTTTTCCTTGCAAGGGAGATGGCATGGCCACGGTGACCCACCTCAAGAACAACACTTTCCTCGCCCGCGACTCGCATGGTTTCCCGGTGCTGGTCGATGCCGACGCCAACGGCGCCCCCTGCCCGACCGAGTTGCTGGTGATGGCGCTCGGTTGCTGCTGCAGTACCGATCTCGTCAACGGCATCGTCGCGGCGGGCGCGGCGTTGCACGGTTGCGAATTGACCACGCACGAGACGCTGCGCGATGCGTCGCCGCGTATCTACACGGCCATCGAGCTCGAATTCGACATCCGCGCCGATGGTGTCGACGAGGCGACGGTCGAACGCATCCTGGCCGACGCGCTCGACAAATACTGCCATGTCTGCCTGATGCTCGGCGGCAGCATCAAACTGAGCACCAGCTTCACGCTGCGCGGCTGATCCTCCTGTCATCGCCGTGCCGCGAGCCTGGCGATGATGTCCACGCCACGTTCGATTTCGTGCTCGGCCACGCCGGCGTAGCCGAGAATCAGTCCTTGCCGTCCGGGCGATGCCAGATAGCTGCGGCTCATGGTGGCCAGCCAGATGCGTTCGCGCGCGGCATCGGCGCGCAGCCGTTCTTCATCGAGATGGTCCGGCAGGGTGGCGATCAGGTGCATGCCGGCCTGGCCGGGGGACAGGTACCAGCTTTCCGCCGCCGAGCGGGCGAATGCCCGGCGCAACACATGTTGCCGCTGTTGATAGAGCTCGCGCATGGCGCGGATATGGCGTGCGAACTGGCCGTTGTCGATGAATTCGGCCAATGCCGACTGCAGCGGGTAGTGGCCTTCGGGAAACAGGCGGGCGTTGGCCGAGCGGAATGCGTCGATCAGCGCATCCGGTACCACGATGTAGCCGATGCGCAGGCCGGGGTACATCACCTTGCTCATGGTGCCGAGGTAGATCACCCGTTCATCGTTGGCCATGCCCTGCAGTGCCGGCAGCGGCTGCGAGTCGTAACGGAATTCGCTGTCGTAGTCGTCCTCTATGATCCATGCATTACTCGCTTCCGCGCGCTGCAGCAGGGCAAGGCGCCGTTCTAGCGGCATGGTGACTCCGCAGGGGTACTGGTGCGACGGCGTGGCGTAGATCAGCCGCGGCGGGCGTGGATCGGTGACCAGCGCCGGGTTCAGCCCGGCCGCGTCGACCGGTGCGGCGACCAGGTCGAGGCCGGCGCTTTGCATTGCCGTACGGGCGCCGGTGTAGCCGGGGTCTTCCATCCAGGCGACATCGCCCGGGTCTGCCAGCATGTGCGCACACAGGGACAGCGATTCCTGCGTGCCGTGGGTAATCAGGATGCGGTCGGCATGACAGCGCACGGAACGCGACAGGCTCAGGTAGTCGGCAAGCGCTTCGCGCAATGCGCGCACGCCGCCTTCCGACTGGTAGTTGAAGTCATGCACGCTGGCCTGGCGCTGGTGGCGGGTCAGCAGCTGCTGCCAGGCATGGTAGGGAAAGTGGCGGATTTCCGGAATGCACGGAATGAAGGCCCCGGTGTATTGATCGTCGCGTTGCGTATCGCGTTGCAGGCGCACGCCGCGCGCCGACAGCCCGGTGACGAGCCGCCGGGCGGCCGGAGCGGGTGCCGCCGTGTCAAACAGGCCGCAGACGAAGGTGCCTGCCCCGGGGCGGGTGACGACATAACCTTCGGCCAGCAGTTGTTCGTAAGCTTCGAGTACCGTGTTGCGCCCGAGCGTCAGCGTGTGCGCCAGATCGCGGCTGGCCGGCAGGCGGGCGTTGCCGGGCAAGCGCCCGGCGGCGATCCACTGGCGCAGCAACCGCACCAATTGGCGCGACAGCCCTTCCTTGCTTTGTCGATCGAGTTCTGCCGCCAGCGCCTCGCCGATCCACTGCGTTTGCAAAGTGGTCCCCCTCTTTTCGTTGTTTCTGGCTCTTCTGCCAGACCGTTTGGCGTTTATATCATGCAGGGTAGCGGATTGCTAACTGATAAGCGGAGAGAACCCGAGATGGATCAAATTGCGTTCTATCAGGCCAAGCTGGCCTGGGAAACCGATAGCTGGGACGTTGCCGAGGCGCTGGCGCGCGGCGAGCGCCTGCTGTTGGTGGACGGTCGTTCGCCCACAGCCCATGCAAGGGAAACGATACCCGGCGCCGTCAGCCTGCCGCACCGCACGATCAGTGCCGAGACGACCGCCACGCTGCCACGCGATGCGGTGTTGGTGACGTTCTGCGACGGCATTGGTTGCAATGCATCGACCAAGACCGCGCTGAAGCTTGCCGAGCTGGGCTTTTCGGTGCGGGAAATGCTCGGCGGGCTCGATTGGTGGAAGCGCGATGGCTACGCGACGACGGCGCAGGCCGGCCAGGGCAGCGCCTGTGGCTGCAGCGGGGAGGCATGATGCTTTACGACATGCAGGGGCGCCCGCTGGGCGATGAGGTGGTCGGTTGGCAGGGGGCGCAGTTGCCTCGGCCGGTGACACTGAGCGGCCGGTTCTGCCGGGTCGAGCCGTTTTCGGTTGCGCGTCACGGCGTCGCGCTGCGCGCCGCGCTTGCCGCGGATCGTGACGATGCCGGTTGGGCCTACCTGATGCCGAAGCCGGCCGATGATGCCGCCTGGCAAGCCTGGTTTGCTGCCAAGGAGGCGAGCCGCGATCCGCTGGCGTTTGCGATTGTCGAGGCGGGCAGCAGCCTTGCCGTCGGCTCGGCCTCGTACATGCGCATCGATGCCGACAACGGTGTGATCGAGGTGGGGTGGGTGCAGTTCTCGCCGCAGCTGCAGCGTACGCCGGCGGCGACCGAGGCGATGTACCTGATGATGCGACAGGCGTTCGCATGGGGTTATCGCCGTTACGAGTGGAAGTGCAACCAGCTCAACGCAGCCTCGATGCGGGCGGCCGAGCGGCTTGGTTTCAGCTACGAGGGCACGTTCCGTCAGGCGCGGGTGAACTGGGGACTCAATCGCGATACCGCCTGGTTCAGTGTGCTCGATTCGGAGTGGCCGCAGCGTCGGGCCGCCCTCGAGGCCTGGCTTGCGCCGGAGAATTTCGATGCGGAAAGCCGCCAGCGACAACGCCTGGAAGCGTTGCGCCAGCGGCCTTGAATGGGTGGGAGCGGGGCCGATACTGCCAGCCCCTCTCCCTGGGAGCAACAGCTCAGGCAGCCAGATTGTCGAGTTCGATCAGGCCGGCAAGTTCGGCGGTGTCCCGCGCGATCATGCATTCTTCGTTGGTGTTGATGACCGCGGCGGTCGGGCCGTTGGGTTGGGTGATCACCCCTGCCTGACCGCGTACCGCGTGTTCGTTGGCCATATCGTCGATGTGGAAACCGAAAATGCGCAGATGTTCCAGCGTCAGCCGGCGGACGAGCGCCGAGTTTTCACCGATGCCGCCGGTGAAGATCAGTGCGTCGAAGCGATCGAGCGAAGTGGCCAGGCCACCGACCAGGCGTGCCAGGCGATGGGCGAACATTTCCAGCGCGAGGCGGGCGTCGGGGTTACCGGCTGCTGCGGCTTCTTCCAGCGCGCGGCAGTCGCTCGACAGACCGGAAATGCCCAGCAGACCGCTTTGCTTGTTGAGCAGGTGGTCGATGCCGTCCAGGTCGAGATTTTCCCGCCGGGCGATATAGGTGACCGCAGCCGGATCGATGTCGCCGGAGCGGGTGCCCATGATCAGCCCTTCGAGCGGAGTCATGCCCATGGTGGTGTCGACGCATTGGCCGTTCTTCACTGCCGTTGCGGAGGCGCCGTTGCCAAGGTGGGCGATGATGATGCCGTGGTCGGCCGGATCGAGTTCCAGCATGCGTACCGATTCGAGGGCGACATAGCGGCAGCTCGTGCCGTGCATGCCGTAGCGGCGTACGCCGTAGTCGGTGTAGAAGCGCTTCGGCACCGCGTAGCGGAAGGCCGCCGGCGGCATGGTCTGATGGAAGGCGGTGTCGAATACCGTTACCTGCGGCAGTCCGGGGAATGCGGCGAGGGCGGCACGGATGCCGATCAGATGGCCGGGGTTGTGCAGCGGCGCAAGTTCGCAACAGGCCTCGATATCAGCCAGTACTTCGTCGGTGACCAGCGTCGAGGCGTGGAAGCGTTCGCCGCCGTGCACGATGCGGTGGCCGATGGCGGCGACCTTGTCGAGCAGATCGCGTTCCTGCAGGTGGCGGGTAAGCACTTCCATGGCCGCAGCATGGCTGCCGCCGTCTAGCGATTCGGTGGTCTTGCCTTCGGCCGATTTCACGGTAATGCGCGAATCGTGCAGGCCCAGGCATTCGGCGAGACCGGACAGAAGCGGTTCGCGCGCGTCGATTTCCTGCAGCGCAAACTTGAGCGACGAGCTGCCACAGTTGATCACCAGAATCAGAGGAGTTGCCGTAGTCATATCAAATATCCAGAAAGCAAAAAACTGGTTGTCGAGATCCCGGGAGTGTCCTCAAGTCACTACCAGACCCTGTGCTGCAAACAATTCTTTGGCGCGCGCCACCTGCCCGGCGTCTGGCACCGGCGTATCCGCCAGTTGGTATTCCAGATCGAGCTTGCGCCATTTATCGGCGCCGAGCTGGTGAAACGGGAGCACTTCCACTCGCTCCACCAGCGGGCCCAGTCCGGCGACGAATTGCGCCAGACCGCGGATATCGTCTTCGCCGTCGGTCAGGCCGGGCACCAGCACATAGCGGATCCACATGTGCTTGCCGAGCCGGACCAGTCTTCGGGCGAAATCGAGAGTCGGCTGCAGGGGTTTGCCGGTCAGCTTCAGATAACTCGCCGGATCGAAATGCTTGATATCCAGCATCACCAGGTCGACGTTGTCGAACCAGGCGTCATCGACGTCCTCATGCAAGTAGCCCTGCGTGTCGAGCGCGGTGTGCAGCCCCAGTCCTTGGCGGATTTCGCGCAGTAGCGCACCGACAAATTCAGGCTGCATCAACGGCTCTCCTCCCGAGATGGTTACGCCGCCAGCAAACTTGAGAAAGCGCGCATATGGTGCAACTTCACCGAGCGCTTGCTCGACCGTAACTTGCCGTCCGTGGTGCAATTTCCAGGTATCGGGGTTATGGCAGTAGAGGCAGCGAAAATGACATCCGGAAGTAAAGAATACAAAACGCATGCCCGGACCGTCTACTCCCGCGCCACTTTCTGTTGAGTGCAGGTAGCCGGTAATGGCAGTTTCGGTCAGGTTCATCAAGCGTTTTCCAGACAAATTCTGTTCAAAAGGATGGCCGGGGTGCAGCGCAGCCTCGGCCATCCCCATACGCCCGGCCGGAGCCGGGCAACCCTGCTTACATCTTCGCGTGGAAGGTGCGGTTGATCACGTCAAGTTGTTGCTCGCGCGACAGCTTGACGAAGTTGACCGCATAGCCCGATACGCGAATCGTCAGTTGCGGATACAGCTCCGGATGTTCCATCGCATCGACCAGCGTCTCGCGGTTGAAGACGTTGACGTTGACGTGGAAACCATTTGCAGCGGCGAAGCCGTCCAGGCAGTTGGCCAGGTTGCTGACACGTTCTTCAGCCGTGTGGCCGAGTGCGTCCGGCGTGGCCGAAGCGGTCCAGCTGATGCCGTCGAGTGCGGAGTCGTACGGCAGCTTGGCCACCGAGGCGCCGGCAGCGACAAAGCCCTTCACATCGCGGCCGTTCATCGGGTTTGCGCCCGGTGCGAACGGTGCACCGCCGCGGCGTCCGTCCGGCGTGTTGCCGGTCTTCTTGCCGTAGACGACGTTCGAGGTGATGGTCAGCACCGATTGGGTCGGCATCGCGTTGCGATAGAAGTACGGTTGCGCCTTGACCTTGTTCATGAAGGTTTCGGTCAGCCACACGGCGATGCTGTCGGCGCGGTCGTCGTTGTTACCGTAAGCCGGATAATCGCCTTCGATCTTGTAATCGACGGCCAGGCCTTCTTCGTTGCGGATCACGTGCACCTTGGCGTACTTGATCGCCGACAGGGAGTCTGCGGCTACCGACAGGCCGGCGATGCCGCAGGCCATGGTACGCAGAATCTCGCGGTCGTGCAGTGCCATCTCGATGCGTTCGTAGGCGTACTTGTCATGCATGTAGTGGATGCAGTTGAGCGCCTTGACGTAGGTGGCGGCAAGCCAGTCCATCATCTTGTCGTAATGCGCCATCACTTCATCATAGGTCAGCACATCGCTCTTGATCGGCTCGAAGCCTTGCGCAACCTTGACGCCGGACTTTTCGTCCACACCGCCGTTGATTGCGTAGAGCAGCGCCTTGGCGAGGTTGGCGCGAGCACCGAAGAACTGCATCTGCTTGCCGATGCGCATAGCGGATACGCAGCAGGCGATACCGTAGTCGTCGCCCCAGTGCGACCGCATCAGGTCATCGTTTTCATACTGGATCGCGCTGGTGTCGATCGAAACCTTGGCGCAGAAGTCCTTGAAGCCGCGCGGCAGGGCGGTCGACCACAGTACGGTCAGATTCGGTTCCGGCGCCGGGCCGAGATTGTACAGGGTGTTGAGGAAACGGAAGCTGTTCTTGGTGACCAGCGGACGGCCGTCTTCGCCGACACCGCCGATGCTTTCGGTAACCCAGGTCGGGTCGCCGGAGAACAGTTGGTCGTATTCCGGCGTACGCAGGAAGCGCACGATGCGCAGCTTGATCACCAGGTCGTCGATCATCTCCTGGGCTTGCTCTTCGGTCAGCACGCCAGCGGCGATATCGCGCTGGATGTAGATGTCGAGGAAGGTCGAGGTGCGGCCGAACGACATGGCGGCGCCGTTCTGTTCCTTGACTGCGGCCAGATAGGAGAAGTAGACCCATTGCACGGCTTCGCGGGCATTGTTCGCCGGGCGGCCGATGTCATAGCCGTACTTGGCGGCCATCTGCTTCAGTTCGTCCAGTGCGCGGAACTGTTCGGACAGTTCTTCGCGTTGGCGGATCACGTCTTCATTGAAGACGACGTTGTTGAGTTCCTTGAACAGACGTTGACGGTCGCTGCGCAGGAAATCGATGCCATACAGCGCCACGCGGCGATAGTCGCCGATGATGCGGCCGCGGCCATAGGCGTCGGGCAGGCCGGTGATCACGGCCGACTTGCGTGCGGCGAGGATTTCCGGGCTGTAGACGTCGAACACGCCTTGATTATGGCTCTTGCGATAGTGGGTCCAGACTTCCTTGATCATCGGATCAAGTTTGAAGCCAAAGGCTTCCAGACCGTTTTCGACCATGCGCAGGCCACCATTGGGCATGATGGCGCGCTTGAGCGGGGCGTCGGTTTGCAGGCCGACGATCACTTCGTTGGCCTGGTCGATATAGCCGGCATCGTGAGCGGTGATGCTGGAGCCGCGATCGGCGGAAACGTCGAGGACACCCTTGATCCGTTCCTGCTTGAGCAACTCGCCCAGCTTGTCCCACAACGCCTTGGTCCGTGCAGTGGCCGGCGCGAGGAAATCCGCGTTGCCTTCGTACGGTGTGTAATTGGTCTGGATGAAGTTGCGTACGTCGACTTCGGATTGCCAGTTGCCAGAGTTAAAACCATGCCACGGATCGGCATCGACCGCGTTGCGAGTCAGGGCTTCCATAACTAACGCCTCCAGTTCGAAAACGAAACAAATGTAACCTTATGAACAGAATATAGATTCGAAATCGAACATTGTGTTTGATTTGGGTCAATCAACGAATGCAAGCGGATGAATGGCGGGGACAAAAAACGCTCGCATCTCTTTGGTGCCTTTGAAGGAATATGTTCCGTATATTGCTGAGTATAAAGCATTTTGTCTGTGTTTAACTAGTGCGACAGTATGCTTTTTCTCCAGTTTTCTGCATGAGTCTGGCGCTTTTCACCGTTGCTCAAAGGATACAGATTAGCGACATGTTTTTAGTTTGTGCGGCACGGATTTTATCGTTTTTATGACTTAAAACGCACGTTTATCCGCCTTTCTTGAGGGTTTTGATTCGTTTGTGAACTTGGTAATAAAAATGTATTGGTGAGACATTTTTATCAACCATGAAATATTCGCATGACCTTATGTTATATAAGTTGTTTATTTGTATGAATATTTTTTCTTTTTTGATGGGAATATTGTTTTGACTGTTATCAAGCGACATCAAAAAATGTACTTTCGCTTGTGAATTTTGCAGATAAACTTGCGGCAAGTCCGGCGCTCGGATTCGCGCTTTGTTCGCTTCCGCGGCTGGATGGGCGTGGGCGGCGCAGGCAGTGATCCCGTCTCCGGTACCAGTATGGCCACAGGGATTTACGCTGCATTCTTATTACTATGTGAGGGGCAATGATGTCCTATTCGGATTCCCAAGCTGTTTCATCAGTAGAGCAGTCATCAACCCGTATCGATGTGTGGAGCCGCCAGGATACAACCTGGATGCTCGGCCTTTACGGCACCGCCATTGGCGCCGGCACGCTGTTTCTGCCGATCAATGCCGGTATCGGCGGCCTGTGGCCGCTGCTGTTCATTGCCCTGCTTGCCTTGCCCCTGACCTTCTTCGCCCACCGCGGTCTCAATCGCTTCGTTCTGTCCGGTTCGTCCAGGGATGCCGATATCACTGAGGTGGTCGAAGAGCATTTCGGTCTGACTGCCGGCAAGCTGATCACGCTGCTGTATTTCTTTGCCATTTACCCGATTCTGCTGGTGTACAGCGTTGCCATTACCAATACGGTGCTGTCCTTCCTGAACCATCAGCTTCACATCGATGTCGGCACCGGCGTCGGCGCGCGGGCGGTCTTCTCGCTGGCGCTGATCCTCGCATTGATGTCGATCGTGCGCCTCGGTGGGCCGTTCATCGTCAAGGCGATGAGTATCCTGGTCTATCCGTTTGTCTGCGCGCTGATGTTGCTTGCGTTGTATCTGATCCCTAACTGGAATACGGCGCTGTTCACGCAGTCGGTCAGCCTCGGTTCGGCGCTGACACACGGCAGTTTCTATCGCACGCTGTGGCTGGTGATTCCTGTGATGGTGTTCTCGTTCAACCATTCGCCGATCATTTCGTCGTTCGCGCTAGGCCAGAAAAAGAACCATCCTGACTGCACGGACCGTGCATCCAATCGCATCCTGCTGCGCGCCCACGTCATGATGGTGGTATCGGTCATGCTGTTCGTGTTCAGCTGCGTGCTGAGCCTGAGCCCGGTGGATCTGTTGCAGGCCAAGCAGCAGAACATTTCCATCCTGTCCTATCTGGCCAACCACTTCCGGAATCCGGTGATCGAATGGATTGCGCCGATCATCGCCATGGTCGCCATCAGCAAGTCTTTCCTTGGCCACTACCTTGGCGCCAAGGAAGGCCTCAATGGCCTGATGACCAAAGCGCTGCGCCAACGCGGCAAGCCGGTCAATACCGCCTCGCTCGACCGCTATACCGCGATCTTCATGATCCTGACCTGCTGGGCCGTCGCCACATTCAACCCGAGCATTCTCGGCATGATCGAGTCGCTCGGCGGCCCGGTGATTGCGCTGCTGCTGTTCCTGATGCCGATGTACGCCATCAGGAAAGTGCCCGCGATGCGCAAGTTTGCCGGCAAGGCAAGCAACGTCTTCGTTGTAACGATCGGCCTGATCGCCATCTCGGCGATCTTCTTCGGGCTGTTTGCCTGATCGTGACTGTCCCTGCCTGCCTGGCGGGGGCCGCTGCAACCATTGAAGGGTATTCATCATGTTCAGCATGGTAGACATCTACAAAATCGGCGTCGGTCCCTCAAGTTCACACACCGTCGGCCCGATGTGCGCCGGTCATCAGTTCCTGTCGGCGCTGAAGGAAACCGGCATGTTTTCCGCCGTCACCCGCGTCAGGGTCGAGTGTCATGGTTCCCTCGCGCTCACCGGCAAGGGGCACTGTACCGATCACGCCATCATCATGGGCCTGGCCGGCAATCTGCCTGATACGGTCGATCTGGACAGTATTCCGCATACTGTCGCCGAGGTGGCCAGGACCGGTCACCTGCAGCTCGGCCACGCCCGGCAGGATGTCGAGTTCACGCTGGATTTCATTGCCGACAACCTGCCACTGCACGAAAACGGGCTGCAGATCCACGCGTTTGCCGGCGATACGCCGGTGCTCAGCAAGACCTATTATTCGATCGGCGGCGGTTTCATCGTCGAAGCCGAGCATTTCAACCAGAGCCTGTGCACCGATATCCCGGTGCCGCACCATTTCATCAATGCCCAGCAGATGATCGACATGTGCAACGAGACCGGCTTGTCGATCTCGGCGCTGGTGATGGAGAACGAGCTGGCTGTACGCGACGAAGAAGCACTGCGCAATCATTTCCGCCGCGTCTGGAACGTGATGGAAACCAGCATGGGGCGCGGTATCCGCAACGAGGGCAACCTGCCTGGGCCGATGCATATCCCGCGCCGCGCCTCCGCGCTGCATCGCATGTTGACCAGCAATCTGAATGTCGCCAACGATCCGATGAGCGTGCTCGACTGGGTCAATATGTATGCGATGGCGATGGCCGAAGAGAACGCAGCCGGAGGCCGGGTCGTGACGGCGCCGACCAATGGCGCCTGCGGCGTGGTGCCGGCGGTGCTCGCCTATTACAACCGCTTCGTCAAGACGCTCGACGAGGACAGCTGCCTGCGCTACTTCCTGTCGTCGGGCGCCATCGGCTGTCTGTTCAAGCTCAATGCCTCGATCTCCGGCGCCGAAGTCGGTTGCCAGGGCGAAATCGGTGTGGCCTGCTCGATGGCGGCTGCCGGGCTGACCGAGTTGATGGGCGGCAGTCCCGAACAGGTGTGCATGGCGGCGGAAGTGGCCATGGAGCACAATCTTGGCCTGACCTGCGATCCGGTCGGTGGTCAGGTGCAGATTCCCTGCATCGAACGCAACGCCATTGCCGCGGTCAAGGCGATCAACGCATCACGCATGGCCCTGCACCGCGCGAGCAAGCCCAGGGTATCTCTCGACAAGGTCATCGCCGCCATGTACGAGACCGGCAAGGACATGAACGCCAAGTATCGCGAAACGTCTTGCGGCGGTCTTGCCCGCCAGTTGGTGCCAGATCTCGACGAGAAACCGGTGAATTTTGTGCGCCAGGCGGTGCCGGCCTGATTGCACGACCCCTGCCGTGAGCTGATCAGGACGCCGGGATACTCCCGGCGTCTTTTTTGTTATTTCGCAATGCACTTGGTATAGTCGTTGAACGTCAACGATTTCCCTCTTATTTCCATGACCACGCTTTCAGACTCCGGACCGCATGGCGGTCTCGGCGCGCTGTCCCTGTCCGTGCCCATCGCCATGGGTTATGTGCCGCTCGGCATGGTGTACGGTTTCTTGTTCGTCAAGGCAGGCGCTGCCTGGTGGCTCGCCACCATTGCGAGCGTGCTGGTGTTTGCCGGGGCGGCGCAGTACATGGCGATTCCGCTGCTGGCCGCCGGCGCCTCGGTCGGCACCCTGGCGCTGGCTACGCTGGTGATCAATCTGCGCCACGTGTTTTACGGTTTGTCCTTGCTCGATCACATGCCGCGCAGCCGCCTGGCGCGCGCCTATCTGGCCTGGGCGCTGACCGACGAAACGTATTCGGTGCTGTCGACCCTGCCGGCGAACACCCCCGAGCGGCGGCTGGTCGCGGTGGCGGCGCTGAATCATTTCTGGTGGGTGCTTGGCGCTACGCTCGGCGCGCTCCTGGGCGTCGAGGCGCAGATCGGTCTGCAAGGGCTGGACTTTACCGTGGCGGCGCTGTTTTCCGTGTTGGCGATCGAGCAGTGGCGCGCGACACGCCAGCCGTTGCCGATCATCGTTGCCGTCGGCGCCTATGCCGTCAGTCAATGGCTGCTGCCGTCGCAGGCGCTGGCCTTGTCGATCGCCATCTGTCTGCTTGTGGCGCTGCTGCAGGCCGAACTTTCCGGCCGGGAGCGTGCAGCATGATCGATAGCCGCTATGCCTTGCTTGCCATCGGCGCGATGGCCCTGGTGACCTTCGCCTTGCGCGCCGCACCGTTCATCGCCGCGCGGGCGCTGCGGCGTTATCCGCAGATCGACCGGCTGGGGCGCTTTCTGCCGCCGGCCATCATGGTGCTGTTGGTTGTCCATACCCTGCACGGCGCTGCGCACGATGACCCGGTGTCGGGCCCCTGGGCGGAAATCGTCGCCGCCGGGGTTGCGATGGTGTTGCAGTACCGTCTGCGCCACCCGCTGCTGAGTATCGCCTGCGGCACCATCGTGTACGTGATATGGAGAAACGCTCTCTGGCATTGAACCGGAGAGCGTTGCGACATGAGGCCGGCGTCGCCGGCCCCATGCAGGTCAGGCCTTGGCGGCTGCCTGTTCGAGCGCGATTTCGCGCGGTTCGCGTGCCAGCAGCGTTTTCCACTTGCCGAGTGCGGCAATCAGGATCACCAGGCCGAGCACCAGCATGATGATCGAAATGGCGGCATTGAATACGCTGTAGCCCTTGGCCGCCGGGTTCAGGTAGACATGGGCCACCATCCAGTAGCCGGCGTAGTTGACCGTCACGTAGAGGTAGGCGAGCGGAATCAGGCAGGTCAGCACATAGCTGCGCTTGGCCGACAGGCGCAGGATGACCGTGGCGCCGATGATCAGGCCGATCGAGGCCATCAGCTGGTTCGAAACCCCGAACAGCGCCCATACCGAATTGATGTCGCCCGACATCAGCAGATAGCCCCACAGCGCGCAGGCGATGATGCTGGCGCCGATCGCGCCGGGCAGCCAGTCGATGCGCTTGAGCGGTGCATAGAAGTCGCCACCGAAGTCCTGAATCAGATAGCGCGCGACGCGGGTGCCGGAATCGACGGCGGTGAGGATGAAGACCGCTTCGAACATCACCACAAACTGGAAGAAATACGCAGCGAGGCTGGAGAACCAGCTGATCTTGGTGAAGATCGCCGACATGCCGACTGCCAGCGTGACCGCACCGCCGGTACGACCATACAGGTCGAGACCGATTTCCTGGCTCAGGCGCGGCAGGTCGACCACGTTCATGCCGAGGTGGTGGAAGGCGGCCGGTGCCGAGTTGATGGCGAAGTAATCGGCCGGATGCAGCGAGGTGGCGGCGATGAGCGCCATGACGCCCACCACGCATTCGGCCAGCATGGCGCCGAAGCCCACCGGCAGCAGATCCTGCCAGTTATCGACCAGCTTGGGCGTGGTGCCGGAACCGATGAAGGCGTGGAAGCCGGAAATCGCACCGCAGGCAATGGTGATCGAGATGAACGGCCATACCGGACCGCTGATGACCGGGCCGCCGCCGTTGATGAACTGGGTCAGTGCCGGGAACTGGATGGTCGGGTTGATGAATACCACGCCGATGACCAGGGCGCCGAATACACCGATCTTCATGAAGCTGGACAGATAGCCGCGCGGGGTCAGCAACATCCAGACCGGCAGGGCGGTGGCGAAGAAGGCGTAGATCGGCAGCGCGAGCGATACGGTCTTGGAGTGCAGCGTCAGCCAGTCGCCGAGCAGCGTGCCCTTGATATGCGGGCCGGCCAGCACACAGGCCATGATGGCGGCAATGCCCAGCCAGGTGGCCAGCTTGCTCGAGCCGACGAACTTCTCGTACATGCCGAGCGCGATGGCGATCGGGATGGTCATGAATACCGCGAAGGTACCCCAGGGATTACGTTCCAGCGCATGCACGACCACCATCGACAGCCCTGCCATGGTGATGGTGATGATGAACAGCATCGCCAGGCCGGTGCACCAGCCGGCGACCGGTCCGAGCTCGGCCTTGGCGACTTCGGACAAGGACTTGCCCTGGTGTTTCATCGAGGCAAACAGCACCACGGTGTCGTGTACCGCGCCGCCGACGGTGGCGCCGATCAACAGCCACAGGAAGCTCGGCAGGTAGCCGAACTGGGCGGCCAGTACCGGGCCGACCAGCGGACCGGCGGCGGCGATGGCGGCGAAATGCTGGCCGAAATTGACCCATTTCTTGGTCGGTACGTAGTTTTTGCCGTCCTCGAGTTGATGCGACGGGGTATGTGAATCGTTTGCGCAGCCGAGCACCTTGCGGGTGAAAAAGATACCGTAGAAGCGGTAGCAGATCGCAAGAATGCACAGGGTCGCAATGACAAATGTGATGGCGTGTTGCATGACGCTCTCCCTGGATGAACTCGTATTCCACTTTAGCGGCGTGCCCGGCGCGCTCAAGCGATAACAGGGAAAGCGGTAGCAGACGAGTACGAACGGTTGGAATCGGGGGGTAAGCGGTGCAAGGTCAGTCCGGCAGGCCGACGCGTTGCTTGAGCGGTTTGAGGAAGCGGCGGCTGACCGGTACCGGCTGACCGTTGCAGGCAATGATCTCTGCCGCGCCGTTTTCGCCCAGGCGGATTTCCGCCACGGCGTCGAGGTTGACCAGGTATTGCCGATGACAGCGCACCAGCGGGGTTTTTTCTTCGAGCGTGCGCAGGGTCAGTTCGGTGAAGTGTTCCTGTCCGGTGTGGTCGACGACATAGACGCCGCTGACGCGCGAACCGACGAACTCCACTTCGGGCAGCTTCAGCAGCAGGATGCGGTTGACGCCGTAGCAGGGAATGTAGCCGAGCGGGGCGCCGGTATCGATCAGCGGCTCAACCGGACGTGGCGCGCGGCTCTTGCGCAATCTGGCCAGCGTCTTGGCGAGCCGGGCCGGATCGGCGGGTTTCAACAGGTAGTCGAATGCATGCTCTTCGAAAGCGCGCAGCGCGTATTCATCGAAGGCGGTGAGAAAGACGATATAGGGCATGTGCTCCGGGTCGAGCATCGCCAGCATTTCCAGCCCGCTGATGCGCGGCATCTGGATATCGAGAAACACCACGTCCGGCTTGTCGCGGTGGATGGCGGCGATGGCCTCGATCGCATTGCCGCATTCGCCGATCACACTGACATCCGGTTCGGCCTCGAGCAGCAGGCGGATCTCTTCGCGGGCGAGCGGTTCGTCATCGACGATCAGGATGTTCATGCAATGGCCTCCGTGCAGCACGGCAAGTGGATTTCGACCCGGGTGCGGTTGTCGGGCAGGCTTTGCACGCTGAGGCCGTAGTTTTCGCCAAAGCGTGCCTTGATGCGACGATCGACCAGATTCATGCCGAGCCCGTCACCCTGCGGTGGCGGGTTGTAGAGCCCGGCGTTGTCTTCTACCCAGATGCGCAGTTGGCCGTTCTCGATGCTGGAGCCGATGTGGACCTTGCCCTGGCCGAGCAGCTGCGAGGTGCCGTGCTTGACGGCGTTCTCGACCAGCGGTTGCAGGGAAAATGCCGGCAGCACCGCATCGAGCGACGCGTCGTCGAAGGCGAAGTCGACATGCAGCTGACCTGCATAGCGCGCCTGCTGGATGCGCAAATAAGCGTTCACATGCTCGATTTCGTCGCTGAGGGTGACATCGTTGTTTTGCCGTTTGAGATTTTTGCGGAAGAAGGTCGACAGATGCTGTACCAGCCGGCGCGCTTCTTCCGGATCGCGGCGGATGACCGCCGACAGCGTGTTGAGCGCGTTGAACAGGAAGTGCGGATTGACCTGGGCGTGCAGCAGCTTGAGCTCGGTTTCGACCAGCAGTTGCCGCTGCGCCTCGAAGCTGCCGGCGAGAATCTGGGTCGAGAATAGCCTGGCAATGCCTTCGCCGAGGGTCAGGTTGATCGACGAGATCAGCTTGTTGCGCGGCTCGTAGAGTTTGATGGTGCCGATCACCCGGTCGCTTTCGCCCAATAGCGGAATGACCAGACTCGAACCCAGGCGGCAGTTCGGAGTGATCGAGCATTGATAGGGCACTTCGTCGCCGTCGGCATACACGACGCGATGTTCTTCGATGGCGCGGTGGGTGTGCGGCGAGGTGATCGGCTGGCCGGGAATGTGGTGGTCGTCGCCGATGCCGATGAAGGCGAGCAGCTTGTCGCGGTCGGTGATGGCCACCGCGCCGACGCCGAGCTCCTCGTAAAGGATGCGCGCGACGCGCGTGCTGTTTTCCTGGTTGAAGCCCTTGCGCAGCACCCCCTCGGTGCGGGCGGCGATTTTCAGCGCCTTGCTGGAGAAACTGCTCGAGTATTTTTCGATGATCACGCGCCGGTCGAGCAGAATGCGCATGAACATGCCCGAACCGGCCGAGTTGGCGATGATCATCGGCAGCGCGATGTTCTTCACCAGCAGCAATGCTTCGGAATAGGGCTTGGCGAGCAACAGGATGATCAGCATCTGCAGGATTTCGGCGCAGAAGGCGGTGCCGGCGACCACCCAGGGATCGAACAGCTTTTCCCTGCGGCCGGTGCGGATGAGCGTGCTGTGCACGAGGCCGCCCAGCAGTCCTTCGGTCACCGTCGATATCATGCAGGCGAAGGCGGAAAAGCCGCCGAGCGTGTAGCGGTGGATGCCGCCGGTCAGGCCGACGGCCATGCCGACCAGCGGACCGCCGAGGATGCCGCCGAGTACGGCCCCGGTGGCACGGGTGTTGGCGATCGAGTCGTTGATGTGGAAACCGAAATAAGTCCCCATGATGCAAAAGCCGGAGAACACCAGATAGCAGACGATCTTGTACGGCCAGCGGAAGGTGATGCGGGTCAGCGGCGCGAATAACGGCGTCTTGCTGAGCAGATAGGCGATCACCAGATAGATGCACATCTGCTGCAACAACATCAGGATTTCGTTCAGTTGAAAGGCAAGCATGGCTTTTGGCTGACGGACGGGGCTACAGCCTGCATGCTAGCACTAAATCGATGCCGTTGAAGACCGTTTGACCGGAAATGCCGCTATCCGCCGATGCCGCAGCGATAGTCCAGATAGACGGCGACAAGTTGACAGCTGATCCAGAGCATTTGCGCACCAAGTATCCAGCGTGCCACGGTGCGCCAAGCGGTGTGAATGTCGTAGTAACTGCAATACGAGAATCCGACGGTATCCGCCACGCCGAAGTAAACGAGCCAATTGAAGACCCTCGCCAGCAGCATGTGCGCGAAGCCATGTGTCAGGGAATAAGCATCCATAATCAACAACCCGGAATGTCTGCGCTGCCGGGACATGCCGTTTTATCGGCGGCGCGGGTGAGTTTATTGCCGCGCAGCGGTGCTTGAGCGCGAGCTGTGCCCGCTTGCGGGCTTGCGGCAAAACAGATCGTCTTTCTTGCTGCTGTGTGCCATTTACATCAATCAGACATGATTGTCTGCGTTTATAATCATTGGCTTACATTGTGGCATGGTGTTGAAATTCTCGTCGGTATTTCATCCGTCACGCAATACATTTAATCAATAAGAATATCGATAAAGCGTAAATGACGAAAGTGATTAAAGCATGTAATATGACGAAAATGACACAAAAATAGCGGCTTGGCTTGGGTTACAATGCAAGAGCCCAATCAATGCAGCCTAGAGACATCATGACCCTGGATTCGCTGGACAAAACGGTCTTCCTCTCGACACGCGAGGCCGCCAAACGCCTGAAAGTGGCCGTTTCCACCGTGCAGATGTGGGTGGAAAGCGGTGTTCTGCCGGCGTGGAAGACGGCCGGTGGTCACCGACGGATACCGGAAGATGCGGTGGAGAAAATGCGCAGCGGACAAACGCGCGCCCGGTCCGCGGTCGGTGTCTACTGCATTTTGGTTGTCGAAGACGACCCTGTGCAGTGCGAGCTGTATCGCCAATGTTTCGAAGGATGGAATTTCCCGCTGCGCCTTGTCTGCGCGTGCGACGGGTTCGAAGCGCTGGTGATGGTCGGTCATCATCATCCCGACCTGATCATCACCGATCTGGCGATGCCGGGCATGGATGGTTTCCAGATGATCCGGCGCTTGCACGACATGGGGGGCGAGCCGTCCCCGGACATCATCGTCGTCACCGGCTTGTCCGCCGACGAGATTGCCTCCCGTGGCGGGGTGCCGGATCCGATCCCCGTCTATCCCAAGCCGATTCCATTTGCCGCCTTGTATCCGATGGTTAAGTTCATGGCCGGAAAACGGTCAACGAACAGCATCTTGTAGCAGTGAGGCTGGATGTTGCCTCCCGCCATGTTCCCCGCTGGGGAACGTGGCCGGGAGGCATGGCTGTTTCCGGTTTTTTCCGGCAATGGGTCCGCTTGCGCTGAAGAAGTAGAACCGGGTGGCCCGCCGCGGCGGGTCGGTGAGCTAATCCAGTGGTGCCGGCAGCGGGCGGGGATGACGCAGGCCAGCGATAGGGATCGGGAAGGAATGTCATCATCATTATTGTCCATGCAGGAGTGCAACACGGAACTTCGACCCGTGTTTCGGACGCTCATCGAGCGGCTGAACGCTTTGATGGATCATGGGGTACACCTCCGCGCATCGGAAAATCTGGTGCACGCCTTTCAACGCAGCAAGGCCGGTGATCCGTCCTCCGTCGTGGCAGGCATTCTGCTCGACGGCTTGATGGACTGCCTCGATTGCAGCGGCGGCCTGGTCGGAAGGACGTCGACGCATGGCAGCGAGGTGTTGCTGCAGCCTGAGGCCGTGCGCGGCGGCGGTTGGCCGGAGGGGCCGCTGGGTTTGCCGCCACCGGCGGTCAGCCTTCCGCAACACATCGCGTTGCAACGCGCCTGGGATGAGGGCGAAGTGGCCTATCTGCCGTCGGGCGGCGATCGCGAGGCGCTGCTGTGCGCACCGGTGATCCGCAAGGGGCGCGTCATCGGCCTGCTCGGCCTGTCCGGCCCCTGCCTGCGTAAAGGCGCGGATGCGGTACTGCAGCTCTACCGTACGGCGCTGGCCGCCGTGTTGACCCTGGCACCCGGACGCAGCGACGCGGTGCCCGAATGCAATGACGGTGTGCTGGTGGTCGAGGATGATCCCGCCAGCCGGGCGGTGTTCGAGTTGCAGTGCCACAATCTCGGCTGCGATGCGGCGCTGTGCGAGGACGGCGAGCAGGCCTTCGCCTGCTGGTGCAAGGCGCGCCACCCGCTGGTGCTGATCGACAAGAATCTGCCGGGCATGAATGGCATCGAACTGGTACACCGCATGCGCAGCCACGAGCGCGAGGCGGGCGGTGCACGCAGTTTTCTGGTCGCGATCACCGCCGAGCAGGACGAACGCGAACTGGAGTTGTTCCTGCAGGCAGGCGCCGATGATGTGCTGTGCAAACCGGTGTCGATCGATAACCTGGCCGAGGTCCTGACCCGTCGCGGGTTGATCGTGCCGGTGGTCGCCAGTGGTGACGAGCAACTGCCTGTGTTCGACCTGGCCCAGGTCGCCAGTGTGACCGGCGGCGTGGTCGGCGATCAGTTGCACGGCCTGGTGCGATTGTTCGTCGCGACGGCGCGTACCGAACTGATATTGTGCGGTCGCAGCCTGAGCCTGCTCAACCGCCGCCAGGTCGGTTTGTCGATGCATAAGCTCAAGTCGTCGGCACGGGCGGTGGGCGCAGTGCGCTTCGGCCAGCTCGCGGAAGCTTTCGAACGCCAGTCGGAGCAGTCGCCGATAACAAGTCTGGAAGCGATGCTCTATGAATTGCAGCATGAGCTGGATGCCTTCGAGCAGGCCGTCAGGCTATACGCCAGTGATGACGGTGTGGTCGATGGTGCGGGCGAGGCGGCGAACGAAGCGCATCTGGAGGGGGACGGCCTGCATCGTGTGCTGATCGTCGACGACGACGTCGTGGCGAGTCATTTCGCCGCCGCAATGCTCTCGGCGCTCGGCATCGGCGACGTCAAGGTCGCCGGCAGCGGCGAGGCGGCGCTCGACGTGCTCAATGAATACCGCTGGCAGGTCGATCTGATCATCTCCGATCTGCGCATGCCGGATTTCGACGGCATTTCATTTATCCGCACCCTGGCCGAACAGTCCTATGGCGGCCGGCTCGCCATTGGCAGCGGCATCGAGGAAGAGCTGATCCATTCGGTGGCCGAAATGGCGACGGCTTGCGGTCTCAATTACTGCGGCAGCATCCGCAAGCCCTTTTCCTTCAATAATCTGTCCGTACTGCTGCAGAAGGCGTCAAGGTCCGGTCTGCCGTCTGTCGTTCCGGCTGTGGCGCCGGTCGTCCGAGCCGACGATATCGCCGCGGGTTTGCGCAACGACGAGTTCGAGGTGCATCTGCAACCCATCGTCGATGCGCTCAGTCTGGCGCCGCATGCCTTCGAGGCCCTGGCGCGCTGGCATGGCGAACATGGCTTCGTGCCGATCGAGTCGGTCATTGCCGTGGCCGAGCAGCATGGTCTGATCGGCCAACTGTCGGAACTGCTGTTCACCAAGGCGCTGATTTGCGGCGCGATGCTCGCGCGAGAGGGGTTCGACATGCGGCTGGCGATCAATGTTTCGTCGAGCTGGCTCAATGACCCCCACCTGCCGGAGTTCATGATCGCCAGCTGCAAGGCGACCGGCTTTCCGGTCGGGCGCGTCACGCTGGAGCTGACCGAAAGCGGCGCAATCGCCGATATGGCGCAGGCGCTGGAGATCTTGACCCGACTGCGGCTCAATGGCTTCAGCCTGTCGATCGACGATTTCGGCGCCGGCTATTCGTCGCTCGAGCGGCTGCAGCGCATCCCGTTTTCGGAGCTGAAGATCGATCGCGGCTTTGTGCGCAAGGCCGTCGAATACGAGCAATCGCGTACCGTGCTGGCCTACACGCTCGAGATGGCGCGGCAGTTGAAACTGGACACCGTGGCCGAAGGCGTCGAGACAGATGCCGATCTGCAACTGGTGCGGGAACTCGGCTGCGATTCGGTGCAGGGCTGGATCGTCGCGCGCCCGATGCCGATCGATGTCGCCCTGGCCTGGCTGCGATCGGGGGCTCACTGAGAGGCGCATCGATGGGACCGCCTTTGCCGGAGGACCGGCTGGACGATGCACTGCTCTGGACCGGGATTGCATTGTTGCCGCATGCCGTCTTGTCGCTTGCCCTGTCGCCGGGCGCCTCTCCGCTCCTGCCGCCTGGCGCCGACCTGCTGCTTGCCCTGGTATGCCTTGGGGGCTGGGGGCTGCGACAGTACCTTTCCGCTTCCGACCGTTGTCGCCTGCAGCTGGCCCTGATCTGGGCCGCGGGTGTGCTGGCGTCTCTGACCGGCGCACAGCCGTGCGCCGGTGCCGTGTATTTTCTGGCCGGAGGTTGCCTGGCCTGCTGGTGTCTGTCTCGCCGTGCTGCCTTGGCGTTCAATGCGGTCAATCTGCTGTCGGTGCTTGCCTGCGGCGCATGGCTGCTATCCACCGGGCCGGCCCGGCTGCCGACCGCCGGCCTTGCGCTGCAGTGGGCGGCGGGCGTCTGGACGCTGGCCTGCTATGTCTGGCTACTGTCGTCGTTCATGCGCAAGACGGTCCTTATCACCCGCAGGGACGGTGAAGAGGCCGAGCCTTCGTGCACGCATGCCGAACGGGTATTGAACGAGGCGCGCTTGCTGGCGGAGGAACGTTCGCAGCGCAAGACCGAGTTCCTCACCCGCATGAGCCACGAGTTGCGTACGCCACTCAATGCCATCATCGGCTTTGCCCAGGTGCTCGATATGGAGGCATTGGGGCCGTTGCTGCCTGCTCAGAAGGCAGCGCTGTCGCATCTGTTGCACGGCGGACGCCATCTGACCGCGGTGTTGGGGGAGATCCTCGACCTGGCGCAGATCGAAAGCGGCAAGCTCGCGCTCGATCCGCAAACGCTGCGTGTCGCCGCGATCGTGGCTGAGGTGGTGGCCCTGTGTGAACGCACCATGCAGGAAAAGGGCATTCAGGTGCAGCAGCAGGGCGATGCGGCGCTGCATGTACGGGCCGATGCGACCCGGCTGCGCCAGGTATTGTTCAATCTGGTGTCCAATGCCATCAAATACAACAAACGCAACGGCATGGTGATGATCCGGTGGCAGCTGCGCTGGGACAGGGTGCGGCTGTCGGTATCGGACACCGGCAACGGCATACCGCTGGGCCGTTACGATGAGGTTTTTCAACCTTTTTCCCGCTTTGACGCGGAAGCGAAGAATATCGACGGCACCGGCATCGGCCTGGTGATCTGCAAACGCCTGATCGAGGCGATGGGAGGCGAGATCGGTTTCGAAAGCGCGGAGGGCTGTGGCAGCGATTTCTGGCTGGAGGTGCCGAAGGTCGATGCCCCGGTGGCGCTGGCCGTCAAGGATGCCGGGGACGGCGAAGTGTCGTCCGTCGAGATGTCCGCACTGGGTGGAACCGTCGTCTATGTCGAAAACGGCCGGGTCGATCTGCGCGTGATGGAGCACATCTTCCGTCTGATGCCCAAGGTGCTGCTGCTGACGGCTAGCGATGCCGGCTCCGGTTTGCGGCTGGTCAGGGATACCCGTCCGGCGCTGGTGCTCATCGATATCGACCTACCCGATATGTCCGGGCTGCGTCTCCTCGACGAGGTTCGCGCACTGCCCGGCTTGGCCGCTTTACCGGTGCTGGCCGTCAGCGCTGCGGTGATGCCCGCGGATGTCGAGCGCGGGCTTGCTGCCGGATTCGACCGCTATATTGCCAAGCCGATCGAAGTGAAGGATTTTCTGGTTGCGCTGGCGAGTTTCCTTGCTGCGCGGTAACGGAAATGGCTGGCGGTAAAACGAGATAAATCTGTCGGATGCAGGGTGGGGGCATCAGGATTCCTGCTTGTTCCGCATTCATGCTGTCAGTTCCGTTCCCCGCCATTCTTTTTTTCAGGAGCTGTTTGCCATGACTACAGATTCCATCGAAATCCGCCAGATCGGCGATCCTGTGCTGCACACGCCGGTCGCGTGTGCCGATGTCACCGGACACAGTCTGCTTGCCGCGTATTCCTCCATCTTGCAGCAAGCGCAGCGCGTGACCGGCGGCATCGGCATCGCGTGCAATCAATGCGCTGCCATTGCCGCACCGGTGGCGTTGGTGCAGATCAGCACCGACGATGAGGCCACACGGCGCGCCGCGGCACAGCGTTATCCGGGCGAAACGCTGCCCGAGGCCGAGTGGATGGTTAATCCGGAAATCCTGGCGCTGGGCAACGAGACCTATTTCCCTGCACATGGCGAGGGTTGTCTGAGCGTTGCCGGCCCGATCCGCGGCAAGGTGAAGCGGCACCGCACGGTACGCGTACGTTACCAGTCGCTTGACGGTGAGGTGTGCGAGGCGGTGTTCAGTGGCCTGGCCGCACACATCATCCAGCACGAAGTCGATCATTTGCATGGCACGGTGTATTTGCAGCGGATTTTCGCCGATTGCAACGATGCACAACGCGCAGAGATCGGGTGCATGCTGGCGGCGGAAGCGGGGCAGCGACCGCGACCGGTGGTGGATGGCACTCCTGACGACCCTGCTGAACCGTTGCTGGTGTTCGACCGTGATGGCGATGCCGTCGTGTTTGACGCCGAACGGTTTGCGCAGGCGCTGCCCGTGCTATCGGATGCGACATTGCACGGCATGGTGAAGGCGTTGACCGGCTTGTAGCACCCGTGCCGCACCGTCGAGTCGTGGCGGTGCGTCGCCCCGGTTGCCAAGGCGGAACGGGGCGGGAATAATTCGCCTTTGGATTTCATGCTGGGATAGGTCAATGTTGCTGGAAGAATCGAGGGTGGCGCGACTGGCGGTCCACCGCGTTGGCAACCAGGCTCGCGGAGAGGGACTGCAATTGTCCGACCGCACGCCGGAGGTCGACGACGAAGTATCGTTATTACTGTTGTCGGGCTATCTGAAGGGTATTGTTTCCGACAAGAAAAAGTATCAGTTCTTTCACGAGACCGATCTCAAACTGAACGAGATCTATCACTATTCGCGCCAGTTCTTTACCGGCGAACTGGATTTCCTCGCCGTGTCGCAACGGATTGCCCGCCATCTGTATGCGCGTTCGCAGCATCCCAACATCAGCGCCGGCGATCTGTTCGTCATTCTGTTTGACGGTCTGTCGGACGGCGAACGCAATGTACGTGCGCTGGGTGTGTTCAAGGCGGAGATCCGCGACGACTTTCTCACCGTGATCGAGTCGGGCGATGTGTTCGACATTCATCACGCCACCGGCATCAATCCGCGCTTGATCGACAAGGGCGCGCTGATTCTCGAGCATGGCCCGATCGTTTACGCGGTCGACCGTCAGGGGCAGCAGACCAAGTTCTGGCTCGATGATTTTCTCAAGGCGATGCGCGTGCCCGATGCGGTGTCGAAGAGCCGGATGGTGGCGAGCGCCGTACAGCAGATCAGCAGCGAAATCGAAGACCCGGTCGAACAGGCGCGTTTCAAGGAGGCCTGTCTCGATCTGTGTGATCAGGGTGAAACGGTTTCGACCGGGCAGGTGATGGAAGTCGCCGGTCGCTTCGTCGCGCCGGAGCAGGCCGTGCAGGCGTTCGACTCGGCCGCTGAGTCGTGCGGTTTTGCCCGCGACGACCACGATGGCCTGCCGGCGCAGGGCATGGCCAAGCGCCTGGAGCGCACCTTGTCGAAGTATGGCATCGGACACGGCATCAGCGTGTTGCTGCCCGCTGGTACGACCTTGAAGAACATTCATTCCAGCGCCGACGGCGAGGGCGAACTGACCCTGACATTGAAGCTCAACCGGCGTTCGCCGGGCGACTGAAGCGCGGCATGGTGGCCCCGATGACGCTGTGTCCCGATTGCGGACACGGCGTTTTTTCTTGCCTGGCCACCGCGTACCCGAAACGAAAAACGCCGTACCCGCAGTGGGTACGGCGTAGCGCTGGTGCGAGTCGGCCGCTACAAGGTCAGACCGCCTTGATGACTTCGGCGAACGCGCTGGCGACGCGTGCCGCATTGCCGGTGTTGAGACCCGCCGCGCACATGCGGCCGGAATTGACCAGGTAAACGGCATGCTTGTCGCGCAGACGGGCGATCTGCGGCGGCGTGAGCCCGGTATAGCTGAACATGCCGCGCTGGGTGAGCAGATAGCGGAAATCGCCGTCCGGCACTTCGGTCGACAGCACGTCGAACAGCGTCTGGCGCATCGATTTGATGCGGGTGCGCATGCCGGTCAGCTCATCCTGCCATTTGGCGTTGAGCACCGGGTCCTGCAGCACGGTGGCCACCAGTTGGCTGCCGCGGGTCGGCGGGCTCGAATAATTGCGGCGCACGGTGAACTGCAATTGACCGAAGACGCGCGAGGCTTCGTTTTCGTCGCCGCAGACCACGCTCAGGCCGCCGACGCGCTCGCCGTAGAGCGAGAAGATCTTCGAGAACGAGTTGCTGACGAGGAAGATCGCGCCGCGCGCGAGCAGCGTGCGGATGGCGTAGGCATCTTCCTCCAGTCCGTCGCCGAAGCCCTGGTAGGCGATGTCGAGGAAGGGAATCAGGCCGCGTTCGATCAGCACGTCGATGACCTTGTCCCACTGTTCGCGGCTCAGGTCGGTGCCGGTCGGATTATGGCAGCACGGGTGCAGCAGCACGATGCTGCGTGCCGGCAGCCCTTGCAGACAGTCGAGCAAGGCCTCGAAGCGGATGGCGCTGCCTTCGCTGGTGAAATACGGATAGCGCGACACCTTGAAACCGGCGCCTTCGAAGATCGAAACGTGGTTTTCCCAGGTCGGATCGCTGACCCATACACCGGACTGCGGGAATGCGCGGAAGAGGAAATCGGCGCCGATTTTCAATGCGCCAGAGCCGCCGAGGGTCTGAATGGTGGCGATGCGCGACACCGGTGCGCCGGTGCCGAAGACCAGCGGTTGCAATGCCTGACGGTAGTTTTGCGCGCCTTCCATCGGCAGATAGCCACATGGCGAAGGATTGGCATTCAGGCGTGTTTCGGCTTCGACGACCGCTTTCAGTCGCGGCAGGCGACCGTTCTCGTCGTAATACAGGCCGATACCCAGATTGACCTTCTCGCTTCGTTCATCCTTCAGATAAGCCTGTAGGAGACCGAGAATCGGGTCGCCAGCATACGGCTCGATGTGTTCGAACATCCATAACTCCTTGGTAGTGAATTTTGGTTTCGGGTTTTTCTGGATGACTATACTGCCGCGAGGCCGGTTTCGGCCAGCGCTATCCCGGCTGACTGACAGTGAGTTCCTCTTCCGCCGGCATCGAGGCGACCAGATGGTCGATGAGCAGACGAACCGCCGGGACCAGGCCGCGACGCGACGGGAATACCAGATGCATGATCCCCCATGGAATCTGGCAGTGGGGCAGGATTTCGACCAGATGGCCGGCGAGTATCGACGGCTGGCAGACGAGTCTTGGCAGCATGGCGATGCCCAGCCCCTGACACGCTGCTTCATTGAGGACGACAAGGTCATCGGTCATCAGCCGCGGGGCGTCGATGTGCAGTGTGGTTTCGTGGCCGTCACCGTCGAGCAGGGTCCACTGGCTGCGTCCGTCGGGTCGGCCCATGGTCAGGCTGGGATAGCGCAGCAGGTCGGCTGGCGTGGCCGGTGTGCCGTGGTGTTGCAACAGGGCCGGACTGGCCACCAATACCGAGCGACCGATGCCGATGGTGCGTGCCACCTGATTGGCGCGATCTTCGATGACATTGCGCACGCGGATGGCGATATCGATGCCTTCTTCGATCAGGTCGACGCGGCGATTGGTGGCTTCGAGTTGCACCCGCACTTGCGGATGGACGAGCAGAAAGCGCGCCAACACCGGTGCGAGCAGTGTTTTGGCCAGCAATTCCGGACAACTGATGCGTACCAGTCCGCGCGGTTCGGCCTGGGCGCGAGCGATGGTTTCTTCCGCTGCCTCGGCTTCGCCGAGCATGGCCTGGCAATGCTGCACGAACAGATTGCCCACTTCGGTGAGCGCGAGCCGCCTTGTCGTCCTTTGCAGCAGGCGCACGCCGAGCCGCTCTTCCAGCTCGGCGACCCGACGCGACAGTTTCGATTTCGGGATGCCGATGGCGCGGCTTGCCGCCATGAAGCCGCCGTGTTCGACCACTTTGGCGAAGTAGTACAGGTCGTTGAGGTCCTGCATGATTGTCCTGTCAGTGGAACAATGATTCCGATTTTAGCTATCTAGTATGTATTGTTCCATAGTCATACGATTACACCATACCGAACCCGTACTCAAACTCAAAGGACAAACCATGCAACTGCTCCATATCGATTCCAGCATCCTTGGCGACAATTCCGTTTCCCGTCAGCTGTCGGCCGTCGTGGTCGACGCCGTGCGCGAAAAGCATCCGGGCGTGCAAGTCAATCACCGCGATGTGGCAGCCAGCCCGATCGCCCATCTGTCGGCGGAAATCCTCGGCGCCGCCTTTACGCCGGAATCGGACTGGAACGCCACGCAACGCGCCGAACGCGCGCTGACCGATGCGCTGATCAACGAATTCCTGGCTGCCGACGTGGTCGTGATCGCTGCGCCGATGTACAACTTCTCGATTCCGTCGCAATTGAAGAGCTGGATCGACCGCATCGCCGCAGCCGGCCGCACCTTCAAGTACACCGAGAACGGCCCGGTCGGCCTGGCCGGCGGCAAGAAGGTGGTGATCGTTTCGTCGCGCGGCGGCGTGTACTCGAACGAGCAGGGCAAGGCGATGGACTTCCAGGAAGACTATCTGCGCACCGTGATGGGTTTCGTCGGCATCACCGACGTGCAAATCATCCGTGCCGAAGCCGTCAATATGGGCGATGACAAGCGCGCGACCGCGATTCACGCCGCCCGCGAAGCCATCAAGTCGCTGGCGCTGTAATCAGCCGCTTGCCACTATTGACAGGGCCCGGACGGAGAACCGTCCGGGCCCTGTCGTCGTTTCAGTCGAACTCGCTTTCCATGCGGGCGCGCAGCTCGCGGTAGATCGGGATGAGTTCAGGCTCGAATTCGCTCAGCCGGTCGTGGAAAGTGTCGATATAAAATTCTTCCGGCCATAAATGCAATCCGTACCTGCCATCTGCCTTGGCCCGCCAATATCGTGAGGGCCGTTCGTCGATGATGTCGAATAGGCATAAAGGCACGGGCAAGACGTAGTGCTCCGCGGGTATATCCAGCAGCGTGCCGGAAATACATTCCCGATCGCTGCTGATGCCCAGCACCGTGTAAGTCTTGCCTACCTCCACGTGAAAGAGAAAGGTGTAATCGGGCAGCCCAATTTCAGCCCACTGTTCCGTAGTGAGTGCTGATGCGCGGCAAATGACTTTCATCTCAAAGGGCCTTGTCGTTGTCGTCAAACTCGCTTTCCATGCGGGCGCATAGTTCGCGGTAGATCGGGATGAGCTCGGGCTCGAAGTCGCTCAGCCGATCCTGGAAGTAGTCGATGTAAAGCTCTTCCGGTCGCAAGCTCAGCGTGTGCTCGGTTTTGCGCGCGATCCAGTAGCGGGAAGGGCGCGGATCGACGATGTCGAACAGACATAGTGGCGCTGCCAACAGATAGTGTGGCCCCGCCAGATGCAGCAGTCCGCCGCCATCGATGTCCACACCGCAACTGAGGCCGAGCACGGTATAAATTTCACCGACGTTAAAATTATAGATATCGGTCTGACCGACCTGGTCGAGGGCTTGTCGTTGTTGCGGTGTCAATGTGGTCGAGCGGCAAATGACTTTCATATTAGGGTGCCCTTATAACAATGGATTTAGGTTCGACGAGTTGTTTTGTGGATATATTCCAGTAAGCATGAATTTCGAATTGTGTACCGTCCTGCGCGCGATAACTGAGGCTGCTGACTTTGAACCAGTCGGCGACTTTACCTCCATAAGTCGAGATCAATCTTGGTGCGTCGTGTACAGGTTCGCGTTTACCGGGCCCCGCGATTTTGATTCCCCCTGTCGTCCGCAATTCCGCCAATTGCGCCTCGCTCGCCAGCTGTTTACCCAACTGAGGGGCCGTTGCCGCATTGTCGGCCTTGGGGGGCTGCCGTAGCGGGGGGCGTCGCATCTGCGATCGCCGCATCGCGATTTCGTATCGGACGTGGGGAGGGATGTCTCCGATGCGTGAGCCAGAGACCACGATGGTGGTCAATGCGTCGCGTTTGCCCCTCCCTCCTGCCTCTTTGGCCCAATCCATCAGCGCTGCCCGGCTCTGTTCCAGCGCGTAACGAAGTGGCGTGTCGTGCCGGTGGTTGCGGCCGAAGTCGACGAGCACGGCATCGGCCGGGGCGTAACCCTGGGTCGGGTCGAGATAGCGTAGCGTTGCGTCGGTGATCGCGAGCAGCAAGCAGTCCGGTGCGCTGTGACGCAAGGCCGATATGGCGGCAAACGCCTGTTCGAATTCGCGCTGATCGGTCCAGGCGGTGTCGAGCACGGCGGCGACGAGCGGCAGCGCAGGCAGGATCTCGCCTGTCGCGCCGCTGTGCCCAGTTGGCACCGTCTTGCAGCCGGTTCGCGGCGATCAGTGCCGCCAGGTAATGACCCGTGGCGGCTACAATTTCCGACCGACGTCCGTGCGCCAGCGCGCGGTCCAGCGCGTCTTGCCTGGCGAGAATGTCTTGCTGGTCGACAGCTGGTTGCTGCTGGTAACGGCCGCTGGCCAGCCAGTCGATGCCCTGTCGGTCGAATGTCCTGTCAAATGTCGCGGCCAGTTGGTCGGCGAGTTCGCGTTTGTCGCGCGCTTCGCCGCTATAACCGTCGGCCACAATCAGCCGGTGAGGGTGTAAAGATCGGTTGCCAGTGCTGCCTGATTGGCTTGCGCCGACAGGCGTTCGGCAAGGGCCTGACTCCGTTGCAGGCTGCTGACACGTAACCGTGTTTCGTTTAGGGCGCCGAGGACCCTCGGTGTCGGGTGCTGCGTGGCCAGATCTTGCAGAAATACCAGTGTGCGTGGTCGCTGCGACAAGGCATCGGCCAGCGTGTAGTAGCGGACGTAGACGCGTGAAAATGCATGATCCTGCTCGGCGAGTGCGGAGAGCAGTGATTCAAAGACCGGCAGTGCCTGCTGTGGCACAGGGGACTTGGCCAGGTTGACGGCTTGTCGGTAGGCCGTCTGCCAATGGGTTTCGGTGTGCTCGACAAGCCGGTCATGACCGGCGAAGGTTTCGTTGAGGGATGAAATGTCGGCGTGCGCGGCCGACAGGCTCAGGCCGAGTACGACGGCCAGTAAGATCGATCGCCAGTTCATGCTGTGCTCCTGCAATGGAATGCAGCTGGGACGATCATGAATTTGAAATGTTCGATTTATTGTAATGCTGTTATTTATTTAAAATTTGAATGACACGTGCCAAGCCATTGACCGGAAAAGAGACTGCCGTGTACGGCCTTCAGGGGATGGTTTGCCGGACCTGAGCCGACTGGCACAAAGGCCAGTCTTGCGACAATGCGCGCGCGGTTCCGGGCCAGGAAAGTCGCGGGGCATCATCTACTTGCTGTCGCGTGTGCGTTTATTCCGTCGGATATGGCCGATAGCACGGCGGAACACCACCAACAAACCATCGTCCCAACGGCTCCAGCACACAGGAGCACCCCATGAACCGTAAATCGATTGCACTCGTTGCCGCGTTGGGCCTGAGCCAGGTAACTGGCGTCGCCGCGTCGCAGCCACTAATGGATTCACTCATGCAGTCCGACAGACAGAGCGGCACGGTCTCAGCATGGCGCGTTGCCGGACTTCCTGGCAAACGACCCACTTGCCCACCCTCCTTGCGCCGTGGCGGCTGCCCCAAGGCCAAAGCCCCACCACCTGTCGCCAATCGTCACACCGACGTTGGAGTCAGCGCATGGTCGATTGCGCAGCGCGTAATGCCACCGGCGGTTTGACGCCGCCACCGTAGCGACTCGCAATCTACGAAGAACGACGCATCCTTGGGGGATGCCACTTCGACAGCGCGGAAAACCACCCGCCCCGCAAGGAGGCATCTTGGGGGCGGGTGGTGCGGCGGAGGGGCAGGGTTATGGCTTCGCCGCGCGTGGCGGCACACCGTAAGGCTTGGGATTGTGCGCCGCCGGCGGCAAGGCGATGCCGCTCCAGCCGCCATTGATGAAATCCTGCCGCAGTGGTGTCACATACTCCACCAGCACACTATCGGCGCTCGTGACGAACTCATGCGGCACATTCGGTGCAAACACCATCATGTCGCCCTCCTGAAGCGCATAGCGCTTGCCCTGCGAATAGGCGTCGATACGGCCCTTTTGTACCCAGGAAATCTGTTCATTGGGATGGACATGCACCGGAAGATGCACGCCGGCCTTCAGGTCCCAGCGGATCACCATGCTATTGGTTCCCATGATGAAGCGACGCTGGATCGAATCGGAGATCCGCTCTGCGGCTTGCTTGTCGAAGCCGGGGTAAACCGCCGGCGCCTGGGTGTAATGCGGCGTCAAATCCGGCAACTCGCCGCGCCCCGGGGCATCGCTGACCGCAGGGGACGCGGCCAGTGCGGGTAGGGCGCCAAACATCAATAATGCAAACAACATTTTACGTAAGCGGGGCGTAAGGCCGGGCCGGGAAACGGGGCAAGTCGTCATGATCGTGTCCTAATGTCGTTGGCGCGCGGCGACCCGCGCAGGAGGCGATTGCCATGCTGTGCAGTAGAGGCAGGCAAAGCAAACGAACGGCATATTAGGGTCGATTGAATCTGGCCAATTGCAGTTTCCGGCTGGCCGTGCTGCAGGAATGAATATCCGCGCCAATAACAGAAAACACCTACCGTGAGCTGGGGGTAACGATGTCGGTGGCGGCAAGTGCGGCTGAGGTGTACTGCCCGCGCAGGTGGAGGCGCGGCGGGCGTGATGTCGACCCGCCGACGCGTGAGCCGGCCGGTGTCAGATCCAGTCGCGCACCGGCAGAAAGCGTTCGTAGAGCGCGGCTTCCGCCGAGCCGGCTTCGGGTTCGTAGCCATATTCCCAACGTACCAAGGGCGGCATCGACATCAGGATCGACTCGGTGCGGCCACCGCTTTGCAGGCCGAATAACGTGCCGCGGTCCCAGACCAGGTTGAACTCGACATAGCGGCCGCGACGGTAGAGCTGGAAGTTGCGTTCGCGTTCGCCCCACGGTGTCACCTTGCGCCGCTCGACGATGGGCAGATAGGCGGAGAGATAGCCGTTGCCGACCGCCTGCATGAAGCTGAAGCAGCGTTCGAAACCGCCCTGGCTGAGATCGTCGAAGAACAGCCCGCCAATGCCGCGCGCCTCCTTGCGGTGCGGGAGATAGAAATATTCGTCGCACCACTTTTTGTAATGCGGGTAAACCGCGTCGCCGAATGGCCGGCACAGATCCCGCGCCACCGTGTGCCAGTGCACGGCATCCTCTTCGAAACCGTAATATGGCGTCAGGTCGAAGCCGCCGCCGAACCACCAGACAGGCGGCGCACCGTCGCGTTCGGCGATGAAGAAGCGTACGTTGGCGTGGCTGGTCGGTACGTAGGGGTTATGCGGATGGATGACCAGCGACACGCCGAGCGCCTGGAAGCTGCAGCCAGCCAGCTCGGGGCGTGCCGCAGAGGCCGAGGCGGGCAACCGCTCGCCGCACACGCGGGAGAAATTCACCCCGGCCTGTTCGAAGACCTTGCCACTGCTCAGTACGCGGCTTTCGCCGCCGCCACCCTCGGCGCGCTGCCAGGCATCGCGGCGAAAGCGTGCATCGCCGCCGTCGGCCGTCTCGAGACTGGTACAGATCTGCTGTTGCAAGTCGAGCAGATAGCGTTCGACTTCTTCGATGCTTGGTACGGTCATTCGATTTCCTTGCTATCCGGGTATTAGAATGTCATTTTAGCGTTGGCTGTGGCAGGGCTAAAACCCTGCGCGCATTGTGGAGAGCAGAATGATTACCTTGTATACCTGGGGAACTCCGAACGGGCATAAGATTTCGATCATGCTGGAAGAACTTGGATTGCCATATGAAGCGGTGTCGGTCGATATCACCAATGGTGCCCAGTATGCCGAGTCGTTTCTGAAAATCAGCCCGAACAACAAGATCCCGGCTATCGTCGACAGCGAGGCCGAGCTGGATATGTTCGAGTCGGGTGCGATCCTGATTTACCTGGCCGAGAAATGCGGCCGACTGCTGCCGCCGAGCGGCAGCGAGCGCTACGAGTGTCTGCAGTGGCTGATGTTCCAGATGGGCGGCTTCGGGCCGATGCTCGGCCAGGCGCACCATTTCATGCGTTATGCGCCGCAACAGATCGATTATGCGATCGAGCGCTACCACAACGAGGCGCATCGCCTCTATGGCGTGCTCAACCGCCGGCTCGCCGATCGCGATTATGTTGCCGGCGAATACAGCATTGCCGATATTGCGTTGTATCCATGGGTGGCGCGCCACGATATGCACCGCATCGAATTGAACGACTTCCCCCACGTCCTGCGCTGGTTCTCGGTGGTCGGCGCGCGGCCCGCCGTGCAGCGCGGCATGGCTGTACCCGGCTGAGCGGCCGGCTCATTCGTCGTCGTCGGGGATCTCGGTTTCGATTTGGGCCGGGATCCCGAGCACGAAGCGCGCACCGCCCTCGGGGCTGTCGGTGACGTAGACGCTGCCGCCATGTTGTTCGGCGATCAGCTTGACGAACGACAGTCCGAGCCCGTAGCTGCCGGTATTGCGGTCGCGGCTGTTGTCGACACGGTGGAACGGGTCGAATACCCGTTCGCGCTCATCCAGCGGCACACCGGGGCCATCGTCGTCGACGGCGATGGTCAGCCATCCATCCTGTTTTTCCACCCTGAGCCGGACCGAACTTCTCGCGTAGCGCACCGCGTTGACCAGCAGGTTGCGCGTGGCGATGTACATGAGGTTGCGGTCGAATTCCGCATCGTCGTACGGGCAGGCCATGCGCAGCACGATATTTGGCGAGGCCAGCGGCTGGATCAGTTCGAGCAGGTCGGCGAACCATTCGTAGATCGCCGTGTGTTCGCGCTGCAGCACGATTTCGCCCTGGTCGAGCTGGGCATAACTCATGCTGGCATTGACGAGATCGTCCAGCTCCTGCATGTCGTGTTCCATGCCCTGACGGTATTTCAGCCGCTCTTCGTCGGAGTCCGCTTCATCGAACATGGTAAGACCGAAGCGCAGCCGGGCGATTGGTGTGCGCAGCTCGTGCGCGACCGCATGGCTTAAGGTCTGGTGGGCTTTCATCTGTCTTTGCAGGCGCTCCGCCATGCTGTTGAGGCCGGCCGACAGCGGGTTGAGCAGCAAACTGCGCGGTTCGGGCGCTCGGGCGGTCAGATCACCGCACGCCAGCCGTTCGGCAGTGGCGCGGATTGCCACGAGGTCGTTCCACAGTGGCCGGATGGCCAGGAAGATCAGCAGGCCGAAACCGAGTCCGGTCAGTGTCCACCATAACGCTTTGGCATGGGTCCCGTCGGTGAGCAGCGAATCGCTGTCGGCCGAGGCGAAATTGAGCGGCCCGAGCACCAGCACGCGGCTGCTGTCGCCGACCCGTGCATAGAGCAGATTGCTGTCGGCATCGAAACGCATGGTGCCGCGGTTGATATCCTGCCGTTCACCATCGTCAATGTCGCCCAGGCGGTTGAGGTCGATCAGCCGGACCGGGTAGGCGAATTGTCCCGACAGGCGTGCCAGTTCGCTGTTCCAGCCTTGTGGCGGGATACGTTGCAGATCCTGTTCGAGCATGGCTACCGTGCCGCGCATGAAGCTTCGGCCGTTGTCCTCGTCCACGCCGCTGTAGATCTGGTCGATGAGTACGCCGACAGCGCTGATGAGCAGCACCAGCGCGAGCAGCGCGCTCAGGTAATAGCGAAAGAACAGCGTGGCCAGCGATGGACGCAGCAGTCCGTGCATCGACGCTTTCATTTCGCCTCCCAGTCGCTTTTGGAGAACAGGTAGCCCTTGCCGCGCACCGTCTTGATGCGCGCCGGGGTATCCGGGTCGTCGAGCAGCTTCTTGCGCAGACGCGAAATGCGTGCGTCGATCGACCGGTCGCTGCCGTCGAAGCCGATGCCGCGCAAGCGGCCGAGAATGTCGTCGCGGGTGAGGATGTTGCCGGCATTGCTTGCCAACAGCCAGAGCAGGTCGAATTCGGCCGTGGTCAGGTCGAGCCGGTGCCGGCCGAGCATCACCGCCCGTGTGCCGCGATTGATCGAGAATTCGCCGAAAGTCAGCTGGTCGGTGTTGCCGCTATCGGCATCCGGCCCGCGGCGGCGCAGCAGTGCGCGCACATGCGCGAGCAGGCGGCGCGGATCGACCGGCTTGGCAAGATAGTCGTCGGCACCGAGCTCCAGGCCGAGAATTTCGTCGATATCGTCGTTGCGGGCAGTCATCATCAGGATGTGCCCGGGAAAATGCGGCCGCAGGTCGCGGCAGACGTCGAACCCTCCCTTGCCGGGCAGCATGATGTCCAGAATCACCAGATCAGGACTCGCGGCGAGAATTGCCGCCTCGGCCATGTCGCCACGGTGTTCGACGCTGACGCGGTAGCCGTGTTTGGCCAGAAAGGCGGCAATCAACTCCGCCAGACGCTCGTCATCCTCGACCAGAAAAATGTGCTCGGTCATTGCTGTGCCTTGTTGAAATCCACGTCCGACCGGCTGCGTGCGCGTAGCCGGCTCTTGTATTTTTACGGGTATGACATTAACAATTCTGAGGAACAAGAAAACCGACGAGATCAAAAAGTCGGCTCCATCCACACAACAGGGGAAACCATCACCATGCGATACAAAGAAAAGGCCGTCTGGTCGGCCGTTGTACTGCTCGGCGTCCTGTCCTTCGCCATGCTGGCGTTGCGACGGGGTGAGCCTGTCAGTGCAGTTTGGCTTCTGGTCGCCGCGCTGTCAGTGTACGCCATCGCGTACCGCTTCTACAGTCGTTATATCTCATCGTCGGTGCTGCAGGTCGAGTCTCGGCGTCTGACCCCGGCGGAGCGGCACAACGATGGCCTCGATTATGTCCCGACCAACAAATGGGTCGTGTTCGGCCATCATTTCGCCGCGATCGCCGGTGCCGGGCCGCTGGTCGGCCCGGTGCTTGCCGCCCAGATGGGCTTCCTGCCCGGGACGCTGTGGATTCTGGTCGGCGTGATGCTGGCCGGTGCGGTGCAGGATTTCCTGATCCTGTTCCTGTCCATTCGCCGCGACGGCAAGTCGCTCGGCGAAATGATACGGCAGGAACTCGGGCCGGTGCCGGGCATCGTCGCCTCCTTCGGCATCCTGATGATCATGGTTATCTTGCTGGCCGTGCTGGCCCTGGTGGTCGTCAAGGCGCTGACCAACAGTCCGTGGGGGACCTTCACCATTGCCGCCACGATACCGATTGCGCTGCTGATGGGGCTGTATTCGCGCTTCGTGCGGCCCGGACGCATCGGCGAGGTGTCGGTGTTCGGCGTGCTGCTGCTGTTTCTTGCCATCGTCTATGGCGGTCATGTCGCCCACCACCCGGTGCTCGGTCCGCTGTTCACGCTCAAGGGCACGACACTTGCCTGGCTGCTGATCGGCTACGGTTTCGTGGCCTCGGTGCTGCCGGTATGGCTGCTGCTCGCACCGCGTGACTACCTGTCGACCTTCCTCAAGATCGGTACCATCCTCGGCCTGGCCATCGGTATCCTGATCGTCGCTCCCGAACTGCAGATGCCGGCCGTGACACGTTTTGTCGATGGCTCGGGTCCGGTGTTCTCCGGTGCGCTGTTCCCGTTCCTGTTCATCACCATTGCATGCGGTTCGGTGTCGGGATTCCACGCGTTGATCGCGTCGGGGACGACGCCGAAGCTGGTGGAGAATGAAGACCAGATCCGTCTAGTCGGCTATGGCGCGATGCTGATGGAGAGTTTCGTGGCCATCATGGCGTTGATCGCCGCCAGCGTGCTCGACCCGGGGGTGTATTTCGCGATGAACAGCCCGGCCGCGCTCATCGGCCACAGTGCTGCCGAAGCGGCACGGGCGGTTTCCGGCTGGGGATTTGTCGTGACGCCGGATCTGCTGACGCAGATGGCGCACGACGTCGGCGAAAGTTCGATTCTGTCACGTGCCGGCGGCGCACCGACCCTGGCGGTCGGCATGGCGCACATTCTGTCGCGGGTGCTGGGTGGCCAGGAGATGATGGCATTCTGGTACCACTTCGCCATCCTGTTCGAGGCGCTGTTCATCCTGACGACCATCGATGCCGGCACGCGCGTGACCCGTTTCATGATCCAGGATCTGGGCGGCGCCTTCTATGCGCCGCTCGCGCGCACCGAGTCATGGCTCGCCAACCTGGTCGCCACCGCGCTGGCGGTGACGTTCTGGGGCTATTTCCTCTATCAGGGCGTTATCGACCCGCTCGGCGGCATCAACACGCTGTGGCCGCTGTTCGGCATCGCCAACCAGATGCTGGCCGGTATTGCGCTGATTCTCGCCAGCGTGGTGCTGATCAAGATGCAACGCGTGCGGCAGGTCTGGGTCGGCTTGCTGCCGACGGCGGTGCTGCTGGTGGTGACGCTGACGGCCGGCTGGCAGAAACTGCTGAGCGCCAATCCGAAAGTCGGCTTCCTCGCCCATGCCCAGAAGTTTGCTGCTGCCGCGGATGCCGGCAAGGTGCTGGCGCCGGCCAAGTCGCTGGCCGAGATGCAGCGCATCGTGTTCAACGACTACGTCGATGCCACGCTGACCGCGCTGTTCGTTGCCGTGGTGGTGGCGATGGCCGTGTTTGGTCTGATCGCGGCGCGGCGTGCGCTGGCGGTGCGCTGGCCGACCTCCAAGGAGACGCCGGCCGTTTACCGCGAGGAGCCTGCCAATGGTTGAGCGGCTTGTCGTCCTGTGGCGTACTGCCGCGCGCGTCGCACGGTTGATGGTCGGCGTGCCCGATTACGACGAATATCTGGCGCGACGGAGGCATTGTGCGCCGGGGTCGGTGGTCTTGAGCCGTGAGGCATTTGTGCGCCGCTGCGCCGAACGGCGTCTTGGCGGCCGCGGATCGCGCGGCTGCTGCTGACATTCTGCGTAACGAAAAACGCCACGAATCGCTCGTGGCGTTTTTTCTGCCCGGTTCAGCCGATCAGGTGCGTGACCGTTTCGTTGATCAATGCCCCGCCAATGATCAGGTACAGGCACAGGGTGCCGGCCAGCAGCAGCGGTTTGACCCCGGCGCGGCGCAGGGCCGACGCATGGGTCGTCAGACCGAGCGCGCCCATGGCCATGGCAAGCAGCAGGTTGTCGACGGCGAGAATGGCCGGATCGAGCGTGCGCGGAAACCACGGCAGCGAGTGCAGTGCCGTCATGAGCAGGAACAGTACGGCAAACCATGGAATGGTGATGCGCCGTGTCGTGCCCGGTTCGCTGTCGTGGCGGGCCATCCAGGCTGACAGGCCGATGAGGAACGGGGCGAGCAGCATGACGCGGATCATCTTGACGATGACGGCCGACGATTCGGCCGCCGGCGACGAGGCACGCGCCGCGGCGACCACCTGGGCGACCTCGTGGACGGTCGAGCCTGTATAGACGCCAAAGCCGTGTGCGCTGAAACCGAACCAGTGATGCACGAGCGGAAAAATGACCGGATAGACGAACATCGAGAAGGTGCCGAAGACCACCACGGTGGCCACGGCCACCGCGACTTTGTCGCCGCTGCCGCGTACGACCGGCTCGGTGGCGAGGACGGCGGCGGCACCGCAAATGGAGCTGCCGGCGCCGATCAGGATGGCGCTCTTGTGGTCGAGGCCGAAAACACGGGTGCCTAGCCAGACAGCCAGCGTGAAGGTGCTGCCGAGGACCAGCAGGTCGATGACGAGTCCGCTCGTGCCTACGTTGGCGATGTCCTGCAGCGTCAAGCGGCAGCCGTAGAGGATGATGCCGAGGCGCAGCAACTGCTGTTTGCCGAAGCCGACGCCTTCATGGCTGCGGGCGGCCAGACGCGGGTAGATGGTATTGCCGAGCACCATGCCGCCGACGATGGCGAGGGTCATGGCCGAGAGGCCGAGGGTCTTGAACGGCGGCAGGCCGGCGGCGAATATCGCGGCGCCTGCCAGAGCGAGGATCAGCGCCAGACCCGGCAGCATAGCTTTATTGATCATTTGTATAGTCCTGATGCTTATATGTGGCTGGACTTTACGCCGACCAATAAAATCAGTAAAACGAATAAAATTACTGATTTCAATTAGAAAAATTACTATGTCACTGCGGATCAACCTGCGCGAGCTGGAAGTGTTTGTCGCCATCTGCGAGCAAGACAGCGTGACGAGCGCGGCCCAGCTGCTTGCCATGACGCAGTCGGCGGCCAGCCAGTCGCTTTCCTCGCTCGAGTCGGCGCTCGGTGTGACGCTGTTCGACCGGGTCGGGCGGCGGCTCTCGGTCAACGAAAACGGTCGCCTGCTGCTGCCGCGCGCCCGCGCGATGCTGGATCTCGGTCAGGACACGCAGAACCTGTTCGCCGGTCCGGCGGCACGGTTGCGGGTCGGCGCGAGCACGACCGTCGCCAATTACATCCTGCCGACGCGCATTGCCGCCTTCCGCCAGGCGAATCCGCGCGGCGGGCTTGAGCTGCTGGTCGGCAATACCGAAGAGATTGTCGCCGCGGTGGCGGCGCTGCGGGTCGATGTGGGCTTCATCGAAGGTCCTTGCCACCACCCGCAGTTGCAGGTAACGCCGTGGCGCGACGACGAATTGGTGGTCGTGGTCGGTGGCGGCCATCCGTTTGCCGATCGGCCGCCGACGCTCGAGATGCTGGCCGGCGCCGAGTGGATTCTGCGTGAACCAGGTTCGGGCACGCGGCAGGAAGTCGAGCGGCTATTGTTGCCGCGGCTCGGCACTTTCGCCGTGGCGATGGAGCTTGGCGATGCCGAGGCGATCAAGCACGCGGTTGCGGCCGGACTCGGCGTCAGCTGTCTGTCGCGCCGGGTGGTGGGCGAGTACCTCGATAATGGCCGTTTGCACGAGGTTGCGCTGGGCGGACTGCGTCGCAGCTTGTACCGCATCATGCACCGCGACAAGGTGCTGACACGCGGCCTGTCGGCATTTCTGGCCTGTGTGGCCGAAGAGGGGGAGGCGGGCGGCTCTGCGCCGCCTCGCTGAGCTGGCTCAGAGCCAGAAGTCGCTGCGCGTGCGGTGGGCGAGCAGCAGGTCGCGGAAAACGCCCGGATCCTTGGTGTAGGTCAGCGCACCGGGCATCGGCTGGTAAAGGTCGAGCAGACGCGAGACCCAGAAGCGCAGTGCGCCGGCGCGCAGCATGACCGGCCACGCCTCGGCCTCGGCCGCGGAAAGCGGCCGAACGGCGCGATAGCCGTCGAGAAAGGCACGCGCGCGTGCGCCGTCGATGCTGCCGTCCACCTGTCGCGCCCAGTCGTTGACGGCAATGGCCACGTCGTAGAGCAGGATGTCGTTGCAGGCGTAGTAAAAGTCGATGAAGCCGGTGATGGCGTCTCCGTCAAGCAGCACGTTGTCCTTGAACAGGTCGGCATGCACTACGCCGACGGGCAGGTGGCTGAAGCGGTATTGCGACTGGAAGTGCACTTCCTCGCGCAGCAGTTCCGCTTCAGCCGCCGGCATGAAGCGGTAGAGTCCGGCTGCGGTGGCGGCCCACCAGCGCGGGCCGCGCGGATTGTCCATGCGCAAGGTGAAGCTGGACGATACCTTGTGCATGGTGGCCTGCATGTCGCCGACCGCCCGGCACTGCGCCACGGACGGCGCTTCGACATCGGCGCCATGGAGACAGCTGACCAGGCAGGCGGGCCGCCCGGCGAGCAGCGAGGCAAAGCGGTCCTGGCGGTCCTGCAACGGCGCCGGGCAGGCGACGCCATGGCGGGCCAGGTGGCTCATCAGATGCAGATAGAACGGCAGCTCGTCGAGCTTGAGCGTTTCGAACAGCGTCAGGACGAAGCGGCCGTGCGTGGTGTCGACGAAATAATTGGTATTGGTGACGCCCGCCGCAATGCCTTCAAACGAAATCAGCTGCAGATCGTATTGCAGCAGCCAGTGGCGCAGTTCGTCATCGCCGACAACGGTAAAAACCGACATGCTCCCCCCGTTAGAAACGCAGCAAGACCCAACGCGGAATGATGACGCGCTGGCTTGGATCAACGGTACGCAACTTGCCGCTGCCGTCCTCATCCATCAGGTAGTACGGCGCTCCGATCGAAGGGGTGACCTTGACCATGTAGAGTCTGCCGTTGATGCGGTACTCTTCGATCTTGTTGTCCCCTTTCTGGACGATGCGTACTTCCGGTTCCGGTCCGGTATCTTCGCCGATGGTCGGCGGGGCTGCCGGATCGACCGCCGGCGCCGGTGCCGAGGCGACTCTGGGCGGCGCAGCGGAGGGTTCGGCGCCGGCCAGTGTTGGCAGCGTCAACAGGGCCAACAGCATGAGCTTGGTGTTCATGGTTCTCTTCCTGAGTGGGATTACAGATTCAGCAACTGTTCACGTTCTTCCGGCAGCGCCTCGAAACCACGGGTTTCGTAATGTTTGAAAATCGTTTCCACGATGGTTTTCGGGTCGTCGATCACCTGGACCAGTTCGAGATCTTGCGGGTTGATCATCTTCTCGCCGACCAGGCGCTCTCTGACCCAGTCTATCAGACCCTGCCAGAACTCCGTACCACACAGAATGATGGGAATGCGCCGGCTCTTGCCGGTCTGCACCAGCGTCAGCGCTTCGAAGGTCTCGTCAAGGGTGCCGAAACCACCGGGCATGACCACATAGGCGATTGCATGTTTGACGAACATGACCTTGCGCGAGAAGAAATGATTGAAGCGCAGGCTGAGATCCTGATATTCGTTGGGCTTTTGTTCGTGCGGCAGTACGATGTTCAAACCGACCGACGGACTTTTGCCATAGAATGCCCCCTTGTTGGCGGCCTCCATGATGCCGGGGCCGCCGCCGGATAATACCGAGAAGCCGGAATCGGACAACAGGCGGGCCACTTCTTCCGCTTTCTGATAATACGGGTGGTCGCGCGCGGTGCGTGCGCTGCCGAAGATGCTGACTGCCGGGAGAATGCCTTGCAGTTCTTCCGCGGACTCGACAAACTCCGACAGTATCTTTAATACATGCCAGGCTTCGCGGGAACGGAAGCGTTGCATCATTGCATAACGGTCACTGGCCTGCGGCAACTTGTCGGACAAACTCATTTTTTCTGCCTTTATGAAAACACTGTTATTGATTGACGGCTCTTCTTATTTGTACCGCGCCTTTCACGCGATGCCCGACTTGCGCTCGAAGGATGGACTGCCTACAGGGGCGATCTACGGCATGGTCAATATGCTGCGTCGACTGGAAAAGGAAATCGAGTTCGATTATAGCGCGTGCATATTTGACGCAAAAGGCAAGACCTTCCGCGACGATCTGTATCCGCAATACAAGGCCAACCGGCCTTCGATGCCCGAGGATCTCGCCGCTCAGGTCGCGTCGGTGCACGAGATCGTCACTGCCGCCGGCTGGCCGATGCTGGTGGTGCCCGGGGTGGAGGCAGACGATGTGATCGGCACGCTCGCGCGCGCCGGCGCCGCGGCCGGTCTGCGGGTGGTGGTGTCCACTGGCGACAAGGATATGGCGCAGCTGGTGACGGCGGATATCTCGCTGGTGAATACCATGAGCAATGAAGTGCTCGATATCGCCGGTGTGGAAAACAAGTTCGGCGTACTGCCGGAGCGCATCGTCGACTACCTGACCCTGATCGGCGACAAGGTCGACAATGTGCCCGGCGTCGAGAAATGCGGGCCGAAGACTGCGGTCAAGTGGCTGCAGGCGTACGGCACGCTCGATGGCGTGGTCGAGCATGCGGCCGAGATTGGCGGCGTGGTCGGCGAGAAGTTGCGCGAGGCACTGCCGCATCTGCCGCTGTCGCGTACGTTGATTACCATTCGCTGCGATGTCGACTTGAGCGATCCGCTGCCGCAGGGCATCGACGGCCTGCAGCACCGCACGCCGGATCGGGACGCACTGGCGGTGCTGTTCCGCCGCTTCGGTTTCCACAGCTGGCTGCGCGAGATCGACGCCGCGCCGGCGCCGAGCGTTGCGGCTGCGCCCGTAACGGCAGGGCAGCCGCAGGCAGATCTGTTTTCAACGCCGCAGCCGAGCGAAACGGCTCCGGTGGGCGAAACTGTGCCGAAGGCAGCGCTCGAACGCCGCTACACGGCCATTCTGACCGAGGCGGAGCTCGATGCCTGGCTGGCACGGCTTGAGGTGGCGAAGGTGGTGTCGTTCGATACCGAAACCACCAGCCTCGACCCGATGTCGGCGCAGATCGTCGGCGTGAGTTTCGCCATCGAAGCGGGCGAGGCGGCCTATCTGCCGCTCGCCCACCGCGGGACGGGCGTTGGGGCGCAGCTCGACCGCGCCGCGACACTCGCCAGGCTCAAGCCCTGGCTCGAGGATGCAACGAAGAAAAAACTCGGCCAGAACCTGAAATACGACCGCCATGTGTTGTTGAATCACGGGATTCGCCTGGCCGGAGTGATCGATGACACCATGCTCGCCTCCTATGTGGTGGAAAGTCATCTGACGCACAATATGGACGACCTGGCCGAGCGGCATCTGGGCGAGCAGACGATTCACTACGAGGATATCTGCGGCAAGGGCGCCAAGCAGATCGGTTTCGACGAGGTCGACATCGATACCGCCACCCGTTACGCGGCGGAAGACGCCGATATCACGCTGCGGCTCGATGCTGCGCTCAAGCCCTTGCTGGAAGGTCGGCAGGCGAACGTCTATCGAGACATCGAGCTGCCGGTGGCCGAGGTGCTGTTCGACATGGAGCGCTGCGGCGTGCTGATCGACCGGCAGAAGCTCTCCGAGCTCAGTCATCTGTTCGGTTCCCGCATGCTCGAGCTGGAGAGCCATGCCTACGAGCTGGCCGGTCAGCCGTTCAACCTCAATTCGCCGAAGCAATTGCAGGAAATTCTCTTCGGCCGGCTCGGCATCAGTACCAAGGGGGTGCGCAAGACGCCGTCCGGTGGTTTCTCGACCGACGAGTCGGTGCTGGAGATGCTGGCGCTCGACCATCCGCTGCCGAAGTGTCTGCTCGAATATCGCGGATTGGCCAAACTCAAGTCCACCTATACCGACAAGCTGCCGCAACTGATTCGTGCCGATACCGGCCGGGTGCATACCACGTATGCCCAGGCGGTGGCGGTGACCGGGCGGCTGGCCAGTTCCGATCCGAATCTGCAGAACATTCCGGTCCGTTCGGCCGAGGGGCGGCGGGTACGCGAAGCATTCATCGCTCCGCCCGGACACGTGATCGTCAGTGCCGACTATTCGCAGATCGAGCTGCGCATCATGGCGCACATTTCCGGCGATGAAGGCATGCGCAAGGCATTTGCCGATGGCGAGGACATCCACCGCGCCACGGCGGCGCAGGTGTTCGGCGTCGATCTGGCTGCGGTGAGCAGCGAGCAGCGGCGCTACGCGAAGAGCATCAATTTCGGGCTGATCTATGGCATGAGCGCCTTCGGCCTGGCCAATCAGCTTGAAATCGAACGCAGTGCCGCACAGCAGTTCATCGACCGCTATTTCATGAAATACCCGCAAGTGGCCGAGTACATGCTGCGCACGCGGGAAGAGGCGCGGGAACGAGGCTATGTCGAAACCGTGTTTGGCCGCCGCCTCTATCTGCCCGATATCCGTGCGAGCAATCCCGGCCGCCGCAGCGCCGCCGAGCGGGCGGCAATCAACGCGCCGATGCAGGGCAGCGCTGCCGATCTGATCAAGCTGGCGATGATCGCCGTCGCGCGCTGGCTTGACACGAGCGGCCTTGCCAGCCGGCTCGTCATGCAGGTGCACGACGAACTGGTACTCGAGGTGCCGGAAGCCGAACTGGAAACGATTCGCGAGATGTTGCCGAAACTGATGGCCGGCGCTGCCGAATTGTCGGTGCCGCTGCTGGCCGAGGTCGGCGAGGGGCCTAACTGGGAAGCGGCGCACTGATGGCCGCATGCATGAAGCCGGCGCGTGCCGCCGGTTTTCTTCGCCTGCGACGGCGTTGGCGGTGATGGACGAGCGCGAGATCTTCACTCCTTCCGGCGTGCGGTTGCGAGCTGCAGGCCATCGTGGCGATGGCCCCGCCTGGCTGTTGTTGCCCGGCGGCCCTGGTCTGGGGTCGGAAAGTCTGGCTGGTCTCGCTGCATGCATGGACGTGCCCGGTAGCCGCTGGCTGGTCGATCTGCCTGGCGATGGTTCGAACCGCGCCGCTGCACCGGACTGCTACCTGCGCTGGCCGGAGGTGCTGATCGAGGCGGCGCAGGCCATGCCGGGCGCGGTACTCGTCGCGCATTCGACCGGCGGCATGTATGCATTGTCGGTCCCGGCGCTCGAGCCGCTGCTGCGCGGCCTGGTGCTGATCGGCAGCGCGCCGGACGCGGGCTGGCAGGCCGCCTTTGCGCGCATGTGTGCCGATCATCCGCTGCCGCAGGCGCAGGATGCGTTGGCCAGCTTTGCGGCCAGCCCGGATGTCGAGTCGCTGCGGGCGGCAATGTCGGCCTGTGCTCCGTGGAGCTTTCTGCCTGCCGGGCTGGCGGCGGGGCGCGCGTTGATGGCCGGTCTGCCGTGCAATCCTGCCGCGATGCATTGGTCCGCCGAACATTTCGACGACGTTTACCGTGCCGCCTGGTGGCCGGTGCAGATGCCGGTGCTGCTTTTGTCAGGAGCCGGGGACCGCGTGGTCGATCAGTCTTTGTGGAATGCGCCGCGCTGGCGTACCGCCAACGTCAGGCAAGTGGTCATCGCGGCGGCCGGGCACTTCCCCTGGGTCGAGCAGCCGGAGGCTGTGGGGGCCGCGCTGGCGGATTTCGCTGCGAGGCTTGCGGTGGAGTGAGTGGCGCGCAATGAAAAAGGCAGACCGAGTGGTCTGCCTTCAGCTTGCTGACCACCCCTTCTCCGCGCAGCGGAGGCTCCCTTGCAAGGCAAGGGCGGGGGGATGGGGAACAGATGGACAGGCTGCGAAATCAGTATGTTTGGACTGAGGCCCGGCTTTGCCGGGACCTCCGAAACCGTCGCAAGCCACCTTTTTCAGCAGCCTGAAGGCAGACCGAGTGGTCTGCCTTTTTGTTGGCGGTGCAGCGCGCTCAGGCGCCGGCGCCTTCCTGCGCCAGCAGCGAGCGGCTGCGGGCATAGCCGAAGTAGACGACCAGACCGATCAGCAGCCAGACGACGAAGCAGGTCCAGGTCAGACTTGCCAGCTGGATCATCAGGAATACGCAGAAGATGATTGCCAGCGCCGGAATATAGGGCACACCCGGGCAGTGGAATTTACGCGGCAGGTTCGGTTCGCGCTTGCGCAGCACGATTACGGCGATCGAGATCAGCGAGAACGCGGCCAGCGTGCCGATGTTGGCCAGCTCGGCCAGCGTGCCGAGCGGAACCAGGCCGCCGAGGATGGCGATGACGGTGCCGATGATCCAGGTGGCGCGGTACGGCGTGCGATGTTTCGGGTGCACTTCGGAAAAGATCTTCGGCAGCAGGCCGTCGCGCGACATGGCGAAGGTGATGCGGGTCTGGCCGTAGGTCATCACCAGGATGACGGTGGTCATGCCGAGAATCGCGCCGATATTGACGAAGCCGGCGACCCAGTTGAGGCCGGCGACTTCAAGCGCCTTGGAGACCGGGTGATCGACGCCGGCGAAGTCCGGATAGTGCACGATGCCGGTCATGATGGCGGCGACGATCACATACAGGACCGAGCAGATACCCAGCGACAGCATGACTGCGCGCGGCAGATCGCGTTCTGGATTCTTCACTTCTTCGGCCGCGCAGGTGACGGCGTCGAAACCGAGGAAACTGAAGAACACCACCGCCGCGCCGTGGAACACGCCGTTCATGCCGTAGGGCAGCAGCGGATGCCAGTTGATCGGCTTGACGTGCCAGACGCCGAGCGCGATGAACAGCAGCACGACCGAAACCTTGATCGCCACCATGATGTTGTTGACCCGCTTCGATTCCTTGATGCCGAAGGCGAGCAGCGAGGTGATGACGATTGCGATCAGGAAGGCCGGCAGGTTGAAGTAGCTGTGGACGCCCGGTCGTGCACCGTAGGCGCCGGAGAGCGCGTCGGGCAGGGTGATGCCGAAACCGGCGAGCAGGTTCTGGAAGTAGCCCGACCAGCCGACGGTCACGGTCGAGGACGCGAGCAGATACTCGAGCAGCAAGTCCCAGCCGATGATCCAGGCGATCAGCTCGCCGAGTGTGGCGTAGGCATAGGTGTAGGTCGAGCCGGAGATTGGCAGCATCGAGGCGAACTCGGCGTAGCAGAGCGCGGCGAAACCGCAGGCGAGCGCACCGATGACGAAGGACAGCATCAGGCCGGGACCGGCGATCAGCGCCCCGGTACCGGTCAGTACGAAAATACCGGTGCCGATGATGGCGCCGATGCCGAGCATGGTCAGATCGAATACACCCAGTTCCTTTTTCAGTGCCTGGGTGGTTTTGCTGAATTCCAGCATGTCCTGCACATTTTTCTTGCGCAACAAACTCATATCGAATTGTCCCTGGTATGCCAGCTTGCGACTGCGCAGCGGTTGTCTTGGCCCGCGGCGCAGCGGTCGGTTCCGGTCGGCAGCTTGTGGCTGGACACTCGACGACTGGCAGTCTCTGTAAGCATTTGAAAAAAATAACGCCGGCCCGCGATCTTTAACGTCACGGTGACGGCAAGGCCACTTTTTTAACCGCATTGAAACAAAAAGGCAACCACAATCAGCGGACTTTCCGCACGATGGTTACTTGAGACCAGCGTGGTCTCCAGGAAGGCGATTCGCATTTATCTCTTTGATAACAAAGGATGATTTTTTATTCGGTCTTTGCCGGGAGCGAATCGCAATTGAAGGCTAACGTTGCATGGGATCTCAGCATATTTTGTTCGGTAAGCATTTGATGTAAGGCAAATATTAACCGTATACAAAATACAATACCCGTCTGGCATTGCCTGATATCGGCGGCGTTGCGCCGAACCGACACCACCCGGAGAAAGTCCGTCGAGTGTCACAGACAAAACGATCCTGACCGACGGCGCTTGCCCATCGCCGCAACGGGTAGTGGCCGCTATGGTGAGGCATGTGTTTCCTGTCGAGGTGCGCCATGCCTTCGCTTCGCTCCGTGCTGGTCGGTTTTTCCCTGCTGGAAATGATGCTGGTGCTGGCGGTGGCCGGCTGGCTGTTGACCAGCAGTTTCCCCTTGTTGCAACTGATCTCCGGCCGGGCACGCCTCGAGGCCGGCGTGCATGCGATCGCCGGGGCAATGGTGTTCGCCTGCAGTGAAGCGCTGCGCTCTGGCCGGCCGGTTCACCTGTGTGCGCTGCACCGGCGGCGCAATGACTATCTGCTCCGTTGCCGGCCCGGAGGCTCCGCGGCCGAGCCCTGGGATCAGGGGGCGCTCATTTATGCCGATGCGCCGGTGGGCGCCTCCACCCGCTATGACCGGCGCGAAGACCTGCGCGACATTTCCTGGCCGCGCGAATTGCGCATCGAAGCCGGTGCAGCGCGGTTCCGCTGCACTGCCGCCGGACAGTTCGATGGAGTCCCGCCGGCTTTTCGTCTCACCGATCCGCCTTCCGGCCTGTGTGCCCGCGTGCAACGGCACGCTGCCGTTGCCTCGCCGAAAATATGTTTCGGTTCCGCATGCGACGGAGGTTGCTGATGTCGTCGCGGACGCGCGGTTATGCCCTTTCCGACGCCTTGCTGTCCTTTCTGGTACTGGCTCTGTCGCTCGCGCCGCTCATCGTGCTGCAGCAGCAGGCCGAACGTGACGCTCGCCAGAACCGGATCCGTACCCGGGTCGTCTGGCTCGCGCTCGGAACGGCCGACCGTTGTCGGGGCGAACCTGCCGCAATGCAGGCGCGTGTGCTCGCAGAGGCAAGGCAGCGGCTGGCAAGCGTGAGCGGCGATGGGGGGAGCGCGGTGCGGATCGTCGGCGGCGATGCCGCACGTCAGCTGGTGTTCATCTGGCGTGACGGTGTGCGCTCGCATCGGCTCGAATGGCCCCTGGGGCAGCCATGAATCGCGGCCACTCCCTGTTGGCGTTATTGGTTGCGCTGGCGCTCGCCACCACCGCTGCCATGTTGGCGACCGAGCGCTTTCTGACCTTACGTGCCACTCAGTCGCAATGGTTGCGGCAAGCCGCCGTCGAGCGCGATGCACGGGATGCGTTGTTCCTGCTGACACGCGATCTGCGCCAGCATGGCGTGGCGGGCTGCCATGTCGATCCTTCTGGCGAAACGCCGTTGCAGCTGCACTATGGCGCGCCGGGCTGGAGTGTGCAGGCAGTCCGGCAAGACGGGCAGGGGCGCATCACTGCCTTGCAGCTGTACGAGGCGGATCGGTCGCAGCCGTTGCCGGCGCGGGTGGTGGTGTCCAGCTGCCGCCGGCGCGACATTTTCGTCGTTGGGGTCGATGCCCGCCTCGAACGGTCCGCCTCCTCTCTCATGCTGACCCCGGCTGTGGCCGGCGCACTGCCGGTCGGTGGAAGTGATGGTCATCATCTGCCTTCGCTGGGAGCCGCACCTTGGGTCGCGCTGCGTTATCAGCATGCAGAGGGCGTGCTGTGGCGCGAGGACTTGGCGACAGGACTGCGCCAGGCCCTGGCCGAGGCGGAGACCTTTGCCGCCGACGATCTCGGCCATGGCTGGACGCTGGTGCTGCAGCCGGGCAAGGGCAAAACGTCTCCGCCGGTGTGGACCTTCACCGCCAAGCGACAGCACGGCGCTGTGCTGCCGATCGTGCTGGCATTGGCGGCCGCGGCAATGCTGGCGCTGTCGACCGCTCAGCGGGTATTGCTCGACGAGAGCAGACTGGTCGGTCACCAGGCCTCCTGGGGACAGGTGCTGTTGGCGGCCGAGCTCGCATTGGGTGAGGCCGAGAACGATGTTGTCGGACTTGACCGGCAGCCTGGACGGGAGCACTGGTTTACCGTGCCGTGCCGCAATCCGGCTGCGGCAGCGGCGTGGCGACAGGGCTTGTGCAGTGCGCCGGCTGACAGTCATGCGCTGCCGGTGTGGGCTGCCGACGATGTGCTGGCGCCATGCGGTGTCGCGGCCTGCATTCGCGGCGGCAATGCGCGCCAGCGGCCTCTGCCTGCTTGCCCGGCCGAGCCGGGACGGCCGCTGCCTGCTGACAGCGCATGTTATGTCGTCGAGTTGCTGGATGGGCGTTTCCGCGGCGAGGCCGGCCTGTATCGCATCACCGCGCGCGCCTGGGATCGGCGCATGCGCAGTGTCGTGACGCTGCAAAGCCATTTCGTCGCCGGTGATGTGCCGGAGCGGCTGTCGTGGAGCGCATTATGGTGAGGGCGGCGCATCGGTCGCCTCAAGCGGGAATGACGCTGAGCGGGATTCTGCTGGCCGCCGCGCTCGCCGCCTCGCTGTCACTTGCCGGCATTTACGCCGGCCGTGCCATCATGGCGCGATTACGGCTCGACGAGGCGCGTATCGCCCTGGCGCAAAATGCACGTTATCTGGAGCGCTGGCACGCCGACTGGCAGCGTTACGGCGAGCGTGCCGGCAGCCGCAACGGCGCCTGGCCGAAACTGCCTCTGGCTGGAACGAGTCATTACCGCTTTCGTTTCGGCGCCGTGCGCGAGCATCTGCGCGGCCGTTACCGTTTGCTGGCCGAACCGCGGATGGCGTGGCTTGGCGGGCGTTATCTGGTGCTGGATCAGGACGGCCGCATCGCCGAGTGCGAGCGGGATGCGGCCGGGCGGGAGTTTTGCCGTTGACGTGCGCTTCAGTGTGCGCCGCCGGCATCGCCGGAGCCGGGACGGAACGGTGGACGGGCGAACCAGACCAGCAGGATCAGGCAGACGAACATCCAGCCCGATATCCAGAACACTTCGTTCGAGCCGAGAATATAGCCCTGGCGGGTGATTTCCTGAGCGGTCAGCGCGTATTGCTGCATCGTCGACAGACCGAACGCCTGCAACTGCTGGAACCAGTGCACGGCCGGCGTATCGAGCGGCGTGACGTGCTCGGTCAGCAGCACGTGATGCAGCGCCTCGCGTCGGTCCCACATGGTGGTGCTGATCGAGGTGCCGATACTGCCGCCAAGCACCCGCAGGAAGTTGGCCAGGCTCGATGCGCTGGCGATCTGCGTCGGACGCAGACCGGAGAGCGTGATGGTGGTCAGCGGCATGAAGAAGCAGGCGACGCCGATGCCCTGAATCACTTGCGGCCAGACCACATAGCGGAAGTCCATGTCCGGCGAGAACGTGCCGCGCCAGAAGAAGCAGATCGCGAACACCGTGAAGCTCACCGTCACCAGCCAGCGCATGTCGATGCGGTGCGCGAAGCGCCCGATGACCGGCGAGAGCAGCACCGGAAAGAAGCCGATCGGCGCTGCGGCAAGCCCGGCGATGGTGGCGGTGTAGCCGAGCTGGGTCTGCAATACCGTCGGCAAGAGCACGATGCTGCCGAAATAGATCAGGTAGCCGATGGATGTGCAGACGACGCCGACGGTGAAGTTGCGCGAACGGAAGATCGACAGGTCGATGACCGGATGTTCGTCGGAGAGCTCCCAGATCACCAGGAAGGTCAGTGCGACGATTGCGACGACGGTCAGCGCAATGATCTCCGGCGAATTGAACCAGTCGAGGTCCTTGCCCTGGTCGAGCATCACCTGCAGGCTGCCGATGCCGAGCGCCAGCAGACACAGCCCCATGCGGTCGATCGGCTTGTGCTCGATGGCGGTTTCCCGGCCTTTCATCTGCTTCCAGGTGATTGCGGCCGCCGTGAGCCCGACCGGAATATTGATGAAGAAGATCCAGCCCCAATGCCAGTTGTCGCTGATCACCCCGCCGAGGATCGGGCCGAAAATCGGCGCAATGATCACGGTCATCGACCACAATGCGAGCGCCATGCCCTTTTTCTCGTTCGGGTAGCATGACAGCAGCAGGCTCTGCGACAGCGGAATCACCGGACCGGCGACGGCGCCTTGCAGGACGCGGAAGAAGATCAGCATGTTGAGGCTGGTGGCGAAGCCGCACAGCCACGAGGTGACGACAAACAGCAGCGTGGCGAGCAAGAACAGTCTCACCTCGCCGAAACGCTTCGCCAGCCAGCCGGTGAGCGGGATGGAGATTGCGTTGGCGACGCCGAACGAGGTCACGACCCAGGTGCCCTGCGAATAGGCGACGCCGAGGTTGCCGGCAATGGTCGGCAGCGCCACGTTGGCGATGGTGCTGTCCAGCACCTGCATGAAAGTGGCCAGCGACAGCGCCAGGGTGACCAGCACCAGGCGCATGCCGGACAAAGGTTGATTAGGCATGGCCGGGGCTCAAAAATCCGCGTTGGCGGCCAGCAGTTGCTTGATCAGTGCGTCGACCTGCTTCAGGTCCGGCGTCAGCACGCTGGTTTCCTGCGGCGAGGCCGTATTGGGCGCATCGGCAAGCATCGGGCCGGACTGATCGCTGGTGGCCACTTCGACATCCATCGACAGGCCGACGCGCAGCGGATGTTGGCGCAGTTCCTTCGGATCGAGCGCGATGCGGACCGGTACGCGCTGTACGACCTTGATCCAGTTGCCGGTAGCGTTTTGCGCCGGCAGCAGCGAGAACGCGCTGCCGGTCCCCGCGGACAGGCCGGCGACCTTGCCGTGATAGGTGACGCTGCTGCCGTAAAGATCGGCGGTCAGTTCCACCGGTTGGCCGATGCGGATCTTGTCGAGCTGCACTTCCTTGAAGTTGGCATCGACCCAGACGTTTTCCAGCGGCACGATGGCCATCAGCGGCGTGCCGGCCGACACGCGCTGGCCGAGCTGGATGTTGCGGCGGGCGATGTAACCTGCCGCCGGCGCCTTGACGCGGGTCCGCTCCAGCGCGAGCCAGGCTTCGCGCAGTGAGGTTGCCGCAGCCTGAACCTTGGGCTGTTGGGCGAGGATGTCGGTGCCCAGCAGATCGGTCGTGGCCTTGTGTTGTTGCGTGGTGGCTTCGAGGGCGGCCTGGGCGCTGGCAACGGCATCGCGGGCGTGCGCCAGTTCTTCCGGCGAGATCGCCTCGGTGCCGGCCAGCATTTCGCGGCGCTTGAGGTCATCCTGCGCCTTGGCCAGGTCGGTCTTGCGCTGGTCGATCTGAGCGGCCATCTGCTTGGCATTGGTCATCAACTGGCGCGTTTCGCGCACGGCCTGGATGAAGTTCTGCCGGGCCTTGTCGAAATTGATCTGCGCGTCGTTGAGATCGAATTGCACTACGGTCTGGCCTGCCTTCACCATATCGGTGTCTTCGCTGCTGATCTTGACCACCGTGCCGCCGACTTCCGGCGTCAGCTGAATCATGTGGCCGGACACATAGGCGTCGTCAGTGCTTTCTTCGAAACGCAGTACGGTGCCCCAGTAAATGCCGTAGGCCACGGCGACGGCGGCGAAGATCCCGCCGGCGGCAATCAGGTTGCGCTTGCGGTCTTGGGCTTTTTTCAGTTGTGCATCCATCTTCTTATCGATCCTTGACAGGGGCCGGTTCGGCGTTCATGCCGCCGCCCAGCGCAATGTTCAGAGAGCTCCAGGCCAGTTGCGCGCTGGCTTGGGCGTCGAGTTGTCGGCTTTGTTGCGCGAGTTGGTTGTCCATGCTGTCGAGGGCGTCGAGCTTGCTCGCCATGCCGGCGCGTAGCCGCAGCTGCATGGCCTGCGCGGTCTTTTTGCTGGCATCGAAGCCGCGTTGCGCATCGGCAAGCTGGCTGGCGGCCTGCTGTTGCGTCGACAGCGCATCGGCCGCTTCTTTCAAGCCGTTGAGTACCGACTGGTTGTAGGCATCGACGGCCTGGTCATAGCGCGACTGCTCGCGGCGCAGGTTGGACTGCAATTTGCCGGAGGAGAAGATCGGCAGTGTGAACGCGGCACTGGCGTAAGGAACACGGGAGCTATAGTCGAACAGATGACTGGAGAGGATCGTGTTCACGCCATAGAGCGCGCTGATGTTGATGTCGGGATAAAACTCCGCCTTGGCCGCTTTGACATCGCCGGAGAGCGATTCGACCTGTGCACGTTCGCCTGCGATGTCCGGTCGCTGGCCAAGCAGATTGGCGGTGATTTTGGCCTCTTCGACTTTGGGCGCAGCGGCGAGCGGCGACGGCACCAGGCCGTTGAGCGCATCCGGCGTCTGACCGCTCAGCGCGGCCAGCGCATGGCGCGCGCGCTGCACGTCGGCGCGGATTTCCGCATCCTGCGACTTCAGCCCGGCGATGCCTTGCTCGACCTGATGCAGCGTGTCGGCGCTGAGCAGGCCGGCACTCACCCGGGCGCGCATCAGTTGCAGGCGGCTGTCGGCCAGCGCGATGCGGGCATGGATGATGTCTTGCTGCTGTAACTGGCGCTGCAGCGCCGTGTATTGGCTGACGATGGACTGGGTCAGCACCAGCGCCGTCTGTCTGGCCTGGTAGGTGGCGGCGCGGGTCTCGCCCAGGGCGCTTTCGACTTGCGCGCGGTTTTTGCCCCACAGGTCGAGATCCCAGCTGGCATTGAGCCCGACCGAGTAAGAGCTGATGTATTCATTGCCGACCAGCGCACCGAACAGGCCGGTGGCCGAGTAGCGCTGGCGGTCGGTTTCGGCGCTGAACGAAACCTGCGGTCCCAGGTTGCTGTCGGCGAGGCCAACGGCGGAACGCGCCTCGGCCAGTCGGTCGCGCGCTTGTTGCATGCTGGGCGAGCTGTCGAGCGCGCGGTCGATCAGCGCATTCAGTTGCGGGTCGTTGAGCGCGCGCCACCAGCCGAATTGCGGCGCGTGGCTCTTCGCGTCGGAGAGCGAAAGCTGTTGGGCGCTCAGCATCGTCGCGGGCTTGTGCTCGGGGCCGAAACTTGCGCATGCGCTCAACAGCGAAGTCAGTACCAGCAGGCCGAGGCCTGGCTGCCAGGTGTGTCGGTTCACCGTTGAATCTCCAATAATCTTCTAATAATTAGGTCAGACATAGTCACGAAGTTGATTATTAGCGTAAATGCAAAATGCTTAGCCGCCTAGCGTTGTTAACAATTTACGCATAAGAAGCTCAAGCGTGTCTTTATCTGCAGGGGAAAAGTCTCCCCATTGATTGATCAAATATTCGCGAGAGATAGGGATCATCCTTTCAACGAAATCGAGTCCTTCCGCTGTAAGGATGAGCTTTATTTTCCGTCGGTCTTCACAGCAGCTTTGCCGCGAGGCCCAGCCATGGCGCACCAGCTCGTCGGAGACGCGCGTTGCGTTGGTACGCGAGAAGTCGAGCGTGTCGCTGAGGTCGGACGGATAGAGCGCTTGTTCGGGGTGCGAATACAAGGCGAGCAGCGCAATCCACAATGTATCTGTCAGACCGTGCGGCCTGAGCGCCTCGTTCCAGTGGCAGGTCAGGCGGGACTGGATGTGACAGAACAGCCTGTTCAGGAGGACTTCCTGACGAGGTGAACCGGGATTCCGCCGCTCGATGGCATCAATGGCCTGCTCGATGTGCTGAAAGGAACTATTCATAAGCATGATTATAGTAACATGCGTTACTATAATGCAAGTGAATATTTGTTTGTGGATTTTTGCCCGTATGGAGTGGCTGTCAGAGCGGTTTTAACAGTTGTAGTACGTTCTCCGGTGGCCGCCCGATGACTGCGCGTTTGCCGTCGCAGGCTATCGGCCGCTCGATCAGTCGCGGGTGTTGCACCATTGCGCTGATCAAGTGATGGTCCTCGAGGGTGACATCATCCAGGTGCAGGGCGGTGTATTCCGGTTCTTTGCTGCGCAACAGCTCGCGTGGCCCAATCGCGAGCTGCTGCAGGATCTGTGCAAGCTCTGCTTCGCTTGGCGGTGTTTTCAGGTAGTCGACGATTTCCAGCTCGGCATCTTCTTGTTGCAGCAGACCCAAGGCCTCGCGCGATTTCGAGCAGCGCGGGTTGTGGTAGAAGCGAATCATGTGACCTCACGTTTATCGTATTTGTCATGACATTCTCCATTGAGTTACCACTCACGCCAATAGCATTTTGCATGTCAATTTGACGTGATTAGCGGGTGACCTTCTTGTCATCTGCCATGCTTGCATGTGAGAATGGGTATCAATTGCATTTGAATGTGTTTTTTATTCGCAATTAACCCTGTTCAGTGGAGCCAATATGCAACGTCAGTTTATAGCCGCCGCTATCGCGGCCCTCACTTTGTCCATGGCCGTACAGGCCAAGGAGTATCCGATCGGTAAACCGCAAATCGCCAACCATATGGAGGTCGGTGCCGTCTATCTCCAACCTATCCGCATGGAACCTGAAGGCATGATGTTGGCAGCGAACAAGGCCGACGTGCATCTCGAGGCCGATATCCATGCGACCAAGGGTAATCCAAACGGGTTTGGTGAGGGCGAGTGGGTACCTTATCTGAATATCCGCTACGAGCTGACCAAGGTGGGGAGCGGCAAGGTGCAAAAGGGCGACTTCATGCCGATGGTTGCCAATGACGGTCCGCACTATGGCGATAACGTCAAGCTGATGGGGCCTGGCACCTACAAACTCAAGTACTACATCTCGGCACCCAACGCCAACCCGGACAGTCATTTCGGCCGTCATACCGACAAGGAAACCGGTGTCGCCCCATGGTTCAAACCGTTTGAGCTCGATTACACCTTCACCTACGCCGGCATCGGCAAGAAGGGCGGTTACTGATCAATGAGCGGCCGGCAGAGCGCCGGCCGCGGGAGAATCGTGCATGAGATCGAAGTTTCTGGCTGTTTTGACACTACTGGCGTTGCCTGCCCTTGCTCTGGCCGAGGACATGCCTACATTCCGGCTTGAACTGAATGACGGCAAGCTGTCGCAGACGCGCATCGTCGTTCCTGCCAAAACACGCTTCAAGATCGAGGTGATCAACCGCGGCAAGACACCTGCCGAATTCGAGAGCCTGCCGTTGCGCAAGGAAAAGGTGCTGGCGCCGGGCGCCGAATCGTTCGTGGTGATTCAGTCGCTGTCGCCGGGCGAATACAAGTTTTTTGATGACTTCCATCCCGCCGCTCAGGGCGTGATCGTGGCGAAATAGCGCGAAGGGCAATCATGGGTCAAGTATTGTTCGTCGTCTGGCGGGAAAGCATCGAGGCGATGCTGGTGGTCGGCATTCTCAATGCCTGGCTGCGGCGCAATAGCGAAGCGCGTCGCGGGCAGGTTTATCTGTGGGGCGGGGTCGTGGCCGGGCTCGTACTGGCCGGCCTGCTGGCCGGCGGACTGTTTGCCGCCAGCGAACTGTTTGCCGACAAGCAGGACCTTTTCCAATTGGTGATGGTGCTGGTCGCCTCGGCGTTGATCGTACAGATGGTGCTGTGGATGCGCCGCCACGGGCGGACGTTGCGGCGCGATCTCGAGGCCGGGCTGACGGCCAAAGCCGGCAATGACAACTGGTGGGGCGTGGCCGTGCTTGCCGCTCTGGCGGTGGCACGCGAAGGCAGCGAGGCCGTGGTGTTCCTCTATGGCACGCTGGTGGCGGCAGATGCCGCATCGCTGTGGCATTTTGCCCTGGCCGGCGCGCTTGGCTTCACGCTGGCGCTCGCATTCTATTGGTTATTGCAGCTGGGGGGGCGACTACTGTCCTGGCGGATGTTTTTCCGTGTGACCGAGATCATGCTGCTGTTGCTGGCGGCTGCGCTTTTCACCAGTGGGGTGGAAAAGATGATTTCGCTGGGCTGGCTCCCGCCCTTGCTCGACCCTGTCTGGGACAGCTCTACCATTCTCGATGATAGTGGCCCGGTCGGTGGTCTGGTCGCTGCGCTTACCGGTTATCGCGCCCAACCCGCGCTGACCAGTCTGCTCGCCTATCTGGCATTCTGGGGTTTTGTGTTGTGGCTGCTGCGCGCACCACGCAAGTCGACGGCGGTCGAATGAGCCGTCAGCTTTTCCTGGCCCAGGCCGGCGACTGGTTGCGCGATCACGCCGCCTGGATTCGCCGGCTGCAATGGGGTGTGGTGCTGGTGTACGGCAGCCTGCTGCTCGTCCCCGCCCTGATGCCGCTGCCGGACGATTCGGCGCATGTGCTGAACAACATCACCCTGTTTGCCCAGTTCGTGTTCTGGGGAATCTGGTGGCCGTTCGTGCTGCTCAGCATGGTATTGTTCGGCCGGCTATGGTGTGGTGTGCTCTGCCCGGAAGGCGCGCTGAGCGAGTGGGCGGCGCGCCATGGTCGCGGTCGGCCGATTCCTCGCTGGATGCGCTGGGGCGGCTGGCCTTTCGTCGCCTTTGCCATGACTACCGTCTATGGTCAGATGGTCAGCGTCTATCAATATCCGAAAGCGGCTTTGCTGGTCCTTGGCGGCTCGACCATCGCCGCCATCGTTATCGGCTTCATTTATACTCGCGGCAAACGCGCATGGTGCCGGCATCTCTGTCCGGTCAACGGCGTTTTTTCCCTGCTGTCGCGTCTGTCCCCGCTGCACTACAAGGTGAATGAAGCTGCCTGGAAGCATTCGAGCGCGACGGTGATTCCGATCAAGGCCGTTGATTGCGCGCCACTGATGCCATTACGGCATATGCAAGGCGCGAGCGGATGCCATATGTGCGGCCGCTGCAGCGGCCATCGCGGAGCAATTACCTTGACGGCCAGACCATGGGGGCAGGAGCTGGTCGAACAGGGCAGTGTCGACAGCAGCGGCTGGACCAGCGCGCTCATTCTCTTCGGCTTGCTCGGCATCGCCATCGGTGCTTTTCACTGGACAGCCAGCGACCTGTTCGTCGCGGTCAAGCTCTGGCTGGCAGACTGGCTGGCTGCTCATCAGCAGGTCTGGGCATTGGAAGACTCGGCCCCCTGGTGGCTGTTGACGCATTATCCCGAGTTGAACGACAGCTTTACCTGGCTCGACGGCGCGGTGTTGATCGGCTACATCCTGGCAGTTGCCGTGCTGATGGGCTCGGTCCTGTCGCTGCTGGTCGCGGCGGCAGTGCGCCTGTGCGGCGCATGGCAGCGGCAACGCTTTCACCACCTGACCCTGGCGTTCGTTCCGCTGGCCGGCTGCGGGGTGTTTCTCGGCCTGTCTGCATTGACGGTGACCCTGCTCAAGGCGGAGGGTGTTGCGTTGTTCTGGGTGCCGTGGCTGCGTCTCGCACTGCTTGCCGGTGCCAATCTTTGGTCGGCGCGGCTTGCCTGGCGAATCATGCTGCGCTGGCGCAGCCCTCCATGGTCCGGCTTTGTTCCGATGGTCGCCGCGCTTGCCTGGGTGGATGCGAGCTGGTGGTTGCTGTGGTGGACGAGTTAAACCGCGACGTCGACCGCCATCGGTGCTAGTACCCGCACCAGATCGGCCGGCGCCATGCCGACCAGGAAGCCGCGTTTGCCGCCATTGATGTAGATGCGCTGCAAATCGGCGATGCTCGATTGCATATAGACTTTCATCGGGAGGCGGGTGCCGAACGGACTCGTGCCCCCGACCTGATAACCGCTGTGCCTGTCTGCAGTTTTCGGTTCGCATGGCTCGACATGCTTGGCGCCAATCAGCCGCGCCAGATTGCGCGTGGAAACCTGGCGGTCGCCATGCATCAATACGATGAGCGGCGTGTGGTTTTCGTCTTCCATGATCAGCGTCTTGATCACGCAATGCTCGTCGACACCCAGTTCCCGTGCCGATACCTCGGTGCCGCCGCGGTCCTCGTATTTGTAGAGATGTTCACTGTAATCGACCTTGTGCTCGCGCAACATCCGCACGGCCTGGGTGACCGGTATCTTGCTCATCGACTTGCCTTGTCTTGCCATGCAAAAGCGTATTTTACGGCAAGTTCCGGTGCTTGACGCATATCAATATTCCATCGGTTTGACCCTTGTCGAAGCGGGCATTCGCACCTATTTCAACAGTAGATGTGTTGCTCAGAGAAAGGAGCGTTGCCATGAATGAACTGATGCGTCGCACCGGCCTCGACCCGTTGTTCGACGACATGTTGAAGGGTTTTTTTGTGCGGCCGCTGGCCTTTGATTCGGATACGACGCCAGGCATCAAGCTGGACGTCAAGGAGGACGACAAGGCGTATACGGTGCATGCCGAACTGCCTGGGGTGAAGAAGGAAGACATCCATGTTCAGGTAGATGGAAATCGTGTGTCGCTGTCGGCGGAAATCAAGCGCGAAAGCGAGCAGCGGGAAGGCGAGAAGGTATTGCGTACCGAGCGTTATTTCGGTCAGGTGTCGCGCAGTTTTCAGCTGGCGCAGGACATCGACGAAGGGGGGGCGCAGGCTGAGTTCAGCGATGGAGTGCTGAAACTGGTGCTGCCCAAGAAAGACAAGCCGACCAGCCGTCGGATTGCGATCAAGTAGCCTGGCCTCGATCAGGCGTTGCAAGGCCCGTGCGAGCACGGGCCTTTTTCATGCCCGCCGCCGCTGCGCAATGACAAGTCGCCAGACGAGCAAAACGGTCAAGAGTGTTGCATAAATCAACGGTTGGCGCAGGTCGCGTTTGACCAGCCAAATATAGTGCAGTACGCCGCAGGCGGCGGCCGGATAGATCAGGCGGTGCAGCCGGCTCCAGTTGCGTTTCAGACGGCGCATCCAGCCGTGGGTGGATGTGATGGCAAGCGGGGTGAGCAGGGTGAAAGCAAGAAAACCGACCGTGACGAAGGGGCGACGGCCGATGTCGTGCACGATCGAGCGCGGGTCGAACATCCGGTCGAGCGCCAGATAGATGAAGAAATGCACGGAGGCATAGAAGTAGGCGAACAGGCCGAGCATGCGTCGCAGGCCGATGATGCCGCCGGGCAGGCCGAGCTGGCGCAGCGGCGTGATCGACAGCGTCAGGAGTAGAAAAATCAGCGTCCAGTCGCCGCTGGCGTGAGTCATGTCGGCGACCGGGTCGATCGATGCGCCGCCGATCACGCGCCAGGCGGTGTGTGCGAACGGCACCAGTGCCAGCACGAACAGCGGCACTTTGACAATCGGTAGCCAGCGGTCGCGAGGCATTTGCCGGTCTAAAAGTTCTTGCGCAAATCCATGCCGCGGTAGAGTGCCGCGACCTGGGCGCCATAGCCGTTGAAGGGCAGGGTGGGACGGCGCAGAAACTCGCCGATGCGCCGCTCGGTCGCCTGGCTCCAGCGTGGGTGATCGACGGCCGGATTGACGTTCGAGTAGAAGCCGTACTCATTGGGGGCAGCCAGATTCCAGCTGGTGAGCGGCTGCGATGCCGTCAGGCGGATGTGCACGATCGACTTGATGCTTTTGAAGCCGTATTTCCATGGCACCACCAATCGTATCGGCGCACCGTTTTGATTGGGCAGCACATTGCCGTAAAGGCCGACCGCGAGCAGGGTGAGCGGGTGCATCGCCTCGTCGATCCTGAGCCCTTCGCGATATGGCCACTGCAGCAGTCCTTCGTTCTGGCCGGGCATCTCGGTCGGCCGGTAGAGCGTCTCGAATGCCACATAGCGTGCACGTGAAGTCGGCCGCAACTGCTTGAGCAGCGTTGCCAGCGGAAAACCTATCCACGGAATGACCATCGACCAGCCTTCGACGCAGCGCAAGCGGTAGATGCGTTCTTCGAGCGGCAGGCGCAGCAGGGTGTCGATGTCGAAGCGGCGCGGCGTTTCCACTTCGCCATCGACCAGCACGGTCCACGGGTGGGTTTTCAGCTGACCGGCATTTTCGGCCGGGTCGCTCTTGTCGCTGCCGAATTCATAGAAATTGTTGTAGTGGCTGATATCGCGCAGGCTGTTGGGCGCCTCCCGCACCGACAACGGGCTCGTGCCGTATTTCAGTGCCGCCAGCGCATCAGCCGACAACAACAGTCCTGCCGCGCCGGCCAGCATGAAGCGGCGCCGGTCGAGATAGACGTCGGGCGGGGTGATTTCGGACGATACGATGTCGCAGGGTTTGCCGATCAGCATGGTCGATCTCCGGCAGGCACGCCGTCGCGGATGTCGCCGGCGTCTGGTCAATTATGACAGTAGCCAAAGTGCAAACCGTTGCCAACCTCGTTATGAAGAGGGCGTCCATGGGCGGCCGATGGCACTGCCCTGTACGCCCTCGCTGGCCAGCCGGTCTGCGACCGCCTGCATGCCGGACCAGCGTGGCGCACACCATTGCGGCGCGATCAACGTCGGCTCCTGTGCGGTGGCCGATACGCGGTGGAACACGACTTCGGGCGGCGTATGACGGATCAGGTCTGCGGCGAGCGCTGCATAGTCGACAAGTTCGAGTGGCCTGACTTCGTCGCGGCGGTACTGCGCAGCCATGCGACTGCCGCGCACGATCATCAGCGGGTGCAGCTTCAGGCCTTCGACGCCGAGCTCAAGCACACGCGCATGCGTTTCGAACATGCGCGCCCGGTCTTCTCCGGGCAGGCCGAGGATCAGGTGGGTACACAGGTTGAGGTCCCGGGCGCGGATGCGGGCGACCGTATCGCGATAGGCGGCGAAGTCATGACCGCGATTGATGCGGGCGAGCGTGTCGTCGTGTGCGCTTTGCAGGCCGAGCTCCAGCCAGATTTCCAGACCGCGCTGGCGGTAGTCGGCGAGCAGGTCCAATACTGCGTCCGGTACGCAGTCGGGGCGGGTGCCGACGCACAAGCCGACGATATCCGCTTGCATCAACGCTTCTTCATACAGCTTTTGCAGCGTTTCCACCTCGGCATAGGTGCTGGTGTAGGCCTGAAAATAGGCGAGGTAGCGCCGCGCACGGTCGGTTTTGCCTTTTTCCCGGTCGACCTGCTCGGTAATCGACAATTGTTCGGCGCGACGGCCGAAGCTGCGCACATTGCAGAAGGTGCAACCGCCGCGGCCCAGCGTGCCGTCCCGGTTTGGACAGGTGAAATCGCCGGCCAGAGACAGCTTGTGCACCCGTTCGCCGAAGCGTTGCTTCAGATACGTGCCGAAGGTGTGAACAAAATGTGTGATATCCATGGCGCAAGAGGAAAATCGGCTAGTCTAGCCGCGAGACCGTGTGTCGATCAATGCACCACCAGCCAACCCGACAGACTCAGCATCACCATGATGGCCGAACTCGCCAGCAAGGCGAAGGCAAGCACCTTGAAAAAGCCGTGCAGGGCCTGGCGTTGCGCAGGTGCGAGCAGCGCGCGTACCAGCACGATCCCTGCGGCGGCGAAGAGCAACAAGTCAAACAGGCGTCCTAGCATCGATGATCGGATCCACGAAGAGATTCGATTATGTGGAGGCCACGAGGCTCGCGCAAGATGCGGATATCGTTATAATCGTTGATGGAATACGCCTTGACGCCGACAAAACCAACATAGGGTCATGTCCAATGTCCAATACCGAACAATCAGTCGGCATCGTCACAGCGCAGAGCGCTGAGTTTGAAATTCCGCTGCAACTCACCAGCGGGGCGGTTTTGCCGTCCTACACGCTGCGTTACGAAACCTATGGCGAGCTGAACGCCAGGGCGAGCAACGCGGTGCTGATTTGCCACGCACTCTCCGGCCATCATCACGTTGCCGGCCGCTATCATGACAGCGATAAGCATGCCGGCTGGTGGGACAATATGGTCGGGCCGGGCAAGCCGATCGATACCCGGCGGTTTTTTGTCGTCGGCGTCAATAATCTCGGTGGCTGTCATGGCAGTACCGGTCCATCTTCGATCAACCCGGCAACCGGTGTGCAGTGGGGGGCCGCGTTTCCGGTCGTGACCGTGTCGGACTGGGTCTGCGCGCAAGCCCGCCTCGCAGACCGGCTCGGCATCGAGCGCTGGGCGGCTGTGATCGGCGGCAGCCTGGGAGGCATGCAGGCGCTGCAGTGGAGCATCGACTTTCCTGCGCGCGTGGCAAACGCGCTTGTCATCGCCTCGGCGCCAAAGTTGTCGGCACAGAATATCGCCTTCAACGATGTGGCCCGCCAGGCGATCCTGTCCGATCCCGAGTTTTACGGTGGCGATTTCTATCGCCATGAAGCCGTGCCGCGGCGCGGTTTGCGACTGGCGCGCATGCTCGGTCATATCACCTATCTGTCCGATGACGGCATGGGGGAAAAATTCGGCCGCATGCTGCGTTCGGGCGAGTTCAAATTCGGCTTCGATGTCGAATTCGAGATCGAGTCCTATCTGCGCTATCAGGGCGACAAGTTTTCCGACATGTTCGATGCCAACACCTATCTGCTGATGACCAAGGCGCTGGACTATTTCGATCCGGCCCGTTTGCATGGCGACAATCTGGCTGCCGCGCTGCGCCGCGCCGAGGCCCGTTTTCTGGTGGCAAGTTTTACCTCCGATTGGCGCTTTTCCCCACCGCGTTCGCGCGAAATCGTTCAGGCGCTGGTGGCGGCCGACAAGCCGGTGGTCTACGGCGAAATCGAGTCCGCGCACGGCCATGACGCCTTCCTGATGCTGGACCCTCCTTATGTGCGGTTGATGCGGCGTTATCTCGAACGGATTGCCACGGAGGTGCAAGCATGAAAAGCGAACTCAGATCCGATTTACGATTGATCGCCGGCTGGATCAAGCCGGGCGGGCGCGTTCTCGATCTTGGCTGTGGCGACGGTGCACTGTTGGCCTGGCTGCAGGAAAACCGCAAGGTACGCGGCTATGGGGTGGAGATCGACATCGAGAAGGTGGTGCGCTGTGTTGAAAACGGGGTGTCGGCCATCGGCGGCGACCTGGAGAGCGGGCTGTCAGATTTTGAGGATGGCAGTTTTGATCAGGTGATCCTGTCGCAAACGATTCAGGCGATGCGCAATACGGAAAATATCCTGCTGGAGATGTTGCGGGTCGGGCGCGAGGCGATCGTGACCTTTCCGAATTTCGGTTTCTGGCAAAATCGCTGGCAAATTTTCCTTGGCCGCATGCCGGTTTCCGAGACGATTCCATTCCAGTGGTACGACACGCCGAACATTCACTGGTGTATGCTGGGCGACTTCGAGGCCCTGTGCGCCAAGCACCGCATCCGCATTATCGAGCGCCTGGTGATGGATGGCGAGCGCCGGATCGGATTCCTGCCCAATCTTCGCGGCAGTCTGGCGTTCTACAGGGTCGGCCTCACGCCGTGAATTGAAGGATTTTTTCTTTCCAGATGAGCAAGTCTGAACCACGTGAAACCAGCATGTCGCACGAGATTTTTTCGCGCACCATGCTGGTTTGTGTTTTTACCGGTTTTTCCTCCGGGCTGCCGTTGTATCTGCTGATCAATCTGCTGCCGGCCTGGCTGCGTAGCGCCGGCGTCGATCTCAAGGCGATCGGTCTCTTTGCCCTGATCCAGTTTCCGTTTACCTGGAAATTCCTCTGGGCGCCATTGCTCGACCGCTTCGTGCCGCCGTTTTTCGGCCGCCGCCGTGGCTGGATGCTATTGGCCCAGCTGTGCCTGATCGCCTGCATGGGCACGTTCGGACTGTTCGACCCGGGGCGCGATCTGTGGCGTATCGCCGCATTGGCATTGGGTGTGTCGTTTTTTTCTGCCAGCCAGGACATCGTGCTCGATGCGTTCCGGCGCGAAATCCTCAGCGATCGCGAACTCGGTCTCGGCAATACCGTGCATATCAATGCCTATCGCCTCGCCAGTCTGGTGCCCGGCTCGCTGGCGCTGATTCTCGCCGATCACCTGCCGTGGAGCATGGTATTCTGGGTAACGGCGCTGTTCATGTTGCCGGGGGTGGCAATGACCTGCCTGGTGCATGAACCGCCGCTGCGCGCCGATTCGCCGCGCACGCTGCGTGAAGCGGTGGTCGAGCCTTGCCGCGAGTTTCTCGGTCGCGAGGGCGTGCGCTCGGCCTTGGTCATCCTGCTGTTCGTCTTCCTGTACAAACTGGGCGACAGCATGGCGACCTCACTGGCAACACCGTTCTATCTCGACATGGGCTTCAGCAAGTCGCAGATCGGCCTTGTGGCCAAGCATGCAGGTTTGTGGCCGAGCGTGATCGGCGGCCTGCTCGGCGGCGTGTGGATGCTCAAAATGGGCATCAACCGCGCGTTGTGGGTGTTCGGGGTCGTACAATGGCTGTCGATCCTGGGCTTTGCCTGGCTTGCGCATGCAGGGCCGTTTCATGTGATTGACGCGCCCGCGTTGTGGCGGCTGGCTGCGGTCATCGGTTTCGAGGCGCTCGGCGTCGGGCTCGGTACCGCGGCGTTCGTCGCCTTTATCGCGCGCAGCACGCATCCGGCTTACACGGCAACGCAGTTCGCGCTGTTTACCAGCCTGTCGGCTGTGCCGCGCACCGTGGCAAATGCCGGGACCGGCTATCTGGTCGATGCGACCGGCTGGATGCCGTTCTTTGTGTTGTGCTGCCTGCTCGCGTTGCCCGGCATGTTGATGTTGCCGCTCGTTGCGCCCTGGGGGCAGAAAGACTGACTTCGTCAGACGAGGTGAGTGATGCCTTCTGCAGACTTTTTGCTTGAGATCTGCGCCGGCTCTGTCCTTTCCGCCCTCGAGGCGGAAGCGGGCGGCGCTGCCCGCATCGAGTTGTGCGAGAACTTGGCCGAAGGCGGTACGACGCCTTCCTACGGGACGGTGGCCGCAGCGCGCGATACGCTCGGTATTGCCTGCCATGTCATGATCCGGCCGCGCGGCGGCGATTTCCTCTATTGCAGTGAAGAACTCGACGTCATGAGCCGCGATATCGAGCTATGCAAGCGTCTCGGCATCGACGGCGTGGTGCTCGGCGTCTTGACGGCCGACGGCGCAGTCGATGTGGCCGCCACGCGGGCGCTGGTCGATCTGGCGCAGCCGCTGCCGGTGACCTTTCACCGCGCTTTCGACATGACCGTCGACGCGGACGCCGCACTCGAACAGGTGATTGCCAGCGGCTGTCAGCGGCTGCTGACCTCGGGTCAGGCACAAAGCGCACTGATCGGCGCTGCGATGATCAAGCATCTGGTCGTTAGAGCGGCCGGTCGATTGATCGTCATGCCCGGCTCCGGTGTGCGTGCCGACAATATCGGACCGCTCCGGGCGCAAACCGGTTGCGTCGAATTCCATGCTTCGGCGCGTCTGCCGGTGCATAGCGCCATGCGTTTCCGGCCGGAAGACGTGCTGCTTGGCGCGCCGGGCGGCGATGACTATGCCCGCTGGGAGTCCTCCGCCGACCTGGTGCAGGCCATTATCGAAGCGGCGGACGAAGCCGGTTAATCGATACGTACCAGATCGGTCGTCACCCGCGACTTTGACTTGAGCTCGTTGCAGTGATTGCAGAACCAGTTCGACGCGCCGCAGGCAAGCAGCCGTTCCAGCTCTTCGCCGCAGTCGCCGCAGCGGCCGCGCAGGCGGAAGTCGTGACCGCAGGACGGGCAATGCAGCCGTTGCCCCTGTGCTTGCAGCAGACTGGCGTCGTCGGGACAAGCGAAACTCATGCACATCTCCTTTCTTGCTTGACGGATTCGCGCCGGCATTCGGCGGGGCGGATACAAATAAAGCCGCACCCGGTGACGGATGCGGCTTTTCAGCGTCCAACGACGTCTCAGCGGCCGTTGATGCGGCCCGTGATCGGATCCTTGCCGTCGAGCGTAGCGAGCGCACCGTAGTATTCCGGACGACGGTCGCGGAATACGCCCCAGGCGCGACGCTTGGCGGCGAGTGCGGCCAGGTCGAACGAAGCGGTCAGGATTTCCTGCTGGTCGGCCGAAGCCTCTGCCAGCAACTCGCCTTCGGCGCCGGCGATGAACGAGCGGCCATGGAAGGTGTTGGCCCAGTACTTGCCGTGTTCCTGGCCGATGCGGTTCGATGCCACGACCGGCATCAGGTTGGCGGCGGCATGGCCGCGCTGAACCATTTGCCAGTGGTCGGCCGACTGGATGGTGTTGTCATGCGGCTCGGTGCCGATGGCGGTCGGATAGAGCAGGATTTCTGCGCCACCGAGTGCGAAGCAACGTGCGGCTTCCGGGAACCACTGGTCCCAGCAGATGCCGATGCCGATGCGCGCGTAGCGCGTCTGCCAGACGGAGAAGCCGGTATCGCCCGGCGAGAAATAATACTTCTCGGTGTAGCCGGGGCCATCCGGAATATGCATCTTGCGATAAACGCCCAGCAGGCTGCCATCGGCGTCGATCACCGCTACCGAGTTGAACTGGGTCTGACCTGCGCGTTCGAAGAAGCTTACCGGCAGCACGACATCCAGTTCGCGAGCCAGTGCCTGAAAACGCGGCAGCCAGCTGTGGCCTTGCAACGGTTGCGCCAGATTGTTGTAGCGTGCTTCCTGATCGATGCAGAAATACAGGGTCTCGAACAGCTCCTGCAACAGAATGATTTGAGCCCCTTGGCTGGCGGCCTGACGCACCATGGCTTCGGCATTGGCCAGGTTGGTTGAACTATCAGGCGTGCACGCCATCTGGGTGGCGGCAACGGTTATCGTGCGCATAGGTGATCTCTCCAGAAAATGCAAAAATACCCGTGAGCCGCTGCACGCAGCGCGACGGGTTGCCATGAAGCCTGTTCAAAAATGTACGAAAGTGTTACCCGGCAGCAAGTTTGAGCGCAATGCCTGCTAACCGCTTTCCTTGCGCCAAAGCAAGGATTTTCTCTTCTTCAGTCAGATTTGCGTCATTTTTCATGCCCGCTACATGACTGACACCATAAGGCGTCCCGCCGGAGCGGGTTGCCGACAACGCTTGCTCGGTATATGGCAGTCCGACCCACAGCATGCCGTGGTGCAACAGCGGCAACGCCATTGCCAGCAAGGTGCTTTCCTGCCCGCCGTGCATCGACGCCGAACTGGTAAATACGCAGGCCGGTTTGCCGGCCAGGGCGCCTTGCATCCACTCGCCGCTCGTGCCGTCGATGAAGTACTTCAGCGCGGCGGCCATATTGCCGAAGCGGGTCGGGCTGCCCAGGGCAAGACCAATGCATTGCTGCAAGTCGGCGTGTTCGACATACGGTGCACCGCTATCGGGAATGTCCGGTTCGCTGGCCTCGCATACCGTCGATACGCGCGGCACCGTGCGCAGCCGCGCCTGGCAGCCAGGCACGCTCTCGATGCCGCGGGCAATCTGCCGCGCCAACGCCAGCGTTGCGCCATACTGGCTGTAATACAGGACAAGAATATCTTGCATGCAAGTATTGGTCATTATTTTCCAAGACTCTATTATTCCATTACGCTGGCGTTTCGCCTATGCCGTCAGAGAGACTCTTGTTCATTGCCGGATTTGATCGTAAGGTCCAGGGCATGAATCAAACCTCCGCAAAAAAACCTCAATGGGCGAGTTTCGCCCGTTTCCTGCTACAGCGCATGGCCGACAACCGGCTGATGCAAGTGGCCGGCAGCCTGACCTTCACGACCATGCTGGCGCTTGTGCCGCTCCTGACCATCGCGCTGATCGTCATATCGGCGCTGCCGATGTTCGCCGACTACAGCACGCGTTTCAAGGTGATGCTTTTAAGCACGCTGATGCCCGAGTTTGCCGGCAAGGTGCTGACGGTTTATATGCGGCAATTTGCCGACAACGCCGAAAAGCTCACGGCCGCCGGCCTTCTGATGCTGGCGGTCACCACCCTGATGCTGATGGCCACCATCGAGCGCACCTTCAACGCGATCTGGGGCGTCGTCCGCGCACGAAATTTCCTGCAGCAGGCCGTCATTTACTGGGTCATGCTGACGCTTGGACCGGCGGTGCTCGGTGGGGGGCTGCTGCTGTGGCACAACCTGTTCAAGGCGACCCACCTCGTGCGCACGGCGCCATTTCTGGCCGAATTGCTGCAGTCCTGCGGTGCGATCGCGTTAACGACCGTGGCGCTGTCGCTGCTCTACCGGGTCGTGCCCAACCGGCATGTGCCGTCGCGCCATGCATGGTGGGGGGCCCTGGTGACCGCATTGCTGCTTGAGGTCGCCAAGCTGTGCTTCGGTGTCTATATCGATTCGATCGCGTCCTACAAACTGGTCTACGGCGCCTTCGCCAGCATTCCGATCGTGCTGCTGTGGGTTTTCTGCATGTGGCTGGTGGTGTTGGCCGGCGCTGTGTTCACCTGTGGACTGTCGTACTGGGAGGACGGTGCCTGGCGGCGCCGGCTCAACGGACGGCGGCGACTGCTCGACGCGCTGCGCTTGCTGCTTGCGTTGCAGGATGCGCATCACCAGGGCGTGGCGTTGACGCCGCCGGCGCTGCGGGCGCGCGTGCCGATCGGCTTCGACGAGCTTGGCTGGGTGCTCGACAAACTGGCCCTGTGTGGCTATGTGCAACAGGGACAAGGCGATACCTGGGTGCTGATGCGGGCGCTGGACACCATTCCGGTGGCGGAGCTGTTTCATGTTTTCATCTATTCCGGCGGGCATCGTCGTAGCGATCCGGTCGAGAAGCAGTTCGACGACCTGATGGCGCCGTTGCTGAGCGGATTAGAAACCGTCTCTGTCGCCGATTTCGCCCACCGCGTCGGCCAGTGAGCCGATTTCCAGCGGCAGTTCACCTTGTGTACCGCTGTTCGGGCTTCCCGGCGGCGGTTCGGCGCATACCCGGTTACGGCCTTGCGATTTCGCCTGATAAAGCATCTTGTCGGCGCGCACGAGCAGGGCATCCAGCGTTTCATGCGTGCGCAGGTTGGCAATGCCGATGCTGACCTGAAAGCGGATCTGCTTGTCGCCGTCGGTGAGTGCGGCTTCGTTCACTGTGCGACGCACGCGTTCGGCGACCTTTCTGGCCTCGCCCAAGCCCGTATCTGGCAACAGCGCGGCGAATTCCTCCCCCCCCATGCGACCGATGATGTCTGCCGAGCGCAGGCAGCGCTGGCAAATGCGGCTGAATAATTCCAGTACCCGGTCGCCGGTGGCATGGCCGTAGCGATCATTGATCTGCTTGAAGTGATCGAGATCCAGCATCAATACCGACACCGGATGTTGATAACGACGCGCCTGGCTCAAATGCTGTTCGGCACACTCGATGAAATGACGTCGGTTGAACAGCCGTGTCAGCCCGTCCTGGGTCGCGAGCCGATAGAGCTGGGATTCGTGCAAATTGCGCTGCAGCGCGATCGCGGCGATATGCGAGCTGCGATAGATCAGCCGCAATTCGCGTGGGGTCGGCGAACGGTTTTCCGTGTAGTAGATGGCGAGCGTGCCAAGCAACTGGTGATCGGAGGTGAAAATCGGCGTCGACCAACAGGCATGCAGTCCGTGCTCTTCGGCTGCCGGACGCAGCGACTCCCACAGCGGGCTCTCGCCGATATCGTTGACGATGACGCTGCGCTTCCAGTAGGCGGCGGACCCGCAGGCGCTGCCGTCAGGGCCGATGCTGAGTGCCTCGAGCTGATGTCGGAACGGCCCTGGCAGCGACGGAGCGGCGGCGAGCGACAGTGTTTCGCCCCCCGGATCGATGGTCATGATCGCGCACATGCCGCCGGCGAGCTGCGATTCGATCATCTGGCATACGTTATGCATGATGACTTTCACCGGCCTGTTGTCGGCGATCATCTCCAGAACCGCGTTTTCTTCGGTCAGCAGCCTTCTGGCCAGGCTGGCTTCGGTGATCTCGCGCGCGATGCACAGAATGGATGCGAGGGCACGATTGGCGTCGAGCTCGGGGAACAGGCGAATTTCGAACACCATTTGTTCGCCGCAGGCGCCTGGCGCCAGCTCCACCCGCTGCGCTTCGCGCGAGCGGAGTACGGCGTCGAGTCCCTGCTGCACCGGTTTCGCCCAGGCTTCCGGCCATGCGCCGTCCGCCAGCGTCTTGCCAAGGAAATGCTCGCGCGGCAATGACATGTAGCGGGAGATGCTGGCATTGACGTAGCTGCATCGCAGCGAAAGATCGAATTGCGCGATCACGTCTGACGAGTTTTCGATGATGGCCCGAAATGCGCCGTCGTCGAGGGTGTTGCCCGTTCCGTCCATCTGGCCGCCGATCGCAGGATCGGTCTCGCTGTTTCCACTCACTCCGGGCTCCGCAAGGTCGCTATCTGAATAGCATTGCATTATCGAAATTCTAATACGTTATGACGATAGGCAAAAAAGATGATGCGTGGCATTTGTGCAACATTTAAAGTAAAGCAAATTTTCTGCAAAGCACATAACTAAATGTGATGGACTATTTCCCGGCATTCCTGAAATTGCAGGGTGAACCCTGTCTGGTGGTGGGCGGTGGCGAGCTGGCTGCACGCAAGGTGAGGCTGCTGCTCGATGCCGGCGCTGCCCTGACCGTGGTGGCGCCGTCCGTTGGTGTCGAAATCGCCGCCCTGGGGCATAAAGGGGCGCTCCGCCACCTTGCCGAGCCTTTTTCCCCTGCCCATCTGGAAGGCGTGCGGCTCGCCTTTGCCGCGACCGGACGTGCCGAGATCGACACCGCCGTGACCGATGCCGCGCGGCAATGCAATGTCTGGGCTAATGCGGTCGATGATTATGCGCATTCGGCATTCATCACCCCCGCCATCATCGATCGGTCGCCGCTGGTGGTTGCCTTGTCGACCGGCGGCGGCGCGCCGGTGCTTGCCCGCCTGGTGCGCGAGCGGCTGGAAAGCCTGATACCGGCGGGTTTCGGCCGGGTGGCGCAATTCGCCCGCGCGCTGCGCGGCCGTGTCAGCGCCCGCATTCGTGATCCGGACGCGCGGCGCGCGTTCTGGGAGTCGGTCCTGCAGGGGCCGATCGCGCAGGACCTGGTCGCCGGCAACGAGGCTCGCGCGATCCGCGCGATGGAAACGCGCCTTGCGCATGCCGACGATGCGCCGCGCGGTGCGGTCTACCTGGTTGGCGCAGGCCCGGGTAATCCCGATCTGCTGACCTTCCGTGCGCTGCATCTGATGCAGTGCGCCGATGTCGTGCTGTACGACCGTCTGGCTGCCGAGGCACTGCTGGCCTGGGTCAGACGCGATGCGAAGCGGATTTTTGTCGGCAAGACGCGCGGCAATCATGCGCTGAGCCAACAGGAAATCAATGCGCTGATGGTGCGTCTCGCCGGCGAGGGCAAGCGTGTCCTGCGCCTGAAAGGCGGTGATCCGTTCATCTTCGGCCGGGGCGGCGAGGAAATCGAAACGCTTGCCGAACATGGCATTCCGTTCGAGGTGGTGCCGGGGATCACTGCGGCCAGCGGTGCGGCAGCCTACGCAGGCATTCCGCTCACGCACCGCGATCATGCCCAGTCGGTCACCTTCGTAACCGGCCATCGCCAGGATGGCAGCATCACGCTCGACTGGCCTGCGCTGTGCCGGCCAGGACAGACGGTGGTGGTCTATATGGGGGTCGGCACCGTGCGTGAATTGTGTGCGGCTTTCATCGCCAACGGGCGTGACGCGGCAACGCCTGCCGCGATGGTCGAACGCGCGACATTGCCCGGGCAACGGGTGCTGCTGTCAACGCTTGCCGCCTTGCCTGAGCGTGTGGAAGCAGAAGATTATCGCTCGCCGGCACTGATTATCGTCGGAGAAGTGGTCCAGTTGGCGGGAAAACTCGGGTGGTTCGACCCCATGACGCACAGAGAGACTGATACAATCGGCGCATGAGCATTCTTGCGCGGCAATGGGCGCGATTATATTTATGGTTGGCATCCTACTGATCACCCACGGCAACCTTGGTCAGGTTTTGGCCGAAAACGCTTATCACATCCTGGGTAAGACCTGGCCGAACCTGCGTACGCTGTCGGTCGACAAGTCGGACGAGCCCGATATGACGCGTGGCCGTGCCCAGGCGCTGATCGACGAACTCGACGACGGCGGCGGGGTGGTCGTGCTCAGCGACATGCTGGGCGGAACGCCGGCGAATGTGGCCAGCGCCCTGATCCGGGCCGGCCGGATCGAAACCGTCTGCGGTGTGAATCTGCCGATGCTGGTGCGTGCGCTCAGCTACAGCGGCCAGTCGCTGGACATTGTCGTCAGCAAGGCGGTGACAGGGGGGCTCGAGGGCGTGGTGTATGTGATCCCGGGGGAGGGGAATGGTCAAGAAAGAGGTTGAAATCATCAATAAGCTGGGCCTGCACGCGCGGGCGTCGAGCAAGTTTACCCAATTGGCCAGCCGGTTCCAGAGCGAGATTTTCATCTCCCGCAACAATCGGCGCGTCAACGGCAAAAGCATCATGGGCGTGATGATGCTGGCGGCGGCCAAGGGCAGTACGGTGGAGTTGGAGGTGAACGGTGTTGACGAGCAGACCGCGCTGGATGCGCTGGAGGCGCTGATCAACAACAGGTTCGACGAGGCAGAATAACTGCCCGGAAAACAGGAGGGGCGGGCATGAGCATCATCCTGCACGGGGTTGCGATCGGCGGCGGCGTCGCGATCGGCCGTGCGCACCTGATTTCGCGCAGCATGGACGACGTGGCCCACTATTCGCTTGATGAAAGCGAAGTTGCCGCCGAAGTGGCGCGCTTCGATGAAGCCATCCGCGCGACGCGCAAAGAGCTGGAGATGCTGTGGGGCACGATTCCGGAGAATGCTCCGGCGGAACTCGGCGCCTTCTTGTCCCTGCACATCATGTTGCTGGGGGACGTGACGATTTCACGCGAGCCGCGGGAAATCATCCAGAACCAGAAATGCAATGCAGAGTGGGCGCTCAAATTGCAGAGCGACACGCTGCTCGAACAATTCGATGCGATCGAAGAAGATTACCTGCGCGAGCGCAAGCATGATGTGCTGCAGGTGATCGAGCGCATTTTCAAAAACCTCGACGGTACCGATCCCCAACTGCCCGATGCCGCCGATCTGGTCGAGGACGCCATTCTGGTCGCGCACGATCTGTCGCCGGCCGACATGGTTTATTTCAAGGATTCCGAATTCGCCGCCTTCATCACCGATGTCGGCGGCGCAACCTCCCACACCGCGATTCTCGGCCGCAGCCTCGATCTGCCTTCGGTCATCGCCCTGCATCATTCGCGTGAGCTGATCCGCGAGGATGAGCTGGTGATCGTCGACGGCCAGCAGGGGGTGGTGGTGATCAACCCGGACGAGATCGTCCTTGCCCATTATCGCAAGCGCTTGCGTGCCTGGCGCGACGCCCGGCGCAAACTGTCCTCGATCCGCAAGGCTTCGGCGCAGACGCTCGACGGTACGCCGATAGACCTGATGGCCAATATCGAGGGGCCGCAGGATGTGGGCGATGTGCGCGCGAGCGCCGCCGCAGGCGTCGGTTTGTTTCGCAGCGAGTTCCTGTTTCTCAATCGCGACAGCCTGCCGTCCGAGGACGAACAGTACGAAGCGTATCGGCTGGTGCTGGAAAAGATGAAAGATCAGCCGGTCACCATCCGCACCATGGACCTCGGCGCCGACAAGAGTCCGCGCTGGCTGGTCAACCATGGCGTGGCCGAAAACCCGGCGCTCGGTCTGACCGGCACCCGGTTGTGCCTGGCCGAGCCGTTGATGTTCCGCGTGCAATTGCGCGCGCTGCTACGTGCTTCGGTACATGGCCGCCTGCGCGTGATGTTTCCGATGCTCAACTCGCTGCCGGAGTTGCGCCAGGCGCTCGCACAGGTCGAGTATGCAAAAGAAGAACTGCGCGACAAGGGCCTGCCGTACTCCGAGTCGGTAGAAATCGGCGCGATGATCGAGATTCCGTCCGCGGCGCTGGTGGTCGGCAGTTTCATCAAATACATCGATTTCCTGTCCGTCGGCACCAATGACCTGATCCAGTACACGCTGGCGATCGACCGCAACGACGATGCGGTCAGTCATCTGTATGATCCGGTCCATCCTGCGGTGCTCAAGCTCATCCTGCATACCATCAAGGTCGGCACTCGCGGCGGCGTGCCGGTCTCCGTCTGTGGCGAGATGGCCGGCGACCCGCGGCTGACCCGTCTGCTGCTCGGCATGGGACTGCGCAAGTTCTCGATGCACCCGGCCAATGTGTTGTCGGTTAAACAACAGGTGCTCAATACCCACCTCGATCGCATCGCGCCGATTACAAGTCGCATGCTTCGTACCGAAGACCCTGATAGAATTGCGGATCTTTTGCAGCAGTTGAATGACGAGACGTGCACCTGACGGCTCGCTCGTGAATTTGAAGTGAAGTCGAATTGACCGAAAACTCTCCGCATGATTCCGTCGAACGCCGCATCCGTCTTGCGCTGGTTCGGCAACGTTATAACCCTGCCGGCGGCGCTGAACGCTTTGTCAGCCGGGCGCTCGATGTTTTGCGGACCACCGGTTCGCTGGACGTTGCGCTGCTCGCGCGCAAGTGGGAGTCCATCGAGGGTGTTCGTGCGCTGACCGTGGCGCCGTTCTATCTCGGCAATGTCTGGCGCGACTGGGGCTTCGCCCGCGCTGCCCGCAAATTGTGGCAGCGAGAAGGCTTCGATCTGGTCCAGTCGCACGAACGCATTCCCGGCTGCGACATTTATCGTGCCGGAGACGGTGTGCATGCGCGCTGGCTCGAGCTGCGCAGGGGCGCCATGGGCGCCATGCGGCGCCTTTCCCTGCAGCTCAATCCTTATCACCACTATGTGTGCAATGCCGAGCGGCGCATGTTTCTCGACCCGCGGCTGAAGTTGGTGATTTGCAACGCGCAGATGGTCAAGCGCGAGATCCAGGACCGTTTCGGGCTGCCGGACGAGCGCTTTGCCGTGATCTACAATGGCGTCGATACCGCGGCATTTCACCCCAGCCTGGCCGACGAATTCCGTCAGCCGATGCGTGCTGAATGGCAAATTCCGGCCGCTGCGCCGGTGTTGCTGTATGTCGGCTCCGGTTTTGAGCGCAAGGGTGTTGCGCGTGCGCTGGCCGCGATCGCTGCATGGCCGGCTGTCCACCTGCTGGTGGTGGGCGGCGACAAGCACCTCGATCGCTATCGTCGCCTGGCCGATCGGCTGGGCGTCGCGGAGCGGGTTCGTTTCTGCGGTCCCCGCAACGACGTGAGGCCGTTCTATGGCATGGCCGACGGCTTTATTTTGCCTACCCTGTACGATCCTTTCCCCAATGTCTGCGTCGAGGCGCTGGCCTGCGGCCTGCCGGTGCTGACCAGTACGACCTGCGGCTCGGCCGAGTTGCTGCGTACGGGAGAAAACGGCTGGGTGGCCGATGCTCTGGATGCCGGTGCATGGTCGACGATGGTCGGCCAGTGGCTGAAGGCGCTCGGGCAGCGCGAAACCTTGCGCGACGCAGCGCGCGCGACAGCCGAACCGTTGAGCCTGTCGGCAATGGCCGACACGCTGCTTGCCTGTTACCGAGAATTGATCGGCGCATTGTCCCGGGACGGGGTGTCTGGTCGCCATATGGATTGCAACGCATGAATCGAACCCAGTTCCATGAAAATCTGATGCTCTACCGCCGGCTGATGGGCTATCTGCGCAGCTACTGGCGGGTGTTTGCCGGTTCGCTGGTTTGCATGGCGATTTCCGCCGCCACCGAGCCTGCCTTTGTGGCCTTGATGAAGCCTTTGATCGACAAAGGTTTTGTCGCGCGCGATCCGGCCACCATCGCCGCCGTGCCCCTGCTGGTGATCGGGCTGTTCCTGGTGCGCGGCGTCAGCAGCTACGGCAACGAATACTCGACGAGCTGGCTGACCGGGCATCTGGTACAAACCATGCGCGAGGAAGTGTTCAACAAACTGTTGCGCATGCCGGTTTCCTACTATGACAACAATCAGTCCGGCCGCCTCATGTCGCGCGTGGTCTACGATGTCACCCAGGTGACGGATGCCGGCTTCAATGTGCTGACCGTGACGGTCAAGGACGGCTGCACGGTGGCCGGACTGCTTGCCACGCTGCTGTATTACGATTGGCGGCTGACGCTGATCTGCTTCGTTGTTTTTCCCGCCGTTGCTGCCTGCATCAGTCAGGTGAGCAAGCGCCTGCGCAAGCTGACACGCATCAGCCAGCTGCAGATGGCGCAGATGACGCAGGTGCTGGGAGAGAGCATCGACTGCCAGCGTGTGGTCAAGGTCTATGGCGGCCAGGAACACGAGTCTGCACGTTTCGAGGTTGCTGCGGCCGACATTCGCCGCAATGGGGTCAAGCAGACGGCTGCCTCGGCGATCAATACCGGCCTGACGCAGCTGATCATTGCGATGGCGCTGGCAGGTGTGCTCTATTACGCCGCCTTGCGCGCGCAACACAATGCCCTGACTGCCGGTACCTTTATGGCGTTCCTGACCGGCATGTCGGCGATGTTTGCGCCGATCAAGCGCATCACCAATATTTCGCAGTCGCTGCAGCGCGGCCTGTCCGCGGCCGAGAGCGTGTTCGTGTTCCTCGACGAGCCTTCCGAGCCGGACTCCGGTACGCAACGCATCGCCAACGCCCGCGGCGAACTGGTTTTTTCGCACGTTGATTTCCGCTATCTGAATGCCGAGCGCGACGCGATCGTCGATTTCGACTTATCGATACGTGCCGGTGAAACCGTTGCGCTGGTCGGCGCTTCGGGCAGCGGCAAGACGACGCTGGTAAGCCTGCTGCCGCGCTTCTATACGCCGACGGCCGGTCGCATTTTGCTCGACGGTATCGATCTGAACGACATCACCCTCGACAGCTTGCGCCGGCAGATTGCGCTGGTCAGCCAGGATGTGGTGCTGTTCAACGACACAGTCGCAGCGAATATCGCCTATGGGGCTTTCGGCCGGGTGACCCACGAACAGATCGTGGAAGCTGCGCGGCGTGCCAATGCGCTCGAATTCATCGAGTCGCTGCCGGGTGGGTTCGATTGCCAGATCGGCGAAAACGGCACGCTGCTTTCCGGCGGGCAGCGGCAGCGCCTGGCCATTGCGCGAGCCTTGCTCAAGGACGCGCCGATCCTGATTCTCGACGAAGCCACCTCGGCGCTCGACAACCAGTCCGAGCGGCTGGTGCAGTCTGCGCTGGAAAACCTGATGCAACACCGTACCACGATCGTGATTGCGCACCGCCTGTCAACCATCGAAAATGCCGACCGGATTGTGGTGATGCATCAAGGCGGTATTGCCGAGGTCGGTAATCATGCCGCATTGATAGAGAAAGACGGCTTGTATGCAAGGCTGCACAAGATGCAGTTCCATGAACCGACCGATGTGCAACGAAGCGGGCATCCCGACCATGAGGCCTAGCTGAACGGTTGCCCTGACATTGCGTCAGCAGGTTGTTTGCCGCAGCCGACCCGGGCGCGGCCAGTAGAATCAATAGATGCGGGACAGTTATGAGCCAAGGTGAGTTGATTGTATTGAGTGCGGTCTATGCAGATGATGCCGCGTTGGAGGTGCTGCGCCGGATGGTGCAGGGGCCGCTTGGTCAGGAGTACCGTTTCGTGGTGCTGTGTGCGCCGGCGTGTTGCGAGACCCTGTCCGGTCTGGGGGCCGATGTAGAGCCGGCTGCGGACAGGTCGGCCATCCGGGCGCGCCTGCGCGTGCTCAAGCCGACGATTGTGCAAAGTTTCAGCGATGCAGACCACCGGGCCATCGTTTACCATTTGTGGCGCCATCCCTACTACATGCTGGCGACGCATGTGCGCGCAGAGCAAGCCATTCCCCGCGGCCGTATCAACCATCTCATCTACAATCGCCTGACCGATCTGAACATCTTTCTTGATGCTGCGGCGATGGCCAATAGCGGCAAGCCGGGTTACCTGCATCTGAACGCGCCCTTTCTGCTGGAGCAGGCGAGTGTGGAAGGCGATAGCGTCAGCCGCATGCTGGCGCATGCCTACGCCTCTCTGCTGCACCCCGTCCGGCACGATATCGACGATTGCCCAAAAGCCGATTATTCCGATCTGCGCCTGGCGTACATTACCCACTTCTACTGCAATCAGAACGATATTTCTTCGGTGACCCGCCTGCTGGAGCGCTACGCCGCCTATCCGGAAGATGTGCGCGCCCGTGTACAGTTCGTGATCGTCGATGACGGCTCACCCATCGAGTACCAGATCCCGGATCTGCCGCTGAATCTGACCTGGCTGAGGATCGACCAGGATATCCGCTGGAACCAGGCCGGTGCCCGTAATCTGGGGGCGGTGTATGCGCATGCCGACACCATCATGCTGACCGATCTGGATCACGAGCTGCCGCTGGAGTCGATGCGGCAATTGATTGCCCGGCCGTCGTGCGGCAAACGGCTATACAAGATGTGGCGCAAGGATGCGCACGGTCGCTATGAAAAGGGGCATCCCAACCTGTTCGTCTTGTCTCGCGGTCGTTTCATCGAATGCTTCGGTTACGATGAGGAGTACGCCGGCCATTATGGTGGCGAAGACTATCGTTTTGTGAAATATCAGAAAGCGCGCGGTAGTCTGCAGAAATATCTGCCAAAGCGCATCTGGTGTATCGAACGCCAGGATATCGACCGCAAGCGCTCCTACCATAGCCTGGTGCGTGACCACTCCTTCAACTCGCCAATCGATAGCCGCAAACGCCACGAGTTGGCGCACGTCGGCAACGGCTACGGTCATAGCCGCACGTTCCTGAATTTTACCTGGACCGTCCTGCTCGAACGGCAGCTTAATCTGGCGGTCAAGCGGCCGGAAGATAGCTGTTGGAAACAGCGTTCGTTGCTGCGCCAAGTTTTGCCGCGCTTTTGACGGGAGTTCCGGGATGGCGAAGAAGTACAAGATGGCTTTGGTCGGCGGCCTGTTGGGCGTCTATCGCGCGCTGACCGGGCTGCCGCGACCGGCTGGGGAGCTGCGCGCTGACAGTGAATTTCGCTCGATTGTCATTTATTCGACCACGGCGCTGGGCGACCTCATGTTCAATACCCCGGCGATTCATCAGCTGCGTTTGCGTTACCCGAGCGCCCACATCACCTTGATCGTGCATCAGAAATTTGCCGACCTTGTGTGCAATTACCCGGATATCGACGAGGTTCTGTGCTGGGATGGCAAGTTTTCGCACCAATGGGGGCTGGTGCGCCAATTGCGCGCCCGTCGGCCGGACCTGGCGGTGATCCTGCATTCGCGTGCCCCCCATGACGTCATGACCGCGGTATTTGCTGGCGTACGCCATATCCTGCGCGACGATCTGATGCGTGATGGTTACGTGCCGATGGCGCGATGGCTTTCCGGCTGGTCCGAGCCCGGGCATGTCGGCCATGTGATTCAGCGTAAATTATCCATGCTGTCGGTCTTGGGCTGTCGTATCGACGACACCGCCATGCGTGTGCCGTGCGTGGTGGACCGGCTGCATTTCGCCGTGCCTGGCCGCGTGCGCATCGGTTTGCAACTTGGTACCTCGACGCCAGAGCGCCGTTGGCCGGTGGAACGCTTCGCGGCCTTGGCGGATGCACTGTTGCGGGATGATCCTGCATGCTCAGTCGTGTTGTTGGGGGTGGCGCAGGAGGCTCCGTTGGCAAGCCGATTCCTGGACGCGTTGCCGGAGCAATGGCATCGCCAGGTAGATAACATGATTGGTCAAACCTCGATCACGCAGGCTTTTGATCTGGTGGCCAGTCTGGACCTGCTGGTGACGGGCGACACCGGGCCGCTGCATCTGGCAATTGCTCTGCAAGTTCCCACAGTCAGTCTGTTCGCAACGGCCAACCCGGCCGAGACCGGACCTTGCCAGGATATGGACAGGCATAGGGTGATTCATTGCCCTCTGCCCCACGACGCTTCAGCTGTGCGACAAGACGCACCAATGACGAATATTACCGTCGATAGCGTGCTTGCGGCGGTTCGGCGCATATTGTCCAAGCGTTTACATAACATTAAAAAGGAATCGCAGTGATGTTGGATGTGTTTGGGGGGCGTTGGGATGTGAGACTTGCCGCTTTGTGTTCGTTGGTTTTTCTGTTCGTTGCCAGTATTCCCGGCACGATTGCCTTGCGCTACATGCTGCAGGCGATTCTGCTGGTGCTGGTTATCATCTTTCAGCGCGATACCCTTGCGCGGCTCTGGAGCGAGTCGCGCTGGCCGACGATATGGCTGGGGGCATTTGTCGGCTTTGGTGCCTTGCATTGCGCCTTGATCGCTTTTTGGCCCGGCTATGCATGGCAGGAGTTCCGCTCGCAGCTGATCGTCGGACTGCTGTGGTTTGTCATCGGTTGGGGCGTCTTCCGGCGCCCGGGTAATGTGTCGATCCTCGATCAGGTGATCATCGCTGGCAGTGGATTGAGTCTGGCCGAGTTTCTGATCGAAGCGTGGCACTGGCACCACGACGGCGTGTGGCCGTTCATGGTGACCTTCATGACCGACACTCATCTTGAGTTTACTCTATTTGCCAATATGGTCTTGGCATGCATTGGGGTGGCGTTGATCTTCAGGCGTGCATGTTATGTGCCGCATAGCCGGCTACCCGCTTGGCTGTTGGCTGTGCTGTGCGTTCTGATTGTGTTTGTCAGTCTGAGAGTGGCTGCAAGAAATGGCATGCTGGGATTGCTGGCGCTGCTTGGCCAGCTCACCGTGCTGGGGTTGTGGTTCGAGACCAAACGCGTGGGGGTTAAACGCATCCTGGCGGTTGGCGTGCTTGCGCTGGCGGCAATCGGCGTTCTTGGGGGCTATGCATTCAAACAGGATGCGCGCAACCAGGTTTTGATTGGCTCCTTGAATGCTGGCTGGAATTACCAACAGTCCGATCAATGGCTCGATTCTTCTGCTCCCCTGCCGACTTTGCCCGATGGTCGCCAAGCCGACGAATCTGCCTACCGGCGTCTGGCCTGGTTTCACCGCGGTTTGCGCCTGATTGTCGGTCACCCCATGGGATTCGGTTACGGACGCGATGCCTTCGGTCTGGCTTTGCTGCACGAAGGGTACAAGACCTATCCATCGACCAACGCGCATAGTGGCGTGATCGACCTCGGCATCCGACTTGGCGTACCTGGAATCTTGCTCTGGACCGCCTATTGTCTGTCGCTGGTGGTGATCGGTTATCGCGCGTTTACTGCGCGAGGAGATCTCCGAGGGTTGGTTCTGCTATTGCTGAGCTGCGGTCATATGGCGCGGATGATGATTGAAAGCATTCAGCGCGATCACATGTTGTATCTGTTTCTGTTCATCAGTGCAGGGCTGCTGGCCGAGATTTCGGCCAGACGCGTACCGCTGCCTGACTGATGTCGTGTATTGGTGGTGTCCCGAAGCGCGGCATGCAAATTCAGCGCTTCGGGACGGTCGGCGGTCAAAGCGATTGCAGCAGTTCGCCTAGAGCTTCGGTGACCTGATGCGGTGCAATCTCGGCGACACAATCGGTCTGTTGCGCCTTGAGGACCCGGTGCGGTACACCCCAGGGGCGCCAGTTTTCCGGGTCCACCTCGCCGAACAACGCCACGATCGGTTTACCCAGGCCGGCGGCGATATGCATTGCGCCTCCATCGGGACAAATCACTGCATCGCAAACGGATAGCCCTGCCACGAGCTCCTCCAATTGCAAGGTCTTGACCGGGTGCACGTCCACTGCGGCCGCTGGTGAAATCTGCTGCATGATTGCTGCGATCTTGGCGTCGTCGCCCGGGTGCTGCAGATTATCGGCACTGCCGGGAGAACCGAACAACAGTATCTGAAAGTGCAGTTCGTTCAGTTGATCAATCAATGCGGCGAAATTTTCCACCGGCCATTGCTGCAGTACCCGTCTGGCCGAAATATGAATACCGATTCTTTTTGTTTTTGTTTCCGGTAGCGGGTTTGCGCGGTAAAACCGGTCAATGGCGCCCTTATCGGGGACGATGAGCAGCTTGTCTTGTGCTTCGTTGGGGGCCAGGCCGATCAGTGATAGTGCAGACTCCACTTCATGTGTTGTCCTGCCGTTGCTGCTTGGTTTACAGACGATGTCTTTTGCGCCCATGAGTCTGGCGTACTTCATGCCGCCAGGCGAAGCGATCAAGGCCACATCGATATGCTGTCGGCGCAATTTGAACATGGTGATGGCGGTGCCGAACACTGCGCGCAGCTGACGCCACTTGCTGCCTACATGTTTTGTCTTCGTGTAGAAGTAGATCTGATCAACGTCCGGATTGTCTTTGATAATCGGTGCGTTGTAACTATTGCAGAAAATCAGCAGTTTTGAGGTGGGGTGCAGCTGTTTGACTCTCTTTATCAACGGCGTGGTACAAACCATGTCGCCAATATTGTCCCGCCTGATAATGATGATTTTATGTTGAGCTTGATGCGTCATTTTCATCGATCTCCGCGGCCTAACCGGACTCGGTCAATTGTTTCCGGCTGCCTGTCTTGATGTCAGTTGCCGATGTCACCTGCGAACGGCGGTCAATTATAGTCGAGGGGTTGGGTTATAAGCGCATGTTATTTTGCGGAGTTTAGCGCCAACTCCACGGCCTGTACGACTTGGTCGACCGTGATGTTCTCCGTGCAGGGTTTTCCTGCTATATGGCAGCTTTCTTGCCAACACGGCGCGCAGGGCGGCCGTGGGTTAGCGTAAACCGGAATCGTCGATGGGTATTTCAACCCACCTTCCAAGCGATCGGAGGAGAAAACAACGACCGTTGGCACGGCAAATGCCGGTGCGGTATGGCTGATCAGGCCTTCAATAGTCAAGACCACCTTGGCACAAGACAGGATGTAAAAGATTTCCCGCAGATTTGTCTGGCCTAGCAGGTTAATCGTGTTCGCAACGATTGGTTCGCCTTCCTGACCGATTTGAACCCAGGGGAAATCCGGGTAACGTGCGATGACTTGCTCCATCCGCTCCACTCGCCAGTTCTTGGTCTCGACCCGGCCCTGGCGTCCGACTCCACCACTGGCCTTGATCACGCCATAAACCGGCGGCAGCGCTGCAAATTTCTTTTGATATTGTTGAATTTCTTCCGTGCCGAACATGATGCAGGGCGTCATGCCGTCCGTATCGAGCCGGTAGCGGTGATCAGGTTGATTGAGCTCGTAATAATGAGGAACGTTTTCGTCTATTGGTTGTTTGCGCCATGGCAGCGTACCTGGAGTCCAGGCTTCTACGCCAAAACAACGTATATGGCTGCTGCTCATATACTTGCAGGCTGACTTCAACAGGCTACGCGCGAGCTTGGGCATTTTCTCATAGTCAAGATTCAGTGCGACTTGACTGTTATGGGCAAAAATTTCCGGATTCTTGCTAAATGCGATGCCACGCACTCCTCGCCTGTGGTGCAAAATGTTCAGGATGGTTGTCGCACATAATGTGTCGCCAATACCTCCTCCTGTCACTTTTGCGATCACAACCAGATGCAGGGATTGCAAAGTAAGGTTAATCAGCCATCTGAGCGGGGAGAAAAGCAAATAAAACAGACATTCCACATGGCGCTTTAGCAAAACAGAAAATTTCGTTTTCATTTTTAAATACTAATTTACGTTATGGACGCCGTGTCGACATACCACCAGCAAGTCGACCAGAGGTAATTAGCCCCTGACTGGCCCTGGTTCTCAGATCCCCACTGGGTGTGGCTAATTAAAGAATCTCCGCCTCGCTCAAGCGCGATTCATACGGTACAATTTTACCCTTTCCCACCTCCTGACGCATCGAGTTTAATTCATGTGTGGAATAGCCGGTTTCTTTTCTGATTCTCCTGTTGCGCCGGCGGTGGTCGATGCCATGCAGGCCGAGTTGGCGCGCCGAGGACCTGATGCCGCGAGCCGCCTGTTGCTTGATGATGCGATGAACGAACGGGTGGATGGTGCAGCCTGCAATGCGCTGCTGCATGCGCGTCTGTCCATCATCGATCCCAGGCCGATTGCCAATCAGCCCATGGCCAGTGCGGATCGCCAGGTCTGGATCTGCTACAACGGCGAAGTGTATGACTGGGAAACGGACAAACAGGCGCTGCTTGCGGCTGGTGCGGTGTTCCATACCCACTCCGATACCGAGTTCATTCTCAATGCTTACCTGGCATGGGGAATCGATACCCTGCTTGAACGGCTGCGGGGCATGTTTGCGTTTGCCATTCTCGATCTGCGCCAGGGCAAGGTTCACCTGGCCCGTGACCGCATGGGTGAGAAGCCGTTGGTTTACTCGCATGTGGATGGGCGCTTCGCCTTCGGTTCGCTCGTGCGCGCAGTGCTGCCGTTCTTGCCGGTCGAACGGCGCGAGTTTTCGCCGCAAGCAATCGATGCCTATCTGGCGCACCGCTACATTCCCGCGCCGCGGACGATTTTCAGTCATATCCAGCGTCTGGAGAACGGGCATTGCCTGACTTATGACCTGCGCACGCGGACGCTCGACAAGCGCCGTTACTGGCAGCCTGTGGCCGAAGCGGGGGATTGGCTGCCCGAACTTGACCGTGCAGTGGCCATGCGCACGGTGGCGGATCGCCCCTTGGGGGTCTTGTTGTCCGGCGGCATCGACTCGACCGTGATCGCCAGTCGCCTGGCCGAGCAGTCACTGACGCGTTTCACCACCTTCACAGCGGCTTTCCCTGGTTCTGGCATGGATGAGTCTTCAGATGCCGCCGACACGGCCCGCCGCTTGGGGCTGGCGCATGTGTCCGTACCGATGCCGCAGGATCTTGCTGCCGATTTCTCGCATATCGTGGCCGATCTGGATCAGCCGTTTGCCGATCCGTCGAGCTTCCCCACATGGTATCTGGCGCGTGAAGTTTCCAAACAGGTGAAAGTGGTTCTGGTGGGGGATGGCGGGGACGAGCTCCTGGCCGGGTACAAACGGATCAACAAGCATTTGCGCACGGGCTGGCGCCGCCATTTGCGGCTGCCCTTGCCGATCACGTCGCAATCGGCGCCCAAGGGGGTGGGTAAACTGGCCGCCGAGTTGGCCATGGATTGGCGCGATGCCTATTCGCTGCGCTTTTCCGGCCTGACGCCGGGACAGCGCCGCTTCCTGCAGGGGGGGCGTCGACTGGCTTGCCTCAACTATTGGCGTGCCGCCGACCCGGTCGCGAACGCGTCAGCGGTGTCCGGTGATGCATTGCAGGATTTGCTGGCCATTGATTTCGCCAATTATCTGCCCGATTACATCCTGAACAAGTCGGACCTCTGCACCATGGCCCACGGTCTGGAAGGTCGCCCGCCGCTGCTGGATCACCGGCTCTACCAGAAAATGCTGTCCTTGGCGGCCAGCGAGCGTTATACGCGACCAGCCAAACTGATCTTCCGCCGCGCCATGCATCCGGCGTTGCCGACCGATTTTTTCCAGCGCAAGAAACGCGGATTCAATCCGCCGCTCAACGGCTGGCTGCAAACCAGTCTGGCTCCACGCTTCGATGGTCTGGGGCAGCGATTGGCCGCCCTTAGCGACGGCTTGCTCGTCGCCGGAGCGGTCGATAATTTTGTTGCGAAATACCGCCATGGTGAGACGGCATTGGCCGAGCAGGTACTGCAATTACTGATCCTGGATGAAAGCCTTGGCCAGTTGCGGGCACTGGCGACGGCTGACCTGCATTGCTGAGGCGGGTTATTGACCCGCCAGCGCCAAATAACTGTCCACTGCATTACCCAGCGAGAAACGGCGCAAATTGTCTTCGTCGATGCGGGGCGGGTGGGCTAATGTCCGCCCGATCGCTTCTGCCAGTGCCGCCGGGGTCAGCGCACTCAGTCCGTGTGCGAGTTCGCCGGTCATGATTTCGTCGGGACCGTACGGGCAGTCGGTACTGATGACCGGGGTACCGCAAATCAAGGCTTCAACCAGCACATTGCCGAAACCCTCATAGTCTGAACTGAGGACGAGCGCCTGGGCTGCGCGCATATAAGCGTATGGATTGTCGCTGAATCCGGCGAATACCACGCGTTCGGCGATGCCCAAGCGTTCGGCCTGCGCGGCCAATTGCTGTAGTGTCTCCTCACTTCCCTGACCCAGAAGTACCAGTTTGCCGGCATAGTTGCTGAGACTGAATGCCTCTAATAGACGGTCATGTCTTTTTTGCTGGTTCATGCGGCCGACATGGAGCAGGAACGGCTCCCCTGACAGTGGGCATGACGCGTTGGCCAACTGTCGGATTGCGCCCAGATCGAACGGGTTGTAAATGGTTTCCATGCGTAGCGGGCGGATGCCGCAGGTCGTCACATCCTGTTGCAGTGCCTGGCAAACGGTGACCAGTTTGCGCCCCGAGTAGGTACGGATGAGCTGCCGTTGTTTGAGCCATCGCTTCATGCCGTGTTTGTCTTGCAACTGGCCCGCCTCGATCGCACAGTGCAGGCAAAGCCAAGCCTGAGCGAGAAAAGGGCAGGCGGCTACAATGCGATCTGTCTTTGGCAGATGGGACACCGCAAGGTCGACATGTCGCGTACCGTAATGCTGCTGCAGGGCAAGATCTAGTTGTCGTGCCCGGCGACGGATTTCGGTCTGACGCTTGAACGGCCCTCGATAACTGTCTTCGACCAGGAGCAGATGGACGCCGTCCGGGATCGGATAATCGCATTGCTTGCGTAGCGAGGCCACCGTGACATCGTGACCGCGTCGAGCCATCTCGCCGGCAAGCGTCAGTACGACGCGTTCCGCACCGCCGCCCGGCAGGCCATCAATAATGTGCAGGATATTGCTTTTCATGCTGTCCTAAAGTGTCGTGACGCAAGGGTTGACTGTCGTGTCGCGCGGCTAGCCCTTTCTGGGCTGCAACAAACGTTGCGTTGCCTGCAGAACCGCATCCACAGGGATGGCGGACAAGTAACGCTGATCTGTCGACGTGTCGACGTCGTCCGGGTCGGGCAGCGGGGCATAGTCGGCGGCATTGATCACGATGGCGCGGCACATCCATGGGGTCCACTCGTTGAGCTTGCTCGGCCCGAACAGCGCGACGCAGTCCGTTTGCAGCGCTGCGGCCATGTGCATCGGCACCGAGTCGACGCCAAGAAACAGCCGGGCACCATCGATCAGCGCTGCCAGAGTGTTCAGCGTCAATTGCCCCGCCAGCGAGTGTACGCGCGGTGAACGTACGCGGCTCATGATATTGCCGACCAGCGTCAACTCCTGGTCAGAGTTGCCGCCGGTGACGATGACCGGCCAGCCGTCGTTGGCCAGAGCCTGAATGACTTCCGCAAAACGTTCGTCCTCCCAGCATTTGAAGAACCAGCGAGCCGGTGGATGTACGACGATGTAGGCGCCATGAACACCCAGCGACGCCAGTTTTTGCCTGATGTCGTCCCGGTCGTCCTGATTGATGGCCATGACGCAGTGCTTATCTTGAGTGCTGGCCTCCAGGCCGAGCACCTCGAGTGCGCGCAGATTTTGTTCTACGGTATGCAGCGTATCGCTGGGGGCGATTTCCGCCAGGTGGGTAAAGCATTTCTGCCAGTGTTTGTTGCGCCGTTTCGAATAGTCGAAGCCAACCGCTACCCGCGGTTTGAGGAATCTTGCGAGCAGGGCTCCGTTCCACTGATCGGACAAGTGCAGGATCCAGTCATAGCGACGCTTTGCCAACAATCGGTACAGGCTCCACAGATGGCGGATTCTTTGCCAGCCGTGTAATCCTCGCTCGAGTCCGTACAGATGACTGATCGCCGGGTTGCGCGTGAGCATCGGTATGGTTTCCTGATATACCAATAGATCGATTTCAGCGTCCGGAAACTGGCTTTTCAATGTATTGATGACGGGCGTTGTCAGCAGTACGTCACCGTGGTGACGCAGTTTTATCAGCAGGATTCGTGTGGGGATGGTGCGACTTACCATGAGATCGTTCGCATCAGTGGGTACTTGTTGGTCCATTATGATTTGTATTCGTCCGACTGTGCCCGCAGGCGAGCCGGCTTTGCTATGGTCTTTCCCATGTGGTGCCATCCGTCGACAAGATTGGCTCAGATCGGCGGATTGCCCTGGCCTGCGCGTGCTTGGCCTGATCAAGCCGCCTTGCCACAGAGCTCGACAGGATAGTACATGTCGGATTTGGATGAAAGTCGAAGCCGAGATGCCGGCGGGGCATTTGCTGTCATGCGGCCGCCCCCGCTTCTGTGCGGGCCCCCGTGGACTGGACCAGAAGGGCGGTTCAGGTACGGTGGAGAAAACCGCCTGCGACTGGCGACATGCCCTTTCCGTCTTGCCGGATACCAAAGACGTGCATGAAAACAAAACACCGGCATTAGCCGGTGTTTTGTTTGATGCCAGACGGCTGCGATATCGTCAGGTATTGAACAGCGGGTTGTGCGGGTCCATTTCACGGCCATTGCGCTGGATGGTGGTCCAGACCGCCTGGTCGGACAGCGAGCCATGCAGATCCTTGGCCAGGGAGCTGTAGGCGCGTACATTGCGGTCGGACGAATAGGCGCGCAACAGGGTCACTTTTGCCGCCAGATTGTCGGGCTCGTCTTGCAGCGTGTCGCGCAAGACACGCACAGCCTCTTTGGTGCGGCCATAAGCGAGAAAGACTTCTGCTTCACCGATCGGGTCGATGCCGCGGTGACGCGGCTTGGTATAACGGATGGTTCTCCACAACTTGCGAGCGCCGTAGTAGGCTGCCATGCACCCAGTGCTTCCTGCCATTGCTGTAAGCAACACCATGGTTATCCCTCGTGCGTTTTTGTGTTTTGTTCACGAATCTTGGGACGAACATGGTAATGCGGCAATCCGTAGAAATCCTTAGACGGAATGCTGTACTGCACCAAAGAGCAGGTGGGCTCAGGCCCGGATGTCAGGCCCACTCAAGATCTGGCGCAGAATTTCCTGCGGCAGGTTTTCTTCGACGACGGCTTGTCCCAGTTGTTGCAGTAATACAAACCGGATCCGGCCGCCGCTGACTTTCTTGTCGTGGCTCATCAGCTCGATCCAGTTGTCGACACCCAGATCGGGCGATTGCACCGGGAGGCCCGCACGACCAACGAGCGCGCGCACCCGTTCGACCGCTGCCGCGTCGATCCAGCCGAGCTCGCGCGAGCAGGCGGCCGCCAGCACCATGCCTGCGCCGACCGCTTCTCCGTGCAACCAGACACCGAACCCGAGTCCGGCTTCGATGGCGTGGCCGAAGGTATGGCCGAGATTGAGTAGCGCACGCACGCCGCGCTCTTTTTCGTCCTGGCCGACAATTTCCGCCTTCATTTCGCAGCAGCGCCGGACTGCATATTGCAGCGCTTCGCTATCGCGTACGCGCAGCCGCTCGATATTGCCTTCCAGCCAGTCGAGGAATCGGCTGTCGCCCAGCAGGCCGTATTTGATCACTTCGGCGAGGCCTGCACTCAGCTCCCGGTCCGGCAGCGTTGCCAGCAATGCCATGTCGGCAATCACTGCCTGTGGCTGGTAGAAGGCGCCGATCATGTTTTTCCCGTGCGGATGGTTGATGGCGGTTTTGCCGCCCACCGACGAATCCACTTGTGCCAGCAAGGTGGTCGGGACCTGGATGAATGGCGCCCCACGCTGATAACAGGCTGCAGCGAAGCCGGTCATATCGCCGATGACGCCGCCACCCAGTGCGATCAGCGTGGTGTTGCGTTCGCAGCGGTGCGCAAGCAACGCGTCGAAAATCAGGTTGAGGGTTTGCCAGTCCTTGTGCGCTTCGCCATCGGGCAAAACGATCTCGATCACCGCTATGCCCCGTGTGCGCAATGCGGCCGACAGCCGTGCCAGGTAGAGCGGGGCGACCTGGGTATTGGTCACGATGGCGACCTGGCGCACCTGCAGATGCGGCACGAACAGATCGACCTGATCAAGCAGTCCTTCGCCGATATGGATGGGGTAGCGGGAGTCGGGCAACGTCAGGTCCAGTGTGATCATGTCAGGCGGTCCGGTTAAGTGCGATGAGTTGTGCCTCAAGGTGGGTGACCAGCATGTTGACGTTCTGCTGGGTGGTATCGATGATCAGATCGGCAATTTCGCGGTACAGGGGGTCGCGTTGTTCGAACAGGCTGGCGAGCCTGGCCCTGGGGTCGGCGGTGCGCAACAGCGGCCGGTTGCGGTCGAACTGGGTCCTGGTCAGGAGATCATCGATGTTGGCACGCAGATAGATTACCGTGCCATGCTCGGCAAGCAGCCGGCGGTTTTCCTCGCGCAGCACAGCGCCGCCTCCGGTGGCGAGCACGATGTCGTTGAGTTTGACCAGATCGGCGATGACCTGCGCTTCTCTCTCGCGAAAGCGCAGTTCTCCCTCTATGTCGAAGATGGTGGCGACACGTACGCCGGTTCTCGCCTCGATTTCCTGGTCGGAGTCATAGAAAGTCTTGTCGGCCTTGCGCGCCAGCGCCCGCCCGACTGTGGTCTTCCCCGCCCCCATGAGGCCCACCAGAAAATAATTGCCTGCCATTTTTTCCATGGCTGGCATTTTAGCCGAAGCTTTGGCGGTCTGTCTGTGGGGTTCTTGTGTTCGGAATGAAGCCGGCTCAGGAAACGATCTGCGGGGTGATGAAGATCAGCAGCTCACGCCGTGATTTGCTGCCTTGCCGGCTGCCGAAGAGCTTGCCGATCACCGGGATATCACCCAGCCACGGTACCGTCTGTGTGTTATGCCGCTGCTCTTCGATGTAAATGCCGCCAAGCACCACGGTGCCTCCATTTTCCACCTGCACATGGGTACGGATTTTCTTGGTGTCGACTGTCGGGGCGCCGTTGTTCTGTTGGGTGTAGTTCGGCGAGTCCTTGCTGATTTCCACCTCGATCAAAATGCTGGTGTCGTCGGGTGCGATGATGGGTTTGATGCGCAAGCTCAGTGTGGCTTTCTTGAAGGTCGTGCTCGGGGTGCCGCGGCTGTTGAACTGTGTATAGGGGATTTCGCTGCCTTCTTCGATACTGGCTTCGGCGCGATCGGCGGTCAGCAGGCGCGGGCTGGAAATGACCTGACCTCGGCCGCTCGCCTGCATGGCGCGCAATTCGAGGCTGATGAGATTGCGGGCGCCGGGAATGAACATCGCTGCAATCGACCCGAACGCATTGTTGCCCGGCACGTCAAGCCCGCCGTTGGTATATGCGTAGCTGTTGTCGCGACCCGGCGACGCGAGCCCGGAGCGGGCATGAATGAAAGCATCGGGTCGGTAGGTGGCAAAAGACAGCTTGTTGCCCAGGTCACGGCTGAAGTGATCGGCGGCCTCCACGATGCGGGCCTCGATCAAGACTTGCCGCACGGGGTGGTCCGTCTGCTCGATGACCTTGCCGACCTTGGCGAGGCTGTCTGCGTTGTCGGTGACGAACAGCGTGTTGGACGCCGTATCGATCAGAACGGAACCCGCTGGCGACAGCAGCCGGCCTTCTTCGATGATTTTCTTGATCTCGTCGGCCTGGCGGTGGCGCAGCGGGAACGAGGTCAAGCCGGTCGGCTTCAGCTTGCGTCGCTGTTCGTCCGAATCGAAACGCTGCTTGTCTTCGGTCAGCCAGTCTTCGCGCCGGGAGATATACAGGGTTTTGCCGATTGCCCGCTGTTCGAGACCCCGAGCCTGCATGATGATTTCCAGCGCGCGCTCCCAGGGAACGTCGCTGAGTTTCAGGCTGATCTGCCCCTTGACCGCGTCGGAGATCACCATGTCGCGCCCACCTTGCTGGGCCAATGCGTACAACGCCGCACGCAGGTCCATGTTTTGAAAGTTCAGCGACAGATTGTTTTCGGCAGGACGGGCTTCGCCGACAGCCACGCAGGCCAGCAGCAGCGCCAGTGCCGGGCGGAGGGTGGCGCTCATGGCTTCGTCGCCAGTTTCAGATTGAACGTCCTGCCCTGGCGGTTGGGCCGCGTGTCGCGCAGCCACAGCGCATCGGCTTCGACGCGCAGGATGTCGAAACCGGCATCGTCGATCCGTGTTCCGGCAACGAGCAGATACACGCGCCGCTCTGGATCTTCGACCAGGCCTGTCAGCCGACCTTGATGTCCTATCGTACCGACAAAGCGCCATTGTTCCGGCGGGTAGAGGGCCAGAGATGCCCGTGCCGGCAGAGACCGGTTTCCTTGTTGCGGGAGCAGGCGTGCCGGATCAAACGGGTCGGTGGCGGCAGCGGCGGCGCATGCCGTGCCGAGTGTGGCGAGGAGCCAGGGTAGTCGGTTGGGTCTCATCGGGTTTCCTCCGTGTGTTGCAGGCAACGGATCATGCCGTGCAGTTCAACGTTGCCGTCTTTGTCGCCGACCAATGCGCGAACATCCAACTGCGTCGCCGGGCGCATCGCTTGCAGACGCTTGGCAAAGGCCGCCAGATCGGTGAAGCGGCCGGTCAGCATCAGCGCGGCGGACGCCTCATCCCACGGACCGATCTGTCGACCTGGTTCGGGCTTCCCCAGCAGAATGCCGAGTTCGAGGCTGGCGGCGAGGGCGCGGATGCCGGGCGGGTCGCACCCCAGCCCGGAGGCCGCGCGCTGCATGGCCGGGTGTGAAAGCTGCGCCTGCCAGTTCTTGCGTGCGGCAAGCTCCTGCAGCAAGCGTTCCGCTTCTGCGCCGGTTGTAACGCAGCCGGCCCAGAGCGGCGCCAACCAGCCGTAGCCGATCAGGCCGCAAGACAGCAGCAGCGCAGCGAGCAGTGTGCCCAGCTGCTCGGGCAGGGACCGATGGGCGATGCGACTCGGGTGCCATGGATGGTCGGTCATCATTGCGGCACAGGGGCGTGTGCTGGCACCAGTGGCGGATCAAGCCACAGGGAGAATGCGCTTGTGGTGCGTTCGGCTACGCGGACGGCCGATGTTTCGCGCCGGATGATGCGAGAGGGGGCCAGTCTGAGTTCGAGTTGCCGCAATCCTTGCGGCGAACTGGCGATACCGTCGAGGCGGGGGCCGTGACGGTCGTGCCGGTATGCCGAAAATGCCACGCCCTCCGGGGCCAGCTCGCTTAGCCTGGCGAACAGCCGCGTCGCGCTGTCCGGGGTCTGCAACCACGCTAGCAGGGGCCCGAACGCCTCGTCGCGGCTCGAGGCGGCGGCAAACCGCGGTGGTTCCGGCCAATCGTGCAATGCCCGTCGCACTTGGTCGATGACCTGCTGTCGTTCCCGCTGCTCATGCGCTATCACGAGCGCGGCCAACAGGGCGATCAAGACGGCGAGCAGCGGCTGCATGGCCAAGGCGAGGAAAAAAGTTCGGTGGGAGAAGCTGCCGGGCTTGCGTGCAGCCGGGCGAAGATCTACGCACAACAGCGGGTATGCGTGCGGGAATGATGGACGGCGACGCATCGCTCACTCCCCGGCGGCCAGGCCGAATGCCTGCACGAGCCCGGGGGCGGCGCGTGTCAACGCGATGCGGTCGAGCGATGGCGTTTCTGCCGAGACGAACGGATTGGCGAGCAGGCGGCAGGCCGGGAGATGTGCCCGCAGGACCTCCATGAGCGGCGTGATGACCGCTGGCGGTCCTGACATCAGCACCGCATCCGGCTGGACAGCATCCAGACTTCTGCAGGCGCTGGAGAGATCAGGATTTCCTGTCAGATCCGTGGGACAATCGGCATAGTGTTCTGTCGGGTCCGGCCACCAGGCATCCGGCGGGAGTACATGCCAGTAAATGCGTGGCGGCATGGCATGCAGCAGCACGCAACGGCCGGCGCGCAGTGTCGCGATGTCCGGGACGTGCGCCCAGGCATTCAAGCGGGCAAACAGGGCGAACTGGATCCGCCTGATGCGCAGACCGGCATCGCGGACGATCGATGTCAGGGATTCCAGTGGCTGGCGCCTGGCGGTGCACAGCAGAACGTTGCGTTCGTCCGGTGAGTCGTCTCTCCTTGGCGGCAGGAGCTGATAGGCCAGGCATTGTTCGGCCGGTTCTGCATTGAGCATGTCGGCGGCTTCGCTGCCCAGCAGGGATTGCAACGCCCGGCGCGGTAGCGTGGCGGGAACGCGCAGCACCCTGAAACGGCTCCAGGATTCCGCAGCGGCAACGATGACCTGGCGGTTTTGCGTGGCCAGCGCGCACCACGTCTGCGTGAGCGCCACCGCCAACTGCTGCCGGTCGTCAGTCTGGCCGTCGCTGACGGCATAGGCGCGAATGGGTGGTGGCGTGCCCGCCCCGAGTTCGAGCATGGCGATCCGGTCTGGCTGCAGGTCGAGTCCGAGTGGCTGGGCAAGGTGGAGTCGGGGGCGAGGCAAGTGCATGGCTGTTGTCTCCTGATACAAGAGTGAATGCAACAAACCTTGGTCTTGCCGAGCATTGCTTATCTACTCGACGCGACAAGACGTATAATCCGTGTTCCAGTGAAATATGGGAAAACCATGTTAAAACGATTTTTTGCCATCCTGGCCGGGCTATGTATCGGCGGTGTGGTCCTTTCCGCCGGAGCCTTGGCGATTGCGATCATCATAACCTACCCGCGATTGCCCAGCCTGGACGTGCTGACCGACTACCGTCCCAAGATCCCGTTGCGCGTCTATTCGGCGGACAATGTGCTGATCGGAGAATTCGGTGAGGAACGCCGGTCTTTTCTGCGCATTCACGAGGTGCCGCAGCAGATGATCAATGCGCTGCTTGCAGCGGAAGATGCGAATTTTTACCAGCATAGTGGTGTTGATTACTCTGGCGTAATGCGTGCAGCCATTGGCAACCTGATGTCCGGTCACGCCCGTTCCGGCGCCAGTACCATTACCATGCAGGTCGCCAAGAATTTCTTCCTGTCGAGCGAGAAGACGTTCACGCGGAAATTCAATGAAGCACTGCTCGCCTTCAAGATTGAGCATGCGCTGTCGAAAGATCAGATTCTCGAGCTGTACTTTAACCAGATCTACCTGGGGCAGCGTGCCTATGGTTTTGGCGCTGCGGCGCAGGCCTATTTCGGAAAGTCCCTGCAGAACCTGACCATAGCGGAGATGGCCATGCTGGCCGGTCTTCCGAAGGCCCCGTCCGCCTACAACCCGATCGTGAACCCTGATCGCGCGCGTTTGCGGCAGGAATACGTGCTGCGGCGAATGAAGGAGCTTGGCTTTATCAACGATGAGCAGTACCAGCAGGCTCTGGCGCAGAAGCTGGTATTTGCGAGCCAGACCGATAATAACGGCTTCCCTGCTCAGTACGTCGCGGAAATGGTGCGTCAGGCCATGTACGATCGCTTCCGTGAGAGCGCCTATACCGAAGGCTTCAAGGTCTATACCACGATCGACAGCCATCACCAGCAATGGGCTTACGACGCGTTGCGCGCAGGTCTGGTCGACTTCGACCGCAAGCACGGCTATCGCGGTCCGGAAAGCTTCATCGACATGAGCAATCTGCAGGGCGAGGATGTCGGCATGGCTCTCGACGACGCCCTGTCCGAAATCCGCGACAGCGGCGACATGTTGCCGGCAGTCGTGCAAAGCGCCAATCAGAACGAAGTCCGCGCCTACATGCGCGGCGGCAAGATCGCCGTCATCAACGGCGCCGGCCTCGACTTCGCGCGGCGCTCGCTCAACCCGCGCCTGCCTGCCCAGCAGCAGATCCGTCCGGGAGCGGTCATCCGCATCCGGGCCAACGAGAAGGGTTACTGGGAAATCGTGCAGATGCCGGATATCGAAGGCGCCTTCGTGTCGCTCGATACCCGCACCGGTGCGATCAAGGCGTTGGTCGGCGGCTTCGACTTCAACCGCCGCAGTTTCAACCACGTGACCCAGGCCTGGCGTCAGCCGGGTTCGACCTTCAAGCCGTTCATTTATTCGGCGGCGCTGGATCGCGGCCTGACGGCGTCGACCCTGATCAACGATGCGCCGATGTCCTTCGATCCGCAGGACGGCTCGGGCAAAATGTGGGTGCCGCAGAACGACGACGGCAAGTTCCTCGGCATGATCACCATGCGCCGGGCGCTGACCCTGTCGCGTAACCTGGCATCGGTACGTATCCTGCAGGCGATCGGTACCGACTATGCGCAGCAGTACATCCAGCGTTTCGGCTTCTCGCCCAAGCAGCATCCGGCTTACCTGCCGATGGCGCTTGGTGCGGGCTCGGTGACCCCGCTGCAGATGGCCGAGGGGTACGCAACCTTCGCCAACGGCGGCTATCGTACCCATGCGTATTTCATCGACCGTATCGAAGATGCCAATGGCCGCGTGCTGGCCAAGACGCAGCCGACTGTGGCCGGTCAGGGCTCGACCCCGGTCATCGATCCGCGCAACGCCTTCATCATGACGAGCATGATGAAAGACGTGGTGCGTTTCGGTACTGCTGCGCGTGCGATGAGCCTCGGCCGTTCCGATATCGCCGGCAAGACCGGTACCACCAGCGACTTCAAGGATGCCTGGTTCGTCGGCTTCTCCCCCGGCCTCGTCGCGGCCACCTGGGTCGGCTATGACCAGCCGCGCACGCTGGGCCGTTACGGCTATGGCGGCACGGCGGCGCTGCCGATCTGGATGAACTATATGGCCAACGCGCTGAAGCAGGAGCCGGAAATCGACCTGCCGATGCCGCAGGGCATCACGGTCAAGGCCGGCGCCGGGCTGCATGGCGAGGACGAGTACTATTACAACGAGTTCCAGAATGCCAATCCGGACATCAAGCTGAACAACCGCGGCACGGTGCCTGCCTCGTCGGATAACGCCTCCGATGGCGCCGCCGATCAGCCGCCGGCACAGGACAATAACGCGCCGCCGCCGGCCGATGCGGTCGAGAAGGTCAAGGATCAACTTTTCTGACCGAGTACTTCCTTTTTGTACGAGCCCCTTTCCGATCTGTCGGATGGGGGCTTTTCATTTTCTGCCCTTGGCCTGTCAGTCAGAAGATTTCATCATGATTTCGTGAGAATCATTGATTAATCTCCTGATTTCTTGACAAGTTGACGAAGAGGGCGCGCTGATGTGTACAGTCGTGGTGATCGATGATCATCCTCCTATCCGGTTGGCACTGAAGACCTATCTGGAACAGGATGGCCATTGCAAGGTCGTGGGAGAGAGCACTGGCAGCGAAGCCATGGCCTGCGTTCGGGGGCATTGCCCCGACCTGGTCATTCTCGACCTGGCGCTGTCGTCATTCGATGGTCTGGAGCTGATCCGACAGATCTGTCTGGTCGATGCCAAGATCAAGGTGCTGGTGCTTAGCTCACGGGAAGAAAAAATCTATGTCACGCGTGCGGCGGAGCAGGGCGCTTGCGGTTATGTCAGCAAGTCCAGCTCGATGCAGGAAATCATGTATGCGGTACAGCTGGTCCGTTCCGGCTATCGCTGCTTCCCCGGTGGATTCCAGCCCTTGTCGCAAGCAGTTCCCATCCTCAGCCGGCGCGAACTGGCCGTGCTGCGGTTCATCGCCGGCGGCAGCCGCAACAAGGAAATCGCCGACGCCTTGTGCATTAGTCCGAAAACGGTGAGTACTTACAAGATGCGCCTGCTCACCAAGCTCAATCTGAGAACCACCCTGGACCTGGCCGAATACGCCCGGATGAACGGTCTGTCATGACGGCTTCGCTGGAGGCCGGCCTGGGGTGAATGCAGGCCGGTCAGACCAGCGTGCCGTTGTTGTAGTCGAAAATCGCCTGCTCGATTTCCGCTCGCGAATTCATCACGAAAGGTCCCCATTGTACGATCGGTTCGCCGATCGGCTTGCCTGCGATGACCAGCAGGCGGGCGCGGCCGAGGCTAGCCAGATCGATACAGGCGGCTTGCGGGTCGTTGTCGAGCACGGCCAGCTGCCCGGCGCGCAGGCGCTGCTGTTGCGGTCCGGCATGGACCTCGCCGTCATAAACATAGACGAATGCGTTATGGCCGGTGGGCAGCGGTACGCACAGATCTGCGGCAACCGTGAATTCGATATCGACGAACACAGGCTCGGTGCCCTGGCCCCTGATCGGACCGACCATGCCACCCATCTCCCCGGCAATCACTTTTACCCGTGCCCCCGGCATGACCTGCCCTGAAGGTATTTCTGCTGCCGTATGACCGCGATAGCGAGGCGGGCAGAGTTTCTCCCGCGCGGGCAGGTTGATCCACAGCTGAAAGCCGTGCATCCGTCCCTGTTCCTGCTCTGGCATCTCCGAGTGCACGATGCCATGGCCGGTCGTCATCCACTGTACATCGCCCGGTCCGAGCACACCTTCGTTGCCGACGCTGTCGCGGTGGCGCATCCGTCCTTGCAGCATGTAGGTGACGGTTTCGAAACCGCGGTGCGGGTGATCGGGAAATCCTGCGATATAGTCATCGGGTCGGTCGGAACCGAATTCGTCGAGCAGCAGAAACGGGTCGAGACGCTGCTGGTAAGCCGGGGTGAGAACGCGCGTCAATCTGACGCCGGCACCGTCAGATGCCGGTGTGCCCACAAGGACCTGTTCGACCGAGCGGCTCTGGGATGAAATGACATGCATGCTGCCTCCACTTCTGAATGGGGTTGGGAAGCGGGGCAGCTACAGACGGCGCGGCACTGACGCCGCGCCGATGGGGAAGGTCAGTTGTCGATGATGTGATCGAACCGGACATCGGCGCCCAGTACGCCCAGCAGTTGCCCTGCCGGGTCGAACAGTGGCACGGCGACCGTGAAACCGTAATTGCCGGTCACGATCGATCGATAGATGTCCGAGACGAACAACTCGCGCAGCCGGGTCGCTTCTTGGAACCAGCGCCGTTGGCTGCAATTGAAGCCGAAGGACGCCGGATCGGTGGCGTCCGCCGACACGTCCGCAGTCTGCTGCACTCCGCTGCTATTGGTAATATAGGTTAGCTCAAGTCCCGGCAGCTGCCGGCAAAGCGCCTTGAGCTTGCCCTCGAGATCGTTGCGGTCCAGCCGGCGCAATTGCCAGCTGGCTATCGTGTTTTCCACCGCCTCGCGGATGCGTCGGTGGCCGGTGAAACGGAATTCCCCAACCTCGGTCAACAGCTGGTCGCACTGCTCGCTGACGCGGGTGGCGCTGGCGGCTAGTTGCTGGGCATCGGTCAATTGCTGCTGGGTGCTGCCGACCACTTCGCCGATCTGCTCGGTGATGGCGCGCACCTTTTCGTTTTGCGAACCGCTCGCATCGGCGATCACCCGCACGTGCTCGATCAGGGTGTTGATATCGCGCGAGGCGGCTTCGATCGATGTACCGGCCGCTTGCGAGACCGTGATGCCGGCGTGCACCTGCTGCGACATTTCCACCATGGTCTCGCTTGATGTGGTCACCTGTTCCTGGATGGTCGCCAGCAATTCTTCGACGTTCTGCGTCGCGCTCATGGTCTGGTCGGCGAGCTTGCGAACCTCGTCGGCGACGACGGCGAAACCGCGTCCCTGTTCACCGGCGCGCGCCGCCTCGATCGCGGCATTGAGCGACAGAAGTCGGGTGCGGTCGGCGATGCTCTTGATCAGTTCCACCACTTCGCCGATCGACGCCGAGCTGGTCTTTAGCAGTTCCATCTGGCTTTCCAGCGCCGAAGTGCTCTCGCCGATGGCCTGAATCTGCTTGCGGCTCAATTGGTCGTTGCTGTTGGCGCTCTCGGCCGCCTCGGCCACCTGACGCGAAAAGGCCGACGCTTCGGTGGCACTGGCGCTGATCGACTCGACCGTCTGCGCCAGCACCTGGCTTGCGGCGGCGATGTTTTCCGCATTGCCCTGCTGAGCGCGGGCACGTTCTTCGAGCAGCTTGGACAGCTGGGCGAGTTCCGGTGCCTGTTGCGAAAGGTGGATGGTGGTGCTGGCGATCTTGACCAGGGCATTGTGGAAACGGTCGAGCAAGGAGCGAATCAGCTTGGCCACCCAGGCAAGGCCGCCGCTCTCATCTAGCGAAACCGTCAGATCGACGCCGTTGCGCGTAGCTGATGCCAGAGGTTTGAGGAATTGCGTTAATTTGCGGGCAGTTATGAACATGTGCAGGTACTCCGGGCCGGGAGACTTCCGGCCAGTTTAGCCTCTGCTGACGGTCCGCCGAACAGGCCGGGACCTAGGGAGAGGCGAAAATATGCATACAGCATATCAATCGGTTTCCTTAACTTGCTGCAGGCGATTGCATCCCGTTCATACCGCAGTGCCAGCATCAATGCCGGTCGAATTGGCCTATATGCTATGACAGAATTTCAGTAAATTATAATTAAATTTTGGTAAACGCGTCATCATTGTAAACGTCCGGCTTAGCGGATTTCTCCCTTCTGGCAACACATTTTCAAAATTTATCTACAAAACTCCCTGTCTCTGATCGGGAAGGGGATTGACCCGGTGATAAACTACGGGCTCGAACCAGACTGACCATCATATGCGTTTAAAAATCGATCCCGCGATGGTGACGCCGCTGATCATCGCCACGGCGCTGTTCATGGAAAACATGGATGCGACGGTCATCTCCACCTCCTTGCCGGCGATTGCCGTTGATCTGCACATCGACCCGATTTCGCTCAAACTCGCGCTGACTTCCTACCTGGTCAGCCTGGCCGTGTTCATTCCGGTGAGTGGCTGGATGGCGGACCGTTTCGGCGCGCGGCGCATTTTTCGCTGCGCGATTGCCGTGTTCGTGCTCGGCTCCCTGTCGTGTGCGTTCAGCAGTTCGCTGGAAGGCTTTGTCCTGGCACGGTTCGTACAGGGCATGGGCGGTGCGATGATGGTGCCGGTCGGCCGGCTGGTGATCGTGCGTTCGACTGAAAAGTCGGAGCTGGTGCGGGCGCTGAGCTACCTGACCATCCCGGCGCTGATCGGCCCGGTAATCGGACCGCCGCTGGGTGGTTTCATCAGTACCTATCTGCACTGGCACTGGATTTTCTTCATCAACATCCCGATCGGCCTGCTCGGCATCTTCCTCGCCGGCCGTTACGTTGAAAACCTGCGCGAAGATCAGGTACCGCCGCTCGACATTGCCGGCTTCGTGTACAGCGGGTTCGGCCTGTCGCTGTTGATGCTGGGGCTTGCGACCGGCGGCAAGCACATGCTCTCGCTGCGCACCTCGCTCGCGGTGACGCTCATCGGCTGCCTGCTGCTGGTGCTCTATCTGCGCCACTACCGCAAGAGTGCGACGCCGTTGCTCGACCTGTCGCTGTTCCGTCTGCCGACTTTTCACGCCAGCGTGATCGGTGGCTTCGTATTCCGCGTCGGCATCGGCGCCACGCCGTTTCTGCTGCCGCTGATGCTGCAGCTCGGCTTCGGCCTGACGCCCTTCGTCTCCGGCCTGCTGACCTGTTCGACCGCCATCGGCGCCTTGTTCATGAAGACCATCGTTGCGCGGGTGCTCGGCCGTTTCGGCTTCAAGCGCGTGATGACGCACAACAGCGTGCTGGTGGCGCTGTCGATTGCCGCCTTCGGCCTGTTCGGGCCGGGCACCTCGCACACGCTGATGCTGGTGGTGTTCCTGCTCGGTGGCTGCCTGCGCTCGCTGCAATTCACCAGTCTCAACGCCATTGCCTTCGCCGATGTCGAAGCGGAGCGCATGAGCCACGCCACCAGCCTGTCGGCCGTAGGCCAGCAATTGGCTGCCGGCTTCGGTGTGACCGCCGGTGCATTCGCCTTGCAAAGCATCGGCTGGCTCTGCGGCCACGCCACGCCGGTCAGCAGCGACTTCGCCTGGTCCTTTGTGGTGATGGGCGTACTGACCTTGTGCTCGACCTTGCTGTTTCGCCCTCTGCCCGCCGATGCCGGTGCCGAACTGGCCCATCGCCATCATTGATAGGTGTTTGTCGTAACTATTAAATATATTTATTCCATTTAAAGTTTGCCCCTCGCGGAAAATCTGATCTAGAAAAAACGTATAGACAGAAAAACCATATCCAAGGGGGGGCAATGGAATCGGCGTCGGCGCAGTTTCCAGGGCAAGGGGTCGTGTACGCGCTTGTGCTGATCGCCAACGCGGCCCTGCTTGCAGCGGGGGAATGGCTTGGCATTCCCGGCTGGGGGGGCGCATTGCTCTCCAGCGTCCTGCTGTTGCTCGTCATCTTCCTCGGCCGTCGGCGCCATGCCGCAGAGCCACCCGCAGCCATGGCGGCGCCCGTCGCCGACAATCTCGATCAATATGCCAAGCTGGTTATCAGCGTGTTGCCGTTGTGGGAAGGGCATACCCGCGAAGGCGCCCAACAGATGGAGCAGGCGATCACCGCGCTGGTGGCCCGCTTCGTCGAGGTCAATGGCGCGCTTGGCGCCACGCTCGATGCGCAACGCCGCGACAGCGCCGACATGAGCGGACTGGCGAGCGCTGAAACCACGCTGCGGCAGATCCTCGAACAGATGCAGCAGACCGTGTCCAATCAGGCTTCGCTACTGACCCGGCTGGCCGAACTGCAATCGTATGGAGGTCAGCTGCAGGCAATGGCCGAGGCGGTTTCGGCCATTGCCGGCCAGACCAATCTGCTTGCGCTCAACGCAGCGATCGAAGCGGCGCGCGCCGGCGAGGCCGGGCGCGGCTTCGCCGTGGTCGCCGATGAGGTGCGCAAGCTGTCGCAGCAATCGAATCAGACCGGCAAATCGATCGCCGAAACCGTCGGCACACTGGTGCAGGCGATCGGCGCAGCCGTCGGCGACGCCAACATCGCCAACCGCGAAGAACTGCAACTGGTGGAAAATGCCGCCGCATCGGTCAATACGGTTGTTTCCACCTACCACGCCTTTACCGACACGCTGGCGGTCAACCACGAAAAAGTGGAGGGGGCCAGCCGGCGCCTGCACGCCGAGATCAACGAAATTCTGGTCAATCTGCAATTCCAGGATCGTGTCAGCCAGATCCTCAGCCATGTGAACGACGACATGGGCAAGCTCGAAACCGCGTTGCAGCGGGCATTGGCCGCAGCGCCGGGCTCCCGGCCACCTGTCGATGTCGACGAGTGGCTCGCGGCGCTGCGGCGCACCTATACCACCCACGAGCAACACGCGCTGCACGGCGGCGCCCAGACTGTCTCCGGTGGCGATGACGTGACTTTCTTTTGACGGGGGGGTGGGCAAATGGCGAAGACCATTTTGGTGATCGATGACTCGGTCAGCCTGCGGCAGGTGGTGAAAATGACGCTCGCCCAGGCCGGTTACGACGTGCTCGAGGCCGGCAACGGCAAGGAGGCGCTGGCCCAGCTCGATGGGCGCAAGATCCATCTGATCGTCTCCGACGTCAATATGCCGGTCATGGACGGCATCACCTTTCTCAAGGCGGCACGTCAGCTGCCGGCCTACAAGTTCACGCCCATCATCATGCTGACCACCGAGTCGGGTGAAGACAAAAAGCGCGAAGGTCAGCAGGCGGGCGCCAGGGCCTGGGTGGTCAAGCCATTCCAGCCGCCGGTGCTGCTCAATGCTGTTTCCAAACTGATCCTGCCCTGAGCCACGGGAGACCGACATGAGCGAAGCGCTTGTCCTGCCGGACGAACTGACCATCTACGAAGCGGCTGCGCTGCATCAGAATCTGTCGCTGGCGCTGCAATCGGTCGAAGGCATACAGGCCGACCTGTCGCATATCGGTGAAATCGACAGCGCGGCGGTGCAAGTCCTGATATGGGCGCAACGGGAAGGCGAGCGCCTGGGCCGGCCGGTGCGCTATCTGCATCCTTCCGACAGCGTGCAAGGCTATCTTGCCCTGCTCGGCCTCGACGGTGCGCTGCGCTTTGCGGAGGACGCGGCATGAACATGGAACAGGCGCTGCAGACCTTTTTCGACGAATCGCGCGAATTGCTCGACGACATGGAGCGCATCCTGCTCGATGTCGAAACCGAAGTCACCTCCGGCGAAGAACTCAATGCGCTGTTTCGCGCCATGCATACCATCAAGGGCTCCGCCGGTCTGTTTGCGCTCGACGATATCGTGCGCTTCACCCATCAGGTGGAGAACGTGCTCGACCAGCTCAGAAGCGGCACGCTGAAACTGGACGAAACCCTGACCGGTCTGTTGCTGCGCTGTCACGACCATGTGCAGGCGCTGCTGGCGGCGGCCGCCGGCAGCGAGGCGGCGCCGCTGGCCGAAGGCGATGCACTGCTCGCCGAGCTGCTCGCCTATGTCAGCGGCGGCGGGCAGCCGGCCCCTGCGGAGGTGGAGCCAGCCTCGGCGCCTGCGGAGGCCGAGACGGGCGCTGCCGACGGCGAACGGCACTGGGTGCTGTCGCTGCGTTTCGGCGCCGACCTGCTGCGCAACGGCATGGATCCGGGGTCATTTCTGCGCTATCTGCAGACATTGGGAAAAATCGAACGCATTCGTGCCCTGACTGTCAATCTGCCGGCTGCCGAAGACTTCGATCCGGAGAGCTGTTATCTGCGCTTTGAGGCGCTGTTTGCCGGTGCGGTCGAACACAATGTGCTGTCGGATGCATTCGAATTCGCCCACGAAGGCAGCCGCATCCTGATTTTCGCGCCGCAAGACGCCGCCGTGCAGTTGCCGGCCGTGCTGGAAGGCTTGTCCGCCGAAGAAGCCGCTGCGGTGCGCGCCGCCTGGCTGGAGCTCGGTCTGGAGGTGACTGCGCCGGTCGGCGCCGAACCGGCCGCCGTGGCGGAGCTTGCTGCCGTTGCGGCCGTGGCGGTGCCTGCCGCCGCCGCGCCTGCCACACACGGCGATACGCGCCAGCCGCGCGTCACCGAAAGCAAATTCATCAAGGTCGAGGCCTGGAAACTCGACAACCTGATCGACCTGATCGGCGAACTGGTGATCGCCGGCGCCGCGGCCAGCCTGGTCGCGCACCGCTCGGGCCAGCCGCAGATGGTCGAGGCGACGCTGTCGATCGCCAACCTGGTCGAGCAGATCCGCGCCGGCACCCTGTCGATGCGCATGATCCAGATCGGCGAAATCTTCCAGCGCTTCCCGCGCGTGGTGCGCGATGTGTCGAAGGAGCTCGACAAATCGATCGAGCTGCATGTTTCCGGCGCCGAAACCGAGCTGGACAAATCGATGGTCGACAAACTCGGCGATCCGCTGATGCATATCCTGCGCAATGCGATCGACCACGGCATCGAAGCGCCCGAAGCGCGGCGCGCCAAAGGCAAGCCGGAAGGCGGCAATGTCTGGCTCAATGCCTACCATGAATCGGGCAGCGTGGTGATCGAAGTCGCCGACGACGGCGCCGGCCTCAACCCGCAACGCCTGCTGGCCAAGGCCGTCGAACGCGGCGTCGTGCCGGCGGAAGCGCAGCTGGCCGAAGCGGATATCTTCAAGCTGATCTTCGAGCCCGGTTTCTCCACTGCCGCCAAGGTCACCAATATCTCCGGGCGCGGCGTCGGCATGGACGTGGTGCGCAAGAGTCTCGACCAATTGCGCGGCACGATCGATATCGATTCGAAAGTCGACGAAGGCACCACCTTCCGCATCCGCCTGCCGCTGACGCTCGCCATCATCGACGGCTTCCTGGTGCAGGTCGGCGATGCCGTGTTCGTGCTGCCGCTCGAGACGGTGATCGAGTGCATCGAACTGCCGGCCGGCGAAGCGCCGAAAGACCACCTCAATCTGCGCGGCGAGATTCTGCCGCTGCTGCGTCTCGCCGGCTTCTTCGAACTGCAAGCGGCGCGCGGCCGGCGGCAGAACGTGGTGGTGGTGCGTTTCGGCGACCACATGGCCGGGCTGGTGGTCGATGCATTGCTGGGCGAATTCCAGACCGTCATCAAGCCCCTGGGCAGCCTGTTCCGCCATCTCAAGGCGGTCAGCGGCTCGACCATTCTCGGCAATGGCGAAGTGGCGCTGATTCTCGATGTCAACGCGCTGATCCAGGTGGCGATCCAGCAGGAGGCGGAGCAGTTTTCGCTCCAGCATGAGTTGAGTACACGCAGATTGACGAACGTGATCCCGCATGGTTGAGCGGTGCGGGCGACAAGGCGCGGCAAGGCAGGTCAGGACGTGAGGGCGGCGGCGGGTGGGTGTGATGCTGCCATGCATGCAGGTGGGAGTGCGGAGTGTGGCCGGGATTCCGGTTTCTATGTGCTGCGGGGAGATGAAGAATGAACCTCAAGACTCGGCTGTTCATCATGGTGGGAATCCCGATTCTCGGCATGTTGGGAGTGATCGCCATCGGGTTTGTCCAGATCGGACAGGTCTATAACAGTGCCAATTACTGTAATGTCAACAGCATGCCCAGCGTCGACGTGCTCGACAAGGGGCTGCAGGCGGTCGGCAAGATTCAGACGCTCGCGCCGGCAATCATTCTGGCGGCCTCCGATCCGGCTCGGCGCATGGTGCTCGAACAGCAGCTGGCCGGCCAGCAGCAACAGGTCGCACAGCAGTTGCAGGCGTACGTGGGCCTGCTTTCCGATGACAAAGACAAGCAGATGCTGGCGGACGACCACAGCCTGTTCGATAACTACTCGGCGGTCATCGCCCAACTGCTCAACGCTGCCCGTGCCGGTCACACCGATGATGCCCAGCATCTGCTGATGAACAGCACGACGACCTTCGACCGGCTCAACGCACAGCTCTGGTCGCACCGGCAATACAATATGCAATTGTCCGATCAGGGCGACAAGGACGCACAATCGACCTTCACCTTCGCCAAGATGATCTTCATCGCCTGTGCCGTTGCGGTCGTTCTGCTCAGCGCGCTGGTCGGCATCATTCTGACGCGCGGCGTGATGAAACTGCTCGGCGGCGAGCCGCAATATGTGGCCGAGGTGATGTCCGAAGTGGCCGGCGGCAATCTGATGATCAATGTCCAGGTACGGCCCGGCGACAACAGCAGTGCGACGGCCGCCATCTCGCGCATGGTCGACAAGCTGCGCAGCGTGATCGTCGAGGTCAAGAGCGGCGCCGACAATCTGTCGTCGGCCTCGCAGCAACTGAGTTCGGCCTCGCAGTCGCTGTCGCAGGGGGCGAGCGAGTCGGCCTCCGGCATCGAGGAAACCTCGTCGTCGATCGAGGAAATCACCTCGTCGATCACCCAGACCAACGATAACGCCAAGGTGACCGAAGGCATTGCCAGCAAGGCGGCGCGCGAAGCGGCCGAGGGCGGCGAGTCGGTGCGCCAGACCGTGTCGGCCATGCGCCAGATCGCCGACAAGATCGGCATCATCGACGATATCGCCTACCAGACCAATCTGCTGGCGCTCAACGCCGCCATCGAGGCGGCGCGTGCCGGCGAACATGGCAAGGGCTTCGCCGTGGTGGCCGCCGAAGTGCGCAAGCTGGCGGAACGCAGCCAGGTGGCGGCGCAGGAAATCGGCGCGGTTGCCGGCAGCAGCGTGTCGCTGGCCGAACGGGCCGGCGATCTGCTGGAAGAAATCGTCCGTTCGAGCTCGCGCACCGCCGATCTGGTGCAGGAAATCGCCGCGGCGGCCAACGAGCAGGCCGGAGGCGTCGGTCAGATCAACGCCGCCGTGCAGCAGCTCAACATCACCACGCAGCAGAACGCCTCGGCCAGCGAAGAGCTGGCGTCGACGGCGGAACAAATGAGCAGCCAGGCGGAAAACCTGCAAGACCTGATGACCTTCTTCCATGTCGACGACGGCATGGGAGGCGGGCGCCGCCGTCCACCGGCGATGCCGTCGTCGCGCGCGCCGATCAGTCGTCAGTCGCATGGCGGTGGCCAGGGCGGCGCGCCTGACGAATCCGAATTCGTTCGCTTTTGAGCGGAGGCCGTCATGGGGGCGCTGACCTTACGCAATCGCGAGACCCAGATTCGCGAAGAACCGGTGGCTGAAGTCGGCCAGTACCTGACCTTTCAGCTTGGTGGCGAAACCTTCGCCGTCGGGATTCTGGCGATCAAGGAGATTCTCGAATACGTGCCGCTGACCCAGGTGCCGCTGATGCCGGCCTTCATCCGCGGCGTGATGAACCTGCGCGGCGCGGTGGTGCCGGTGATCGACCTGTCACTGCGCTTCGGCCGCAGCCGTACCGAAATCGGCCGCCGCACCTGCATCGTGATCATCGAGGTAATGTTCGAAGAGCACCAGCAATACATCGGTGTGCTGGTCGATGCCGTGCACGAGGTGCTGGCGATCGCGGCGAGCGATATCGAGCCGCCGCCGCAGTTCGGCAGCAAGATCCGCGCCGATTTCATCGCCGGCATGGCGCGGGTGGAAGAGCGTTTCGTCGTGCTGCTGTACGTCGACAAGGTGCTGTCGGTGGATGAAATGGCCATGCTGTCCGAACTCGATATCGGCAGCACGGCCAACGGCGAAGCGGATGATGACGGGGGTGGGGGCGGCTGAGCATGTCCATCAACGATCTGACCTTTCGCCGTTTCAGCGACTGGATGAAGCAGCAGACCGGCGTGTTCCTGTCCGAGGCGAAAAAGCCGCTGGTGCAACAGCGTTTGCACAAGCGGCTGCAGGCCCGCCGCCTGCCATCGCTCGAAGCTTACTTCAAGCTGCTCAATGCCCCGGAAGAAGATGCGGAACGGCAGATCGCCATCGACCTGCTGACCACGCATGAAACCTATTTTTTTCGCGAAGAAAAGCATTTCGACTGGCTGAAAAGCCAGTTGCAGCACTGGCCGCGCCGCCAGACGTTCAACGTCTGGTGTGCTGCCGCCTCGAGCGGCGAGGAAGTCTGGACCCTGGCGATGGTGTTGGCCGATGGCCTCGGCGTCGACGGCGACTGGCACGTGCTCGGCAGCGATATCAGCCTGCCGATGCTGGAGAAGGCCGAACGCGGCCACTATCCGCTGGAACGTTGCGAACGCATCCCGCCCGATACCCTGCGCCGCTACTGCCTGAAAGGCACCGGCCGCCAGCAGGGCACGATGCTGATCGGCAAGCCGCTGCGCAGCCATGTCGGGTTCCGACCGATCAATCTCGATCAGGCGCTGCCGGCGATGGGGCCGTTTTCGTTGATTTTCATGCGTAACGTACTGATCTATTTCAACGGTGAAACCAAACAGCAAGTGGTGTCGCGTGCGCTGCTGCGGCTGCAGGACGAGGGTCATTTCGTCGTCAGTCACTCGGAGAGCCTGCATGGCCTGGTGCTGCCGCTGCGGGCCGTGGCGCCTGGCGTGTACCGGAAATCGCCATGAGCAGCCAGCACCGCAGGACGGAAGTGTTCTTGCACCCCGGCGAATGGCACTTCGGCGGCAGCGAGTCGCTGATCCGCACCCTGCTCGGTTCCTGCGTGTCGATCGTGCTCTGGCACCCGCGCCACCGGGTCGGCGGCATGTGCCACTACCTGCTCGCCCAGCGCAAGAAGCCGCACAACAGCGCGCTGTCCGGCCGTTATGCCGACGAGGCGGTGCTGTTGCTCACGCACGAAATACTGCGTACCGGTCTGCCGGTGAAGGAGTTTCAGGCCAAGCTGATCGGCGGGGCCGAAACGCTGTCGACCAATGCGCCGGCGCTGTCGACGCACGATGTGGCCGGACGCAATATCGAGGCGGCGCGCATGCTGGCGCGTCAGATGGGTTTTACCGTGCTGGCCGAAGATCTGGGTGGGCGCAGTGCACGGCTGGTGTTGTTCGATGTGGAGAACGGCGACGTCTGGGTGCGGCAATCGCAGGAGCCGGTGCCGGAAGTCCTGGCCGATGACAACAAGAGGTCATGATATGGCTATCAAACTGATGATCGTGGACGATTCGGCCGTGGTGCGCCAGGTGCTCAGCGAGGTGTTTGCCACGGCGACCGGCATCGAAGTCATCGATGTCGCCCCCGACCCGATCGCGGCAATGGAAAAAATGAAGCGGCAGTGGCCGGACGTGCTGGTGCTCGATGTGGAAATGCCGCGCATGGACGGCATCACCTTCCTGCGCCAGCTGATGCAGACGCGGCCGACACCGGTGGTGATCTGTTCGTCGCTGACGCAGAAGGGCGCCGATGTGACCATGCAGGCGCTGGCACACGGCGCGGTCGAAGTGATCGCCAAGCCCACCGGCGGCGTGAAACAGTTTCTCGAAAGCAACGGCAATGTGCTGGTGCAGGCGGTGCGCGCTGCCGCCTGCGCGCGCATGGACCGGGTGCGTTTCGCACCGGGCACGCCGGCACCGGTGCAGCCGATGGGGGGGGTCGAAATCCGCCCCAAGCTGTCTGCCGACGTGATCATGCCTGCGCCGACCGGACGGCAGATGTTCCAGACCACCGAGCGCGTGGCGATTCTCGGCACCTCGACCGGCGGCACCCAGGCGCTCGAAGCCGTGTTGACCGCCCTGCCGCGCACCTGCCCGGGCATCGCCATCGTGCAGCACATGCCGGAGAAATTCACCGCCTCGTTCGCCGCCCGGCTCGACAGCCTGTGCGAAATCCATGTCAAGGAAGCCGCCAATGGCGACCGCGTGCTGCCCGGCACGGCGCTGATCGCCCCGGGCGGCAAGCATATGATCATCAAGCGCAGCGGCGCCTTCTACCATGTCGAAGTGCTCGACGGCCCGCTGGTGAGCCGCCACAAGCCGTCGGTCGACGTGCTGTTCCGCTCGGCGGCGCAGTTCGCCGGCAAGAACGCGCTGGGCATCATCATGACCGGCATGGGCGACGATGGCGCCAAGGGCTTGAAAGAAATGCACGATGCCGGTGCGCATACCATTGCCCAGGACGAAGACAGCTGCGTGGTGTTCGGCATGCCGAAAGAAGCCATCAAGCTGGGCTGCGTCGACGAGGTGATGGCGCTCGGACAACTGGCGCGGGCCATCTGCCGATAGAACAAGGGGGATGAGGGTGATTTCCGATCTGCTGATCGTCGATGACAGTACGCTGCACCGGATGCATGCGGCCGATCTGTTCGGCCCCGGGGTCTCGGTGCGCCAGGCCGGCAACGGCCAGGAGGGGCTGGCCCAGCTGCGCGCCGCGCTGCCGGACCTGATGCTGCTCGACCTGGAAATGCCGCAGATGGACGGCGTGCAGATGCTGCAGCACATGGCAAGGGAAAACCTGCGCGTGCCGGTGGTGGTGACCTCCGGCAAGGACTACATGCTGATTTCCTCGGTGTGCTACATGGGGCGCGAACTGGGACTGCCGATTCTCGGCGGCCTGAAGAAGCCGCTGCGGCGCGAGGAGTTCGACGACCTGATTTCGCGGCTGGACAATGATGGCGGGCAGGAAGCCGAACGGGAAGGAGAGTTCAGCGACAGCGAGATTCGCGCCGCGCTCGATGCCGGCCAGTTCGAGCCCTTCTACCAGCCCAAGGTCAAGCTCGACGGCGGGCTGCTCAAGGGCGCCGAAGTGCTGGCGCGCTGGCGCCATCCGGAGCGCGGCATCATCTCTCCGGGGCAGTTCATCCCGGTGCTCGAGCGCTGTGGCTGGATCACCGAGCTGACCATGACCATCCTGCGCGACAGCCTGACGCAATGGCAGCAATGGGCACGGCATGGGCTGCGCCTGCCGCTGTCGGTCAACCTGTCGCCGCTATCGCTCAAGGGCGACGAACTGGTGCCGGCCATCGAAGCGATCACTCGCGACAGCAAGGTGCCGCCGCGCTACGTGATCTTCGAAATCACCGAAACGGCGGTGGCCGACAATCTGGCCGAAGCAATCGGTATTGCCGCCCAGCTGCGGCTCAACCAGTTCGGCCTGTCGATCGACGATTTCGGCACCGGCTTCGCCACCATCCAGCAACTGACGCGCTTTCCGTTTACCGAACTGAAGATCGACCAGTCGCTGGTGACTTCGGTGATTCACAAGCCACACCTGCAGGCGGTGTTCGAAAGCGTGATCCACCTGGCGGAGCGCCTGCAGCTGACCACCGTGGCCGAGGGCGTCGAAACCGGCGACGATCTCGGCTATGTCAGCCAGCACGGCTGCATCCTGGGCCAGGGCTATCTGTTTACCCGGCCGCTCGACGGGGAGGCGTTCGGCGCCTGGGTCAAGCAGCGCATGCACGGCACGCCGGCTGCTCAGTGAGCTGCCGCGCCATCCCGTTCGGCCAGCACCTCGCGCACCACCGCCATGCCGTTGAGCGCGGCGGGGAAGCCGGCGTAGGCCGCCATCTGCATCACCGTCTCGACCAACATTTCGCGGCTGCCGCCGACATTGAGCAGTCCGTGCGCATGCACCCTGAGCTGCGGCAGGCAGGTGCCTAGCGCGGTGAATGCCGCCACGGTCACGATCTCGCGCGTCAGCAGATCCGGCAGCGGCCGGCTGAACAAGTCGCCGAAGCCGAACTCGATGATAAAGCGGGCAAGATCGGGGGCGATGTCCTGCAGACTGTCGATGACCGCCTCGCCCGCCGCGCCATCGATGGCGGCCAGCGCCAGGCGTCCGCGCGCATAGCGATCGGCGCCGGCATCCGGCCCGAGCGGACTCGCCACCGGCAGCAAGCCGCGTTGCGCCAGTACCTGTTTGGCCGTGGCGATGGCGTTGAGCGCAGCCGGAAAGCCGGCGCAGATCACCACGTGCAGCAGGCATTCGACCAGCTCTTGCGGTGCGACGCCGACATTGAGCGCGCCGGCGAGATGGAATTCCAGTTGCGGCTGCGCATGGCCGATGGCTGAGAGCGCCACCACGGTGGCCAGCTGGCGCTGGCGCAATGACAGGCCGGGGCGGCTGTGGATGTCGCCGTAGCCGAACTCGACCGCGAAACGGGCGAGATCGGGGGCGATGTCGGCAAGCGAAGCGAGCGGGAATGGCGCATCGGCGCCGATGAGCAGACCGAGTTGGGCGAGACCACGTTGATAACGATCCTGGGTGGGCATGGTACGGTTTCCTTGCTGGTTGGGAAGTACGGGCACAAAGTGCGACCCGGGGCCGACTTGAGTGCGCAGTGTGTTGCGAGTACGGTAGTCCACGGCCAGCGTTTCCGGCCAATACCCTTTACCTGATACCTTTATTGTATGAGCCAAGCACTGAAACCGCGGGCGCTGCAATGTTTCATTGCGGTGGCCGAAACCTTGAATTTCCGCGTCGCCGCCGAGCGGCTGTTCATGACCCAACCGCCGCTGAGCCGGCAGATCCGTGCGCTGGAGCAGCAGCTTGGCGTGCAATTGTTCGAGCGCGATACGCGCGGCACGCGGCTGTCGGCGGCCGGTGCCGCCTTTTTGCCCGATGCGCGCCGTCTGCTGGCCGATGGCGGCGCGCTGCTGGAGAAGTACCGCAGCCGGTCGGATGCGAAGCCGCAGCCCTTGCGCCTCGGCGTGACGCGCGTGATCGACACCTCGGCGCTGGCGCCGCTGCTGGCGACACTGACGCCGCCGCCACACTGGTATGCCGACAGCTCGCTGCACCTGATCCGCGCGCTGGCGCGCGGCCAACTCGATGCCGCACTGATCGGGCTGCCGGCCGAAACCGGCGCCCTGCTGCGTGAACCCTGGCCGGCCGATCCGCTGATGGTGGCACTGCCTGCCGGCCATCCGCTTGCCGCTAGGCGCCGGCTGTCACTGGCTGACCTTAACAGCTGCGCGGTGTTCTGGTTCCGGCGCGAACGCAATCCGGACTATTTCGACTTCAGTCGGCGGCAGTTCGAACGCGCCGCGTTTGCGCCGCACTGGCTCGAGGAGCCGGACGATCACCATGTGCTGCTCGCTCAGGTGGCGGCCGGCGCCGGTATCGCCCTGATCGCCCGCTCGCTTGGCGCGCTGCGCCGTCGCGGCGTCGTCTACCGGCCGCTGGTCGAGGGGGCGCAACTCGCCATCGAATTGGCGCTGATCTATCCGCAGGAGGCCGCCGCGGTACTGGCGCCGCTCATCGAGCGGATGCGCGCGGCGCGCGCAGATGAAAAAAAGCCCGCACAAGGCGCGGGTCCAGCTTGCTGACGAATCCTTCTCCGCGTAGCGGAGGCACCCTCGCAGGGCGAGGGCGGGGGAAGTGGGAATCGATGGACAGGCTGAGAAATCAGTACCTTGTCGCTGAGGCCCGGCTTTGCCGGGACCTCAGAAATCGACGCCAACCACCTTTGTCAACAGCCTGAACCCGCGCCAGGCGCGGGTCGGAAAGCGGTCGGGACGGATCAGGCCGGTGTCTTCACCACATAGGCGCAGACGCAGGGCGTGCCGTCATCGTTCTGACCGTGATACACCCCTTGCAACTCGGGCGCAAAGCCTGGCAATTGCGCAATGACCGATTCCCAGGCGCGGAAATATTCCAGTACCGCACTGCCCCACACCTCGCCCGGCACGATGCAGATGATCCCCGGCGGGTAGGGCAGCGCGCCTTCTGCGGCGATGCGGCCCCCGATCTGCGACAGCGGCAGCAATTCGACGTTGTCGCGCACGAACTGGATGTGCGCATCCTGCGGCAGCATGGCCACCTGCGGCATGCTCGCCTTGCGGAACAGACGCTTTTGCACGTCCTTGATGTTGCGGCTGACGTAGATGTTGTGCATTTCCTGGCACAGGCGGCGGATGGTGTAGCCGCGGTAGCGTTGCGCGTTGTCGGCGTAGAGCGTCGGCAACACCTGTTGCAGCGGTGCGTCGGCCGCGACCAACGCCTCGAAGCGGGCCAGGAGCGCCACCAGATGTTGCATCTTGGCCAGGTCGGACGATGGCGTGATCAGGAACAGGATCGAATTGAGATCGTTCTTTTCCGGCGTGATGCCGTGTTCGCGCAGGTAGTTGCACAGAATGGTGGCCGGAATGCCGAACGATTCGTAGCTGCCGGTGGCGGCGTCGATGCCGGGCGTGGTCAGCATCAGCTTGCACGGGTCGACGAAATACTGGTCGGTGGCAAAACCCTCATAGGCATGCCACGCCGCGCCCGGCTCATAGGCGAAGAAGCGCCGGTCGCTCGCGATGCGTTCGCTGTCGTGCGCCTGCCATGGCAGGCCGTCGATCAGCGGCGGCACGAAGGGGCGGATCATCGAGCAGGCGTTGAAGATCAGCTTGCGGGTTTCGATGCCGACCCTGACCGCGTTGTGCCACATTTTTTCGCCGTGGGCGCCTTCGTGCATCTGCGCATTGACGTCGAGCGAGGCGAAGATCGGGTAACTCGGACTGGTCGAGGCGTGCAGCATGAAGGCGTTGTTCATGTGCTTGTGGTTGCAGTAGCGCGCCTGGCCCTTGATGTGGCGGTCCTTCTTGTGAATCTGGGACGCCTGCGACAAACCGGCGAGCAGCTTGTGTACCGACTGGGTGACCAGAATGCCGGGATCGTCCGGGCCGAGTTCGAGCAGCATCGGCGAGCAATCCTTCATCATCGGAATGAACTGCTCGTAGCCGACCCAGGCCGAGTCGAACAGGATGTAATCGCAAAGATGGCCGATCTTGTCCACCACCTGGCGGGCGTTGTAGATGCAGCCGTCGTAGGTGCCGAGCTGGATCACCGCCAGACGGAACGGCCGCGGCAGTGTGGCGCGCTCGGGCGCGACTTCGCGCACCGCGGCGCGCAGATATTCGTCGTCGAAGCAGGCGGCGTCTATGCCGCCGATAAAGCCGAAGGGGTTGCGCGCCGTCTCCAGATACACCGGCGTCGCCCCGGCCTGCAACAGTGCGCCGTGGTGGACCGACTTATGGTTGTTGCGGTCGAACAGCACCAGATCGCCGCGCGTGAGCAGCGCGTTGAGCACCATCTTGTTGGAGGTCGAGGTGCCGTTGAGGACGAAGTAGGTCTTGTCGGCGTGGAAGACCCGGGCCGCATGCTGTTGCGCGGCGCAGGCCGCGCCTTCGTGAATCAGCAGGTCGCCGAGCTTGACTTCGGAACTGGCCATGTCGGCGCGGAACAGCGTTTCGCCGAAGAAATCGTAAAAGCGCCGGCCGGCGGGGCTTTGGCGGAAGAACTGTCCGCCGTTGTGGCCGGGCGTGGACAGCGAGACGTTGCCGCGATCGACATAGCCGACCATGTTGGCGAAGAACGGCGGCAGTAGCCCGGTTTCATATTCGCTGGCGGCATGGTCGATCTGCTTGCCGAAAAATTCCCGTGTGACGTTATTGGCATTGATGATGCCGGCCAGCTTGCGGTACAGCGTCGCCGGCAGCTTCTGATCCTCCTGGACAACGACGAATACCGGAATATCGTAGCCGGTTACTTCCAGCTTGCGGACCAGACCGCGTTCGATGTCTTCGCCGGCGACCACCAGCGCGCCGACATCGGTGAAGTCGCTCAGATAGGGGTCGACGAGCTCGCGTGTCGAAGAAAAACTTTCCCGGGTTACAGCACTTGCGGCGATTTTCAGTTGTTTCATGGTCCGATTCCAATCTTCTCGATTCGCTGTCATGCCTGCCCGGCGGCGCGGTGTCTCGCTTGCCCCAGCCCGCGATGTTTGTTCCGATGTCTCCGCGCCGCCGGTTTGCGGCTGTCTGACCAGCCTGGGTGCGCAATACTTACTGCAAATGCCATGCCAGGCGCGTAATCACTGAAAAATAAGTATTCTATGAAAAAGAATGCAGTCGAAATATGCGCAAAGCGACTTCAGGTATACAATCTGACGAAATATCGTCACTTCATTGCTGAGGCGGTTCCCCACCGTATATCGGACATGAGCGCACCCAATCCGGCGCTGGCCAGTGCCCTGAAGATCTTTGCCCGGTTTTTCGATTTGATTCACCAACCGATCACCATCACCGATCGGGACGGGCGTTTCATCTATTACAACCAGGAATGTGTCGAGATTGATGGTTACCGCGGCGAGCCGCCGCTTGGCAAACACGTGCTCGAGGTCTATACCCGGCTGGCGGAAGACAAGAGCACCATGCTCGACGCGCTGAAAAACGGTACCGAATATATCGGCAACTATCAGGTGTATTACAACCAGGAAGGCAAGCCGGTCGATTACCAGCACACCACCGTACCGCTCTACGACGATGGCGGCGCGGTGATGGGGGTGATAGAGATCGGCCGCGACCTGTCGAGCTTCCGCCAGCTGCAGCAGCAGGTGGTCGACCTCAACCGCTTGCTGTACGACGGCAGCCGCCGCGGCGGCGTCAGCATCGTCACCGGCAACAAGGGCATGCGTGCGCTGATGCGCAAGGCACGACGTCTGGCGCAACACGATGCGCCGGTGATGATCGTCGGCGAGACCGGCACCGGCAAGGAGCTGTTCGCGCGGCTGGTGCACGAGTCCAGCCCGCGCGCCGACAAACCGTTCATTGCGCTCAACTGCGGCGCCTTGCCGGCGCCTCTGATCGAAAGCTCGCTGTTCGGCACGGTCAAGGGGGCCTTCACCGGGGCGGAAAACAGCAAGGGCTATCTGGAGATCGCCGATGGCGGCACGCTGTTTCTCGACGAACTCAACGCGATGCCGTTTGACATGCAAAGCCGTCTGCTGCGGTTCCTGCAGGAAAAGAACTATTGGAAGCTGGGCGCCAGCCGGACCAGCCACGCCGATGTGCGCATTGTCGCCGCACTGAACGAATCACCAACGCAGCTGCTGCGCGAAAAACGACTGCGCGCCGATCTGTTCTACCGCCTGTGCGTCGGCACGCTGGCGCTGCCGCCACTGGGCCAGCGGCTGGACGATATCGAACCGCTGGCGCTGCACTTCATCGAGAAGCACAGCGCGCTGGCACATCATGCGATCCACGGCATCGAGCAGACGGCGCTCGAAGCGCTGAAGCGCAAGTCGTGGCCGGGCAATGTACGCATGCTGGAAAACGTCATCGTGCGCAGCCTGACTGCGCAGGAAACCCCCGGCCTGCTGTCGGTGATCGCCGAAGACGATGCCGGCTTTTTCGATAGCGATGTCGAGCGGCCGGCACCGGCGCCGGCCGCGCCGCGGCCAGCCATGGCCGGCGGGCTGGTGGCGCAGGTCGAGGCATTGGAGCGGCAGCTGATCGTCGATGCGCTCAACCAGGCGCAAGGCACCGTGTCGCGCGCTGCCGATCTGCTGCAGATCTCGCGTACCACCCTGCACTCGAAGATCTCCCGCTACGGCATCCGGGTCGGCGTGGTCGGCGACTGAGGGCGCCGTGCCATTGTGGTGTGTTTGCTTGAAACAGTTTGTTTGTTATTGTTTTTTCAGGAAAAAATAGCAGCCTGCCGATTGCGGCTTCCGCGCTACAGGTGATTTATATTCTTGCGACATGAATAAGCGGAATCGGGTTTTTTATGATGCAGCGCAACAAAAACGCAGGTCGATGACGTATCCTGCGCTTGCCAGCCCCAAGTGACCGGGGCTGTCTTTTTTGCGAGGGCATCTCCATGACGTACCAAGAAGAACTGCATGCATTTTTGCGTGCCCAGATCGCGTTGCGCGAAGCGCTCGACGCCATCCACGGCGCCGGCGAAGTGCAACTGATCGAAGACGAGCTGTAAGCGCAGTCCTCTGCGCACCACAGAGCCAGGCGAGTGACGCCTGGCTCTTTGTTTTGGTTATTTGTGAACCGGCGGTTAATGATGTTGCCGAATATCGGTTTTCATTCACTTGCTACATATTCGTTTGAATCTTCGATTTGAACGGCGCGCGTTTCGCCGCCAAGATGACTTGAGCTCCATTTTTTGAGCTTGTCTCCATTCCACTCGTTTAGCGGCCGGCATTTGCCGGCCGATTTTTTTTGTGGCTTGGTTGTATCCAGGTGTGACCCGCCTGATGGTTGTTCTTCCTTCAGCACAACGGGGACCTTGCGGTCCCCGCCCTCCGGTTAAATCCCCTCACGCGGCATGCAACAACAGGCAGTTGCCGTACTGCTGCGCCACGGCAGGTCGGGACAGATAGCACCACGAAGCGCCGTCGGCCCGTGGCAGCACCGTCCACGGCAGACTGCCGTCGACGATCAACTGGCACAGGCCATCGGACTGCGCCGCATCACGCGGCGCCATCAGGGTGGAGAGTAGTGCGAACAACTGCTGTTGAGCGTAAGGGGAAATTGCTGCAGGCGTGCCAATGGCACTAACATCGATGTTAGCCATGCTAACTCCTCCGTTGAGTTGGTCTGGTTAGCGGGCCGCCGGGTGTTTCGACCACCCCCGGCCCGCGCCTTTTGTGATCAAGGCGATCACATGGGCCACACCCTAAACCGCACCACCATACCAAGACAAGCTGGAAACGCCGACAGCAAACAGAATCAGAAAATGTCGCCAAAACACTCGGAACGAAAACGCCCTCCCGTTGCGGGGGGGCGTTCAGGTTGACGACAAAGCCTTTGGCGGGGGCGGTTTGGGGCCGCCGACCTCCTTCGAGCTGGCGCAAGGCGTCGGCCGACGGCCCCAAACCTCCTGGCTGAAGGTTGGTTCGCTGCGGACAGAATGCTTTTCAACACCGCCACAGGCCTTGCCGGGAGAAGGTGACAGCCGGGACCGACGCCTTGCGCAGCGTGAAGGAGGGCACGGCTGCCACCTTCTCCCCGCCAAGAAACCCTGATCCAATGCCCGGTCGTCCGGCCAAGCTTCGCGGTCGGGCTTGGCCAGCCTTGTACCTCAATGACCGAAGTGATCGGCGTCGAGCATGTCGGGATCCGGCCGATCGAGCCGGTCAAGTCTGGCCATGTCGTCGTCGGTCAGGGTGAAGTCGAATACCGCCAGGTTCTGTGCCTGCCGCGTCGGGTCGGCCGACTTGGGCGTGGCGATGAAACCGTGCTGCACCTGCCAGCGCAACACCACCTGAGGCGGGGTCTTGCCCAGGCGCGCGGCGATTTCGACGATCGCCGCGTCGGTGAGCAGGGCGCCGCCGCGACCGAGCGGACTCCACGCGCCGGTGCTGATGCCGTGCGCGGCGTGCAGATCGGTCAGCGCCTGGCGGCGATGGTAGGGATCGAGCTGGATCTGGTTGTGGTGCGGCACCATGCCCGCAGCGAATAGCTGCTGCAGATGGGCCGGCTTGAAGTTGGAGGTGCCGATCGCGCGGACCTTGCCGGCTTCGAGCAGTTTCTGCAGTCCGGCAAAGGCGTCGACATAGTGCCCCTGGTCGGGGTTGGGCCAGTGGATCAGCAGCAGGTCGAGATAATCGAGGCCGAGGCGCTGCAGGCTGGCGTCGCAGGCCTGGGCGGCGCCGGCGATGCTGTGCCATTGGCGGTTGAACTTGCTGGTGACGAACAACTGCTCGCGCGGGATGCCGGCGGCGCGGATGCCGCGGCCGACACCGCGCTCGTTGGCGTAATTTTCCGCCGTGTCGATCAGCCGGTAGCCGAGGCCGAGCGCGCTTGCCACGGCGCGTTCGGCCTCGGCGTCGTTCATCGGCCAGGTGCCGAGGCCCAGCAACGGCATGGCGACGCCATTGGCGAGGGTGACAGTCGAATTCGATGGTGCCATCAGGGTTCTCCTCTGCGTGGACCGAAGACGCCGGCTTCGGTCCGGCCGTCTGCGCACGGGCACAGGCGACCTGGTTGACGGGCGGTTCAGCCGTTGGCGCTGCCCGGCGCATAGGCGCGCAAAAATGTGCCGACAGCCAGCTCGACCAGGCGGTCGATGCCCGCTGCCGATGTTTGTGCCGTCGGATGGGTCAGTAGCTCGAGCTGCGCTTCATTGCGCAGCAGGCTCAAAAACAGTTTGGCCGCTTCGGCGGCGCCGATGGTGCTCAGGTCAAGGCTGTCGGCAGCGCGGCACAGCAGCCGGGTGACGATGGCCACGACCTGCTGCGGGCCGGTCTGGAAAAACAGCCGGCCGAGTTCGGGAAAGCGCGGCGCGTCGGCGACCACGACCCGGTAGAGCGCCAGGCCGTTGGGCGACAGCAGCATGCTCAGGTAGGCGCGCCCCATTTCGCTCAGTGCCGGGCGCAGCGGCTGCCCGGCGCCGTCAAGCGCGCGGATGCCGTCCATCATGCGTTGGCATTCGCGCTCGATCACCGCGGCGAACAGCGCTTCCTTGTTGGGGTAGCAGGCATATACGGTGGCTTTCGACACCGCGGCCGCGCGCTGGATCATGTCGGTGGTGGCGGCACTGAAGCCGTGGGCGAGGAAGACCCGCGCGGCGGCGTCGAGCACGGCGGCGGTCTTTTCGCTGCAACAGCGTGGTGCGCTACAGTTTTTATCGTTCATTGAAACCGATCAGTACAGAATGTTAGCGCCATTCTTTCACGGCAGTTGTGTCATGTCTATGTGCTGGAATCCCTGTTTGTCAATATTTGTGGCCTACACGGCAACTTGACCGTGCCTGGGCTCTGACTTATCTTGGTGAAATCTAAACCGATCGGTACAGCGCTGTGCGCGGTACCACGAAGGAGCATGGTCATGAGTGATTTGAGCGGCAAGCGCGTCGTGGTGATCGGCGGCAGTTCGGGAATCGGCTATCGCGTCGCCGAGCGGGCGGCGGCCGAGGGTGCGCAAGTGGTGATCGCCGGTCGCAATGCCGAGCGCTTGCAACAGGCGGCCGCCGCGCTCGGCGCGATTGGGGCGCATCAGCTCGATGCGCACGATCATGCGGCGCTGGAGGCGTTCTTCTCCGCGCTCGACCCGTTCGATCATCTGGTGTCGATGGTCGGCGACGTGATGGGCGGAGGGTTTCTCAATGCCGATCTGGCGGTGATCCGCCATGTCATCGAGTCGAAGTTTTTCACCAATGTGCGCATCGCCCAGTTGGCGGCGGGGCGCCTGCGCGCCGGCGGCAGTCTGGTGTTCACCTCCGGCACCGGCGGCCGCGCGCAGGATGCCTGCGCCAGCTTTGTCGGCAATCTCGGTATCAATGCGCTAGTCGAGGGACTGGCGGCGGAGCTGGCGCCGCGCACACGGGTCAACGCCGTTTCGCCGACCTGGACGCTGACGCCGTTCTGGCGCGAGATGCCGGCCGAACAGAAAGCGCAGATCAAGGCGCGCTTCGAGGCGAGCATTCCGCTGCGGCGGCTGGCCGAGATCGACGAACTGGCCGACGCCTATCTGTTCTTGCTGCGCAATGACTTCATCACCGGTCAGCATATCGCCGTCGACGGCGGCATCATGCTCGGCGCCTGAGCGGCGGGCGGCCTGTCAGTGGGTCTTGATCCACTGGCTGACCTGGCTCACGACCTGGTCTTCGATGCCGTTGTAGCCGTGATGGGCGAGGGCCTTGCACGCCGGGCCCTCGCTGATGCCGCCGTCGAAGGTGAGCAGCGCCTGCGCCGTTGCCGCGCCCAGCCGGGCCGGCAGCGCTGCCGCCAGATCGTAGGGGGTGACGCGGCAGCTGTCGTGGCGGTGATGGACCAGCAGGACCGGCATGTGCAGTTTTTCCAGCGCAAAGTCGCTCACGCTGCCGTCGCCGACGACGATGCTCGAAGACAGCACCAGGCCATGGATCTGGCCGCTGCGGTCGGCGAGCGCCACCGCCGTGGCCGAGGTGGTGCCGCGGCTGGTGCCGACGAGCCATACCGGCAGCGCATGGCGTCGCTGCAGATCGGCGGCGACTTGCAGCATGTCGTGCGCGTAGTCGGCGCTGTCCCGTCCGGCGTCATCGGATGGGGTATCGACCACGGCGACCTGAAACCCCGCTGCGGCCCATTGTTGGCGGGTGCGGACGAGGAAGTTGTCGGTTTCGCGGCCGATGCCGGTCTGGGGGCTGATGGCGAGTTCGCCCTCGCCGCCGGCGAACAGGATCACGCTGGCGACCGGATTGGCCGGTTCGATGAGCACATAGCGTTCGGTCACGCCCGGACGTGTAGCGAGTTCGATGACCTGGTCGCTGCCCCAGGCGGGCAGGGACAGCAGCCAGATACAGCAGCAGAGTGTGAGGCGCGACATGGCGGTTTCCGTGTGATGGCGGCGTCGAAGTAGATATATTCCGCTTCTGGTATATGCAAAATATTTTTGTTGTGCATTTTGATATGTGAAGCAAAGTTCCCGAATCGCCGCCGGCCTGAGGGCGCGAATGCCCGTCAACCGGCAGGTTGACGTATTTTCTGACACAATGGTTACTAATAATTAATAACACTTTCTGACGGATTGTTTACCGCCCGGATCCTTATAATCTTTCGCTTCCCGGTAATTCGTCGTTCGCTACCGGCTCTCGCCCGAGCGGCGCTGAGAGAACCATGGCATAAAGGCTGGTTTTCAGATGTGGATTGTCGAAATAGCGCTGCGCAGGCCCTATACCTTCATCGTGATGGCGATCGCCATTCTGCTCGGCACCGGGCTGGCGGTGTTCCGCACGCCGGTCGACGTGCTGCCGGAGATCGACATTCCGGTCATCAGCGTCATCTGGAGCTATAACGGCCTGGCGCCGCAACAGATGGCCGATCGCATTACCCAGGCCAACGAGCGGGTGATGACCACCACGGTCAACGATATCGAGCATATCGAGTCGCAGTCGCTCAACGGTATTGCGGTCATCAAGATTTTCTTCCAGCCGAACGTAAACATTCAGACTGCCATCGCCCAGGTGGTGTCGGTGTCGCAGGCGGTCGTGCGGCAGATGCCTGCCGGCACCACGCCGCCCCTGGTGATCAAGTACACCGCGTCGAGCGTGCCGGTGGTGCAGCTGGGCATGTCGAGCAAGATCCTGTCGGAACAGGAAGTATTCGACGCGGCGGTCAATACCCTGCGGCCGCAGCTGATCACCATTCCCGGTGTCGCCATTCCCTATCCCTACGGCGGCAAATCGCGGCTGGTGTCGGTCGACCTGGATCTCGGCGCCATCACCGCGCGCGGCATGACGCCGGCCGACGTGGTCAACGCCATCGGCGCGCAGAACCTGATCCTGCCGGCCGGCACGGCCAAGATCGGCGACACCGAGTACAACATCGGCCTGAACGGCTCGCCGACCACCATCGCCGGACTGAACGACATCCCGATCCGTACCAGCAACGGGTCGGTCACCTATCTCGGTCAGGTGGCGCATGTGCGCGACGGTTATGCGCCGCAGACCAATATCGTGCGCCAGAACGGCCAGCGCGGCCTGCTGTTGTCGATCTACAAGAATGGCGGCGCTTCGACGCTGAGCGTGGTCGACAATCTGAAAAGCATGTTGCCGCACGTGACGCAGCTGTTGCCCAAGGGCATTGACGTGTCGCTGCTGACCGACCAGTCGGTGTTCGTCAAGGCGGCGGTGCAAAGCGTCATCCACGAGGCCTTGATCGCTGCATTGCTGACGGCGTTGATGCTGCTGCTGTTTCTCGGCAACTGGCGCACGACGTCGATCATCGCGGTGTCGATTCCGCTGTCGATTTTTTCCTCGGTGATCCTGCTGCACATGATCGGCGAGAGCATCAATGTGATGACGCTCGGCGGGCTGGCGCTGGCGGTCGGCATTCTGGTCGACGATGCCACGGTGACCATCGAGAATATCGAGCGCCATCTGCATATGGGCACGCCGCTATACCAGGCGATTCTGGAGGGGGCGGGCGAGATCGCCGTGCCGGCTTTCGTGTCGACGCTGTGTATTTGCATCGTGTTCGTGCCGATGTTTTTCCTCGAAGGTGTGGCGCGCTATCTGTTTGTGCCGCTGGCCGAGGCAGTGGTGTTCGCCATGCTGGCCTCCTACGTGCTGTCGCGGACCCTGGTGCCGACGCTGGCACTGATGTTGATGGGTCATCAGGGGCATTCCGGACGCGTCGCCGCCTGGATCCATCGCACGCATCTGCGCTTCGACCAGCAATTCGAGAAGCTGCGCAGCGTCTATACGCTGTTGATGAGCTATCTGCTCATTCATCGTCGGCGCTTCATGGCCGGCTTCCTCGGTTTCTGCCTGCTGTCGTGCGGTTTGTATCCCTTCCTCGGCCGCGACCTGTTCCCGACCATCGATACCGGGCAGATCAAGCTGCATATGCGTGCGCCGACCGGCACGCGGATTGAAAACACCGCCGTGCTCGCCGACGGGGTTGACCGGGCGTTGCGCGAGATCATTCCCGCCAACGAGCTCGATACCATCATCGACAACATCGGTCTGCCGTATTCGGGCATCAATCTGTCCTACAGCAACTCCGGCACCATCGGCACCATGGATGCCGATATCCTGATTTCGCTCAAGCCCGGCCATCATCCGAGCAGTGATTACATCGACAAGATTCCACCATTGCTCAGCAAGCGCTTCCCGGGCGTGGAGTTTTTCTTCCAGCCGGCCGACATCGTCACGCAGATTCTCAATTTCGGTACGCCAGCGGCGATCGATGTGCAGATCGTTGGCAAGAGCATGGCGGACAACCACGCGTTCGCGGTCAAGCTGCTCAACCGCATCCGCACCATCAACGGTGCCGAAGATGTGCATATCCACCAGCGGCTGGACGAGCCGATGGTCAATTTGCGCATGGATCGCAGCCGTCTGCAGTCGATGGGGCTGAGCCCGTCCGACGTGGCGCAGAACCTGCTGTTGCCGTTGTCGGGCAGCCTGCAGACCCAGCCGACCTATTGGCTCGATCCGGGCAACAGCATTGTCTACAACGTGCAGGCGCAGACGCCGCAGTACCGCATCAATTCGCTCAACGACCTGATGCAGCTGCCGGTCAATCCGCCGGGCAACCGCAGTGGCGTCACGCAGCAGATGGGCAATCTGGTCGATCTTGTGCCGGCGCATGCCCCGGCCATCGTCAGTCGCTACAACATCCAGCCGGCGATCGACATTTACGCCAATGTGCGCGGCCGTGACCTCGGCTCGGTGGCGAGCGATATCAACCGGCAGATCCACCAGCTCGACGCCAGTCTGCCCAAGGGCAGCAAGATCGCCCTGCGCGGCCAGGTGGAAACCATGCAGTCGTCGTATCTGGGGCTCGGCCTCGGCATTCTCGGCGCCATCGTGCTGGTGTATCTGCTGATCGTGGTCAACTTCCAGTCGTGGCTCGATCCGTTCATCATCATTTCCGCGCTGCCGGCTGCGCTGGCCGGCATCGCCTGGATGCTGATGCTGACCGGCACCACGCTGAGCGTGCCGGCACTGACCGGCGCGATCATGACCATGGGGGTGGCGACCGCCAACAGTATTCTGGTGGTGGCGTTCGCCCGGCAGCGGCTGCACGATGGCCTGCCGCCCTTGTCCGCCGCGCTGGAAGCGGGCGCCACGCGGCTGCGGCCGGTGCTGATGACCGCGTTGGCGATGGTGATCGGCATGATTCCGATGGCGATCGGCCTGGGCGACGGCTCGGAGCAGAACGCTCCGCTCGGCCGGGCGGTCATCGGCGGGCTGCTGTTCGCCACCGTTTCGACGCTGTTGTTCGTTCCGGCGGTGTTTGCCGCCATCCATAGCTGGCTGGCGCACCGTCGCGCCGGCCATACCGAGGACGATGGCCTGCCGGCCGTCGAGCAAGATAGGACCCCTCACCATGACTGACAAGCGCCATGCCCATCAGGGCGTGCCGGAGTTTCACCAGAATCGTGTCGCGAGCATGGGCAAGCGCGATCAGGTCGCGCGCCGCGTGCGAACGTTCGCCATCGTCGTGATCGCGATCCTCCTGGCCGGGCTCGCGCGCACGCTGCTGGTCCGCCATGCCGAGGCCGCCGCGCTGGCCGGGCGCGCCCGCGACAATGCGGTGCTGCAGGTGCATGTGACCACGCTCGGCAACAACCGGCACGATAATTTCCTTACCTTGCCCGGCACCTTGCAGGGCATTGTCGAGACCGAGCTCTATGCCCGTACCAGCGGTTATGTGAAGCAGTGGTACAAGGACATCGGCGCTCCGGTGAAGAAGGGCGATCTGCTGGCGACGCTCGATACGCCGGACGTCGACAAGCAGGTTGAGGAGGCCCAGGCCAATTACGCGCTGGCGCGCATCGCCTATGAGCGCTGGAGCAAGCTGCTGGCGCAGGATGCGGTGTCGCAGGAAGAGTACGACGAGAAGAATGCCGCCTATCAACAGACCGGCGCCGAACTCAAGCGTCTGCGCGATCAGCTCAATTTCAACCGGGTGGTGGCGCCGTTCGACGGCATCGTCACCCGACGCAACGTCGACAACGGTGCGCTGGTCAACGCCGGCAACGGCGGTGGCGGCGGCAGCAGCGGCAATGGCAGCGGGCAGCCCTTGTTTGCGCTGGCGCAGATCGACCGCCTGCACGTCTATCTGTATGTGCCCGAGGACAAGGCGGCGCTGATCCATGTCGGCGACACGGTGGCGGTGCATGTCAACGATTCTGCCGGCGCCACGGTCGACGGCAAGGTGGCGCGCACTGCCGGCGCCATCGACCCGGTCATGCGCACCTTGCAGGTCGAGGTGGTGTTGCCGAACGCCGATCACCGCCTGCTGCCGGGCGCCTATGTGCAGGCGAGCTTCTCGCTGCCGGCCGGACATAGCCACACCCTGCCGGTGAACACGCTGCTGTTCAGCGCCGCCGGCACCCAGGTGGCCACGGTCGACGCGCACGGCAAGGTGGTGCTCAAGACGGTGCAGGTCGGCATCGATTACGGCCGCGAGGCGGAAATCAAGTCGGGCCTCGACAGCCGGGACCGGGTGATCCTCAATCCGCCCGATGCGATCAGCAACGGCGATGCGGCGCATATCGTCGCCGCCGGCAAGGCAGGGTGATGCACATGCGATCGGTTCTGACTGCGACCATGGCGGCGCTGCTGCTGGCCGGCCTGCTCGGCGGCTGCAGTGCCATTGGCCCCGATTACCAACGACCTGCGCTGACCGATATGCCGGTCAATTGGAAGGGGGCCGGCACATGGCAGCGCGCCGCGCCGGCCGATGCGGTGCCAAAGCTCGACTGGTGGCGTTTCTACGGCGATGCGACGCTCGACCGGCTGGAAGCGGATTGCCTGGCGAAAAATGCCTCGTTGCAGGTGGCGCTGGCGCACCTGCAGGCGGCCCAGGCGCAGGCGGGGATCCAGGAGGCGGCGACGCTGCCGTCCGTAGGCGTGGGGGCGCTGGCGACGCGTACGCGCACTTCCGCCAATCGGCCGCTGTCCGCCTACGCTTCGCAGCAGTACGAAACGGTACAGAACGACATCAAGCCGGCGTTGGTCGTCAACTACGAGTTCGACTGGCTCGGTCAGGTGCGGCGCGAGGTGGAAAGCGCCCGGGCGAGCGCCGAGCAAAGCCGGGCCGATGCCGAGAATGTACGGCTGTTGCTGACGGCTCAGCTGGCGACTGCCTATTTTCAGCTGCGCGAGCTCGATGAAGAGTCGAGCCTGGTCCGCAGCGCGCTCGCGTTGCAGCAGAAGGTGTTGCAATTGACGCGACTGCGCCATCAGGGCGGTATTGCCTCGGCGAGCGACGAGGCCACCCAGCAAGCCGGCCTGCAGGCTGATACGGCGCAGTTGCGCCTGCTCGCCAATCAACGGTTGCAGCAGGAGGACTTGATCGCCACGCTGAGCGGTACGCCGGCGGCCGATTTCCATCTCGATGCCGGCAACTTGCCGGCGCGCTTGCCGGCGATTCCGGCGGGTCTGCCGTCCGATCTGCTGCAACGCCGGCCTGACATCGCTTCGGCCGAGCGCGCGATGGCTGCCGCCAATGCGCAGATCGGCGTGGCACAAGCCGCCTGGTATCCACAACTGGCGCTGGAGCCGACCTATGCCGGCTACGAATCGAATACTCTGAGCTCGCTGGTTTCGGCTCCGGCGATGATATGGTCGTTCGGCTTGCAGGCCGGGCAGATGTTGTTCGATAACGGCAAAACCCGCAGTGCGGTCGAGTCGGCTAAGGCCGACTATGCGGCGACGGTCGCGACTTATCGCCAGACGGTGTTGCAGGGGATTCAGGAGACGCAGGATGCGCTCGGCACCTTGCAGGGGCTGACGCAGGCCGAAGCCGAACAGGCTGGTGCGGTGGCCAGCCAGGGCAAGGTGTATGCGGTATCGCGCATCCGATATCAGGACGGGCTTGACAATGCGCTGACGCTGGCGATCAACCAGCAGAATCTGCTGAGTGCCGAGCGGCTGCAGACGCAGTTGCGCGGCAACCAGTTCGTCTGGAGCGTGAGTCTGTTCAAGGCGCTCGGCGGCGGCTGGCAGCCCGGCTGAAGCCGTTTGCCATCCTGTCCCGGGCCGCTTGGCCCGGGTCGCATGATGCCGTCGCCTGACCTCCCTGTTCCGGGGTAATATTGCCCGTCCACGGCATGTTGCCTTGACTAATCTCGCGGAACCTTCCATGCGTCTTCTGCTGACCTTTGTGTTGTCCTGTTGTTCCCTGCTCTGTTTAGCCGATGAGGTTGCGCCCAGTCTGTCGGTGTTGACGGCGGTGACTACCCGTCAGACCGACGGCGGCAGTTCGTCGCGCTTGCAGGCCGGGATCAGCGCCCTGTATCCGACCGCTTACGGCGCCTTGTACTGGCAGGACGGCGAGGGTGGGCTCGCCTTGCCGGCTCCCGGAGGCTGGCTGTCGCTGGGCGTCGCCAACGAGCCGATCTGGAGCCTCGGCGCGGTCGGCGTTTCGCAGAATCTCGCCGTGGCGCGCTACGGCGTCGACTTGCCCGGCGACGGTGCGCTGTCGGTCGGCTATGCCGACCGGATCGGAAGCGGCCATCCCGGGCAGCTGATCGTCGCCAATCTCGATGCGCGCCTGGCGACTTTAGGCGCCGATTCGTTGCGGCTGTGGGGGTGGGCCAGTCTGGCCGACCGCCAGCGCCGCCAGTCGCTCGATCATGACACTGCCGGTGGCGAGTGGAGCCAGGAGCAGTCCAATCTGCTGCTGGTGTGGGTGCATCCGTTCGCGCCGCACTGGGCGCTAGATCTGGGCGCAGGCAGCCGCTGGGGCACGGATCAGAATGCCGGGCATACTGCCGGCTGGCAGACCTTGGTGGGGGTGACCTGGTCGATGGACAAGCGGTGAGCCGCCGGGGGATCCGGCGGCGCGACCGTGCGCAGTCAGGCCGTGATGTCGATGAGTTGGCCGAGATAGGGCGGGTTGTTGGCGATATAGTTCTGCGTGGCAGTGCCTAGCCGGCTGAGGCCATTGTTGACGTTGGCCTGCATTTGCCGCAGTGTCGGCGGCGCAGAGGGGACCTGCGCCCAGCCGTTCCAGCTGTTGTATGTCGGTGTGATGGGTTGTATGGGCATGGTGGTTCTCCTTTTTGCCCCTCATTGCGCCGGGTTGGCGGCGTGCTGTAAATAGATCCAGCTCAATGCGAAACTTTTAGGTTTCGATATCATTGTCGGCATCGCTGGCGGCATTTGCAACCATAACGATACTTTCTGGTATTGTTTTGCGGGGTGGTGTGTCGGTGCAGCAACAGATCGAGGCAGGGACTCCGCCGTTCTGTTGCCTGCCGCTGACCGTTCCAGCCGTGCCAGTGCGGTAATCATCGACGATGGGATGACAATGAGAACAAAAACCAATGAAAGACGGGACGCCATTCTGGCGGCCGCCAAGCAGGTGTTCGAGGAGTGCGGTTTCGAACAGGCCAATATGGCGGTCATCGCCGAACGGTTGGGCAGTTCCAAGGCAACGCTCTACCGCTATTTCGAATCCAAGGAGGCGCTGTTCCAGGAGTTGTTGCAGCGTTCCGCCGCTACGCAGGGCGGCGACTTCATGCGCCTGCTCAGAAAATCGTTGCCGAGCGCCACGGCGAGCGCATGCGATTCGCCGCTGCCCGCCGAGGCGTTGGAGGTGATCGCCCGGCTCGACCCGAATGCCGATGTGGTGTCGACGCTGAAGTCGGTCTCGGTGCAGCTGATCGGGATTTTTCACACGCCCGAGCGTTATGCGACGACGCGCATGATCATTGCCGCGGCGACCAACCCAGATGTCGGGCGGATGTTCTATGAGCAGGGCTATTGCGTGGGGATGAAGTTTTTCGAGGATTATTTCGCCGCACTGATACGCGCCGGGCGCCTGCGTGCAGCCGACCCGCGCATCGTCGCCTGCCATTTCCGTGCGCTGGTGGAGGCGGAGATCAACAACGAGGGGCTGTACAATATCCTGCCGCCGCTGAGCCGCGCGCAGATCGATAGTTTTGTCGAGCGGGCGATCGAAGTGTTCTGGCGCGCCTATGGCGTGTAGGCGGGCGACGCAGTCGCGACGAACAACGCAAGGTCGATGACCTTGCGTTTTTTTGACCCTGCATGCCTGGCGCTGGTGTTACGGTTTTATGGTCTGCTGCAGATTGCTCAGCGCTTGCAAGATGCGATGATCGCTGAGGCGGTAGAAAACCTTGTTGCCATCCTTGCGGAAACGGACGACGCCGGCTTCCCAGAGAACGGCCAGATGCTGCGAGACATTGCTTTGCGAGGTACCAAGGTGGTGGTTGAGATCCTGCACCGAGACTTCGCCCTGACCCAGCAGCGACACGATCGTCAATCTCAGCTGGTGCGACATGGCGCTCAAGGCGGTTGCCGTTTGAGCGAACTCCTTCACTTCCATTTCCAACACTCCTTTGCTGGCGGATTTTTTTTTTGTGTCCAGTCATGGCTGGTTCTTTTTTAACATAACACGTCGCATATTTGATGTATTAGTGTTGTGTGAACTAACGTATTAATTTTTGCTAATTCTGTTGCGTAGCGTTATCGCCTGGTTATGGAGCGTGTTGCCGGAGCCGTGTTCCCGCCGGTAAAATCTTTCAAACTGGAAATTAAATCTAGTATAGTAGATGCATGGATATCGATCATTTCCTTGCCCAGCGGGTACGCGCGTTGCGCAAACAGCACGGCCTGTCGCTCGCGCAGCTGGCCGAGCGCAGTGGTGTCAGCCGTTCGATGATTTCCCTCATCGAACGTGAGGAAACCAGCCCGACCGCGGTGGTGTTGAACAAGCTGGCGGGTGCACTGAACGTGTCGCTGGCTGCGTTGTTTGCCGACGATGACGCAAAGGCGGGGCAAGCGCCGCTGGCGAGATTCGCTGCGCAGCAACTGTGGACCGACCCGGAGTCCGGCTATATGCGGCGGCATCTGTCGCCCGGCAGCGACGTTTCGCCGCTGGAGCTGGCCGAGGTGACGTTTCCGGCGGGCAAGACGGTGACGTTTGAAAATGCACTGCGCAATGTAGACGCCCATCAACAGGTGTGGATGCTGGCCGGAGAGATGAAGGTGACCGTGGACGAGACCGTCTGGCACCTTTTCCCCGGCGACTGCCTGGCGATGGCGCTGGGGCGACGCATCGTGTTTCATAACCCGACCGCGGCTGCGGCACGTTATCTGGTGGCGCTGGCGACTCATCCGGCCGGTTCCAGGAGAATATAGTGGAAGACTTTTCTATCGTTGACTGTCGCTTCGAGCACCATGCCGACGCGATACTGGCCATTTTCAACGAGGCTATCGTTAATTCAACCGCGCTGTATGACTACAAGCCGCGCAGCCCCGACAGCATGGTCGGCTGGTTCCGGGGCAAAGAAAGCGGCAACTATCCGGTGATCGGCATCGAAGGCGGCGACGGGCAACTGCTCGGTTTTGGCAGCTTCGGCGCATTCCGCGCCTGGCCGGCGTACAAATACTCGGTCGAGCATTCGGTCTATGTGCACAAGGATTTTCGCGGTCATGGCCTCGGCCGGCGGATCATGGAGGCACTGATCGCCGAGGCCAGGCGCAAGGATGTGCACGCGATGATAGGCGGCATCGATGCCGCCAATGCCGGCAGTATCGCGCTGCATGAGCGGCTCGGTTTCAAGCATGTCGGCACCATGCCGCAGGTGGGGTTCAAGTTCGGCCGCTGGCTCGATCTGGCTTTTTATCAGCTGCTGCTCGATACGCCGCGCGATCCGGTCGACGGTTGAGCGGCAAGGGGGGCGGGTGGCGTGGCGGGACGTGGGGCGGGACGTGGGGCGGGCGGAGGCATTCCGCCCTTTTTTGTGCGCGGCCGGTAATCCGGGTGGCGCCCCCGACAGGAATCGAACCTGTAACTGCCCCTTAGGAGGGGGCTGTTATATCCATTTAACTACGGGGACCAACTGAAATCAGGACTGGCGGTCTACCGAAAATTCGGCCAGCTCGATCATCGCTTGTTTGATGTCTGTGTCGGGCAGCGGCGCAAGTGCGCTGATGGCGCGCTGCGCTGCCTTGACTGCCGTGGCGTGCGCGTAGTCGAGCGCGCCGCAGGATTGTACAGCAGCCAGTACCTCGTGGAAACGATTGCGGCTGGCGTGTGCGATGGCCTCGCGCACGCAGGCCGATTGTTCGGCCGTGCCGCTCTGCATGGTGTAGATCAGCGGCAGGGTCGGCTTGCCTTCGGCCAGGTCGTCGCCGAGGCTCTTGCCGATGGTGTCGGCGTCGCCGCTGTAGTCGAGCACGTCGTCGATGATCTGGAACGCGGTGCCAAGGTGGCGGCCGAAGTCGGCCAGTGCGCGTTCGATCTGCGCGTCGGCGCCGGCCACCAGTGCGCCGACACGGCAGGCGGCTTCGAACAGCTTGGCGGTCTTGTATTCGATCACCTGCATATAGGCGGCTTCGTCAACATCGGCATTGCCGATGTTGAGCAGCTGCAGCACCTCGCCCTCGGCGATGATGTTGGTTGCTTCGGCCATCACTTCCAGTACGCGCATATTGTGCGTCGAGACCATCAGCTGGAAGGCGCGCGTATAGAGGAAGTCGCCGACCAGCACGCTGGCCGCGTTGCCGAACAGGGCGTTTGCGGTCGCCCGGCCGCGGCGCAGATCGGATTCGTCGACCACGTCGTCGTGCAGCAGGGTCGAGGTGTGAATGCACTCGACCATGGCCGCCTGTTCATGCAGCAGGGCTCCCTCGTAGCCGCAGGCCTTGCCGGACAGCAGGGTGAGGATCGGGCGCAGGCGCTTGCCGCCGGCGGAAATGATGTATTCCGCGACTTGCCGGATCAGCACGACTTCGGAGTGCAGGCGCGAACGGATGACGCGGTCGACCGCTTGCATGTCGTCGGCGATCAGGGTTCGGAACAGCGGAGTGACGGACACAGTCATGGAGCAGTTATTGCCTCGCGGGAAAACCGCTCGATTCTAGCAGAAAAGGGTGCGTGCCCGCCATGCCAGTTGAATGTTGGGCTAAGCATATGAAATGTTTGACAACTTTTTGCGCGGTAGAATAGAATGACCGGCTTCCCGCTTTTTTGGTGGGATACAACGATTCCTCTTAGGAGCTATACGAATGTATGCGGTCGTAAAAACCGGCGGTAAGCAATACAAAGTTACCGTTGGCGAAAAACTTAAAGTAGAACAGATACCTGCAGACATCGACAGCCAAATCGTACTTGAAGAAGTGCTGATGGTTGCTGACGGTGATCAGGTTGTCGTGGGGACCCCCCACGTTGCCGGCGCTACCGTAACGGCAACCGTCGTTGCCCATGGTCGTGGCGAAAAGATCCGCATCTTCAAGATGCGTCGTCGTAAGCACTACCAGAAGCATCAGGGTCATCGTCAGAATTTCACCGAAATCCGTATCGACGCGATTGCCAAGTAAGGAGTAAACAGTCATGGCACACAAAAAAGCAGGCGGTAGCTCCCGCAACGGTCGCGACTCCGAATCGAAGCGCCTCGGCGTGAAGGTTTACGGCAGCGAACTGATTCCGGCCGGTTCCATCATCGTGCGTCAGCGCGGCACCCGTTTCCACGCTGGCGAAAACGTCGGCTGCGGCAAGGATCACACCCTGTTCGCCAAGGTTGACGGCTATGTGCAGTTCAGCGTCAAGGGCGCACTGCAGCGCAAGTACGTGACCGTGGTTCCGTACACCGGCGTAGACGGCGAATAATCTCGCTGCGCGTCAGGGGGCGGGGCGGCCCGAGCGGCCGCCTGGTCTCCGAAAAAGCCCTATCCTGACGATAGGGCTTTTTTCTTGGCCCGGATCGCGTCGGTCCGGCCTTTCGAGGGGCAAGGCGCAAGGCTTGTCGGCGACAGTCCTTGCGCCTGACTCCTCGTTCGAAGATTCCGGGAGGAATGACATGAAATTCATTGACGAAGCGCGTATCGAAGTGGCCGGCGGCAAGGGCGGCAACGGTGCGGCGAGTTTCCGCCGCGAGAAGTACGTTCCGTTCGGCGGACCGGACGGCGGCGACGGCGGCCGTGGCGGCAGCGTGTATGCAGTTGGCGACGAAAACATCAATACGCTGGTCGAGTACCGCTTCGTCAAGCGCTACCAGGCCGAGCACGGCGAGCGCGGTGGCAGCTCCGATTGTTACGGCAAGGGCGGCGAGGATATCGAGCTGCGCATGCCGATCGGCACGCAGGTGGTCGATATGGATACCGATGAGGTGGTCGCCGACCTGACCCGTCAAGGCCAGCGCGTGCTGGTGGCGAAGGGCGGCAAGGGCGGTCTCGGCAACCTGCATTTCAAATCCTCGGTCAACCGCGCACCGCGGCAGTGCACGCCGGGCGAAGAGGGCCAGAAGCGCATGCTGCGGCTGGAATTGAAGGTGCTGGCCGATGTCGGTCTGCTTGGCATGCCCAATGCCGGCAAGTCGACGCTGATCCGCTCGGTGTCGGCCGCCAAGCCGAAGGTGGCCGATTATCCGTTCACCACCCTGCATCCGAATCTCGGCGTGGTGCGGATGAATGATGCGCAGAGCTTTGTCATCGCCGACGTTCCCGGGCTGATCGAAGGCGCAGCGGAAGGCGCCGGCCTCGGCCATCGCTTCCTCAAGCATCTGAGCCGCACCGGTCTGTTGCTGCATGTGGTGGACCTGGCGCCGTTCGACCCGGAGGTCGATCCGGTGCATGAGGCGCAGGCGATTGTCGACGAGTTGCGCAAATACGACGAGACGCTGTTCAACAAGCCGCGCTGGTTGGTGCTCAACAAGCTCGACATGCTTGACGACGAAGAGCGCCAGGCACGCATCGACGCCTTTCTCGATGGCTTCAACTGGCCGCGCGAGCAGGCCGACGACCGGGCCGGTTTCGATGTCAACGCGCACCGCGTGTTTACCATTTCCGCCCTGACCGGCGAGGGGACGCGCGCGCTGACCCAGGCCATCATGGCCTATCTCGAGGTGACGCGCGCCGCGGCACGTGAAGCCGAAGCTGCTGCCGAGGCCGCGCCTGCGCCGCGCTCCAGCCTGATCCAGCCCGCTGCGGACGTTGACGAATAATCCGCGCAGTCGGGACAATCCTGATTTTCCTGCGGCGGACTGTACGTGGACTCGCTAGACGATTTTTTCCAGGCGGGGCTTGACCCCGCCGATCTCGCTACGGTGCAGCGCCTGACCGGCGCCTGGCCGTATCTGTCGGTTTTCATCACCTTGTTCCGCGGTGGCGACGAGGAGGTGCTGATGCGCCTTCTGGTGCTGCGCGAACTGGGCAGCCAGACCGAGACGCCGTTCTGGACGCCGCAGGCGTTGGCGCAGCGTTTTGCCTATCTCAATCCGGTCAAGCTCGACACCATTCTCAAGCGTCTGCGCGAGGGCGATCTGCTCAACTGGCAGTCGGATTCGGGGCTCTACCAGCTGTCCGAAGGGGCGCGGGTGGCGTTGTCGGCGCTGGCGACCATGATCGATTTTGCCGGCGACGACGTCGAGCTCGGTTATCTGACCAGCCAGGTGGCGGCCGGCCAGGCGGTCGGCCAGGTGTCGGAGGAAGCGCTCAAGCATCTGCTCGCCCGGCTCAACGAGCTCTACGCCGAGTTCGAGGAGGCGCTCGAGTCGCAGTCGGAGTTCCGTATCCGCGCCGCCCAGCACCGGCTTGAGGCGGTCTGGCGCTGGGTCGGCAAGTCGACCGAGGTGGTGCGTTCGCTGACGGCGAGCGACTCGCTCGGCCTGTCTACGCTCAATCAGGCGCAGGCCATTGCGCTGGCGCAAAGCCGCATGCTGGCGTTGGCCGGCACGTTCGAGCGCCGTCTGGCACAGCTGTCGGCGCAGCGCGTGCATCTGGGCGCGTCGGGGTTGACCTCGACCGATCTGGCCGACTATCTGCGCCATCAGCCGGTCGGGACGCTGGCTGCCATGCTGGACGGATGCCTCGGCGTCTGTCCCGAGCCGGCCTTCCTGTCCGGGCCGGAAATGGCCGATGTGGCCGAATACGAGTTGCTGGCACGCGAACGGGCGCGTGACGGCACGGCGATCATGCCGGGCGCCGCCACGGCGCCGGCAGCCGATGCGCCGGAGCTCGAGCGGCTGATCGAGGCCGAAGCGCTGTATGAGACACTGGCCGCATTGAGCGGCGAGACACGTATCGACCGGGCGGTGCTCGCCGGCAGTTACAACGAAACCGCCTACCGGCTGTCGCTGCTGGCCTTGCTCGGCGACCCCGAGCTCGGCAAGGAAGGCGATGTGATGGCCGATCTCGCCCGGCTGCCGCTGACGCTAGAGGGCGGCGAAGACACGATAGAACCCGACCACCCCGAGGTGGCATCCCTGTCCAACGCGCGGCTGATCGTGCCGCGTTAACCGTATCCGGATCCTATGGACATCGAACTGAAAACCCTGACCGCCCGCCTGCTGGCGCATCGCGTGGTGAGTCGCAGCGACCCGCTGGCACGCAGGGCGCTGCTGGACGATATATTCCGCAACGAACTCGATCGCCGTCTGGCCGAAGTCGGGCTGCGGCTGGTGGAGAATCCGTATGCCGAGCATGTGTCGGTGGCGCTATTGCCGCAAATGATCGAACCGGTGTTCGGCGCCGGCGAAACCTGGGTCAACAATAATCTCGGCCTGCCGCGCGATGGCGTGGCGCTGCTGGTCATCCTGTGGGCGCAGATCGTGTTGCCCAAGCGCGAGCGGCAGGTGTCGCGCGTCGAGGCCGGGCGCGAGGGGCAGCACGATATGTTCGGTGCGCAAAAGCCGCTCGAAACCGGCGAGACGGTGTCGACCGGCGTGTCGGAAGACGCGCTGTACGCCGATTTCGGCAAGGCGCTCGGCGGCCGCACCCGCTTCAACGCCAATCTCGGCCGGCTGGCCAATCTCGGTTTTGTGCTGCGCCGCAACCGCATGCTGTACGAAGGGCCGATGCTCGATCTGTTGATCGACTATGGCCAGATGGCGCCGCGCATCATCGAAGGGGCGCTCGCCGACGTGCTCGGCCGGCGCCAGGCACTGACGCCGGCGCCGCTCGCGACCGAGGCCGAGGCCGGGCAGTCTGACGGGGAGAACGACTGATGTTCCAGATGAAATCGCTGGAGATGGTGCACTGGGACTTCTGGCAGCGGCTGACCGTGCCGCTCGATGCGCAGATCGTCACCATCATCGGACCGAATGGTTCCGGCAAGACCACCTTGCTCGATGCCTTGCGCACCCTGTTGGCCATCAAGTGTTCCGGCAAGCGCGACTACAAGCGCTATGTGCGCAATAACCGCGAAGCGTGGGCCTTTTTGCGCGGTGTGGTTGATAACCCGCGCCGCCTGTCGGGCGGTTTGTATCCGACGCCGTTTTTTCCCATCGTCACCGAGACGGTCACCCTGTTGTGCCGCGTGCGCAAGCAGGGCGGCGACTGGGTGCGTCATTACGCGATTCTCGACGGTGATGTGCCGCTCGAAGAGGCCGAAGGCCGCGCGCAGTGGCTTGGCGTGCATGAGTATCGCCGCCAGCTGGAGGTGGCCGGCCTGACGCCGGCGGTAGCCGAGGTGCTGGCGCTGGAGCAGGGCGATACCGACAAGTTGACCGAATACTCGCCGCGGCAGCTGCTCGACCTGGTGTTCCAGGTGTTCGGCGACAAGGACGTGCTGGATAACTATCAGCGCGCCCGCGACGAGCAGAAGGCGACCGAGCTTGAGCTCGAGGCGCTGACGCGGCAGGAGGAGGCGCTCGAGGCGCGGGTGGAGACCATGCGCGCCCGGGCCAACCGCTATCAGGAGTGGCGCCAGCTCAATGCGCGCGTCGAGTCGCTGCGCGATACCGCGTTGCCCGTGCTGACCCACCTGGATGGCAAGCAGGCCTTCGGCGGTCTGTGGCAGGGTGTGCGCCGCGCGCAGCAGGTGCTCGGGCTCGCGGCGCGCGAACACGGCGACAGCATGGAGTTGGTGGGCAAATTGCGGGACGCCGAACAGGGCGCCGCGGCGGCGCAGGCCGCAGCCGAGCAGCTGCGGGCCGGCATCCAGGATCAGTTTGTTGCGCTGAAGGCCGAAGCGGCCGCGGTGCAGGGACAGTTGAAGGAGCGCGACCGGCTGCAGGCCCTGGCCGGCCGGGCTTACGGCGACGATGCCGCCCGGCTGGCGCAGAAGCTCGCCGGCCTGCGCACGGATGGTGAGACCCTGCGCGACAGCCTGCGGGGCATGAAACAGCAGCGCAGCGAGCTGTCGCAGCATGTCGAGGCGCTCGAGATCGGCCGTGCCCGTGCGCCGGACGATGTGCGCCAGTTCCGCGCCGCGCTCGACGAGGCCGGCATCGGCTACACCATGCTGTCGGATATCGTCGAAGTGCTCGATGCCGGCTGGCAGGGCGCGGTCGAGGCGATCTTGCGCCCCTACCGTCATGTGGTGCTGCTCGCGCGCGCCGCCGATCGCAAGAACGCGTGGGCGCTGGCCGAGCGCATGCGCTACCGCCATTTCCTGGTGCACGAGCGCGAGGCCGCGCCGCGTGCGCGCAACGGCAGCCTGCTTGAGGTGCTGCGCTTCGGCGCCGATGCTCCCGACTGGCTGTTCCGTCAGCTCAATGCAATCACCCGGGTCGAAGATGTCGCCGCAGCCGAAGGCGTCGATGGCGACTGGATCACCCGCGAAGGTTATTTTCGCGAACGGCGCGGTGCGCGGCATATCGGTGTCGCCACGCACGAATTCGCTTTTGGCGAGGGCGCGCGGCAATCGCGCCTGAGCGCCTTGCGCGAGGAGTTGCGCTTGCTCAACCGGCGCATTCTCGATGCTGAGGAGCGCCAGGTGGCGGTCAGCGCCGAAGCGGCCGCGTTGGCCGAATATCTGGGCGGCATGGATGCGATCGCGGCGCTCGACGCACGCAGCGACGAGTTCGCGGCGCTCGAGACGCGTCTTGATGGGTTGAAGGACGAGCTGGGCCGGCTCGGCGCACAGCTGGCCGAGGCGCAGCAGGAGACGAGCGCGGCCGACCAGCGGCTTGGCGATGCACGCCTGGCGCATGACCGCGTCTGCCAGCGTGAGCAGGAGGGGCTGGGTCAACTCGCCCGCCTGCGCGGCGAACTCGATGCCGCCCGCCGCCAGGTGCGACGCCAGATCGGCGAATTGCGCGAAAGCGCTGCGCGCCTGCCCGAGGGCGCGCTCGATGCGGCGGCGCTCGAGCCCTTGCTCGACGAATTCGACAGCGCCGCCGATGCACGCCATCAGTTGAGCTATCTGCAAGAGCGCCTGCAGGGCGGCGACTGGGAGTGCGACGAGACCGTGCTGTCGCTCAAGGACAAACTGGTCGACGATCTGGTCCAGTTGCAGCAGGAACATCTGCGCCGCCAGACGGAGATCGATCGCGCCAGTGCGCTGACCGACGATGCGCGCGCCGCCTATATCAACAAGCTGCGTGCCACCGTGCGGGCCTATGGGCAGAATGTCAAACGGCTGGGCGAGTTGGCGGGCATCGGTGTGGAAGTCGATCTGCCACAGCTCGACAATGACGATGCGGTGCTGGCGCAGGCAGGCTTGGCAATGCGTTTCAACTTCGACCAGAAGGGCATGATGGGGCTCAACGACGGCGAGGCGTCGGGCGGCCAGCAGGTGATGAAGTCGCTGATCCTGCTCGTGGCGCTGATGATGGACGAGGCCAATCCGTCCGGTTTCGTCTTCATCGACGAGCCGTTCGCGCATCTGGACATTTTCAACATCGATCGCGTCGCCGGTTTCCTCAAGGCAACCGAGGCGCAATATTTGATCACCACTCCCAATACGCATAACATCAATATCTTCGCCCCGTCGCAATTGACGCTGGCCACGCGCAAGAAACGCCCGGGCGAAACGTGGGCGCCGCCGATTCTGCAGGCGCGACGCAGGGTGGGGACGGAACCGGATCTGGCATAAGGATTGTTCGCAATGTTCGCTTCGATTATCGCCATCTGTCTCGGCGGTTCGCTCGGCTGTTTGTCGCGCTGGTGGTTGAGCAGCGAGCTCAACCATCTGTTTCCGTCCCTGCCGCCTGGCACCCTGACTGCCAATCTGCTCGGCGGCTATCTGATCGGCGTGGCGGTGGCGTTTTTCGCCGTCCATCCGCAGTTGCCGCCGCAATGGCGGCTATTGGTGATTACCGGTTTTCTCGGGGGGCTGACGACCTTTTCCACCTTTTCGGCAGAGACCGTCACCTTATTGACGCAAGGACGCATCCTGTGGGCGTTCGGCGAGGTTGCCGTGCATGTGATCGGTTCGTTGTGCATGACCCTGCTCGGCATCGCCACCGTGACGCTGGTGCGCCATTTCTAGACAGGAGCAGACGATGCAAGGCTATCAGGTCACTTTCTTTACCCAGCAAGACCGCATGCACGGTTCCCGGACCCTGGCGGAATGGTTGATGAAGCAGGCGCATGATCTTGGCATTCGCGGCGCCACGATGACGGCTTCGACCAGCGGCTTCGGCCATGATGGCAAGCAGCATTCGAGTCAGTTCTTCGATTTGTCCGATCAGCCGGTGGAAATCACCATGGCGCTGAGCGATGACGAGACGGAGCGCTTGTTTGGCGCACTCGAAGCGGAAAAGGTCAAGGTGTTCTTCGTCAAGAGCCGCATCGAGTTCGGCATGCTCGGCGACGCCTGAACGGTATGCCATGTCTCGGGCGCGCGGCAGTTTCGCTTCGTGCCCGACTTGTTTTCTGGCCCTCGGTCAAAGGCCATGTCCGAGCCGGGGTTGTAATTTGCCTTCCGTAGCGCACAATGACATGGGCAAATCAACTTAGGAAGGATCAAGCGATATGGCAAATGTAACCTTGAAGGGTCAGGCGGTCGAAGTGGCTGGCTCGCTGCCCGCCGTCGGCGCGCAGGCCCCCGATTTCTCCCTGACCGCCGCCAATCTGGGCGATGTGTCGCTCGCGGCGTTTGCCGGCAAGAAGAAAGTCCTCAATATTTTCCCCAGCGTCGACACGCCGACCTGCGCGATGTCGGTGCGCAAGTTCAACCAGCAGGCTTCCGCTCATCCCGATGCGGTCGTGCTGTGCATTTCCGCCGATCTGCCGTTTGCGCAGCAGCGTTTCTGCGGCGCCGAGGGACTCTCCAACGTGCAGACTTTGTCGACCTTCCGCGCGCCGTCTTTCCTGCAGGATTATGGGGTGCGTCTGGCGAGCGGTCCGCTGGCCGGTCTGTGCGCGCGTGCGGTGGTGGTTCTCGATGCCGCCAACCGTGTGCTGCATGCCGAGCTGGTGGGCGAAATCGCCGACGAGCCGGATTACGCTGCGGCGCTGGCCGTTCTCTGATCCGCTCCGCACCGCGGAGCCGGCTAGTCCGGCTCCGTGCGGGGGTTCGCTGCTTTCGTCTTGTAAATGACCACGGTGCCGGCGCACTTGTCGTGCAGCGCCTGTTTGCGCTGATCGAAGATGACCATCAAATGGCCGTAGCCGCAGGTCAGGTAGCTCAGGAAGCAGGCGAACACGCGGATCCACGCCTGGCGTGTGCTCAATGTCGCACCGCTGTACGCGTCGACGACCTCGGCTTGCAGCACGAGCTTGCCGGGCGTGGCGCGCAGGCGGGTGAGGAACAGCACCGTGATCAGTGCCGGCGCGAACCAGCGGATCAAGGCATCGAGCAACAGCGGCCAGCGCGCCTCGAGACAGATCAGGTCGGCGCCGCAATTGCTGAATACGTGCCAGCCGAGCCCCTCGACCGGCCAGAGCCGGGTCATCAGCGCGGCCAGTGCCAGGAACAGCAGCTTGTCCAGTGTCCAGGCGAGGGCGCGCGGGGTGAAGCCCACGTAGGTGACCTGCCGCATCGCCGGCGCCAGCGGCACGTCACGATGGAGTCGCTGCGTCGTATCTGCCTTATTCGGCGTCATCGGCGGCGAGGCTTGCCTGGTGTTTGTGAGCCAGGCGTTGATAGTGTTCGGCCGAGTAACGGAAAAAGGCCAGCTCAGTTTCATTGAGCGGCCGGACCTTTTTGACCGGATTGCCGAGGTAGAGATGGCCCGATTCGAGCCGCTTGCCGGGCGGCACCAGCGAGCCGGCACCGACGAGAACCCTGGGTTCGATCACCACGCGGTCGAGGACGACGCTGCCGATGCCGACCAGCACTTCGTCGCCGATGCTGCAGCCGTGCAGGGTGACGTGATGGCCGATTGTGACGTTGCGACCGATCGTCAACGGCGCGCCGTCCGGGTCTTCCGGGCGTTTGTGCGTCACATGCAGCATGGCGAAGTCCTGTATGTTGCTGCCGGCGCCGATATCGATACGGTTGACGTCGCCGCGAATGACCGCGCACGGCCAGACCGAACAGCCTTCGGCGAGCGAGACGTCGCCGATCACCACTGCCGCCGGGTCGATGTGACAATCGGCGGCGATCTGCGGCTTGCTGCCGTCGAACGAGCGGATATTGCGATTCATGGCCTCTGTCCCTATATACCTGTTATTGACGAGCCGTCCATCATACCGAACCAATCTGAATGAAGGTCAACAGAATGAGTGTTAACCCGCTTCTCGATTTTTCTTCCCTGCCGCGATTCGACGCGATCCGGGCCGAGCATGTGACCCCGGCTGTGGATGTGCTGTTGCAGGAAGCGCGCGATACCATCGCCCGGCTGACTGCAGACGCTGCCGCTCCGGGCTGGGATAACTTCGTCGAGCCGCTGTGCGATGCCACCGAACGACTGTCGCGCTGCTGGGGCGTGGTTGCCCATCTCAACGCGGTGGTGAGTTCGCCGACGATTCGCGACGCCTACAACAGCAATATTCCGCGCTTGTCGGCCTTCTGGAGCGAGCTGGGACAAAATCTGGCGCTTTACGCGCGCTTCAAGGCGCTCTGCGAGCAACCCGACTACGCCGCTTACAATGCGGCTCGCAAGAAGATCGTTGACAACAATCTGCGCGATTTCAAACTCTCCGGCGCCGAGTTGCCCGAGGCGCAGAAAGAGCGCTTTGCCGCCATTCAGAGCCGGCTGGCCGAACTGTCTGCACGCTTCGAGCAGAACGTGCTCGATGCCACCGATGCTTTCTCGCTCTATATCGAAGACGAGCGCGAGCTCGCCGGCCTGCCCGCCGACGTGGTCGCCATGCTGGCCGCCGCCGCCCGACAGGAGGAGCGTAGCGGGTTCAAGCTGACGCTGCAGTTCCCCTGCTATCTGCCGGTGATGCAGTATGCCGACAGCCGTGAGTTGCGCCATACCCTGTACGACGCCTACGTGAAACGCGCGTCGGAATTCGGCCCGGCCGAGCAGGACAACAGTCCTGTGATGCGCGAGAAACTGCAGTTGAACCGCGAAGAGGCGCAACTGCTCGGCTTTGCTTCGTATGCCGACCTGTCGCTCTACACCAAGATGGCCGAAAGCCCGGCACAAGTGATCGCCTTCCTGCGCGATCTCGGTCATCGCGCCCGGCCGTTCGCGTTGCGCGACAGGGCCGAACTGGAGGCCTTTGCCCGTGAAGAGCTCGGCATGGCTGGACTCGACGCCTGGGATCTGAGCTATGTGGCGGAGAAATTGCGCGTGGCCCGCTACGCGTTTTCCGATCAGGAAGTGAAGCAGTATTTCCCCGAACCGAAGGTGCTGACCGGGCTGTTCGGTGTGGTGCGTACCTTGTTTGGCGTAGATGTCCGCCCTGCGTCGGCCGGGGTCTGGCACCCGGATGTTCGCTATTACGAAATCCTGCGTGACGGCGAGGTAATCGGCAGCTTCTATTTCGATCTGTATGCGCGCGAGGGCAAGCGTTCCGGCGCGTGGATGGATGATGCCCGCGGACGCCGCATGCGTTCCGGCACCCTGCAGGCGCCGGTCGCCTATCTGACCTGCAATTTCAGCGGACCGCTCGATGGCAAGCCGGCGCTGTTCACCCATGATGAGGTGACGACGCTGTTCCATGAGTTCGGTCATGGCCTGCACCACATGTTGACCATGGTCGACGAGCTGTCGGTGTCAGGCATCAATGGGGTTGAGTGGGACGCGGTGGAATTGCCGTCGCAATTCATGGAGAACTTCTGCTGGGAATGGGATGTGCTGCAGGGCATGAGTGCGCATGTCGAGTCCGGTGAAACATTGCCGCGCGTGCTGTACGACAAGATGATTGCTGCCCGGAATTTCCAGTCTGGCATGCAGACTGTGCGGCAGCTGGAATTTGCCCTGTTCGATATGTTGCTCTACAGCGACTTCGATGCCGATCATGGCGACTGGCTGGCGTTGCTGGCTACGGTGCGCGAAGAGGTGGCGGTCAATATACCGCCCCCCTATAACCGGTTTCCCAACAGCTTCGGTCATATCTTCGCCGGCGGCTACGCGGCGGGCTACTACAGCTACAAGTGGGCAGAAGTGCTGTCTGCCGATGCGTACAGTGCTTTCGAGGAAGCGGGGGGCGCCAACTCGGTCACGGGCGAAAAATTCTGGCGCGAAATTCTGGCTGTCGGTGGTTCCCGACCTGCGCTCGAGTCCTTCCGTGCTTTCCGTGGCCGCGATCCGCAGATCGATGCGCTGCTACGTCACTCCGGCATGATAGAGGAAGCGGCTCCGGGGAACTAATTTCAGATAGTGCCGTCTAAGCTGTAGCCATTTTTTACCAGCAGCAGCGAACTTGGACGTTTTGTCTCCCAAAGACGCAGAACGCAGGCCTCCGCACTACGCGGGGGCTTTTTTTTCGTGGAAAATCGCGTAGAGAGTCGGGGGCTGCCGGCAGGGCGCACGCCGCGCAGTCCTCAGCCGAAATAACAGAACGAAGCTGTTCGGCCGGGACGCGCTACGGCGTATCGGTGCATCAGTTCTTGGGTTGTTTTAAATCTGTCAGACCGCGATCAGCGCGCGGATTGAACGATGGGGTGCGGATGGAAAACTCCGGCATGATGGGTGCCAGGGTAGAGCGGGACGGCGAAGAAATACTGGAGGTTTGCGGCTTGATGGAACTTCGACTGGATCTGGGCAAGACGGCCATGATGGTTCTCTGGTTACGAAGACAATTCCATTCTATGAAGCTGCCGATTGTCTGACAACCCAGTCGGCAATTTTTTATGATGATCTCATCTTGTATACAATATTTAATTCTAATTTTCCGGTGTTCTGATGCCCGGCTGTTTTTATAATACTTTGATTTTTATGTGAAAAATAATAATATTATCCTGTTATCCTAATATTGCTTGCCGGCAATGATTGTGGTGAAAAAGTTTTAGCCTGCCTGTGTGTCAGCCACCACACACTCACTTTCATGTCGCATATGGTCAAGACATACGACCTTTTTTTCTATATAATCAAAACATTATATTATTAAGCGCAGTTTTTATGCGAGCCCTTACCTTGCCGTTATCGTCATCCAGCGCGCTGTTTCAATTATCGCTGGGTATCTGCTGTCTCGCCTTCTCTCCGATTCTCGTCCGGATCGCCGACGTCGGCCCCGTTGCAGCGGCTTTCTATCGTCTCCTGTTCGCTCAGCCTGTGCTGGTTCTGCTGCTGATCCCTCGCGCACGCAGTGGCCAACCTCTGGATTGCTCATGGTGTGCAAGGGGGTGGGCGTGGTTGTCCGGTGTCTTTCTGGCGCTCAACCTTGTGCTGTGGAACCAGTCGCTGAGCCTGATCAGCATTGCCAACGCATCGCTGGTCGATAGTCTCGCGCCATTGTTCATCACGCTGTTTGCCTGGCTGGTGTTGAAGGAGAAGCCGTCGAACAAATTGGCCCTCGGCATGGCGCTGGCCATGCTCGGCACGGTGCTGCTGATCGTCGGGGAGGGTGGTGGTCTCGCCAGCATCCACAACAGTCGTTTGTTGTCCGGTCACCTGGTGGCGTTATTGGGTGCGGTTCTGTATGCCGCTTATTTCCTTGCGTTGCAGCAGGCGATGCGCCGAGGTGCGTTTCCGCGAGTCATGCTTGCCAGCTGCATGGCGGCGACGGTGACACTGGTGCCGCTGATGATGCTGACCGGAGGCTCGATCTGGCCGCAAAGCCTCGCAGGATGGTTTGCATTGGCCGCGCTTGCGTTGCTGGTCCACTGCGCTGGCCAGGGCTTGGTCGGCATGGGCTTTGCAAAGCTGCCGGCCGCGACGGCTTCATTGCTGTTGCTGCTGCAACCAGTGGTGTCGGCCGCGTTGGCCTGGGGATTGTTCAGTGAAGCGCTTGGCACCTTGCAGATAGCGGGGGCGGGCACCGTGCTCGCCGGCATTTATTGGGGCGGGAAGAAGTAGCATCAATACGGCGACGCAACGCATTTGCGGCGGGAATGGCTTGAGTGCTTGCAGTGGAATCATGCATCATTCCGTGATAACTCAAACATGGACCGCAAAGAACGATGGAGCTCGCAACCTGGAATGTCAATTCGCTCAAGGTGCGTTTGCCGCATGTGTTGGCGTGGCTCGCCGAACATCCGGTAGATGTCTTGTGCCTGCAGGAGTTGAAACTGGATCAGTCGGCGTTCCCCCGCGCCGAGATCGAAGCCGCCGGATACCAGCCGGTCTGGCTGGGGCAGAAGACCTATAACGGCGTCGCCATTCTGGTGCGCGCGCCGCGCGCGCCGGTCGATTCCGTTGCCGGCATTCCGGATTACAACGATCCGCAAAGCCGTGTGATCGCTGCCACGGTGGATGATATCCGGGTCATCTGCGCCTATTTCGTCAATGGCGAAGCAGTGGGCTCCGACAAGTATGCGTACAAGCTTGAGTGGCTCGACCGGCTGCATGGTTATGTCGCCGGTGAAATGACCCGCTATCAGCAGCGGGTCGTGCTGCTGGGCGATTTCAACATCGCGCCGGCCGATATCGATGTGCACGATGCAGAAGCCTGGCGCGACAAGGTGCTTTGTTCCGCACCGGAGCGCGAGCGCTTCGAGCGTCTGCTCGCGCTGGGAATGCAGGATGGCTTCCGGCGATTCCACCCCGACGAACAGGCGTTCAGCTGGTGGGATTACCGTGCGGCCATGTTCCGCCGCAACCTCGGACTGCGCATCGATCACATCCTGTTCGGCGATGCCTTGGCGCCACGTGCGCTGGATGTCGCGATCGACAAGACGCCGCGCGGGTGGGAACGGCCATCGGATCATGCGCCGGTGCTGCTGAGGCTGACAGATCAACCTTGATTAATAGAGAGAGATAGACGCGACAATGACCAGGAATCCACCCGGGCTACCGGAAGATTTTTATTATCGCAACGTCCCGGCATACATGACCGAGGTCTACGACTGGGCCTATGTCAATCCGCGCCATGCGGCGGTGCTGGACCGCAATCTGGTGGTGAAGGTGCTGCTGTTCGGTAACGATCAGCGACTGATGCGCGCCTATCTCCGACGCATCAAGCCCGGCATGCGTGTCTGGCAGGTGGCCCATGTCTATGGCGATCTGGTGCAGCGTGTCGCCGATCGGGTCGGGCCGACCGGGCTCCTCGATCTGACCGATGTCACCCCGGTGCAGATCGCTCATGCGGAACGCAAGCTCGCCGACTATCAGCAAGCCAACGTCATCCAATCCGATGCTGCTTCATTCGCCGGCCAGCAGGATTACGATCTGATCGTAAGTTTTTTCCTGTTGCACGAGATTCCGGAAGACAAGAAGCGCGAGGTGGTCGCCAATATGCTGCGCCAGTTGCCGTCGCAGGGACGGGCCTTGTTCGTCGACTACCACCGTCCCGCGCCGTGGCAGCCGATCGGTTGGCTGCTGCGCTGGGTCAATCGATGGCTGGAACCGTTTGCGATGGCCCTGTGGCAGCACGAGATCAGCGAATACGCACCCGATCCGGACGCCTACATCTGGCAGAAGCGCACGGTATTCGGCGGTGTCTACCAGGTGGTGGAGGTCTGTCGTAAACCGGCGTGAAGCCATTGCCGGACAATAAAAAAGGCAGCCTGTGGCTGCCTTTTTTGCGTATAGACGGCGCTTATTTCTCGACGAAAGCGCGTTCGATCGCGTAATGACCGGGTTCGCCCATGCGCGGCGATTCAACGAAGCCCATATTGTCGAGGATCTGGCAGCTGTCGCGCAGCATATTGGGACTGCCGCAGAGCAGTACCCGGTCATTGGCCGGGTCGAGCTGTGGCAAGCCGATGTCGGCGGCCAGCTTGCCGCTGGTGATCAGGTCGGTCAGCCGGCCCTGATTGCGGAACGGTTCGCGCGTCACGGTCGGATAGTAGATCAGCTTTTCTCGCACCACGTCGCCGAAGAACTCGTTTTCCGGCAGTTCGCGGGTGATGAAGTCTTCGTAGGCCAGTTCGCTGAGCCAGCGTACACCGTGGATCAGGATGATCTTTTCGTAGCGGTCGTAAACTTCCGGGTCCTTGATGATGCTCATGAACGGTGCAAGCCCAGTGCCGGTGGAGAGCAGGTACAGATGCTTGCCCGGCAGCAGGTTGTCCTGCACCAGGGTGCCGGTGGGTTTGCCGCTGACGATGATTTCGTCGCCAACCTTCAGATGCTGCAGGCGCGAGGTCAGCGGGCCATCCTGTACCTTGATGCTGAAGAACTCGAGGTTTTCCTCCCAATTGGCGCTGACAATACTGTAGGCGCGGATCAGGGGGCGACCGTTCACTTCGAGCCCGATCATGACGAATTGACCGTTGATGAAGCGCAGGCCGGGGTCGCGCGTGGTGGTGAAGCTGAACAGGGTGTCGTTCCAGTGATGAACGCTCAGGACGCGTTCGGAGGTCAGTGTCGCCATATGTCGGATCTAATATTGAACCAAAGATCAATGCATTCTACCGGCGAATGTTGCGGCGCGATAGAAGATATGCGTCGCATAGCTACAGATTGGTGCTATAAGCAGGTGGAATGTGAAGGCTTGGTATGATGTGCAAGATGTTGAATAAATGCGAGTTTAACGCATTGTCTGACAGTTGTCACCACGCTGGTATCATGGTCAAGCCGGCGCTGCGTTGCAATATCCACCCTTTTGGAAGGGTTTTCTGTGTCATGACAAGTGAAAATGAAAGAGGGCGTTCCGATGGGTAACGCCCTCGTGTTCGGTGTTGCTATTCCAGTTTCCCCATCCGCAGGACATAAAAAACATGTCCGGTGCCGGGGTGCCAACAACGCGGGAAAAGATCGGTGCTGCGCAGGCAGCGACTTCCTTGCTGTACGGCTGGACTTCCATGCGGGCCTGGCCCGGGAAGTCTTGCGCCCATCACGGGCGTTATGCGGACAGATGTCCGGCAAACAGTGAAGCGAGGGTAAGACCAGATCGTTTCTCTGTCTCGGTCGTGGCGTTCGGCTGCATGATCTGCATCGTTAGCGATGCTCCGATGGTCTCGAACCGTCTATAGGAGGCCAGCTCATCAGGAAGTCGTCAGCAGCCAGAAAACAGCCTTGATCGCATTCAACACCTCCATACGATGACCTGTTTCCAGTATAGGACCTCTTTGCTTCTCTTCAAGGAATTATCTTGCTTCGCCCAAAGAAGTTTGGCTACTGCCAAGTGGGGGTGCCGACGTCAGATTCGGATGCAGATGATGCTCGAACTGTCGCGCGGCGGCTTGCCAAGAGAAACGCTCTGCAACCGCACGCACATGGGTGCGATCAATGTCGAGGGCCTTGAGGCAAGCGGTGCGCAGATCCTCATCCAGTACGCCGGCGCCGCTGTCGCCGACCACATCGAGCGGCCCGGCCACCGGATAGGCGGCAACCGGCGTGCCGCAGGACATGGCTTCGAGCAGCACCAGTCCGAAGGTGTCAGTCAGGCTCGGGAAGACAAAGACATCGCCGGCACGATAAAAGCGGGCGAGTTCCGGCTGCGGAAATACACCGGCGAAATATACGTCCGGATAGGTTTTCTTCAGTCGTGCCAGCAAGGGGCCGTCACCGACCACCCACTTGCTGCCGGGCAGGTCAAGCTTGAGAAAGGCTTCGATATTCTTTTCCACTGCGACGCGACCGATGTAGACGAAGCGTGGCGGTGCCGATTCGTCGAGCCGGTCGCGCTCGCCCGGCGTGAACAGGGTGGTGTCCACGCCGCGGCTCCACAGCACCACGTTGGTAAAGCCGCGCGCGGTGAGATCGTTGACGATAGACTGGGTTGGCGCCATCACCGCGCTTGATGCGTTGTGAAAGCGGCGCATCCAGGCGTAGCTGACCGACAGGGGCAAGCGGCTGCGCGCCTGGATATATTCGGGGAAGCGCGTGTGATAGGCGGTGGTGAATTTTTTGCCGTGACGCAGGCACCAGCGGCGGGCAGCGAGGCCGAGCGGCCCCTCGGTGGCGATGTGGATCGCCTCCGGTTGATGGTGCTCGATCAGTCGCGCCACCTTGCGGTAGGGAAAGAGCGACAGACGGATATCCGGATAGGTCGGGCAGGGCAGGGTGTGAAAGGCCTCGGGGGTGATCATTTCCACTTCGTGGCCGAAACCCTGCAGTTCGCGCATGGTTTCGGTCAGGGTACGGACAACGCCATTCACCTGGGGACGCCAGGCATCGGTCACGATCAGGATACGCATGCTTTCTCCTGCAGGGGTTCGGGAGCGAGAACAGGGTGTTCGGTGCCGGGGAGGTGGGTCCAGTACACGATGGACAGGCTGCCGTCATGGTTTTCGACCAGAGCCGACAGGCTTTCGACCCAGTCGCCGCTGTTGCCGTACAGCGTGCCGTCGAGGTCCTTGACTTCCGGTTTGTGGATGTGACCGCAGATCACGCCGTCGAAGCCACGATGGCGTGCTTCCGCAGCGAGAATCTTCTCGAAATTGCTGATGAAATTGACCGCGTTCTTGACCTTGTGCTTCAGATATTGCGAAAGCGACCAGTAGGGCAAGCCGAGCTTCATGCGCCACCAGTTGTAGCCGCGGTTGAGTTGCAGGATGAGGGTGTACAGGGTGTCGCCGAGATGGGCAAGCCATTTGGCGTACTGGATCACGCCGTCGAATTCGTCGCCGTGGATCACCAACAGCCGCTTGCCGGAGGCGGTGATGTGCTCGGCCTGCATGCGGATGGCGATGCCGCCGAAATCGAGGCCGGCGAACTGGCGTGCCATTTCGTCGTGGTTGCCGGGAATGTATATCACCCGCGTGCCCTTGCGAGCCTTGCGCAACACCTTTTGCACCACGTCGTTATGGCTCTGTTTCCAGTACCAGGATTTCTTCAGTTGCCAGCCATCGACGATGTCGCCGACCAGGTAGAGATAATCCGATTCGTGGTGACGCAGGAAGTCGAGTAGGTGCTCCGCCCTGCAGCCGGCGGTGCCGAGATGGACATCGGAAATCCAGATGCTGCGCAAGTGGCGGCTGGGATGTTCGATATCGTCGCGCTGCATGTCTGCCCCCGGACGGTTGATTCCGCCACATCCTGCGCGTGCAGCGTGACAGGACGATGTGGATTTGATGACCGGACCATGACATACCATTGCCGATTTCTTTGTCATAAGACATTGCGTGGTTACGAGGTCGCTAGCATCATGTCGGCAACCAAGACATGTGGATGCGATGGATGCGTATTTTGTTGGTCGAAGATGACGAATTGATTGGCGATGGCCTGAAGGTCGGGCTGACGCAGCTCGATTTTGCCGTCGACTGGCTGCGTTCCGGCGCTGAAGCGCGGCAGGCGCTGGCGGCTGCGCCCTACGACGCTGCGGTGCTTGATCTCGGCCTGCCCGGTTGCGACGGCATGGAGGTGCTTGCCGGTTGGCGTGCGCAAGGCCACGCGGTGCCGGTGCTGGTATTGACCGCACGAGATGCCATCGGCGATAGGGTTGCGGGGCTCGATGCAGGGGCCGACGATTATCTGGCCAAGCCCTTTGCCTTGGTCGAAGTCGCCGCCCGACTCAGGGCAATGATCCGGCGCAGCGCCGGACAGAGCGCGCAACTGCTGACACACGGACAAGTCAGCCTGGACCCGGCCGCCCGGCAGGCGAGCCGTGCCGGTCAGACCCTGGAGTTGACCGCCCGCGAGCTCGCGATTCTCGAAGTCTTGCTGCGCAACAAGGGGCGGGTGCTGCCGCGCGAGCTGATCGAAGAAAAGCTGTATAGCTGGGATCGTGATATCGAAAGCAATGCCATCGAGGTGCACATCCATCACCTGCGCAGAAAGCTCGGCCGTGCTTTCATCCGTACCGTGCGCGGCATCGGTTATACCCTCGGGGACGAACAGTGACGCGCGCGCCGAGCCTGCTGCGGCGCATTGTGCTGGCGTTGCTGCTTGTCGCGCCGCTGTTGTGGCTGGTTGCGGGCGCGGTCGCGCTTTATCGAACGCGCGAGGAGATCCACGAACTCTATGACGGCCAGCTGATCATGCTGGCCCATCAATTGGCGGAAAGCCGCCACTTCCACCATGGTCGTTTCATGCCGCCTCCTGACACCGATGTCGACGGAGATGAACGAACCTGGGCGCTGTCGCAGGCAATCTGGCGCAGCGACGGTACCCTGATCTGGGAAGACGGTGACGGTGCAGCCCTCACCCCTGTGCCGAGCGAGCCTGGGTTCTATATCCGCATGACCCACCACGGCAAATGGCGGGTCTATTTTCTGCGTGCCCGTGATGGCCGGTCGATGGTGGCGGTCGCGCAAAACCTGGGCATGCGTCACGAGGCGGCGCTGGAAGTGGTGATGAGCCAGCTGTGGGCCTGGTTGTTGCCGCTGCCTTTGCTGGTGCTGGCACTCGCGCTGGCCGTGCGCAGCGGCTTGCAGCCGCTCAATCGTCTGGCCGCCATGCTGTCACGCCGCCGAGCCGATGATCTGAGCCCGATCGACGCGCCGGTCCCGGTCGAGGCGCAACCGCTGATCGAGGCGCTCAACCAGTTGTTCGGCCGCGTTGCCGCGACGATGGAGCATGAGCGCCGCTTTACGGCCGATGCCGCACACGAGTTGCGCTCGCCGCTGGCGGCGCTCAAGGTCCAGACCGAGGTGGCGCTGCTCGCGCAGGACCCGCAAGTGGTGCGACGGGCGCTCGACCAGCTTGGCGTCGGTATCGAACGCGCCTCGCGGCTTATCGATCAATTGCTTGCCCTCTCGCGGCTGGACCCGCTGCAGGGCCTGCAGCAGGCGGCGCCGATCGCGTGGCCGCAGGTTGCCGCCGCTGCGCAGGGGGAAGTCGCTGCGCTCGCGGCGCGTTATGGTTCCGAGATCGTCTGCCACTGGCCGGACGATCCGGCCACGGCATTGCCGCTGTGCGGCGATGCGGCGCTATTGACGCTGATGATGCGCAATCTGCTGGAAAATGCACTGCGCTATAGCCCGCCCGGCAGCCACGTGCGGCTGGTCGGTGCGGTGGATTCGATCCGCGTCGAGGACGATGGGCCAGGGGCCGACCCCGCCTGTCTGGCCAAACTGAGACAGCGTTTCTATCGTCCCCCGGGACAAAACCAACCCGGCAGCGGGCTTGGATTGTCCATCGTCGAGCGCATTGCCGCCTTGCACGGTTTGCGGCTCGAACTCGCCAATCTGCCGCAGGGCGGATTTTGTGCCAGCGTGACCGGACTTGAGCGGCCCGGCACGGCCACCGGTCCATGTTAAAGTATGGCGATGCACGCACCTCTTTCCCCGTTTCCCGCCGTCTCCATCGAGCTAGGCCGCGCGCAGCAGCGCATCGGCCTGCTGCGCTGGGGCATGCTTGCGCTCAGTGGCCTGGCCCTGCTGACGCTGCCTCGCTACGGGCTCATTCTTGCCTGGCCGCTGCTGCTGCAGTCGCTGCTGACGCTGGCGCTGATCAATCTTGCCTTGTACCTGCTGTCGCTGCGCGGCACGTCGCCGATGCCGCTGATCCGTATCGGGCTTGCTGCCGATGTGTTCGCGCTGACCGAGGTGCTGGCCTTCAGCGGCGGCGCCGCCAATCCGCTTGCTTCGCTCTATCTGCCGCCATTGCTGTTCTCCGCTCTGGTTAGTCCTGGGCTTTTCTCCTGGTGCCTGTCCGGATTTTCCCTGTTGGCCTACGGTCTGCTGTTTTTCTGGCATTTGCCGTGGCCGTTGTCCGGCTCCGATGCCGCCTATGCGTTTTATGCGCACCAGCTGGGCATGTGGCTGATCTTTGCCCTGTCGGCGCTGCTGATGACCGGTTTCATTTCCTACCTGTCGCGCCAGCTCGCCGAGCGCGACGAGCAACTCGCTGCCGCACGCGAAAGCCAGCTGCGCGACGAGCAGTTGGTCGGTCTGGGGATGCAGGCCGCAATGGCCGCGCACTCGCTGTCCACGCCGCTCAACACGGTGACGTTGCTGGTCGACGAGTGGTGCGATGCGCCGCCGGAGGCGTTGCCGGAGCAGGAGCTCGCCTTGATGAAAGGGCAGTTGCGCGTCTGTCGGGAAGCGTTGACCCGGCTCAAGCACAGCGCCCGGACCGGAACGGTACAGTTGCAGCTGTTCTCCGCGCTGAGTGAACGCCTGGAAGGCTGGTGTTCGTTGCGTCCCGACGTCACCCTGCGCTGGAGTGTGCCCGATGGCCCCGACCCGATCGTCGAGCTCGACACTGCGTTCTGGCCGGCATTGTTCAATCTGATCAATAACGCCGCCGAAGCCGGCGGCGGGGTGGTCGGGGTGAGCGCGCATTATGGCGAAGGCGCCCTGCAGCTCGATATCGTCAACCGCGAGGGGTGGTTGAGCGAGGCGCAACTGAAGGCTGCCGGCCTGTCGCAATTGCAATCGGGGAAAAAGGCCGGACTCGGCATCGGTGTTTTGCTGTCGCATGCCACGCTCGCCCGCCTTGGCGGCAGTCTGACGCTCGACAACCGACCGGCGGGCGGCGTGCACGCGCGGATCGTTTTGCCGTTGAAACAAGGACAATCATGAATTTTCTGCTGATCGACGACGACGAGGTTTTTGCAGGCGTACTGACGCGGGCGCTGCGCCGTCGCGGCCACGAGGTCAGCCATGCCCGCGACAGTGACGAAGCGCTGGAGCAGCTCGCCCTGTCGCCATCGCACATCCTGCTCGATCTCAATCTGGGCGGGGACAGCGGGCTCAAGCTGTTGCCGGCGCTGCGGCAGCGCTGCGCGCATAGCGCGGTAGTGGTGTTGACCGGTTATGCCAGCATCGCCACCGCAGTCGAAGCCACCAAGCTCGGCGCGGTGCAATATCTGGCCAAACCGGCGTCGGTCGACGAAATCCTGCAGGCATTCAGCAGTATCGCTCCCGATGCCGACATTCCGGTCACCGCCCGGCCGATGTCGGTCAAGCGGTTGACCTGGGAGCATGTTCAGCGCGTGCTGGCCGAACATCAGGGCAATATTTCCGCGACCGCGCGGGCGCTCAATATGCACCGCCGCACCTTGCAGCGCATGCTGGCAAAGAAGCCGGTCAGTGATTGAGCTGGATCAAACCGGTCGGCCGGCTGGCCGAAAAAACATTTGAGTAAAAACTCCATCCGTCGTAGGCTCGTTTAATGACACTTGCATTTACGACCGACGCGGAGGAGAGAGCATGCAATTTGGGCAGATGATGGAGCAACCGCTCCTGATCTCGGATTTGATTTGCCATGCCGAGCGATACCACGGCGACAGCGAAATCGTTTCGCGGCAGGTCGACGGCAGTCTTCATCGCTACACCTGGGCTGATGCGGCAAGGCGGGCACGCCAGCTGGCCAATGCCCTCACCGCACTCGGCATCAAAGAAGGCGACTGCGTCGGCACGCTGGCCTGGAATACCCATCGTCACCTTGAAGCCTACTACGCCATCTCCGGTATCGGTGCCATCTGCCATACCGTCAACCACCGGCTGTTCACCGATCAGATCCTCTACATCATCAATCACGCCGAAGACCGCGTGCTGTTGTTCGACGCTACCTTTCTGTCGATGGTCGAACAACTGGCGCCGGGGCTGCCGCAGGTGCGTGCCTATGTGCTGATGGGCAGTCGCGAACAGATGCCGGCCGAGAGCCCGCTGGACAATCTGCTCTGTTATGAAGATCTGGTCGGCAGTCACAGCGACGTGCTCGACTGGCCGGCGCTCGACGAGCGGATGGCATCGAGCCTGTGTTACACCTCGGGCACGACCGGCAACCCGAAGGGGGTGCTCTATTCGCATCGTTCGACCGTGCTGCATGCCTTCTCGAGTTCCTTGCCCGATGCGTTGCACATCTCGGCCGAAGCCAGCGTGTTGCCGGTGGTGCCGATGTTCCACGTCAATGGCTGGGGCTTGCCGTACAGCGCGGCGATGAACGGCGCCAAGCTGGTGCTGCCGGGACCGAAAATGGATCCGATCAGTCTTTATCAATTGATCGAAGAGGAACAGGTGACCATGGCGGCCGGCGTGCCGACCGTCTGGCTTGCGCTCATGCAGCACTGCGAGGTCAACCGGCTGCGCCTGCATGCACTCAAGCGGCTTATCGTCGGTGGCTCGGCCGTGCCCGAAGCGATGATCGAGCAATTGGCCGAACATGGCGTCGAAGTGCGGCAATTGTGGGGCATGACCGAGCTATCGCCATGCGGCACCACCAGCACGCCGAAATTCAAGCACCGCGATGTCGATGCGCGCACGCGCCGCCTGCTCGGCACGGCGCAGGGCCGGCCGCTGTTCGGCGTGCGAATGCGCATCGTCGATGGCAATGGCCAGGCGCTGCCGCAGGACGGCGTGGCATTCGGCAATCTGCAAGTGCGCGGACCCTGGGTGCTGGCGCAGTACTTCCGCTGCGGGCCGGACGGCGCACATACCGCCGATGGCTGGTTCAATACCGGCGACGTTGCCCGTATCGATGCCGACGGTTATATGCACATCACCGACCGCACCAAGGACGTGATCAAATCGGGCGGCGAGTGGATCAGCTCGATCGAACTGGAGAACATCATCATCGGGCATCCGGCGGTGGCCGAGGCTGCTGCGGTCGGCATTCCGCATCCGAAATGGGATGAGCGGCCGGTGCTGGTGGTGGTGCTCAAACCGGGTGCCAGCGTCAGCCGGGACGAGCTGCTGCGCTTCTACGACGGCAAGATCGCCAAGTGGTGGACACCTGACGACGTATTGTTTGTCGACGAGTTGCCTCATACCGCGACCGGCAAACTGCAAAAAATGAAATTGCGCGAGCGCCTGCGCGAATACCGCTGGCCAGACGCATGACGGTGTGGAAATTTCCGACGTGGACAATTTCGAGTTTTTGCACTAGATTAGCAGCGTTTTGTAAATTCAAGCATGGGCGGCCGCTGCGCGCAGCTGCCGTCGTGCTGGAATTCACGCTGGCCGCAAGGCCATCGTGATGTTAGCCCCTCGAAGCATCGTGAAGATGCTTCTTCCTCGTGTTGGCCCCTGCCGTGCAAGCGGCAGGGGACTTTTCTCTTCGCCAGTCATTGCCGGCTATCCAGGCCGATAAAAAAACCATCGATTGCCCATCGTTGCTTCTAGAATGAAACTGTTTTCGGTTTTTTGATATTTGAGCCGTACGGCATACTTATTTTGCGTGTGTGAAGTCTTCGAAAAGGGATGATCCGCAATGCTGAACTCACTACGGAGCCGATTGATCGCATTCAACGCGTTCATGCTGGCCGTGTTCGGATTGGTGCTGGTATCGCTGGCCTATGTGCAGATGCGCAGCGAAATCCTGACCGATCTCGATCATGAATTCGATGCGCTGCTTTATGGTCAGCAGACGGTGGCGCAAAACTGGATCGACAGCAAGGTCAGCCTGGTGTCGGCGCAAGTGGCAAACATCAACCGGCCCGATGCCATTCCCTATCTCGCTCAGACTGCAGCAGGCGGTCACTTCGGCGGCGGGGTGTACGCCGGTTTCGCGGACGGTCGCAAACCGGTTTTCAACGACAACTGGCAGCCGCCGGCCGACTACAATGCCCAGACCCGGCCGTGGTATGTGCAAGCGAAAAGCAATAACCGCGTGACCTTGACCGAACCCTATGTCGACGCCGAAACGAAAAAGATGACCATGACCGTGGCGGTGCCGTTTACTACCAACGGCAAGTTCGCCGGCGTGGTGGCCGGCGACGTGTTTGCCGAAGATCTGGTCAAGGAAGTGCTGGCGGCCAAGATCCGCGCCGGCGGTTATATGTTCATCGTCAACAAGGCCGGCAAGCTGATCGGCCCGCCCAAGCCGGAACTGACCATGCAGCCGCTGACCAATATCGCGCCGGCACTCACGCCGGACACTGTTGACCATGTTGCGCAACTCAATACATTGCAGGAAGCCGACATCAGCGGGCAGACCGTGCTGTGGCAGGCCATCGCCGTGCCGGGCACCGACTGGTATGTCTGTGCGGCAGTCGACAAGGGCGAGGTTCTCGCGCCGCTCGCCACGCTGCTCTACACCTTGCTCGGCCTGACGGCGCTGGTGTTGGTGCTGTTGGTGCCGGTGGCAAGTTTCGTCATCGCCAGCCTGTTCGGCGGCCTGATGCATCTGAAGGCGGCGATGACCGAAGTGGCCAAGGGAGAAGGTGACCTGACGCTGCGTCTCGACGAGGGCGGCAGCGTGGAGATCGCCGAAACGGCCACGGCGTTCAACCAGTTCGTCGCCCGCCTGCAGGGCATGTTCGGCAGCTTGCGCAACGATGCCGACTCGGTGGTCGGCGGCGTGCAGCAGGCGAGCATGCTGGTCGGCGACGTCGCGACCGGCTCGCGTGAAATGTCCGATGTGTCGTCGTCGAACGCGGCGACGCTGGAGCAGATCACCGTCAGCATTTCGCACATCGCCGAAAGCGCCCACCAGGCCGACGATCTGGTCAGCCAGACCGAAGCGCGCCTGAGCGAACGCGCGCAAAGCATCAGCCGGCTGTCGAGCGGCATGGAGAGTACGGTGAGTGCGGTGCGTGGCCTGGAAACCATGCTCGGCGCGCTCGACAAGCGCTCGGAAGAGATCAGCGGCATCACCAATGTGATCCGCGACATTGCCGACCAGACCAATCTGCTGGCGCTCAATGCGGCGATCGAAGCGGCGCGCGCCGGCGAACAGGGCCGCGGCTTCGCGGTGGTGGCCGATGAAGTGCGCAAGCTGGCAGAGCGCACCGCACAGGCGACGCTGGGCATCAGCAGCATGGTCGATGCGATTCGCCAGGAAACCAGTCGCGCGGTTGGCGACATGAACCAGACCGTGAGTGCGGTCGACGAAGGGGTGCAGCTGACGCGCGAAGCGGTCGACGGCATCGACAATATCCGTCGCGCGATGGAGGCTGTGGTCGACAAGATGCACGAGATCGCCAATTCGACCAATGAACAGCACAACGCGACCACGCTGATCGCGCAGAGTACCGAAAACATCAACGGGCGGATCCTGGAGAACGACGGCCGTCTGCATAGCGTCAGCGATGAACTGGCCCGGCTCGCCACCAATGCGCGTCAGATGCAGGAGGCGTTCGGACGCTTCAAACTCTGAGCCTGCTCCGCCCTGCCCGACCGAGCCCCGCAGCCGCGGGGCTTTCTTTTTGACGCCGCAGGCAAGACGGCTGGCTCATTTGCGCAAAGAACTGCGTAAATCAACCGATGTGTGGTGAGAAACCGACGCTTTTAGGAAACAACAAATTAATAATTCACGATAAAATGATAAGCTGTCGGTATTTAATAGCTGTGTTGTATCCATACCTGACCGGTTTCAAATAACAACAAAGGACGCCGGCAGTCGATCGAATCGAAGAGGATGTCGTGTAATGCTTAAATCACTCAGAAGCAGACTGATCGTTTTCAATGCCTTCATGCTGGCGGTGTTCGGCCTGGTGCTCGTTTCGTTGTCGTATATGCAGATGCGCAGCGAAATCATGTCCGACCTGAACAATGAATTCAACGCTCTGCTCTACGGCCAGCAGACGGTGGTCAAGAACTGGATCGACAACAAGGTCAGTCTGGTGTCGGCGCAAGTGGCCAACGTCAACCGTCCTGACGCTATTCCCTACCTGGCCCAGACCGCTGCGGGCGGTCACTTCGGCGGCGGCGTGTACGCCGGTTTCGCCGATGGACGCAAGCCGATTTTCAACGACAACTGGCAACCGCCGGCAGGCTACGATACCCAGACGCGGCCGTGGTTCGCCGAAACCAAGAACAATAACCGCGTCACGCTGACCGAACCCTACGTCGATGTCGAAACCAAGAAACTGGTCATGACCGTGGCGGTGCCGTTCACCACCGAAGGCAAGTTTGCCGGTGTGGTGGCGGGTGACGTGTTTGTGCAGGATCTGGTGAAAGAAGTGTTGTCGGCCAAGATCCGTGCCGGCGGCTATATGTTCATCGTCAACAAGGCAGGCAAGCTGATCGGCCACCCGAAGGCCGAGCTGACCATGAAGCCGCTGACCAGCATCGCCGCCGATCTGACGCCGGACCGGGTCGATGCGGTCACCAACAGCGATCCGCTCGACTCCACCGTGATCGACGGCAACGAGGTGTTGTGGCAGGGGGTTCCGGTGCAGGGCACCGACTGGTATGTCTGCGCCGCGGTCGACAAGGACCAGGTATTGGCGCCGTTGCACACGCTGCTCTACACCCTGATCGGCCTGTCTGTGCTGGTGCTGATCCTGATGGTGCCGGTGGCAAGTTTCGTCATTGCCCGCCTGTTCGGCGGCCTGATGCAGCTGAAGGCGGCAATGACCGAAGTGGCCAAGGGCGAGGGTGATCTGACGCTGCGCCTCGACGAGCACGGCAGCGATGAAATCGCCGAAACCGCCCATGCCTTCAACCAGTTCGTCGGCCGCCTGCAGGGCATGTTCAGCAATCTGCGCAACGATGCACATTCGCTGATCGGCGGCGTGCAGCAAGTCAGCACCCTGGTCGGCGACGTTGCGACCGGCTCGCGTGAAATGTCCGATGTGTCGTCGTCGAACGCGGCGACGCTGGAGCAGATCACCGTCAGCATTTCGCATATCGCCGAAAGCGCCCACCAGGCCGACGATCTGGTCAACCAGACCGAAGCGCGTCTGGGCGACAGCGCGCAAAGCATCAGCCGGCTGTCGAGCGGCATGGAAAGCACGGTAACCGCCGTGCGCGGCCTGGAAGACATGCTCACCTCGCTGGACAAGCGCTCGGAAGAAATCAGCGGCATCACCAACGTGATCCGCGACATTGCCGACCAGACCAATCTGCTGGCGCTCAATGCGGCGATCGAAGCGGCACGCGCCGGCGAACAGGGCCGCGGCTTCGCGGTGGTGGCCGATGAAGTGCGCAAGCTGGCAGAGCGCACCGCACAGGCGACGCTGGGCATCAGCAGCATGGTCGATGCGATCCGCCAGGGCACCAGCCGTGCGGTCGGCGACATGAACCAGACCGTGAGTGCGGTCGACGAAGGGGTGCAGCTGACGCGCGAAGCGGTCGACGGCATCGAAGCCATCCGCCGCGCCATGGCGGAAGTGGTCGACAAGATGCACGAAATCGCCCACTCGACCAACGAGCAGCACAATGCGACCACGCTGATCGCGCAGAGCACGGAAAGCATCAACGGGCGGATTCTGGAGAACGACGGCCGCCTGCACAGCGTCAGCGAAGAGCTGAGCGGACTGGCCGGCAACGCGCAGCAAATGCAGGATGCCTTCGGCCGCTTCAAGCTGTAATCCGTCGCGCCGGTTGCGCATCGAAACAGCGCGCTCCTCACCGAGGGGCGCGTTTTTTTTGCGGTACGTTTTTCTGGCTGACCGCAATGGGTCTGTCGTCGTCAATATCCCATTTGATTTGAGTCAATGCGCTCCCGTCCCTGTCACCGGAAAGTAAAAAAAGCCATCACACAACACGGGAGAGTTGAGATGGAGACGTTGAATCGGGCGGATTATTTCGGCTGTGACAAGGCCGTTTCCATTCTGCCCCGATTGCCGCAACCGGATTTTCCGGAACATCGGCATGAGTTTCACGAACTGGTGCTGGTCAGGTCCGGGCGGGCGCTCCATTACATCGACGGCCGGCCTTTTGTCGCCGGCAAGGGCTCGGTGTTCTACCTCAAGGTCGGTCAGGTCCATTATTTCGACCAGACGGAAAACCTGTGTCTGACCAATGTGGTGTTTTCTCCGGATCAGATGCAGGCGAGTTCGGCGCTGAGCTTTCTGCCAAAAAGCGCCGACAGTGGCACGCTGCGCGTCGGCAGCGAAGTGTTGGGCAGCTGCGAGCTGCTCTTGTCGGCGATCCGCGCCGAATGCGGCAATCAGGATGCCTGTGCCTCGTCGATGGTCGAATCGCTGTTTGCGCAATTGATCGTGATGCTGTCGCGCGCCGAGCGCAGCATTCTCGACAACGTGCCCGGAGACGACCGCATTGCCGCGCTGATCCGCCATATCGACCAGAATTTTGCCGAAGAGCTCGATTTGTGCGAGCTCGCCGAACGCTTCGGCATCCCGCTACGCACCATGACGCGCCGCATGGTCGACGCTACCGGTTATACGCCGAACAATTACCTCAACAAGGTGCGCATGTGCAGCGCGATGCGCATGCTGTGCCACAGCGAGCTGCCGATCACCGATATTGCCTTCGCCTGCGGTTTTAACGACAGCAACTACTTCTCCAGCCGTTTTCATCGCGAGATCGGCCTCACCCCGCGGCAGTACCGGGTGCAGGTGCAGGCCAACCTTGGTCGCAGTGCCATCGCAGACGATAATCTGGCGTTAAATACAAGGTAGCCGGGGCGGACGACGCCTAGCATTTTTCCATTGCTCAATGAGATGGAGATCTGCGATGGCCTTTACCTTGGCGCTACCCAAAATCAGCCTGTTCGGTGCCGGTTGCGTGCGCGACATTGCCGCGCAACTGGCAGCCTATCCACAACGCAAACCCCTGATCGTGACCGAGGCGCCGCTTGTGCGTCTGGGGCTCATCGACGGTCTCGTCGCCAGCCTGAAGCAGGCCGGTTACGCGCCGGAAGTGTTTGATCGGGTGATGCCCAACCCGACCGACGTCATCGCCGGGCAAGGGCTGGCGTATTACCGCGAACGGGGCTGTGACTTCCTGATCGGTTTCGGCGGCGGCTCCAGCATCGACACCGCCAAGGCGCTGCGCGCACTGCTTGCTTGCCCGGGGAAGTCCGTGCACGCCTTCGAGGGCATCGGCAAGGTGGGGCGGTGCGGTCCTTTGCTGGTTGCCGTCTCGACCACCTCGGGAACGGCGGCGGAAGTGACCAGCAATGCGGTGATCATCGATAGTGCGCGGCACGTGAAAATGGTGCTGATCGATCCGGCGCTGATTCCCGAAATCGCCGTCAACGATCCTGAGCTGATGCTCGGCCTGCCGGCACCGGTCACGGCAGCGACCGGCATGGATGCGCTGACGCACGCCATCGAAGCGTATGTTTCCGTTGGCGCCCACCCGATGACCGATCCGACCGCGCTCGAGGCGATCCGTGTGATCTCGCGCAACCTGCCGCGCGCCGTGGAAAACGGACGTGATCTGGCGGCGCGCGAGCAGATGGCGCATGGCCAGTTCCTGGCCGGCATGGCCTTCAACAGCGCCGGACTCGGCTATGTGCACTCGCTGGCTCACCAGCCGGGCGCGACCCACAACCTGCCGCATGGCGTGTGCAATGCCATCCTGCTGCCCATTGTGTGCGAATTCAATCGCCAGGCCTGCGCGCAGCGCTTTGCCGATATCGCCGCCGCGATGGGGGTCGACACGTCCCGGCTATCTGTCGATGAAGCATCGCGGAAGGCGATCGAACAGATTCGCACCCTTTCTCGCCAGGTCGGCATTCCGTCAGGGCTTGGCGAGCTGGGTGTAAGCGAAGATGCGATCGCCGGCTGGATCGCGCCTGCCCAGGCCGATCCGTGTACTGGCTGCGCGCCGGTCAAGGCCAGCGACCGGCAGTTGGCCGAACTCTACCGGGCAGCATTTTGAGGCCGGCAATGGAAAAATTTGTTATCGGTAACTGGAAAATGAACGGCGATGCACTGCAGGTGCATGAATATATTCACGCCTTGAGGAATGTGCCGGGCGGCATTGCGGCGCGGGTCGGCATTGCGGTCCCTGCGCTGTACCTGGCGCAGCTGTCTGCATTGCTGCGGCATGAGCCACTGGCAGTCGTCGCGCAGGATGTCAGCCGTTTTCCCGGAAGCGGTGCGTATACCGGTGAAATTTCGGCGGCGATGCTGAAAGAGGCTGGGTGCGACTATGTGCTGATCGGTCATTCGGAGCGGAGGCGGCATTTCGCCGAGCACGACGATATTCTGCTCGGCAAGCTCCGCTGCGCCTGCGAAGCCGGGATCGTGCCCATCCTGTGCGTCGGCGAATCTCTGGCGCAACGTCAGGACGGCAGTCATGCGCAGGTGCTGGCCGAACAGGTCGGCGTACTCGGCGCCGTAAAGTCCATGCTGCCAGGCGGCACGGCCTGGGTGGCCTACGAACCGGTCTGGGCGATCGGTAGCGGTCAGGTCGCCGAGCCGGCGCAGATCGTCGAAGCACATGCCGTGATTGCGCGTGCGCTGGCTCCGGTTTGCCCGGCAAAAATCCTCTATGGCGGCAGTGTGAAGGCCGGCAATGCACAGGCCATCCTGTCCTTATCCGGTGTGGACGGCGTACTGGTTGGCGCGGCATCGATGGCCGCTGCCGAAATGACTACGATCATCGCGGCGGCGCAAGCCGCCTAGGGGAGTACACCATGCAAAGAGCGACCAAGATTGTCGCGACGCTGGGTCCGTCCAGCAGTGATCCGCAAATTCTCGAGCAACTGATACGCAGCGGCGTGAACACGGTACGGCTCAATTTTTCGCACGGTAGCAGCGAAGAGCATGTGCAGCGGGCGATGGCGGTGCGAGACATCGCCGACAAACTTGGCTGCTGCGTGGCCATTCTCGCTGATCTGCAGGGGCCGAAAATCCGTATCGGTACTTTTCGCGATGGGCCGATCACTCTGGTCAAGGGCGACCGGTTCACGCTTGATGCCGATTGCCGCGAGGGCGACCGGCAGCGGGTCGGGCTCGATTATCCCGATCTGCCTCGCGATGTGGCCGCTGGCGACATTCTGTTGCTCGACGACGGCAAGTTGCGCCTGGTCGTACTCGGTGTCGAAGGCAATGCGGTTCATTGCGAGACACTGGTCGGCGGACGCTTGAGCGATCACAAGGGGATCAATCGCCAGGGGGGCGGTCTCACCGCGCCGGCCCTGACCCGCAAGGATGAAGAAGACATCCGTACCGCAGCCGCGCTGGGTGCGGATTTCCTTGCGGTCTCCTTTCCCAAGTCGGGACAGGACATGCGCCAGGCACGCGAGCTGCTCAAGGCGGCCGGCGGTTATGCCGCGCTGATCGCCAAGATCGAGCGCACCGAGGCGGTGGACAATCTGCAGGATATTCTCGATGCGGCCGACGGCATCATGGTGGCGCGCGGCGATCTCGCCGTCGAGGTCGGCGATGCCGCCGTGCCGGGGCTGCAAAAGCAGATGATCATGCAGGCCTGCCAGCAGCATAAGCTGGTCATTACCGCTACGCAGATGATGGAGTCGATGATCGATAGCCCGGTGCCGACCCGGGCCGAGGTTTCCGATGTCGCCAATGCCGTGCTCGATGGTACCGATGCGGTCATGTTGTCGGCCGAGAGCGCCAGCGGCCGCTACCCGGTCGAGGCGGTCGAGGCGATGCATCGTGCCTGTGTCGCTGCCGAACGTTTCGCCAACGTGACGCAAAGCCGGGAGCAGCCTGCCGACGGCCGGCTGCAGACGGTGGAAACGGTGGCGATGAGTGCGATTCACGCCAGTCGCCATCTGCCGCTCAAGGCAGTGGTCGCGCTGACCCGCTCCGGCCGGACGGCCATGATCATCTCGCGCTACCGGCTCGATGTCCCGGTCTACGCCTTGACGCCGACACTCAAGACCTTCCGCCGGCTGGCCTTGTGCCGTCAGGTCGAGCCCATTCTGGCCCCGGCCTGCAACAACGGCACCGACAGCGAACGTATCGATCGCGTCCGCTCCATCCTGAGCCGGCAGTCGCTGGCAAGTAGCGGCGATACGGTGTGCGTGACCTATGGTGCCGGGCGCAATGGCGATACCGATTCGCTGCGCATTGTCACGACGCACTGAGCACCGGGTGTCGGCGCCGGTTTGTCCGCATCCCCGCTTCGCGCGGGGATTTTTTTGTCTGGGGCAAAGAAAAAGAGGCCCGGGCGGGCCTCTGCGGTGCGCGCCGGCTAGTCAGGCGTTCCACAGCGCTTGCGCGGTATCGAGCATGCGGTTGGAGAAGCCCCACTCGTTGTCGTACCACGACAGCACCTTCACCAGCGTGCCGTTGCCATCGACGCGGGTCTGCGTCGCGTCGTAGTTGGACGAATGCGGATTATG